>Ga0224504_10000001_pt1 | contig 123968 bp, 103 predicted proteins | sample SF_Oct11_sed_USG_3_FD_170160 | JGI IMG/M metagenome (GOLD analysis project Ga0224504, IMG submission 170160) | Sediment microbial communities from San Francisco Bay, California, United States - SF_Oct11_sed_USGS_24 | ecosystem: Environmental > Aquatic > Marine > Sediment | place: USA...
CAACAATTACTTTAGTAGGTGCAAATCCACAAATAATAGAGTCTTGTGTTGATTACACAGAATTAGGAGCCACTGCTAATGATCCTTGTTTTGGAGATATCAGTTCAAGTATTGTAATCGATGCTTCTGCTGTTGATACTTCAGTAGTGGGTGATTATATGGTAACTTATAATGTGATGGATGCAGCAGGTAATCCAGCAGCAGAGGTAACAAGAACGGTAACGGTTCAAGATACTTCAGATCCTATATTAAATGTTCCTTCAGATGTAACTATAGAATGTACTTCAGATGAGACAAGTGGCAATACGGGAATAGCAACAGCAACTGATGCTTGTGGAAGTGTAATTATTACCGAAAGTGATGTTGTAGTTGATAATTGTGGAGGTAGTAAAGTAATTACCCGAACTTGGACAGCTACAGATGAATCAGGTAATGCAACATCAGCAACACAAATAATTAATGTTGTTGACACTACAGCACCAATAATAACAACTGAGGCAATTGGTGAAACAGTTGAAGCCGATGGTGAAGGTAATTTAGAGATTTTCAAAACTTGGAGAGATGCTAATGGTGGAGCAGTAGCCGCTGATGATTGTTCAGGTGTAACTTGGACACATAATTATACAAATATTGTTTACACTTGTGGAAAATCGGGTGCTGTTGTTGTTACCTTTACTGCAACGGATGCTTGTGGTAATGCAGCAAGTACAACCGCTATGTTTAATATAGTAGATAGCGTAAAGCCAATGTTAACAGCTTCTGTACAAGATGTAACTGTTGAATGTGGTGCGGATACATCAACAGAAGCATTAGGCGCTCCGGTTTTTAACGATGTGAATAGTAGTGATGTAATTATATCAACTAGCGATGAAACAATAGTGGTAAGCGGTAGCCCAGATAAAATAATTAGAACTTGGGTAGCAACAGATGCTTGTGGAAACGAACAAGTGGCAAGACAATCTATTTATGTTACTGACACAACTGCTCCTGTAATAACTGTTCCAGGACCAATAACAGTAGAATGTACTGATGAAGTTAATTCAGAATTAACAGGTGTAGCTACTGCTACTGATGGATGTGGAGAGGTAATTATTACAGAAATAGATTCTGAAGTTGAAGGTTGTGGAAAAAGTCGTGTAATTACTAGAACATGGACGGCTACCGATGAATTCGGTAATGAGGTGTCGGGAGAGCAGATTATTACGGTTGTTGATACAACTGCCCCAGTAATTATTGATTTTCCGGAAAGCGAGATAAATGTGGAGTGTTCAGATATTCCAAATGCTTTTGAAGTTAGCGGTATAGATAATTGTAGTACTAATATTACGACCATGTTTGAAGAGGAAATATTAGAAGGGGATGCAGATGGAAATTATCAAATAATTAGAGTTTGGGTGTTGGTTGATGAATGTAATAACGAAAGTTCTTTTGTACAAACAATTAATGTAATACCAGTGGTTTCGGTAATGGATGAGGCCATAGACTTATGTATCACTGAGGTTCCAATAGATTTACTTGCCTTTTTAGGAGATGTAGCAGATACAAATGGAACTTGGTCTGATGACGATGGATCTGACGCAATATCAACTGATATGATGCTTGATCCTTCAAAGTTAACAGAAGGAGAGTACTATAACTTCACTTACACATCAGGAATTGAATGTATAGCAAAACAAACATTTACCATTCATGCAACAAACGATTGTGTTGTTTATCCATGTGAGTCACCTGATGGAATTGTGATTTCAAAAGTTGTAACACCTAACAATGATACTTATAACGATGTGTTTGAAGTGTCAGATGTCGAATCCTGTGGATTTACGGTAGCAGTTAAGATATTTAACCGTTGGGGTAAAATGGTATACGAATCAGATAATTACCAAAATAATTGGAGAGGATATAATGAAGGTGGCGGTCCAACCATAGGTTCTGGAAATGAATTACCTACTGGAACATATTATTACATTGTAAAAATTGTTGATAGTGGATACGAGCCAATTACTGGATATATATATTTAGGAACTAACTAATTTTAAATTGAATCTATGAAACGTATAATTATAATATTAGTAATGTTGATTTTAGGATTTCAAAATTCTAACGCACAACAGTTACCCCAGTTTACGCAATATATGTATAATACAATCGCCATTAACCCTGCATATGCGGGGAGTCGAGAGGTGTTGAGTATTGTAGCTTTGGGAAGGAATCAATGGACGGGTTTTAACGGAGGTCCTGAAACACAAACGTTGTCGATAAACTCTCCATTAAGAAATGAGAAAATAGGTTTGGGTTTATCTTTGATAAATGACAAAGCAGGGTATGAAAACTTCACATATGTATATGCAGATTTTTCTTATACGCTAAACTTAGGAGATAAAACAAAGTTGGCTTTTGGTATTGATGCTGGTGCTACTTATTACAGTTTAGCGAGTGAGCTATATAATGGTGTGGAAATTGGACAGGATCCATATTTTGATGAAAGATTGAATAGGTGGAATCCTAATTTTGGAGCTGGTCTTTTGCTTCATACAAATAGATGGTATGTTGGTTTTTCTGTGCCAAGAATAATTAATCATGATGTGAATAATCAAACGAATTATTCAGCTTTAGAACAAGTGCATTATTATGTAATTGGTGGTTACGTGTTAGACGTAAGTAAGGCCGTTAAATTTAAGCCTTCTATTTTATGGAAATATACAGAAGGAGCCCCTATTTCTACTGATTTTACCGCAAATTTTTTATTCAATGAAAAGTTTTGGTTGGGCGCATCTTATAGGTCAAATGGACGTCAAGGTGCTTTTGGTGCACTGGTAGATTTTCAAGTAACCCAACAATTTAGAATTGGGTATACTTATGAATTGCCAACGGGCGAAATTAGACCATATACTTCTGGATCGCAAGAGGTTTTGTTAATGTATGAGTTTAGATTTACAAAGAAGAATTTGAAATCACCTAGATATTTTTAACCAACAAAGATGAAGATTATGAAAAATATAAAACTTTTATTTATTGCGATTGTTTTGATTGGTACATCTGTGATTGGTCAAACCCAAAAGCAAAAGAGGGCAGAAAGACAATTTGATAGTTTTTCATTTGTAAAAGCAATCAAAACCTATGAAAAAATGGTTGATACCAGTTTTAACCAATATTATGCCATGCGTAAGTTGGGAGATGCCTATATTATGTTGCGTCAACCAGAAAAAGCATTGCCTATATATGAACAAGTAGTACAGCAAGAGAACGTACCATCTGAATATTTTCTATATTATGCCCAAACATTAAGAGCAACTGGAAATTATAAGGATTCAAAAGAATGGATGAAAAAGTATAGAGATGCTGGGAATAAAGAAGATACACGTGTGAAGAATTTTTTCAAAAATGAAGATTTGGCTAGTGGTATTTTTAATTCAGTAGAAAAAAATACCTTAAAAAAAGTAGGATTCAATTCAAAATACAATGATTTTGGAACAGTAGTTTATAACGATCAAATTATTTTTGCATCTTCCCGTCATGTTGCAGCTGCAGTAAAAAGGGTATACGCCTGGGATAATCAACCGTTATTAGATTTATATCAAGTACCTTCAGAAGGAGGGAATACTGAGAATGTGGTAGCTCTAAATGGTAATATCAATACCGTACATCATGAAGGCCCTGCAACTTATAGCCCAAAATTAAATAAAATATATTTTTCTAGAAATATTAGTAATGATGTTGAAAATGGCATTATGCAAGTGGGAATTTATTCAGCTGATTTGATTGATGGAAAATGGGGAAATGTACAGCCAACAAATTTGAACAATGCCAATTATATTGTGTACCATCCTTCAATAAGTAAAGATGGTTCAAAATTATATTTTGCATCAGATAAGCCAGGTGGTTTTGGAGGAACTGATATTTACGTAAGTGATGTAAATGCCGATGGTTCTTTAGGAGAAGCTAAAAATTTAGGAGCAGTTGTAAATACGGAAGGAAATGAGGGTTTTCCATTTATACATCCTGAAGAAGGAACGTTATATTTCTCTTCCGATGGATTTGTTGGATACGGTCTTATGGATGTATTTGCATCGGTTAGAGATGAAAATGATGAAATTGTTAATGTAATTAATTTGGGAGAGCCAATTAATAGTAAAAAGGATGATTTCGGTTACTATTTATCGGATGATGGATTTAAAGGTTTTATATCGTCTAATAGAAAAGGTGGTGTAGGAGGTGATGATATTTATGCTTTTAATAGAATTCCACCTTTAACATTAAAAGGTCAAATATTTGATGCTGTGAACAACGAGCCTGTTGTAGGAGCAAAGGTTGTTTTAGCTCGTGAAAATGGTGAGGAATTGGCTTATTTTATGACTGGTGCTGATGGTTCATACACACATTTAATTCCTAGAGATGAGAAGTTTGTATTGAATGGTTCAAAAGAGAAATTTCAAAATGTTCAGCAAGATTTTAGTTCTTTTGGTTTAGAGAAAGAAAAAGAAATAGTAGTTGATTTAAACATTGCCTTAGCTCCAATAGAAGATGTTGTTGTGTTGGCTGATTTAGGAATTATTTATTTTGATTTTGATAAATCGAATATTAGACCAGATGCAGCGATGGAATTAGATAAGGTTGTTGCATTAATGAATAAATACCCTGGAATGGTTATAACACTTGGTTCTTATACAGATAGTAGGGCTGATGATGCTTATAATATGGCTTTATCTGAACGTAGAGCAAAATCTACCTATGACTATATTATTTCTGAAGGCATTGATGCAAGTAGAATTCCTGAGTATAAAGGATATGGAGAAACAGATTTAGTGAACAAATGTTCAAATGGTGTTCCTTGTTCTGCAGCTGAGCATCAGTTAAACAGAAGAACAGTATTTACAATTGTAAAAATGAAGTAAAAGAAATTAAAAGATAGCAGTCGTTATAATGCTTTTTGAATATACTACCGTTGTGGGGACGACAATTTTCTCAGGTACTTATTTGCGGCTGCTTTTTTTATTTGAAATTGAATAAATTTCAAATACTTTTCCGCACAAATTAATAAAAAAAAGATGTTCATAAATATTATGAACATCTTTTTTGTATTTAATACAATTATGTAGTTGCTATTAATTTATAAATAGGATCAAATTCCTTCTTGACATATTTACAATATAAATCTTGTAATAGGGTTGTAAAATGTAATAATTGTGTTGTTTTAAAAATTAGGACTTATAGCATTAAACGGTTTTAACTTGAACCGCTAACGTTGCAATTACCAGGGATAAAAGCAAATAAAGCAGCGGTAATAATACGTTTTGATGATTCTACCGTTTGGGGACGTTTTTCTCAAGATATTATTACGACTGCTTATAGAGAATTATATAATTACATGGGTTGTTGGTGCAGTAACCTCTCCATTTGAATTTATGTAATTAAAATTAGGGGTTAAGGTGTTAATATGCATGTTAGGTTTTGCTATTTTTAATTTTTTAGTACTATTTTTAATCACTTTTAAATGAGTGGTCTCTTGCGTTTTTTTTAAAGAGGTTGATTTCATAATACATTTTTTAAGTTAAAATAATTAGCAACTCTTATGTTGTGGAAAATGCTAAATTTTATTTAGCAATAAATATTTGTGTAAAATAATTTCTGCCTGAGGTTGTACATTTTTCAGTTGAAATTCCAAAATGAGTGTATTTTGTGTTCTCAATGATGGCTTTATGACTCTCGCTACTTAACCAACCTTTTACAACTCCTTGTGCAGAACTATAACCATAGGCAACATTTTCACCAACTTTTTTTGCATTGGCTTTTTCCATGAGTGCTTGAAGTCTCAATTGAAAATTATCATGGCTTATTTTACCAACTTCAATCATATAGTTTGTGTGGCTATCTGCTGTGCTCGAAACAATGTCTAATGGTTTTAAGGTCGAAAGACCTATGTTTGTTCTGTATTGATTTACCAAATCTAATATTTCAGATTCTAATGCTGAATATGTTGTGTTTGAGGTTAAAATCTCATTTGATGTGTCAAAATATATTCCATCATCTTCATTGGAGCAAGAAAATAACACAAAACTAAAAAGAACAATTAAGCTAAGTTTTAGGGGATGTATTTTCATTTTGAGGGGGTTTTGTGAGGGTTGAGATGATATCTGTTAGTCGGTCAGTTTTTAGTGGGATAGCTCAGTAACTAAATAGGGAGTGTCATAATAACTAAAATCATCAAGTCCCTTTTTGAAAAAAGAACTCGATGATTTTTCCTTCTCGTAAATGAGGAAGTTGGGGCTCTTTGAAATCTTAAAATGATATGAAATCTTATTAAAATTCATGTCTACTCGTTGTGGGATTCTTAAACATTTATAGTGTAAATGTAGAAAAACAATTCAAATAAACAAATAAATACACCGTTTATTTGTTAAAACGTACCGTTTATATGGGGTAATTGACTATATGTGTAATAAAATAATATATTTCTGTGTAAAACGACTACTGTTTATGTGTATTTTACAACCATTTATTTAGAATATAAAGCGTTTTGTGGGGGCGTTTTGTAAAAAAAAAGCGAAATCATAGAAGATTTCGCTTTTTTTTGAAGTAGGATTTACTTATTTCAAAAGTCCTGCTCGTTTTAATAAGGCGGTGTTTGTAGGTTTCTTACCTCTGAATTTTTCATATAATAGCATTGGCTTGTCAGTACCTCCTTTTTCTAGAATGTTTGATTTTAATTTTTCAGCAGTTTTTTTGTTAAAAATGCCGTTTTCCAAAAATAGTTCAAAAGCATCAGCATCTAAAACTTCTGCCCATTTGTACGAATAATATCCGGCAGAATAACCTCCTTGAAATATATGTGAAAATGAAGTGCTCATACAGTTTTCTTTTACGTCAGGAAACAGTTGTGTACTTTTAAATGCTTCCGTTTCAAATTCTTTAATATTGGTTATTTCAGCAGGGTTTTTTGCATGCCATTCCATATCTAACATTCCAAAACTCAGTTGACGCAATGTTTGCATGCCTTCTAAAAAGTTGGACGTTTTTTTTATTTTATCAATAAAATCCATAGGTATAACTTCGTTGGTTTTAAAATGCTTTGCAAATAAATTTAAAGCATCTTTTTCATAACACCAGTTTTCTAATAACTGACTTGGAAGTTCAACAAAATCCCAGAATACGTTGGTTCCCGATAAACTAGGGTATGTGGTATTGGCCATCATACCATGTAAAGCGTGTCCAAATTCATGAAATAATGTAGTAACTTCATTAAAAGTTAATAAAGAAGGTTTGGTTACCGTTGGTTTTGTGAAATTACATACAATAGATATGTGGGGTCTAGAATTTTTATTGTCTTTTATCCATTGCCCTTTAAATGAAGTCATCCAGGCGCCATTTCGCTTTCCTTTTCTTGGAAAAAAATCTGCATATAAAATAGCGATATACTTACCTGTTGTATCAGAAACTTTATAAGTTTTAACATCTTCGTGGTATTTATCAATTGTATCGATTTCTTCAAATAGCAGATCAAATAATTTATTGGAAATATTAAAAACGCCATCAATAACGTTTTCTAATTTAAAATAAGGCTTTAGCTGTTCTTCGTCAAAATCAAATAATTCTTTTTTTAATTTTTCAGAATAGTAAGCACTGTCCCATTTTTCTAGCTGGTCTATACCATCATTTTTAGCTAGGTTGGCAAGTTGATCGAATTCTTTTTTCGCAGCAGGTGTTGCTTTTGGTAATAAATCTTCCAAAAAGTTAGATACAGTTTCCGGTTTTTCAGCCATGCGTTCTTCTAAAACAAAAAGAGCATGTGTTTTATAGCCTAATAAATTGGCTCTTTTATGGCGTAATTTTACCAGGTCTAATACAATTTGTTGATTGTCGAATTTATTATTTTGAAAAGCTTTTGAACCTGCAGCTAAAGCAATTGTTTTTCTAAGCTCCCGGTTGTCTGCATATGTTACAAAAGGGATATAGCTTGGGTAGTCTAAGGTGAAAACCCAGCCATTTTTATTCTTTTCTTTAGCCGTCATTTCGGCCGATTCAATAGCGGTTTCCGGCAATCCTTTCAAATCTTCTTTATTGGTTATATGAAGTTCAAAAGCATTGGTTTCAGCCAGTACATTTTCGCCAAATTTTAATTTTAACTTGGAAAGTTCTGAGTCTATTTTTCGTAATTCGGCTTTGTCGACTTTATTTAAGTTCGCGCCGTTTCTAACAAAATTTTTATATTTTTTTGTTAGCAATGTGTCTTGTTCAGTAGTTAAATTCAAATGCTCTTTAACATCGTATATAGCTTGAACTCTCTTAAAAAGATCTTCATTTAAAGTAATGTCATTTGAAAATTCGGTTAGCATTGGAGAAACTTCTTGTGCTATTTTTTGAATTTCATCGCTCGTTTCTGCAGAATTTAAATTGAAGAAAATACTCGAAATACGATCCAATTTGAGTCCGCTAAAATCTAAACTTGCTATGGTGTTTTCAAAAGTGGGCGCTTCAGTATTGTTAATTATAGCATCTATTTCTTGTTTTGCCAACGCTATAGCTTTTATAAAGGCAGGTTTAAAATGCTTGTTTTTTATAAGAGAAAAAGGGGCTGTTGACAATGGTGTTTTAAAAATATCTAATAAAGGATTGTTCATAATAATGCGTGTTATTTTTTGTAAAGATATTAATTTTAGTTGCTTTGCTGGGCGTTTATGAACGTGATAAAAAGTTAAAATTACACGTTTTAAATGTTAAATTTTCAAAAAAAAATACGTTAAATGTAGTTTTCGCGTTATATAATTAAAATGCATAAATTTTGATTATGGGAGCAAAAAATTTAAATGAAAATGTGGAAGAAAATTCACAATTAAAGCTAATGAAAAATAATAACAGTATTGATAAACTAATTATCAATACTATTATTCCAAATTTTACGTATAAAAATAAGAAAGAAGAGGTAGTAAATCCTAAAAACGTTTCATTTTAACCTTTAAGTTCTTCGGAGCCTTTTATTACTTTTATTTTTAATTCTTCTTTATATTGTATTATTTTATCAAGTATCGCTTTGTTGGAGCTGCCAATTATTTGTGCGGCTAAAATACCTGCGTTTTGGGCACCATCTAAGGCTACAGTTGCTACAGGTACACCTGCGGGCATTTGAAGAATTGATAATACTGAATCCCAGCCATCAATAGAGTTTCTAGATTTTACTGGCACACCAATAACAGGTAATGGGCTCATGGAAGCAACCATTCCGGGTAAATGAGCAGCACCACCAGCACCAGCTATTATAACAGATATATTGCCGTTATGAGCATTTTTGGCATAGTCAAATAATTTTTCAGGAGTTCTGTGAGCTGAAACAATATCTACTTCGGTTTCAATACCAAAGTTATTTAAAATATCTACAGCTTGCTGCATAATTGGAAGGTCAGAAATACTTCCCATAATAATTCCTACTTTGCTCATAATATATTTATTTACTAATTACTCTTATGGTATTTTTTACTTTTTCAGCAATTTTTCTTGCTTCAAATAAATCGTTATTTACAATTGTTACATGTCCCATTTTTCGGAATGGTCGTGTTTCTTTTTTGCCATAAATATGAGGCGTTACACCATTCATTTTTAAAATATCCTCCATGTTTTTATAGACAACACTACCCGAAAAACCTTCTTCACCAACCAAATTTACCATAATTCCAGCAACTTTGCTTGCTGTGTTTCCTAAAGGAAGATTTAAAATACTGCGAACATGTTGTTCAAACTGGTTAGTATAGGAGGCTTCAATGCTGTAATGCCCACTGTTGTGTGTTCTTGGTGCAACCTCATTCACTATAATTTCATCGCTTTCAGTTTGAAACATTTCAACAGCCAATAAGCCAATATGTTTAAATGATGTAGCAACTTTTAAAGCAATTTCGGTTGCTTTTTTGGCCACTTCATTTGAAATTCTTGCAGGACAAATTACATATTCAACCTGGTTGGCTTCTGGGTGAAATTCCATTTCAACAACAGGATATGTTTTTAATTCGCCTTTTTTATTTCTTGCAACAATAACAGCCAATTCATTTTTAAACGGAATTAAATCTTCAACAATACAATCGGTGTCGGCCAATAAATTTAAATCGTTTTCATCTTTTACAATTTTTACGCCCGTGCCATCGTATCCAAATTGAGCAGATTTCCAAACAAATGGAAAATTATACGGTTCCTTTTTTAATTCATTTAAGGTAGTAAAACGCTTGTGTGGAGCAGTTGGAATGTTGTTTTTAACAAAAAAATCTTTTTGTTTTCCCTTGTGTTGTATTATTTGTAAAACACTTGGTTGTGGGTAAATTTCTATACCTTCTTCTTCCAGTTTTAATAGTGCGTCAATATTAACATGTTCAATTTCAATGGTTAGTAAGTCTACCTTTTTTCCAAAATTGTATACCGTGTCAAAATCTAGTAAATTTCCTTGATGAAATTCATTACAAATTTGCGCACAAGGAGCGTCAGCCGCGCTGTCTAAAATACATGTGTAAATGTCGAATTTTTGGGTTTCGGTTAAGAGCATTTTTCCTAATTGCCCGCCTCCTAAAACGCCTAATCTAAAATTTGATGAGAAATAATTTTTCACTTTTTTCACTTTCGCACAAAAATAACATTCTGTTTTTAATTAGTACCTAATAGTTTGTAATATTTAAGGTTGACCCATTTATTTTAATTACACGATACTCTCTTGCAAATTGAGAATTTCCTGCTGTTTGTGGAGAGCCATCAATAACGCTGTATTCGCTACCATCGCAAGGGCAGGTAAATTTTAAGCTTCCATCAAAGGTCATAGCTGTGCTACAATCGTTGTTGGGGCAAGCTCTTTCAAATGATTTATATGGAGGGTTTCCTATACCTGTATTTTGGATAAATAGACCCCGATAACCACCAGAGGTGGTGTACACCCAACCTGTTGGAGTTTGTAAATTGATATATTGAGGTAAATTTAAATCAACAATTACATCAACAGGTACCTTTGGGAGCACATCAATGGTTTCATTTTCTTCGCATGAAATCAATGAAATTAAAAAGCATAACAGTAAAAGATTTCGCATTTTTTTAAATTCAAGTTTAATTGTAAACGGCTGCAATTTACAAATATTTTGTACATTTGTATTGAATCTCATACTGGATAACAGTTTTGAGATTTTTTGTCTTTATTAAATTAAGAATTTATGAGTAAAATATCTTATTATTCCGAAGAAGGAATGAGGAAATTGAAGGATGAATTGGATCATTTAGAACATGTAGAACGTCCTAGAGTTAGTAATGATATTGCGGAGGCGCGAGATAAAGGTGATTTAAGTGAAAATGCTGAATATCACGCGGCAAAAGAAGAGCAATCATTATTAGAGTTAAAAATAGCAAAGTTAAAGGAGGTTGTTTCCAACGCTCGCATAATTGACGAATCGTTGTTGGATACTTCAAAGGTTTTAATTCGTTCAAATGTGAAGCTTAAAAATACAGCTAATAATATGGAATTTACCTATACGCTAGTGGCGGATTCTGAAACCAATGTTAAAGAAGGTAAATTAGCAGTGAATTCTCCTATTGGAAAAGGTCTTTTAGGTAAAAAAGTAGGCGATATTGCGGAAATTAAAGTGCCAAATGGAATTATGAATTTTGAGATATTAGAAATTACCAGAGGCTAATTTTTTAATAATATTTTAGAAAACCCTTTTCAGTTTTTTAATTGGAAAGGGTTTCTTATTTTTGAATAAATAAACAAATACATAATGAGTTCTATATTTACAAAAATTATTAAAGGAGAAATACCTTCTTATAAAGTTGCTGAAAATGATGCGTTTTACGCCTTTTTAGATGTAAATCCAAACGCAAAAGGCCATACTTTGGTTGTTCCTAAGAAAGAAGAAAACAAACTTTTTGATTTAGATGAAGAAAGCTATATCGGTTTAATGCAGTTTTCAAGAAAAGTAGCCAAAGCTTTAGAAAAAACAATTTCTTGTAAACGTATAGGAATGTCGGTAATAGGTTTGGAGGTTCCACATGTGCACGTTCATTTGATTCCATTACAACAGATGGAAGATATTCAATTTGAGAAAAAAGTACAACTTGAGAAAGAAGAATTTGAAGCCATAGCAAAAGCAATTGCTAATAATTTATAGTCTTTATTTTTTTAAACTAATAACAAAGGTTGTTCCTTTCCCTAATTCAGATTTTAATACTGATATTTTACCATTATGGTAATCATCAACAATTCGTTTAGCAAGTGATAGGCCCAGTCCCCAGCCTCGTTTTTTGGTAGTAAATCCAGGTGAAAATATTTTTTGTTGCAGTTTTTTAGGAATGCCTTTCCCATTATCAGTAATTGTAATAATTATGTTGTTCGCTTTTTCAATAATATTCAAACTAAGTTTGCCCTTTCCTTCCATGGCGTCAATGGCATTTTTCAGTAAATTTTCAATTACCCAGCTAAACAATTGTAGGTTAATATTTGTGTAAATTATAGGGCTGCTAGCTTTAAAGTTAAAAACAATCTGTTTTGAACTTCTTGATTTTAAATAGTTAAGGGTGTTGTTAGTGACTTCAACAATATTTTGTTTATTGAGCAATGGAATGGAGCCAATTTTTGAAAACCTTTCAGCAATAATATTTAAACGTTGCACATCTTTTTCGATTTCTTTTACAGTGTTTTTGTCTGTATTTTCCAAACGTAAAATTTCGACCCATCCTAATAATGATGATAGTGGTGTTCCAATTTGATGAGCAGTTTCTTTGGCCATTCCTGTCCATAACTTATTTTGATCAGCCACTTTATTGGACTTAAAAAACATGTATATAACACTTGCAAATAAGATTAAAATTAAAATTAAGGCTATAGGGTAGTATTTTAATTTATTTAATAAATCTGAATCTCGGTAGTAAATAAACTGATTGATGTCTGCTTTTTGGTAACTCATAATAATGGGCTCGTTTTGGCTTTTCATTATGACTAATTGGTCCAGTAAATATTCTTGTTTTTGCGTTTTAATAGAGTCTAAATTTGACCAGCCGGTAATACTGTCTTTTTCATTGGTAATAATCATGGGAATGTTGCTGTTGCTTCCAATAATTTGATATTCTAATGAGATGTCTGCATTCAAGTCGGCGGTACTAAGGCTTTCATAGGCTTTTGCGAGAACTTCCATTTTAGACCTTTCTTCATTTTTAAATTTTTTAAAAAAAGCATAAGTGTTCCACAAAATAAGGGTAACAATAATAAACGAAGATGTTATTACGAGCCATCTAATTATTTGTGTGTTTTTGTAAGAATCCATTATTCAAATATAATTTATAAGTTTATATAACAAATAAATAAAATTGAAATATTTATATTTGTTAGAAAGCAACTTGTTATGTTAAGTATAAATCCATCCGATATTTCAACTTCTAAATTACACGGGTATTTATTAAGTTCGGTTGCTCCAAGACCCATAGCCTTAGCAAGTACCGTGGATGCCGAAGGAAGTGTAAACCTATCTCCTTTTAGTTTTTTTAATGTTTTTAGTGCAAATCCACCAATATTAATATTTTCACCATCTAGGAGGGTTGTTAAAAACACAATAAAACATACTTTAAATAATGTATTGGCAACAAAAGAAGTTGTTATAAATATGGTGAATTATGAGATTGTTCAGCAAATGTCCTTGTCAAGTTCTGAATATGCACAAGGTGTAAATGAATTTGTGAAAGCAGGTTTTACTATGTTGGCTTCAGAAAAAGTGAAGCCTTTTAGAGTTGCAGAATCACCAATTCAATTAGAATGTAAAGTAAATGAAATTGTTGCGCTTGGAAATGAAGGTGGGGCTGGAAATTTAATTATTTGCGAAGTGGTTAAATTACATATTAAAAGGGCATTTATAAATAATAATGGAACAATAAATCAAAAAAAATTAGATTTAGTAGCCAGGGCAGGAGGTAGCTATTATTCTAGGGCTAAAGAAGGTTTTTTTGAAATTGAAAAGCCTTCATCAGTATTAGGAATAGGTGTTGATGTCATTCCGTATAAGATTAGAAATAGTACGGTTTTAACAGGGAATGATTTGGGAATGTTAGGAAATGTCAAAGAAATTCCTTCAGAAAATGATGTTAATAAGTTTGCAAAAGAACATACGCAATATGTTGGGTTAGATTTGGTAAAAAAACATACATTTGCCAAAGTATTTTTGGAAAAAAATGATGCAATTGGCGCTTGGAAAGTGCTTTTAATGAAATAATTTGAAACATGGAAGTTACAGGAAAAATTAAAAAAATTGATGAAACTAAAACCTTTGGAGCTAGCGGTTTTAGAAAAAGAGAAATGGTAGTTACAACAAACGAGCAGTATCCACAAATGATAATGATAGAATTTGTACAGGATAAATGTGATTTGTTAAATGCTTATCAAGTAGGGCAAGATGTCAAAATTTCTATAAACTTAAGAGGTAGAGAGTGGATTAACCCTGAAGGTGTTGCAGTATATTTTAATTCTATCCAAGGATGGAGAATTGAAGCAGCTCAGGCAGAAGGTTCAGTTCCTCCACCAATGACTCCTACTGATGATTTTAAAACAACGACAAACGTTGACGACAGTGAACCAGATGACTTACCTTTCTAGGTGAGTTTTAACTGTATAAAAAAGGAGAAAAGTGAAAACTTTTCTCCTTTTTTTGTTTCTTATATTTGCAAAATTAGATAAAGAATGTATTTACTTTCAAAAGATATTGTTTTTCCTCCCGTTCACTTTGCTGATAAAGAAGGCTTATTAGCTATTGGTGGTGATTTGTCAGTAGAAAGATTAGCATTGGCTTATAAAAGCGGTATTTTTCCTTGGTATAATGAAGGGGAGCCAATAATATGGTATAGCCCAGACCCTAGAATGGTATTGTTTCCTAAAGATTTGAAAATTTCAAAAAGTATGAAGCAAATTATTCGCAAAGAGGTGTTTAAAGTAACATATAATCAAAATTTTACAGAAGTAATTCAAAACTGCAAAAACACCTATAGAGTTGGGCAGGGGGGAACCTGGATAACCGATGAGATGCTGAAAGCCTATTTGAAATTACATGAAAAAGGCATTGCAAAATCGGTTGAAGTTTGGCAAGATGATCAATTAGTAGGCGGTTTGTATGGTATAGATTTGGGGCATGTTTATTGTGGAGAAAGTATGTTTAGCAAAGTTAGTAATGCTTCTAAAATAGCTTTTATTAATTTAGTCCAAATGTTAGATAGCCAAAAATATAAATTGATAGATTGTCAGGTTTATAACAATCATTTAGCAAGTTTGGGTGCTATTGAAATTTCAAGATCGGCATTTTTGAAATATCTTAAAAATGAAAAGTAATTGATAAGTTCATTATATTTGAACTTCATAAAAAAGATAATTAAGATGAATTTAAAAGATGGGCAATTGGTAGTTGATAATTGGATTAAAGAACATGGAGTTCGTTATTTTAATGAATTGACAAACATGGCGCAACTAACAGAGGAGGTTGGAGAAGTGGCGCGTATTATTGCACGCCGTTATGGAGAACAAAGTGAAAAAGAAAGTGATAAAAATAAGGATTTAGGTGAGGAATTAGCCGATGTTGTTTTTGTGGTATTGTGCTTAGCCAACCAAACAGGTATTGATTTGCAAGCGGCATTTGATAAAAAAATGGATGTAAAAACAAAACGAGATCACAACCGTCATCATAATAACCAAAAACTAAAATAAATGAATCAATATAAAAGCCAATCGTTTTTAAAATTAGCTTTAAGATTTACGCTTATTTTTTTAGTGGTTGTTTCGCTAATAAAAATTGTAATGGCTATTTTTCAAACTGGAAGTATTTCAGGGATGATCGCTCAATATTTTTCAGAAGAAACTTGGCAATCGTTTGTGAAAATACAAGTTGTAATTTCTGCTATTTATGGCGTTTTTATGGCGGGGTATTACAAGTTTATAAAAAAATAAAAGAAACAGTTTAAATTGTTAACTTTGTGTTGTATTGTGCCTGTCTAAATTTGCTGAATGATGTTTAATAACAACGAGATAAGTATAATATGAAGTTAATTTTACTTTTGGACGGTTGTTTTTTTATAAATCTAAGTTTATTAAGTTTAGATAGCTTTATTACACTATTTTGTTAAGTATAGTTACATCTTTTTCAAAAATGACATAAATTATTGTCAGTTCGGCATCAACTAAAACCATAATTTTATGTTATAAATTTATAATATTGTTCACTAAATTTGTTTACTGTTTTTTGTGTATTACCTTTGTGTGTAGGTATAAAAAAATAAACAACACAGTAGTAAAAAGTATTTTTTTTTCATAAAGTTTGGTTGCGTTAATTAAAGATAGTTTCAAAGTAAATCTGTTAAAATTATTTTAATTGTGAGCCACAATATAAAACATAACATGGAGGCGTTAAAGATCAATAAAGTAAGTAAAACTGTAAGTGGAAATATTCAAATTACCGGTTCAAAAAGTGAAACAAATAGGTTGTTGGTTTTACAGCAGTTTTATGGGAATTTGACTATTGAAAACATTTCAAATTCAGATGATTCTGGATTAATGCAAAAAGCCCTGGCAAGCACTTCAAACGAAATAAATATTGGCCATGCAGGTACTGCTATGCGTTTTTTAACGGCTTATTTTGCGGTAAAAGAAAATTCTGAAATTGTATTGACAGGTTCGCATCGAATGAAAAATAGGCCAATTAAAATATTGGTTGAAGCTTTAAAATCTATAGGTGCTAATATTCAATATTTAGAGAAGGAAGGTTATCCGCCCTTAAAAATTGTTGGTAAAAAGTTAGATCAAGAGTTTGTTGAAATAGAAGGGGATGTTAGCAGTCAATATATTTCGGCTTTATTGTTAATTGCGCCTACTTTAAAAAATGGCCTGCAATTGAAGTTTAAAGGCGAAGTTACTTCGGTTCCTTATATAAAAATGACTTTAAGTTTATTGGATAAATTAGGGATAGAATTTTCATGGAATAATGATCGTATTTCTATTTCACCAAAGCCCCTTATTAAAGATAAAACAGTTGTTGTAGAATCTGATTGGAGTTCGGCTTCTTATTTTTATAGCATGGTAGCTTTGAGTCCCAATGCGGAGGTTACCTTATCTTCATACAGAAAAGACAGTATTCAAGGTGATGCTGTTTTAGCTGAAATATACCAAAAATTAGGGGTGAAAACTGTTTTTGAAGGAAATTCAATAACGCTAACTAACCAACAAATAAAAATAAACAAGCAACAACCACTAGTTTTAGATCTAATAAACGCACCAGATATTGCACAAACAATTGCGGTAACTTGTTTTGGTTTGGGAATTGAATGTTACTTAACAGGACTTCATACATTAAAAATAAAAGAAACAGATAGGTTGGTAGCCTTGAAAAATGAAATTGAAAAATTAGGAGGTGAAGTTGAAATTACCAACCAAACGCTACTTTTAAAACCTTCAGCTACAATTCACTCAAATATAAGTGTTGCAACCTACGATGATCATAGAATGGCAATGGCTTTTGCACCGCTAGCAATAAAAGTTCCTGTACAAATTGAAGATTCAAATGTGGTGTCAAAATCGTATCCGTCTTTCTGGAAAGATTTCGGTAATATCTTGCTCTAAGAAACTCTTTAGCAAAGTTTTATTGCAAAACACTTGACAACCCCTATGTCGATGTTGTATATTTGCCAGCATTCTATAAAATATGGATGTAGGTATTTAGAAAATTTCTTATTTGAAGAAATGAGTACATGCTTATTTCATATAACCACAAAAACAATAAAATAATACATGAAATTATCACATTTTAAATTCGAATTACCGGAAGATTTATTGGCAGAGTATCCAGCGGAACATAGAGATGAGTCCCGTTTAATGGTTTTGAATAGAAAAGAAAAAACAATTGAGCATAAATTATTTAAGGATTTAATCAATTATTTTGATGAAGGAGATTTAATGATTTTAAACAATACCAAAGTTTTTCCAGCACGTATGTATGGTGAAAAAGAAAAAACAGGTGCAAGAATCGAAGTTTTTTTATTAAGAGAATTAAATGCTGAAAGTAGGTTATGGGATGTATTAGTTGATCCGGCAAGAAAAATTAGAATAGGAAATAAATTATTTTTTGGAGAGGATGAAAGTTTGGTTGCTGAAGTAATTGACAATACAACTTCAAGAGGAAGAACGTTACGTTTTTTATATGATGGTTCTTATGAAGAATTTAGAAAAAAATTAGAGGAATTAGGAGAAACACCACTTCCAAAATATATTCAAAGAGATGTTGAGCCTGAAGATGAAGAGCGCTATCAAACAATTTATGCGAAAGAAGAAGGAGCGGTAGCTGCACCAACTGCAGGATTGCACTTTTCAAAACATTTAATGAAACGTTTGGAGATTAAAGGTGTTGATTTTACCGAAGTTACTTTACATGTTGGTTTGGGAACTTTTAGCCCTGTAGAGGTTGAAGATTTATCGAAGCATAAAATGGATTCTGAGCAATGTGAAGTGAGTGAGGAAACTGCTAAAACTGTAAATAGTGCAATTGATCAGAAAAAAAGAGTTTGTGCCGTTGGTACTACAGCAATGAGAGCAATTGAAAGTTCAGTTTCATCAAATGGTCGTTTAAACCCGTATGATGCTTGGACAAATAAATTTATTTTTCCACCTTACGATTTTAGTATTGCAAATTGTATGATTACCAACTTTCATACACCAAAATCTACCCTAATGATGATGGTTGCAGCCTTTGCAGGATACGACTTTTTAATGGAGGCTTATGAAGAGGCAGTAAAAGAAAAATACAAATTTTACTCGTATGGTGATGCGATGTTGATTATCTAAGAAATTTTTTAATATAGTAATTGGATTCCCGCAACTGCGGGAATCTTTTTATAAAGTTGTTTGGTATGGATAAAAAGAAAGATATTCGATCTTTAACAAAAGAAGAACTACGTGATTTTTTTGTAGAAAATGATGATAAATCATTTCGTGGAAATCAGGTGTACGAATGGTTATGGAGTAAAAACGCCCATGCTTTTGAAGATATGACCAATATTTCAAAGCAAACGCGTGAAATGCTTCACAACAATTTTGTAATAAACCATATTGAAGTAGACAGTATTCAACGTAGTAATGATGGGACTGTGAAAAACGCAGTGAGACTTCATGACGGGTTGGTAGTAGAGTCGGTTTTAATTCCAACAGGAACAAGAACAACAGCCTGTGTATCAAGTCAAGTAGGTTGTAGCTTGGATTGTAGCTTTTGTGCTACAGCACGTTTGAAGAAAATGCGAAATTTGAACCCAGATGAAATTTACGATCAGGTAGCAGCCATAAACAAAGAAAGTATATTGTATCACAATCGTAAACTTTCAAACATTGTTTTTATGGGTATGGGTGAGCCTTTAATGAATTACAACAACGTTTTAAAATCTATTGAAAAAATAACGTCCCCAGAAGGGTTGGGAATGTCGCCAAAACGAATTACCGTATCTACTTCGGGTTTGCCAAAAATGATAAAAAAATTAGCTGATGATGATGTGAAATTTAACTTGGCAGTTTCTTTGCATTCAGCCATAGATGAAGTTAGATCGCAAATTATGCCTTTTAGTAAAACTTTTCCTTTAAAGGATTTAAAAGAATCGTTAGAGTATTGGTATGAAAAAACAGAAAGCAGGGTAACTTACGAATATGTTGTTTGGGATGGAATAAATGATACCAAAGAGGCAATTGAAGCCTTGGTAAGGTTTTGTAAATATGTACCTTGTAAGGTGAATTTGATTGAATACAACCCTATTGATGATGGTGCTTTTCAACAAGCAAAGCCTGAAACTATCAACAATTACATTAGTAATTTAGAAATGAACGATATTATTGTGAACGTTCGAAGAAGTAGGGGGAAAGACATTGATGCGGCTTGTGGGCAATTAGCTAATAAAAGTTAATTTTCTTCTTGGTTTTTTTCTTATTTTTGATTTCTTAATGAAGCCAGTAGAACAAATAAAACAACCCATACTACTAGAAATGGAACTCTTTGAAAGTAAATTCAGAGAGGCTATGATTACCAATGTTCCACTTTTAAATAGAATTACTCGTTATATAGTTAGAAGAAAAGGAAAACAAATGCGTCCGATGTTTGTTTTTTTGGTAGCTAAAATGGTTTCAGGTGGTAAATTTGAAGACCGAACTTATAGAGGAGCATCCGTAATTGAGCTCATTCATACAGCTACATTAGTACATGATGATGTTGTTGATGATAGCAACCGTAGAAGAGGTTTTTTCTCTATAAATGCATTGTGGAAAAATAAAATAGCCGTGTTGGTTGGTGATTTTTTACTTTCAAAAGGATTGTTACTTTCTATAGATAATAACGATTTTGATATTTTAAAGTTAATTTCAATTGCGGTTCGTGAAATGAGCGAAGGAGAATTATTGCAGATTGAAAAAGCCAGAAAATTAGACATTACTGAAGAAGTGTATTTTGAGATAATTAGACAAAAAACAGCAACTTTAATTGCTGCTTGTTGTGGAATTGGCGCTGCATCTGTTGGAAGTTCAAGCGAGGAGATTGAAAAAATGAGAGCTTTTGGAGAGTTAATAGGAATTGCATTTCAAATAAAGGATGATTTATTTGATTATACCGATGCTAAAATTGGCAAACCTACAGGTATAGATATTAAAGAGCAAAAAATGACCTTGCCATTAATTCATACATTAAATATTTGTAGCGATTCTGAACGGAAATGGTTGTTGAATTCCATCAAAAAATACAATAAAGATAAAAAAAGAGTTAAAGAGGTTATAGAATTTGTAAAAGAAAAAGGAGGTATTGAGTATACAACCAATAAAATGCTGGAATACCAATCTAAGGCATTGGTGATTTTAGATACATATCCAAATTCTGAATATAAAAAGTCGCTGTTAACAATGGTTAACTATGTAATTGACCGTAAGATTTAAGTTGCTGAACTTACACCTAAACTATTCCACATAAGTTAATGCCAACAATTCATCTAAATGTTTTCTAGAGTTAGATAAACGTGGAATTTTATGTTGTCCCCCTAACTTTCCTTGCTCTTTTAACCAGTTGTAAAATAGTCCTTTTGGAGCAACATTAATTTTTGGTAAGCCCAAGGTCATATTTTGATATCGTTTGGCTTCATAATCTGAATTAATAGCTTTTAAGGAATTGTCTAGTAGTTCGGTAAACAATTCTAAATTTTTGGGTAATGTTTTAAATTCAATCAGCCATTCATGGCCTCCATTGCTATTTATATTCATAAAAATAGGTGCAACTGTATATTCAGAAATTTCGGCACCTGTTTTTAAACAAACTTTATTCAATGCCTCTTCGGTATTTTCAATAATTAGCTCTTCACCAAAAACATTGATAAAATGCTTTGTTCGTCCGGTTATTCTTATTCTATAGGGGTCTAAGGAAGTGAATTTAACAGTATCACCAATTAAATAGCGCCATAAACCACCATTTGTAGTAATTACAATTGCATAATTTTTATTCAGTTTTACTTTTTGAAGTGGTATGGCTTCAGAATTTTCACCTTCAAATTTATCCATTGGAATAAATTCATAAAATATGCCATAATCTAACATAAGTAGCATATCTAAGGAATTGTTTTGATCTTGAATAGCAAAAAAACCTTCAGAGGCGTTGTAGGTTTCAAAATATTTAAAATCTTTTTTTGGGACAAGCTTTTTAAATTGTTCTCTATAAGGATTGAAATTTACCCCACCATGAAAATAGACTTCTAAATTTGGCCAAACTTCTAAAATATTACTTTTTCCAGTTCTTTCTAAAACCTTGTTTAAAAGCACTAACATCCAGGAAGGTACCCCTACCAAACTGGTAATATCTTCATGAATAGTTTCTTTAACAATGGCTTCCATTTTTGCTTCCCATTCATCCATTAAAGCTATTTCTTGTTTTGGAGCGCTGCTATAATCAGCCCAAAAGGGCATGTTTTCAATAATAATGGCAGATAAATCACCAAAATAGGTTTTATTATCTTCATAAACGGCGCTGCTTCCCCCCAATCGCAACCCCTTTCCAGTGAAAAGTTTTGCCTCTGGATTGTTGTTAAAATAAAGACATAGCATGTCTTTACCTGCTTTCATATGGCATTTTTCCAGAGCTTCATCGCTCACCGGAATAAATTTACTATTGGCATTGGTGGTTCCGCTAGATTTTGCAAACCATTTTATAGGCGTTGGCCAAAAAACATTTTGTTCACCTTTTCGGGTTCTGTTAATTAATGGTTCAATTGATTCATATTGTTGAATGGGCACTTTCCCCGAAAAATCTTCGTAAGTAAAGATCTTAGAGAAATTGTATTTTTTCCCAATTTCAGTATGTTTGGCTTTGTATAATAATTTAAAAAGAAGCTCTTGCTGAACATCAATAGGATATTTTAAAAATAACTCGACTTGATGTTTTCGTTTTTTTAAAAACCAACAAATTATTGAATTTACAATTGGATATGGCATATTTTATTAAGTATCTTTAACCTGTTAAATTTAATAAAAACTTTTATGCAATATCAAACTGTTTTAAAAAAAATGATGACTGAATTAAATAATGAAGTTTATTATTATTTAGATGTGGAAAATGATATTTTGAATTTGAATCAGTTATTAGATAGAGTAATTGAAATTAGTTTTGAAGGTTGCCAATGTTTGAACTGCGGAAAAGCGAAGAAAATTTTCAGACAAGGCTTTTGCTATGACTGTTTTTATGAAAGTGCTGCCGTAGGTGATTGGATTATGAAACCTGAATTAAGCAAAGCCCATTTGGGTATTGCAGACCGAGATTTAGATTTTGAAAAACAAGTACAATTAAAACCACATGTTGTTTATTTAGCATTGTCGAGCAATGTTAAAGTTGGGGTGACCCGAAAAACACAAGTGCCAACCAGGTGGATTGATCAAGGAGCGTCCAAAGCCATTGAAATAGTTGAGGTGCCAAATCGTTATTTAGCTGGTATTACAGAAGTAGCTTTAAAAGCATATGTTTCAGATAAAACCAGTTGGCAAAAAATGTTAAAAAATGAAATTTCAGATGCAGATTTATTTGAGGAGCGCGAAAAATTAAAAGCTTATATTCCAGAAGAAGCACAGCCTTATTTTTTAGAAAATATCAGAAAAATAACAGAAATTGAATACCCAGTACTTCAATATCCCAAAAAAATAAAAACGCTAAATTTGGAAAAAGCACAGCATTATTCGGGTAAATTGAAAGGTATAAAAGGGCAGTATTTAATTTTTGAAGACAATACCGTTTTTAATGTTCGAAACAATGAAGGGTATAAGGTGATACTTACCATTAAATAATTTTTTCAACTAATTATTACAATTGATATGATTCATTTTTTGCATAAAATAATTGTTGGAAGCGTAAAAAGAAGACGTAAAAGGGCTGAATTTGCAAATAAAAAATTATCGGAAGAGGTTAAAAATATTGAGGTGAGTCTTTCTCATAGCGTAAGTGAAACTTTTTTTATTTTAATTGGAGTGGTTTCTGCAGGTTTCGGTTTAAAAGGTTTTTTGTTGCCTAATTCATTTATTGATGGTGGTGCCATGGGGATTTCTTTGTTAATTTCAGAAATAACAGGTTTGTCATTATCTGTACTTATTGTCGTAGTCAACTTGCCTTTTATAATTTTAGGTTATTCTAATTTAGGGAAGCAATTTGCTTTAAAAAGTATTATAGCCATTATTGCTTTGGCGTTAACGGTGCATTTTATTCCATATCCACTTATTACTTCTGACAAATTATTGATAGCGGTTTTTGGTGGGTTTTTTCTTGGAGCTGGTATTGGTTTGTCAATTAGAGGTGGAGCTGTAATTGATGGGACAGAAGTTTTAGCCATTTATATAAGTAAAAAAACAGGACTTACCATAGGCGATGTTGTCTTGGTTTTTAATATTATTATATTTTCATTTGGAGCCTATATTTTGTCTGTTGAAGTTGCTTTGTATGCCATGTTAACGTATATGGCCGCTGCCAAAACAATCGATTTTATTATTGAAGGTGTTGAAGAATATACTGGTATCACCATTATTTCAGGTGAAAGTGAAAAAATCAGGTTGATGATTACCGAAGAACTAGGTAGAGGGGTTACAGTGTATGCTGGAAAAGGTGGTTTTGGTAAAAGGGAAGCTGATTTAATGGAGTATGATATTATTTATACTGTTGTAACGCGTCTTGAAATAGCTAGAATTAGAACGGAAATTGATAAAATTGATGATACCGCATTTATAATTATGAATAGTATAAAAGATACCAAAGGCGGGATGATTAAAAAAAGACCATTGAAATAATTATTTCTATTGATGGAATTATTTTTTTTTATCCGTGTCTTTTTTCTTTTTAAATAAGCTATTCAATACTGAGTTTGCCGCTTTTTTTATATCGTTATTACCATTAGTTGAATCTTTACTTTTCTCATTAGTGCCTAAAAGCTTGTTTATTTCCTTAATACCTTTGTCAATAGCCTTGTCTTTTTGTTGTTTTGCCAATTGTTGTGTTAAGTTGTTTGCGGCTTCTTTCATGTCTGTTTTTACAGTTGGATTTGTAAATGAACCTAAAACATTGGCGGTGATAGGAATATTAATTTTATTTATATTTTGTTCACTTAAATTGGCTAATAATTTAGAAACGTCCTTGCCTAAATATTTTGCAGGTACGTTTAAAGATAAATCGTAATCAATAGTTTGGTCAAAACCGTGTTTACCGCTTATATCAATATCAATATCTTTATATTTTATTGTAAAAGGTTTAACATTAACTTTTCCGTCTTCAAAGGTAAGAGCTACTTTTAAGTTGTTTAAATCTAGTTTATTTAAGTCTATAAAATTTAAATTACTACTTACTAGTGATAGTGCTTTTGAATTTTGCAGCGTTTCTTTTGAAACGAGTAATTTAGATGTGGCGGCGCCACTTATAGTTGATAAATTAGGTGTTAGATCGTTGTTTAAATCTCCTGAAACATTAAGTTGTGTATTTATTTTTCCTTCCACTAAATTGGCAATAGGGGCAATGGCTTCAAACATTTCTAATTGGGTAAAAGATTGTTCAATGTCAAAACGTTTCGCATCCATATTGATTGCGAAGGTTGGAATGGTTGTTTTTGTTGAAACCATTCCGTTTAGTTTTATTTTTCCATCAAATATATCAGATGATAAATTGGTAATGGTCACTTGTTCGTTTTTAATTGCAATGGTTCCTTGTGCGTTTTTTAGTGATAAATTGTCGTAAATTACATTAATGGCCTTTGCTTTTATGGTACAATCTAAAAATGAAGGAATTTTTAATTGTTCGTCAATTGCTTCGGTTGAAGTTTTTTCTTTTTGATCCTCGTCACTTGTGGTCATAAAATCATTTACATTAAAAGTGGTTGAATTCAAATTAAAATTACCTTTAATGTTTTCTTTGTTTAATATAAAACCAATCAGATTTTCAATAGTGCCATTCATGTTCAAGTCTGAATTTCCGGTCTTGGCTTCAAAATGGTCTAATTCAATATTTTTAGTGTTAAAAGTTAACTGAGCATTTTTAATTTCAACTGGGTTTCTCATGTCATTTCCTTCATATTTAAAATTGGCTAAAGAAATGTTTCCAGAGTTTTTAGTTTTGTTATACTGTTTCTGTTCAATGGTCTTCATATCAAAACTTGTCTCAAAATCGGCTTTTAAAACACCTTGCAGATTTTTAATTGCCTCCATTGGGTAGGCTTGGCTAATAGCATTTATATGGATGGTTCCTTTTGCCTTTGCTTTTATAGCAGGGTTGTTTATAATATTGCTAATAAAGGCACTTGATGAAAATGTGTGATCATCAATTTTAAATGAAAGGTTTTTCACATTCACTTTTGTGTCATTGGTAATACCTGTATGGTTAGAAATAGCTGTATTAATATCAATATTTTGAATTGCTTTTGGTAGGTTAGGATATTTAAAGCTAGCATTGTTTGAAGTGATTTGGATATTGAACTGTGGTATGTGGGTATTGTCTATAATTCCTTTTGCAAACCCCTCAACAGTAAATATCCCGGTTGTTTTTACGCCACTTATATCTTGCGTGTATTTTTTAGGAATCAGCGCAAAAAAGTTTTTAAAGTCGGCTGAAGGTGTTTTAAAATTAAGATCTATTTCTTGGTTGTTTTCGTTCAATTTAACAAAGCCATCAAACACTAATTTAAGTTGGTTAACAAGAACTTGGTTTTCTAAAAAGGTAAATTTATTTTCGTTTAAATCAATACCGAAAATAGCTTTTAGTTCAATAAATTGTTTGTTAATAAATTTTGTATTGTCGTAATCAACAGAAATATTAGTACTGGTTTCAGTTGTTAATTTTGAAATGGCTGTTGAAAAATTACCACTTCCTTTATGGTTAAAATTTTCTAATTTTAAATACATTCCAGAAGATTCATCTAAATAATAAATGTTACTATTTGAAATATTGTAACTATTTAGCGATAAGTTCAGGGTGTTTTTACTTTTGCTGGTTGTTTCTTTAGTAGTGGATTTTTTTGCAATGTTGTAATTTGCTTGCCCTTGTTTGTTAATTAATAAATGAATATTGCTTTCATCTATTGAAAAATAATTCACATCAATATTGCCAGAACTCGCCTTAAATAAGCTGGTTAATGGTAGTTTCAAAGTTACGTTTTTAACGTTTGCCAAAGTGTCTCCTTCAAAAGGCTTAAGGGTGGTAACTACCAAATTTTTAAGACTAATTTTTACATTTGGAAAGTTAGTGATTAGGCTAAGGTTAACATTGTTAAAGTCAACGGTTGCATTTACATTTTTGTTTAAATTTTCTTTGATAGCAGCAACTATTTTATCTTTAAAAAAGTAGGGAGCTACTATTAAAATACCGAAAAATAAAATAAGAATTCCTGCAAAAATTTTGAGCTTTTTTTTCATAGTTGTATTATTTAATATTGCTTTTGAATCAATGTATTTCAAAAATAAGAAGAATAATTAGTTTGAAGCCTTAAATTTGATCAATGAATATTTATTTCTTCTCCAGCTTTTAAATGAAATCTACTTCTGAAAAGGTGTACTATAAAATATAGAATAGGCGTGTCTAGCAGGGCAATAATTATTTTAAATAAAAAACCACTAATTACTAAGGTGTAGAATAGGTTCCATGGTAATACATCAAAACTACATAATAATGTTACCACCGTGAGTGTATCAATTAATTGAGAGAAGAATGTTGAAAAATTATTACGCAACCATAAATGTTTTCCATTGGTTTTTCGTTTCCAAAAATGAAATATTCTAATATCAATAAATTGAGCAAATAAATAGGCTAGCATGGAGGCGAAAACCGCAATTGGTGACAATCCAAAAACTTTGGAAAATAATAGGTTGTCTACTGGTGAGTGCTCAATGGCAGGTGTGTAATTGGCAATTAAAATAATTACCATCGAAAAAAAGGAAGCGAAAATCCCTGTAACTACTATCTGATTTGCTTTTTTTCTTCCATATATTTCTGAAATAATATCGGTAATTAGAAAGGTAATAGGGTAAGGTAATATGCCAACAGAAAGTTCAAAGCGAAACCATCCGAACGGATTCCAATAAAAAAATTTCTGGAAAATTAAATTTGAAGCTACCAACGCTGCAATAAACATGGAAGCTAATATTAAATATATAGTAAAAGCTTCATATTTTTGGTTTGAATTCATTGGAAGTATATTGATACGAATATAGTTAATTATTACTATTTTTGCATTTTTAAATAAATACATAAAAAATGAAAGCATATTTATTTCCAGGACAAGGTGCACAATTCTCAGGAATGGGATTGGATTTATACAACAATTCACCTTTAGCGAAAAAACTTTTTGAGCAAGCAAATGAAATTTTAGGTTTTGAAATCACTAAAATTATGTTTGAAGGAACTGCAGAAGAGTTAAAGCAAACAAAAGTTACCCAACCAGCCGTTTTTTTACATTCAGTAATATTGGCAAAAGTATTAGGAGACGATTTTAAACCAGAAATGGTTGCAGGTCACTCTTTAGGGGAATTGTCGGCATTGGTTGCAAATGGCGTTTTGACTTTTGAAGACGGGTTGAAATTAGTGTCAAAAAGAGCATTGGCTATGCAAAAGGCGTGTGAAGCGCAAGAATCTACCATGGCGGCGGTATTGGCATTAGATGATGCTATTGTTGAAGAAGTTTGTGCTAATATTGATGGTGTTGTAGTAGCGGCAAATTACAATTGTCCAGGTCAATTGGTGATTTCAGGAGAAATTGCAGCAATTGATGAGGCTTGTGAAAAGTTAAAAGCAAAAGGTGCTAAAAGGGCATTGAAATTACCTGTTGGAGGTGCGTTTCATTCACCTTTAATGGAGCCTGCTCGTGAAGAGTTAGCGGCGGCTATTGAGGCCACTACTTTTAACAATCCAATATGTCCTATTTATCAAAATGTAGTAGCGCAGGCTGTAACAAATCCTTCTGAAATTAAAGAGAATTTAATAGCGCAATTAACCGCTCCTGTTCGTTGGACACAATCTATACAGCAGATGATTGCTGATGGCGCAACAGAATTTATTGAAGTTGGACCAGGTAAAGTTTTACAAGGTTTAATGCGTAGTATTGATAGAAATGTTACGGCAAGCAAAGCAGTTTTTCTTGCTTAAAAATGTAGCCTATATAAAATATGAACCTCTGAAAAATCAGGGGTTTTTTTGTATAGGATTGTTGCTAGTTAATTGTTTGGTGGCTTTGAAAGTTGAAGTTAAGAAATAAATGATGAATAATAATAAATTTTGATGACTCAAAAGAAGTTTAAGGTGACTTTATTTTAAGCGATTACTGTTGAGACCTATCTGAATAAATATAATTATGTGCTTGTCTTAGAGAGTTGGTTTTTTAATCATACGATACTAAAATAAAGAATATTTTTATTGCATATTAAAAATATGTGGTTACATTTGCAATAATAAAAAACGACAAAATGATAATTAAGTTTAATAAAGTGACTGGTATGATGCGTAAAATGTACGTGGAGGTTGATATTGTTTAAAACTTAATAAAATTTAAATATGTAAAAACCTCTGAGAAATCAGAGGTTTTTTTTTAAAGCTAATAAAAATGAAAATTACTTTCCAAAAAATAATGTCGAACTATTTTGAATGGTGTATGCGAATAATGCATAACACAATGTTATGGTATTGCCAAAAATAAATGGAAAATAAAATCGATTTAGATAAAAGTCCCTTTGGTAATACCTTAAACCAAAGGGGCTTTTTTTTATTAAAATTTAATTAAGAAATCAAAAAAAATGAAATTATGAGCAATCAACATATTTCAACACAAACATTACATGCCGGACACGATACAAACAATACTGAAGGAGCAAGAGCAGTTCCAATTTATCAAACATCATCATATGTTTTTGATGATACCGAACATGCGGCAAATTTATTTTCATTAAAAGAATTAGGCTTTATCTATACACGTTTAAACAATCCAACAAACGATATTTTACAACAACGTTTGGCAGCTATTGAAGGTGGAATAGGAGCGGTCGTTTTTGCATCGGGAACTTCGGCAATCTCAACAGGATTGTTAACATTGCTAAAGGCAGGTGACCATATTGTTGCTTCAAGTAGTTTATACGGTGGTACTTTTACTTTGTTAAATGTTACGCTGCCAAGGTTAGGGATTACAACTACATTTGTAGATGCTTCAGAGCCTAAAAATTTCAGTAAGGCAGTTCAAGAAAATACAAGAGCTTTTTTTGTTGAGTCTTTAGGGAATCCAAAATTAGACGTATTGGATATAGAGGCCATTGCTGTGCATTCTAAAGCAGCGGGAGTGCCTTTTATTGTTGATAATACTGTAGCAAGTCCTGCTTTGTTAAATCCAATTAAACATGGCGCAAATTTGGTAATTCATTCCTTAACAAAGTATATTGGAGGGCAAGGGAACTCTTTAGGGGGTGCCATAATTGATGCAGGTACGTTTGATTGGACAAATGGGAAATTTCCTGAATTTACAGAGCCATCTGCTGGATATCACGGATTGGTGTATAGTGAGGCTTTAGGAGCAGCAGCATTTACATATAAGTTAATTTTAGAGGGGTTACGTGATTTTGGAGGTGCTTTAAGTCCGTTTAATGCATTTCAAATTATTCAAGGATTGGAAACTTTGCCAATACGTATTAAACAACACAGTGCAAATGCCTTGGAATTGGCACAATGGTTAGAAAGTAGAGATGAAATAGCATGGGTGAACTACCCAGGTTTAGAAAGTAGTAAGTACAATGTGTTGGCAAAAAAGTATTTGCCTAACGGTCAAAGTGGTTTGGTTACTTTCGGAATAAAAGGTGGTTTTGAGGTGGCTAAAAAGGTGGCGGATGCCACTAAAATATTTTCATTATTGGCAAATATTGGCGACACCAAATCATTAATTATTCACCCGGCAAGTACTACCCATCAACAACTAACTGTTGGGCAGCAAATTGGTGCAGGTGTAACCCAAGATTTAATTAGATTATCAGTAGGTATTGAAGATATTGAGGATTTAAAAAATGATTTAGAAGAGGCCTTCATAAAAGTAGGTGAATTAGTGAGTTAATTTTTTTAAAAACTATTGTAAGAGAAGTTATTATTGCGTTAATTTGTGAATAGTTCATACACTTATTGACTGTTGTTATCAAGAAAGGCAGAGGGAATAGACCCGTTGAAGCCTTAGCAACCCTTTGTTTATTTAAAGTAGGTGCTAAATTCTACCCGTTATGGATAGATAACCAAACGAATTACTTCAAGTAATTTTCTGCATTTCTCGAAACAATAATTTATTAAGTAAAAAACCATAAAAGGTCACTGTTTAAATAATTATTGATGAATCAATTAAAACACATAACACTCACTAATTTTATTTCTGAAAAAGGAATTAAAAACGATCAAATTCAACTTTCTTATGAAATATTTGGTAAGGAATTGTTTTCGGCTCCTATTATTTTAGTGAATCATGCGTTGACAGGTAATAGTAATGTTGCAGGCCATAATGGCTGGTGGATTGATTTGGTGGGTGAAAACAAGGTAATTGACACAAAACAATACACCATTCTATCCTTCAATATACCTGGCAATGGATACGATGGGTTTGTTATTGAAAATTACAAAGATTTTCAAGCTCGTGATGTTGCAAATATTTTTTTTTTAGGTTTAAAAGCTTTAAAAATAAATAGTTTATTTGCTTTGATTGGCGGATCTTTAGGAGGTGGAATTGCTTGGGAAATGGCAGTAATAAATCCTAGAATTACACAACATTTAATTGTAATTGCCACTGATTGGAAATCTACAGATTGGTTAATTGCTAATTGTCAAATTCAAGAACAATTTTTGATGAATTCAAGTAATCCTGTACACGATGCACGTATGCATGCTATGTTGTGTTATAGAACACCAGAATCCTTCAAATCCCGTTTTCAACGATCAAAAAAAAATAATTCTGAAGTTTTTAATGTTGAAAGCTGGTTGCTGCACCATGGTGAAAAATTACAAGAACGGTTTCAGTTATCGGCATACAAATTAATGAATCAATTGTTGAGATCTATCGATGTGATTAAAGGTAGAAACGAAGGCGTTTTAGATACTATTCAGGCCAATATACATATAATAGGGGTGGATTCTGATTTGTTTTTTACAGCCGAAGAAAATAAAGAAACCCACAAACAACTGGCGTTGACACACCCTAATGTTACCTACAGCGAAATTAATTCTGTGCATGGGCACGACGCATTTTTAATGGAGTACAAACAATTAGGAAAAATAATAAATCCTATATTTAATAAAAGTTGCAAAAATAATCAAATGAAAGTAGTGAAATTTGGAGGGAAATCCTTGGCAAACGGTGAAGGTTTAGATAGTGTTTTGAGTATTATTGAGAATAAAATTAAGAACAATGAAAAAATTGCCGTTGTTGTTTCGGCAAGAGGTAAAACTACTGATCATTTAGCATCTGTTTTAGAAAAAGCAAAAAATAATTTACCTTATTTAGAAGAATTTGAGCTAATAAAAAATTACCAATTGGAAAGTGATAGTGGAATAGATTTGTCTTCTGAATTTCAATTGTTAGATGAAATTTTTAGAGGTGTAAATTTATTAGGTGATTATAGCTCGAAAGTTAAAGATCAGGTTTTGGCTCAGGGTGAAATTATGGCTGGAAAAGTAATTACACATTTGTTAAATAAAAAAGGGGTACATGCAACTTTTGCTGACGCACGTAATTTGATTAAAACCAATAACCAGTTTGAAAATGCGCAACCTTTTGAATCCAGTTCAGAAGAAAATGTAGTTGAATATTTTAAAACCCAGCCAGAAGATACTACGCAAATTATTACTGGTTTTATTGGTTCAAGTTTACAGGGAGAAACCACTACTTTGGGACGAAATGGTAGTAATTATACAGCTTCGTTAATTGCTAATTTTTTAAATGCTGAAGAATTTCAAAACTATACACACGTGGATGGGATTTATACCGCCAATCCAGATTTGGTTGAAAATTCAAAGAAAATAGAAAAATTATCTTACCAAGAAGCCAATGAAATGGCAAATTTTGGAGCCAATATTTTACACGCAAAAACAATTATTCCCTTAATTGAAAAAAATATTCCGCTGCGGATATTAAATACTTTTAACAATCTTAGTACTGGAACTTTGATTGGTTCTGATACAGAGCGTGGAGGAATTAAATCGTTGTCAGTTGATCAAGATGTTGCTTTGGTAAATTTAATAGGTCGTGGTTTATTGGGTAAAGTTGGAGTTGATGGACGTATTTTTAGCGCTTTGGGAAAAGAAAATATTAGTGTTAGTATTATTTCTCAAGGTTCATCAGAGCGAGGAATTGGATTTATTGTGGATGATAAAAATGGTTACAAAGCTAAAAAAGTACTAGAAGCAGAGTTTAAAACTGAGTTTCAAAGTAAAGATGTAAGTCAGATTTATGTAACCGAAAATGTATCGGTTATTTCTATTGTTGGACAAAGTTTGCATGCTTTCAATCAGCCTTACAGTGCGTTAATTAAAAACCACATAACACCTATTTTAATCAACAATACCGTTACAGGCGAAAATGTATGTTTGGTTGTAAAACAAACCGATTTGAATAAAGCCGTGAATGTGATTCACGGTGAGATTTTTGGCGTTTCTAAAAATATCAATATCGCTGTTTTTGGAAAAGGACTAGTTGGTGGCACCTTGATTAATCAAATTCTTAAGAGTAAAGAAAACATCATCAAACGAAAGAATGTTAATTTAAATATTTTTGCGGTTGCAAATTCTTCAAAAGTATTGTTAAATAAAAATGGTGTTGATGGAAATTGGGAGACTGATTTAGTAAATGCTTCTGAAGAAAATGATGTGCAAACAATTATTGATTATGCTGAAAAAAATCATTTAGAAAACCTCATTGCAATTGACAATACCGCCAACAGTAGCTTTGTGAAAAATTATATTGATTTGGTTGAAAATGGTTTTGATTTAATTTCTTCAAATAAAATAGCCAATACTTTAGATTATGCATTTTACAAAGAATTACGTGAAAAACTAAAGGGAAATAAAAAAACATATTTGTACGAAACCAATGTTGGCGCAGGTTTACCGTTAATTGATACCATTAAATTATTACACGATTCGGGTGAAAATATAACTCAAATTAGAGGGGTTTTTTCGGGGTCATTGAGTTATTTGTTTAATAATTTTTCTGTGCAAAACAGGCCTTTTAGTGAGGTGTTAAAGGAAGCTATTGAAAATGGTTATACTGAGCCAGATCCAAGAGAAGATTTGTGTGGGAATGATGTTGGTAGAAAGTTGTTAATTTTGGCACGTGAGTTAGACTTGCAGAATGAAATTTCGGATGTTGTAATTCAAAATTTAATTCCAGAAACATTAAGAGATGGAACTGCTGAAGAGTTTTTAGGGAAATTATCAGAACTGGATGCTATTTATAAAGAGATAAAGGACAAGCAAGAAGAGGGGCATGTATTGCGTTATATTGGTGACTTGTCTGGAGATTTACAACAAGATAAAGGAGTGTTGGAAGTGAAATTAATTTCAGTTCCAGCCAATAGTGCTTTGGGGCAAATACAAGGTGCCGATGCCATTTTTGAAGTGTTTACCGAATCGTATGGTGAAAAACCAATTGTAATCCAAGGTGCTGGAGCAGGGGCTTCAGTTACGGCAAGAGGTGTATTTGGAGATATTTTGCGATTGGCAGAAAAGAATTAAACCTCCCTAGAGTGTTAAAGGAGAATTAATAGGGCTTGATGGCTGAGCTAAATTGAAGCTGTTTTTTTTCAAATTGAACAACTAACAACCACAAACTTAAAAACGATTAAAATGAGTGATAAAAATTTTGAAACAGAAGCCATTAGAACACAAATAGAGCGCTCGCAATTTCAAGAGCATACAACACCTATGTATATAACTTCGAGTTTTGTATTTGATGATGCTGAAGATATGAGGGCTTCGTTTACCGAAGAAAAAATAAAAAATATTTATTCTCGTTATAGCAATCCTAATACATCAGAATTTGTTGAAAAAGTGGTGAACATGGAAGGAGGTGAAGACGGATACGCTTTTGCTTCAGGAATGGCAGCAATTTACTCAACTTTTGCGGCATTGCTAAATAGTGGAGATCATATTGTTTCTGTACGTTCTATCTTTGGTTCAACCCATACATTGTTCACTAAATATTTTCCAAAATGGAATATTACAACAACTTATTTTGATATAAACAATCCAACAGAAATTGAAGGGCTAATTAAACCATCAACAAAAATATTATATGCAGAATCTCCAACCAATCCGGGAGTCGACATTATTGATCTTGAATTGCTAGGGCGAATAGCTAAAAAACATAATTTAATGCTGGTTATAGATAACTGTTTTGCAACACCATATTTGCAACAGCCTATAAGGTACGGTGCCGATTTGGTAATACATTCAGCAACCAAATTGATGGATGGTCAAGGGCGCGTTTTAGGTGGAGTAGTTGTTGGAAGGGCTAATTTAATTCGTGAAATTTATTTATTTTCCCGTAATACAGGTCCTTCATTATCCCCATTTAATGCTTGGGTTTTGAGTAAAAGTTTAGAAACATTGGCCGTTCGAGTTGACAGACATTGTGAAAATGCCTTGAAAATAGCCGAACATCTTGAAAATAATATACATATCTCTAATGTCAAATACCCGTTTCTAAAATCACATCCTCAATATGAAATCGCTCAAAAACAAATGAAATTGGGTGGGAATATTATTGCTATTGAGGTAAAAGGTGGTATTGAAGCGGGTAGAAAGTTTTTAGATGCTATAAAAATGTGTTCGTTGTCAGCTAATTTAGGTGATACTAAAACCATAGTTACCCACCCTGCATCTACAACTCATAGCAAATTAAGTGAAGAAGAGCGTTTGACGGTGGGAATCACCCCTGGTTTGGTTCGTATTTCTGTTGGTTTAGAAAATGTAAATGACATTCTTCAGGATATCAATCAAGCGCTAAGTAGTTGAAAAGCAGAGTGTATTTATAATAAAATGTTAAAAATAACTGTTTTATTATTCTAGTATCCTATCGAATTGGTGGGCTAATGAAAATAATGTATTTTTGTGGCTGCAAAATTTGTATAATTTTTTATAAATGATATTAGGTCAAATTTTTATAGTGAATAAAAATAAAAAAAAAGATGCTTATGCTAGTGATAAGTCTTCAGAAAAACCGATACGCAGTATTGCAAAAGCAGTAAGTTGGCGAATTTTAGGCACCATAGATACCATATTAATTGCTTGGTTAATTACAGGTCAAGTAACTATGGCATTGTCTATTGGTTCAATTGAAGTAGTAACAAAAATGGTATTGTATTTTTTTCACGAACGACTTTGGAATATAATAAAATGGGGAAAATAATGAGAGATTTAGATATAGAACAAATTAACAAAGATTTAAAAGGTAAATCACCAACTGAAATTATTGCTTGGGCCAATGGTATTGCTAAAAACGCTTTGGTAACAACAAACTTTAGACCTTATGAGGTGGCTATTTTACATGCCTGTGCTCAGGTAAATAGTGAAATGAAAGTAATTTGGTGTGATACAGGCTACAATACACCACAAACATATAACCATGCCAATGAAATTATTCATTCAATGGGTTTGAATGTTCATTTATACGTGCCTAAACAAACTTCAGCTTATAGAGATGCTGTAATGGGAATTCCTCAAATTGAGGATCCAAATCATGCCATCTTTACTGAACAGGTGAAGTTAGAGCCTTTTAATAGAGCAATGAACGAACATAAACCTGATGTGTGGTTTACAAATTTAAGAAGTGGTCAAACAGCCTTTAGAAGTAGTATTGATATTGTTTCATTAAGCAAAGATGGAATGTTAAAAGTGAGTCCATTTTATCATTGGTCAGATGCAGAGTTAGACGCTTATTTGGAAGGACATAATTTGCCAAATGAGTTTAAATACTTTGATCCTACAAAAGTATTGTCGAATAGAGAATGTGGTTTACATTCATAAAATAAAAAATAGAAATATGACGGATACATTACAAATAAATGCCTTAGAAAATGAAGCGATTTATATTTTTAGAGAAGTAGCAGCGCAATTTAAAAAGCCAGTATTGTTGTTTTCTGGAGGGAAAGATTCAATAGTTTTGGTGAGATTGGCGCAAAAGGCTTTTTACCCTGCTAAAATTCCTTTCCCATTAATGCATATTGATACAGGGCATAATTTTCCAGAAACTATTGAGTTTAGAGACCGATTGGTTGAAGAGTTAGGCTTGGAGCTAATTGTGAGAAATGTTCAAGACTCTATTGATGAAGGTAAGGTAAAAGAAGAGTCTGGAAGGTACTCAAGTAGAAATATGTTACAAACAACAACTTTGCTTGATGCTATTGAAGAACTGAAATTTGATGCCTGTATTGGAGGTGCAAGAAGAGATGAAGAAAAAGCGAGAGCAAAAGAACGTATTTTTTCAGTGCGAGACGATTTTGGTCAGTGGGACGAAAAAAACCAAAGACCAGAATTATTTGATATGTTAAATGGCCAAATAGATTTTGGACAAAATGTACGTGTTTTTCCAATTTCAAACTGGACTGAATTAGATGTTTGGACATATATTGAACGTGAAAATTTAGAAATTCCTTCAATTTATTTTTCTCATCCTCGTGAAACTTTTGTGCGTGATGGTTTAATTTGGTCAGCGTCAGAACACGTGTATAGAGATGAAGAAGAGGAGGTTGAAGAACGCATTGTTCGTTTTAGAACTGTTGGAGATATGAGTTGTACGGCAGCTGTTGCATCATATGCAGCTACCATAAGTGAAGTAGTTTCAGAAATACGAGAATCAAGTATTTCAGAACGTGGAGCAAGGATTGATGATAAACGATCTGAAGCAGCCATGGAAGAGCGTAAACAACAAGGGTATTTCTAAAATTTTCGAAAGAAAATTTGCATTTAGCTAATGGCTTTTGATAGCCTTTAGCAGAATTAAAAAAATAAAATTAAGCCAATAGCCAAAAGCGAATGGCAAAAAGCTAAACAACAGAATGGAAGTTTTAAAAATAGCAACAGCGGGAAGTGTAGATGATGGAAAGAGCACATTAATTGGACGTTTATTGTTCGATACAAAGTCATTAACCGACGATAAATTAGAAGCAATTGAACGTAGTTCAAAACAAAAAGGATACGATTATTTAGATTTTTCTTTGGCTACTGATGGTTTGGTAGCAGAAAGAGAGCAAGGTATTACAATTGATGTAGCTCATATTTATTTTTCAACAGCAACTAAAAGTTATATTATTGCTGATACTCCAGGTCACGTAGAGTATACAAGAAATATGGTTACCGGTGCATCAACTTCTCAGGCAGCAATTATTTTAATTGATGCTCGTCACGGGGTAATTGAACAAACTTATCGTCATTTTTTTATTAATAACCTATTGAGAATTAAAGACGTAATTGTAGCTGTGAATAAGATGGATTTGGTTGACTATTCAGAAGAAAGATACAACGAAATTAAAGCAGATTTTCAAAAGTTAGTGGATAAAAGTGATTATGAAGATCAACATATTACGTTTATTCCAGTTAGTGCGTTAAAAGGAGATAATGTAGTTGAAAAGTCTGAAATTATGACTTGGTATCAAGGGCAATCTTTATTAGGGCATTTAGAGGAATTAGACTCTGAAGATGTATACAATAGAGGGAAAGTACGTTTTCCAGTTCAATATGTAATTCGTCCAAAAATGGAAGAATACCACGATTATAGAGGGTATGCAGGAAAGGTATATGGAGGTGAATTAAGCGTTGGCGATGACGTGGTTGTTTTGCCATCTGAAACGAAATCAAAAATAAAGGATATTTATTTTTATGATAAAAAGTTTGAGAAAGCAGCCCGTAGATCTTCAATTACCGTTACTTTAGAGAATGATGTAAATGTAAGTAGAGGTGATATGATTGTAAAAGTTGGAGAATTACCAATAGTTCAAAAGCAATTTACAGCTACCATTTCATGGATGGACACGAAGCAATTAACTGCAGGTGCGAAATATGTGTTGCAACACGGGGTGAATAAAGTGTTGGCAAAAGTAAAAGGAATTAACCATAAAATACATCCAGATTATTCGGGTATTGAAACAGATGTTTCAGGTTTAGATGTGAACGATATTGCTTCTGTTTCATTTCAGTTAAATAAACCAATATTTTTTGATGCTTTTAAAGAACATAGAACAAATGGAGCTTTTATTTTAATTGATCCACAAAGTAATAATACAGTAGGGGTAGGTTTTATTGAGTAAATTCGTAAAATTTTATTCCCAAAAAAAATAAACCCATAAATAATTTATGGGTTTATTTTTTTTATAGAAATGTAAGTGTTGTTAATATCATTTTTTGAGATGTATTTTCGAAATGTGAAACTATCTAAAGGTTGCTATAAAAATGTGTTGTGGTTTGTTATTCAAAAGAATATGCCGTTTCTTTGCACAAAGTTCATAAACATAGTTAATTAGTTATATAGAAAGGCTGAGGGAATAGACCTATTGAAGCCTTAGCAACCCTTTAAAACTAAAGAAGGTGCTACGTTCTACCATAATTTTATGGACAGATAACACACTTTAAAGAAATGCTGCTTAATAACTTCCAAAATGTTTATATAAAAAAATAAAAAATGGAAGACATCCAAAACGTATTAAAAAATAAAATCCTTGTGCTTGACGGAGCTATGGGAACTATGATTCAACAGTATAATTTTACTGAAGAAGATTATAGAGGTGAAAAGTTTAAAGATTTTCATATTTCAGTAAAAGGAAATAATGATATGCTTTCCATTACGCAGCCAAAAGCCATTAAGGAAATTCACGCAAAATATTTAGAGGCAGGTGCTGATATTATTGAAACCAATACTTTTTCATCAACTACCATAGCAATGGCTGATTATGAAATGGAAGATTTTGTGTATGAATTAAATTACGAGTCTGCTAAAATAGCTAAAGAAGTTACAACAGAATTTACCTCTAAAAATCCAAATAAACCACGTTTTGTAGCTGGTTCAATGGGCCCAACAAACCGAACGGCAAGTATGTCGCCTGACGTAAATGACCCAGGTTTTAGAGCCGTATCTTTTGATGATTTACGGGTGGCATATAAACAACAAGCTGAAGCACTAATTGATGGAGGTGTAGATGTATTATTGGTTGAAACGGTGTTTGATACTTTAAATGCAAAAGCAGCCTTATTTGCAATTGAAGAAGTAAAAACAGAAAGAAATATAGATGTTCCAATAATGTTAAGTGGTACCATTACAGATGCTAGCGGAAGAACCCTTTCGGGTCAAACAGCAGAGGCTTTTTTAATTTCAGTATCTCACATACCATTATTAACCGTTGGTTTTAACTGCGCTTTAGGCGCAAGCCAATTAACACCTCATTTAGAAGTGTTGGCACAAAAATCTGATTTGAGAATTTCAGCACATCCAAATGCTGGCTTGCCAAATGCTTTTGGAGAATATGATGAGACCCCAGAAATGATGGCAAGTCAAATAAAAGCATATTTAGATAAAAATTTAATTAATATTATTGGAGGTTGTTGTGGAACAACGCCAAGTCATATTAAGGCCATTGCTGATTTGGCAGTTGATTATAAGCCGAGAAATTTGGTTGTTGATGATTAGTTGTTAGTATTTGGTTTTAAAATAAAACAGATAAAATGAATTCATATCTAGAATTAGATGTTTGGTTAGCCTCAAGAAGGCTGTGGAAGACAAACATTAAAAGATATAATTTATTTTTTACATATTACAAAAGGGGCTTTGTTAGAGTTGGAAACTCAAGTTTATTTGACAAACGACCTTAATTTTTAAAATGAAAAAAAGTTGAATACTATATTAACTCAATATTACAAGTTGTAAAAAGTTGTTAAATGGTTTTATTAATTATTATAGAAAAAAATGATGAATACAGGCAACGAACAACCAGCAACCAATAACCAAAAAAGATATTTAAAGCTTTCAGGATTAGAGCCTTTGGTTATAACGCCAGAAAGTAATTTTATAAATGTTGGTGAACGTACCAATGTAGCAGGTTCTCGTAAGTTTTTACGATTGATAAAAGAAGAAAAATTTGATGAAGCATTGGCAATTGCACGTCATCAAGTGGATGGAGGAGCTCAAATTATTGACATTAATATGGATGATGGTTTGTTAGATGGAAAAGAATCCATGGTTCGTTTTATGAATTTAATTGCTGCAGAGCCTGATATTGCGCGTGTACCTATTATGATTGACAGCTCAAAATGGGAAATTATTGAAGCTGGATTGCAAGTTGCGCAAGGTAAATGTGTGGTGAACTCTATAAGTTTAAAGGAAGGAGAAGCACAGTTTATTGAGCAGGCAAAAAAAATTAAAATGTACGGTGCTGCTGTAATTGTGATGGCTTTTGATGAGGTTGGACAGGCAGATAATTACGATAGAAGAATTGAAATAGCAAAACGTTCATATGATGTTTTGGTAAATAAGGTAGGTTTTCCTTCTGAAGATATTATTTTCGATTTAAATATATTTCCTGTAGCAACAGGAATGGATGAGCACAAACGAAATGCCATTGATTTTATTGAAGCAACACGTTGGGTTCGTGAAAATTTACCAAATACAAGTGTTAGTGGAGGGGTGAGTAATGTATCGTTTTCTTTTAGAGGAAACAATGCCGTTCGTGAAGCTATGCACTCTGTATTTTTATACCACGCTATTGAGGCAGGTATGAATATTGGAATTGTGAACCCTACAATGCTGGAGGTATATGATGAAATTCCAAAAGATTTATTAGTCCATGTAGAGGATGTTATATTAGATAGAAGAGCAGATGCAACCGAACGTTTGTTAGATTTTGCTGAAAGTGTTGTTAGTACCTCAAAGGAGCGAAAAATGGATTTGTCTTGGCGTGAAAAACCATTGCAAGATAGAATAACGCATGCCTTAGTTAAGGGCTTAGATGAGTTTATAGTTGAAGATGTTGAGGTGGCCAGATTACAAGCTAAAAAACCAATTGAAGTAATTGAGGGTAATTTAATGACTGGGATGAATGTGGTTGGAGATTTATTTGGTTCAGGTAAAATGTTTTTACCTCAGGTTGTAAAATCTGCTCGTGTTATGAAGCGTGCCGTAGCTTATTTATTGCCGTTTATTGAACTAGATAAAGATGGTGTAAGCAATTCAAACGGAAAAATTTTATTGGCAACGGTAAAAGGTGATGTACACGATATTGGTAAAAATATTGTAGGGGTTGTTTTAGGGTGTAATAACTATGATATTTTAGACTTGGGAGTGATGGTGGCTCCTGAAAAAATTATTCAAGCTGCGAAAGATGAAAATGTTGATGCCATTGGCTTAAGTGGATTAATTACCCCAAGCTTAGATGAAATGGTATATTTAGCTAAAGAAATGGAGCGTCAGAACTTTGAGGTTCCGTTATTAATTGGTGGAGCAACAACATCAAAAGCCCACACTGCCGTGAAAATTGATCCTCAATATAAAAATGCAGTTGTACACGTTCATGATGCGTCAAGAGCGGTAACTGTAGTTGGAGATTTATTGGATAAAAGAAATAACCAAAAATATATCAGCGATATAAAAACGGATTATATAAAAGTTCGTGAAGGTTTTGCCGATAGGTCTAGTAAAAAAGAATTTGTTTCAATGGTTGATGCTAGAAAAAACAAATTTAAAATTGATTGGAGTTCAACAGAAATAGAGAAGCCTAATTTTGAAGGTATTCAGGTGTTTGAGGATTTTGATTTAACTAAACTGGTGGATTATATTGATTGGACTCCATTTTTTAGAACATGGGAACTGGCGGGTAGGTACCCTGCAATTTTAGAGGATAAAATTGTTGGAGAAGAAGCTACAAATTTATTTGTAGATGCTAAGTTAATGTTGACTAAAATATTGAATGAGAAGTTGCTGACAGCGAAAGCTGTTTTTGGAATTTTTCCTGCAAATTCTGTGAATGATGATATTGAATTGTATGAAGATGTGGTAAGAAATGATGTAAATGTAAAGTTTATTACTTTACGTCAGCAAACAAAAAAGAAAACAGGTGTTCCAAATATTGCCTTGGCCGATTTTATTGCGCCTAAAGAAACAGGAATTGAAGATTATATGGGCGTATTTTGTGTTTCAACAGGTTTTGGAACCGCAGAATTGGCAGCCGAGTTTGAAAAAAACCATGATGATTATAATTCAATTATGATCAAAGCTTTGGCAGATAGATTAGCTGAAGCATTTGCCGAATACTTGCACGAGCGAGTTCGTAAAGAATATTGGGGTTATGAATCTTCAGAAAAATTTTCAAATTCAGATTTAATAAAAGAAGCGTATCAAGGCATTCGTCCAGCTCCTGGATATCCGGCCTGTCCAGATCATACTGAAAAGTTAACCATATGGGAGCTATTACAAGTGAAAGAAACCATAGGGGTTGAGTTAACAGATAGCTTAGCAATGTGGCCAGCAGCATCAGTTTCGGGTTATTATTTTGCTAATAAAAAATCAAAGTATTTTGGGCTTGGAAAAATAACAGAAGAACAGCTTCAAGATTTTGCTAAAAGAAAAAATATTGAACCAGAAATAGCAAAAAAATGGTTAGGTCCAAATTTGGTAGAAAAATAAACTAAAACTAAATGAAAGTTACAGAACATATAAAAAATGCAAAAGGAAAAACATTGTTTTCGTTTGAAATTGTGCCTCCACAAAAAGGTCAAAATATTAAGGATTTATACAATAATGTAGATCCTTTGATGGAATTTAACCCACCATTTATTGATGTAACAACTTCACGTGAAGAGTATGTGTACATTGCAAAAAAAAATGGTTTGTTGGAGCAAAAAATGACACGTATGCGCCCTGGAACCGTTGGTATTTGCGCTGCTTTGAAATATAAATATAATGTAGATGCAATTCCACATGTGTTATGTGGAGGTTTTACCAAAGAAGAAACCGAATATGTATTGGTTGATTGTCATTATCTAGGATTGGATAATATAATGGCTTTAAGAGGAGACCCTATGAAGCACGAACCTTATTTTATATCAACACCAGGGGGGAATAATTTTGCTAATGAGTTGGTAACTCAAATTTGTGAATTAAATGAGGGGAAATATTTACATAATATTATTGAGACAAATAATAAATCTGATTTTTGTATTGGAGTGGCAGGATATCCTGAAAAACATTTAGAAGCCCCTAGTTTGGAAACTGATTTACGAAGATTAAAAGAAAAAGTAGATGCTGGAGCTGATTATGTTGTGACCCAAATGTTTTTTGATAATCAAAAATATTTTGACTTTGTTGAAAAAGCTAGGAATATTGGAATTAAAGTTCCTATTATACCTGGAATTAAACCTGTTGCAGTTAAAAGACATCAACAAATATTACCGCAAATTTTTAGATTAGATATGCCCGAAGATTTAATTTTTGCTATTGAGTCATGTAAAGATAATAAACAAGTGAGGCAGGTTGGGATTGAATGGGCAATTCAGCAGTCTAAAGATTTGATTGATAAAGGGGTTCCAGTAGTACATTTTTATTCAATGGGGAAATCAGACAATATAAAGGCTATAGCAAAAGAAGTTTTTTAACTAGCTGGTGAAATTTGTTTTGTTAATAGTTTTATAAAGAAAAGTAATTAATTTTGAATTGTTATGGCGAAATATTTATGTACTTTTGCTGAAGATCAAAAAAAATTAATAATTAAAAAAATATATTATGGCATTAGAAGTAACAGATGCAACTTTTGACGAAGTAGTTTTACAGTCAGACAAGCCAGTAATGGTTGATTTTTGGGCAGCTTGGTGTGGACCTTGTAAAATGGTTTCACCAATAATGGATCAATTATCTACAGAATACGAAGGTAAAGCGGTTATTACAAAAGTGGATGTAGATGCAAATCAAGAATTTGCAGCAAAATACGGTGTAAGAAATATTCCAACTGTATTGGTGTTTAAAGGAGGAGAAGTTGTTGAAAAGCAAGTGGGAGTTGCTCCAAAAGCAGCGTACGCACAAAAAATTGATGCGCATTTATAAGATGTGACATTACATGATTTTTATGGAAAGCCCGACTATTTTGTCGGGCTTTTTCTTTTTTATATAGTATATTTACAATAACCAAAGAATGAAATATGGATAAGTTATCAGTGAAACATCTTTCCGAATTACATAATCTTGAATTGTTGGCAAATCAAGTGGTTGAAGGGTTTATTACAGGTATGCATAAGAGTCCATTTCATGGGTTTTCTGTTGAATTTGCAGAACATAGATTGTATAATAAAGGAGAGAGCACACGACATATTGATTGGAAGTTATATGCGAAAACAAAGAAATTATTTGTAAAGCGTTATGAAGAGGAAACCAATCTTCGCTGTCATATTATTATTGATAATTCAGCCTCCATGCATTATCCAATTATAAAAAAATATTCGTTAGATAATTTATCAAAAATTGGATTTTCAGTAATTGCATCGGCTGCATTAATGGAAATATTAAAGCGACAGAGAGACGCTGTTGGATTAAGTATTTATAGTGATGTAAGTGAGTATTATGCCCCTTCAAAGGGGGGAGAGCGTCATAGAAGGATGTTGTTGACCCAGCTTGAGTCACTTTTAAAAAGGAGTGGAACTGCAAAAACAGATATTTATAAGGGCTTGCATGAAATTTCTGAAAAAGTACATAAGCGATCCCTTATTTTTTTATTTACTGATATGTTTCAAAATGATAAAGATGAAATAGCCTTGTTTGAAGCCTTACGCCATTTAAAACACAATAAACATGAAGTTGTTTTGTTTCATACTTATGATGAAAAATTAGAATTAAATTTTGATTTTGAAAATTCTCCAAAAAAATTTGTTGATGTAGAAACTGGTGAGAAAATTAATTTATATGCGTCTTCTGTTAAGGAACAATATAAAAATGTTGTGCAAGATTATTTTAAAGAATTGAAATTGAAGTGCATGCAATATAAAATAGAGTATGTGCCAGTTGATATAAACAAAGGGTTTAATCAAATTTTCATCTCCTATTTAGGGAGTAGAAAAAAGTTTTTTTAAAAAAAATTAAAAAAGCTTTGCAGATATCAAAAACACTCTTATATTTGCAACCGCTAAGAGCAACGGTCTGGTAGTTCAGCTGGTTAGAATACCTGCCTGTCACGCAGGGGGTCGCGGGTTCGAGTCCCGTCCAGACCGCAAAAAGCATCTCAATTGAGATGCTTTTTTTATGCCTTTTTGTTTCTGTGTATCTTTTAATAATGTTGTGGTATTATATGTGGGTAAGTGCTTTAGCAGTGTTTAATGTTCTGTTGTTTGACGTTGGTTCCGTAAAATTTGTTGAAAACGAGGCAAGCAGTAAGATCTCCTGTCACATTAACTGCGGTTCTAAACATTCCTAATATACGGTCAATACCAATAATAACTATAAGGCCATCAATCGGAATCCCTGCACTTTGTAGTACTGAAGCAAGAATAATAACACCTCCTCCCGGAATGGCAGGTGTTCCAATGGAAGCGGCAACAACCGTTAGGGTTATCAATACTAAGTTTATTAATGAGAGTTCAATACCATATGCTTGTGCCATAAATAAAGTGGTCACACATTGAAATAAGGCAGTTCCATCCATATTAATTGTGGCGCCTACTGGAATAACAAAATTGCTAATGCTTGAAGATATTCCTAATTGCTCATCGGCTGTTTTCATGGATAAAGGCATAACTGCCGCGGAGCTGGTTGTTGAAAAAGCTAATAGTTGTGGTTCGCGTATTTGGTTTAAAAATTTGAAAGGATTCTTTTGAGTGACGGTAAATACAATAATTAAATAAAATACAAGTAAAAGGAATAGTCCCAGAATAACCACAACCATATAATATCCTAAACCGACGAATATTTCAATACCTATTTTTGATAGTAAGGCGGCTATTAGGCCAAATACAGCATATGGAACGAGCCTCATAGCCCATGAGACAACAATCATACATATCTTCTGGATAGCTTCAGTAAAACGAATAATAGGTCTGGCTGTACTTTTGTTGAGTTGGGTTATAGCAATCCCAATTATGATGGTGAATATAACAACACCTAGCATTTCTCCTGTCAATATTGACTCTAGTGGATTATTGGGGATAAGATTGGAAATGGTAGTTGGAATATTCTCAAAAAGATTAGTTGTTTCATTTGGTTCTATTTGTTTTGTGTTACTAGTTGGTAAGCCACCCAATACAAAAATATATTGACCGGGTTGCATAACAAGGGTAAGGGTTAGGCCTATAATGATAGAAATGGTAGTGGTAAATACGAAATACAATAACAGGTTTAATCCAAAGACTCTAAGATTTTTAGATGTGTTGCTTATAATTCCTGAAATAATAGAGGTGAATATCAGTGGAATCATAATCATTTGAACCAATCGCATAAATATTTGACCTGGCAAATCGAGCCAATGGGCAAGCGATAAGCTAAAACTCTCTGAAACAAGCCCAGCAGAAGGATTAATTAAAATACCAAAGCCAGCACCTAGTATCAACCCAATAATTACCTTAAGCCATAAACGCCCTTTTATTAGGTGATCTAAATAAACTGATAAATTATTAAGTGGTCTTATTTCTAGCATGGCATTATTTAATAAATGTCAATAGTTCGTTTAAGTAAGTTAGTTAATTGCTGAGTTCAAAATTTTTAAGTCGCTACTAAATTTTAAACGAGTATTAATGTTTAAATTTACGACTATCTTGGTTGGTGTTTTTATGCTTTGTTATATATCGTATCTAATTGCTTTCAACACCAACAAAATACAAGTCAAACCCTCCTAGGCCACCTGTTCTGTTCGATGAAAAAACCATCATTGTGTGAGTGTTAGAAACGCCTTCATTTATTAAAATGGGTCTATATTCATCAAATTCAGTATTAATCTTTTCTCCAAAATTAATTGGCTCACTCCATTGATCATTTTTATAATTACTATAGTACAAATCAAATCCACCAAATCCTCCATCTCTATTTGATGAAAAAACCATTTTATCCTCAAAAATATAAGGGCATTTGTCGTCCCAGTTACTTGATAGGGAGCTGTCCATTAAAACAGTATGGTCTGAATTATCTGACAGTAATAATTCAATGTTAGTTTTAGGATCTACATCTACAAAATAGAAATCAAAATTCCTTCCGTTTCTATTTGAACAAAAATATATTTTTGATTTATCTGTATTAAAGGTTGGATACATGTCTTCAAATTCAGAATTTAGGAATGCAACTTCTTTGGGGTCTGAAAAAGTTTTATGAGTGATGTTTGAAATAAAATTTATTTGTGAATTTCCTGTTGCATCAGAAGCATATAATAAAGTAAAATTAAATTTCTCTGAGTTATGTTCAGTTATTAGGTTTGGGCCAAATTCGTTTCCTGAAGTTTTTATTTTATTGAGTCCAGTTTCAATTATCTCATAATCATCGCGCTTCACTTCCCAATTTGCATATTCATTAGAAACTCTTAAATCTCCTGATGTTTTATCAAAGTTTATATTCATAGGTTGGTAAATAACATCAAACTCATTCCCGTTACTATTTCTATTTGTTGAAAAGCAAAACGGAATTAAATCACCTAAACTTGGAGCTGTCGAATTATAATCATCATAAACGGTGTTAAAGTCAGTTAGGTTTATTGGTGTTTTAGGCAGGCTTCCTGTGTTATATTTATATCCAGTAATAGGTTCGCAAGAAGTTGTAATAATCAATATGTTTAAAGTTATAATTTTTATAATATTATTCATTTTAAATGTGATGTATGGTTTGTAAAGTGCTTTTGGTAGACCTGTGTAATTATTGTTGTGTCTACACCCAAATATACATAAATATTGGAGGTGTAATGGAGTTGTAGCAAAATATAAAAGGTATTTTGTATGTGGTTTTGTTTTAAAACCAATAATAGTTGTGGTGAAAAATCTGTCATTGAAAAGTGAAATTTATAGAAATAAAAAAATAAAGTTTTGTTAGGTAGTTTATTTGATGTCTTTAGGTTTTGTGTTGAATAAATAATTGTTTAATGCTAGGGGGGTAAAAGTTGCGGTTTTAGAAACAGGTTTATCTAACTTTTATAGTTTATCCAATAAAATATTTGCTTATATACCCTAAAAAGAAAAAACCCTATAAACATTACGTATATAGGGTTTTTAAGTGGTACCTCCAGGAATCGAACCAGGGACACAAGGATTTTCAGTCCTTTGCTCTACCAACTGAGCTAAGGTACCATTGCCTTAGCGGTTGCAAATATAAATGTATTTTTTAGACTAATCAAAACAATTTTTAAAAAATCTGTTGTATTTTTGATAGCTGTAAATAAATTATAATGAATTTAATTATTGATATTGGGAATACAAGAATAAAAACGGCGGTTTTTAATAAAGGGGAATTGATTCATAATGAAATATTTAAGAGCGAAAACTTTTTAAAAGGGGTTGTTAGAATTATTAAAAAATACAGTTGTGACAACGCAATTATTTCTTCAGTTAGTGCCGTAAAAAAAAATGATTTATTTTTATTAAAGTCAGAAATTAATCTAATTATGCTAAGTTCTGACACAAAAATACCTTTTGAAAACAATTATGCGACTCCAAAAACGCTTGGAGTTGATAGAATAGCATTGGTTTCTTCTGCGGTTTCAAGTTACCCAAATAAAAACGTGCTGATTATTGATGCAGGAACTTGTATTACCTACGATTTTGTAAACCAAAAAAGAAGTTATTTTGGAGGAGCCATATCACCTGGTATTTCAATGCGTTATAAAGCGTTGAATAAGTTTACTCAAAAATTACCATTATTGGAGCCTTCAAATAATTTTAAATTAGTTGGAAATTCAACTGAAACAAGCATACATTCAGGAGTTGTTTTTGGCGTTATAAATGAAATTGATAGTTCAATTTATCAATATAAAGAAAAAAATGAAGAATTAATGGTTGTTTTAACAGGAGGAGACGTTAATTTCTTGGCAAATAAATTAAAAAATAGCATATTTGCCAATCCGAATTTTTTATTAGAAGGATTAAACTCAATTTTGACTTATAATTTACAGTAAATGATAAAAAAAATAATAGTAGTATTTATAACACTATTTATAACTGTTAGCAGTTTTGCACAAATTAATAGTACCTCAGTTTATTCTTTTTTTGTAATTGGAGATAGAAATAATTCAGCAACAGCTGAACAGTTAAGTATGGGAGGTGTAGGCGTTGCTTTAAGTGAGCCTCATAGATTAAATTTGTCAAACCCAGCGGCAAATGCTTCCCTGAAATATACTAATTATTCATTGGCTTTGGTAAGTAAAAGTATTTGGGCGAAACAAAATGAAACTTCGGAAAACTCAATAGCAACTTATATTTCTTATTTGGCAATGGGATTTAATATTGGTGATAAAGCAGGAATTTCTTTTGGTTTAATGCCAAATACCGCTGTAGGCTTTAATTTAATTTCACGTGAATATGGAATGGGAGAAGATGATGTACTCTCTGCTACTCGTTTTAGAGGAGAAGGAGGGACAAGCAAAGTGTTTTTAGGATTTGGTTATGAAGTGGTAAAAGGTTTAAATATTGGAGTGCAAGGAGACTATGTTTTTGGGAAAATAAAAAATTCAATTGTGAATCAAGGCAATGGATCCTCGTTGGCAACAAAATATGAAACTATTTCAAATCTATCTGGGTTTAATTTTGAGGCCGGTTTACAATATAAAAAGGAAGTAAAAGAAAATGTTAACATATTAGTTGGCGCGAATTTTATTCTTGAGAATGATGTTAGATCTAAGGAAAAAGAATATTTATACTCTGTAGAATTAGGGGGGTATGGTGGCGCAAGAGATACTATTTTAAACAATACCAATACTGCTTACTTTATACAACCACTGAAGTCTACTGTTGGAATTGGTTTTGGAAGAGATAACAAATGGTATGCTGGTGTAGATTATTCTTTTCAGAATGCTTTAAGTTTTGAAGGAAGCGTTTACAAAAGTGATATGGTTTCTTACACAAATTACAGTAAGCTGTCTTTAGGTGGGTTTTATACCCCTAAGTTTAACTCTTTATTAAGTTACTGGAATAGGATAACGTATAGGGCTGGTATTAAATATGAAAATACAGGTGTAATGTTGGATATGGATCAAGATGGATTAGATTATGAACCAATAGACGATTATGGCATATCTTTTGGTGTAGGGTTTCCTGTTGGAAAACAAATTTCAAATTTGAACGTGGGATTGGAATATGGTAAAAGAGGAAATGCGAAAGGAAAGTTAGTTCGTGAAAATTATTTTAATTTCAGATTGAGCATTTCGCTAAACGATAAATGGTTTGAAAAACGACAAATATATTAATTATAAAGAGACAAGACGATGAAAAAAATGAATCGAATTTTAACTTTTTTATTTTTTATTATTTCTGCCCCAATTGTACTCTCACAGGCGGCTGATGAATGTAATATTAAATACAATCTTTTTAAGGGAGAATACAATGCTAAAAAATACGGTGAGGCTTTTGAAGATTGGAAATGGTGTATGGATAATTGCCCTACATTATCTGTAAACATATATAAATATGGAGTTAAAATAGCTGAGCACGCCTTAAAAAATGCTCCTGAATTAGAAAAAGAGGCTGCTGCCCAATTGGTAGAAAGAGTTTATTTACAAAGGCTAGAACATTTTCCTGATGGTAAAGCAAGAGTTTTAAATGATCTTGCAACATTTAAGTCAGAGCAAGGAGCTTCAGAAGAAGAAGTTTTTAGTTGGTTAGAAAAATCATGGAAAGAAGGTCCTTCTGATATGACTTCTAAAAATATTTATAAATATTTTGATGTTATTTTAAAAACTTATAAAAGTACAAATCCGCAAAAAGTATTTGATACTTATGATGAAGTAGGGGAAGGGATGGAGTTAAAGAGAGAGGCTTATTCTAAAAAAATTGATGCAATTAATATTAAAGATTCACTTACGCTATCTTCGAAAGATAAGAGTAGAAGAAAAATATACCAACAAATATTAACCAATTTAACAATTGTGGAGGCTGGTTTAGATGCTAAAATTTCAGCAATATCAACTTGTGAGAATTTAATACCTCTTAATAAAAGATATTTCGAAGAATTTAAGAATGATCCTGTTTGGTTAAAAAGAGCGGTATCTAGAATGTTCAATAAAGAATGTACCGAAGACCCATTTTATGATACGTTGGTAGAAGCTTATGTAAAAGCAGATCCTTCACCACAGGCATCGTTATTTTATGCAGGTATTTTATTGAAAAATGGAGAATCTGCCAAAGCAATGGATTATTTTAAACAAGCTGTAACACAGGAACAAGACTCGTACAAAAAAGCAGGATATCAGTTGAAAATAGCACAGCTTTTAAGAAAACAAGGAAGGCTGTCTGAATCAAGAGGTTATTGTTATCAAGCAATAAAAAATGCACCTACTATGGGTAAGGCATATCTGTTAATTGCTTCCATGTATGCTTCTAGCGCTAACAATTGTGGTACCGATGTTGTTTCTAAAAGAATGGTATATGTAGCGGCATTAAACAAAGCTAAAAAAGCAAAATCGGTTGATCCAAGTATTGCTCGTTTGGCCAATAAGTATATTAAGAATTATGCACAAAATGTACCTACAAAAAAAGATTTATTTGCTGCCACCGTTGAATCAGGGTCTAAGCATAAAATAGGATGTTGGATTAATGAAACTGTTATTGTTCCATAATCATATCACCAAAATAGGATAATTGATTATATTTGTTGAATGACAAAATCAGTTGTGAATAAAATAAAAAACATTGTTGTTGTATTGTCAATAACAATGTTTTTTTCTTGTATAAATAGCGCTAAAGAAGTGAAAGATTTTTTGGCAGATAAAAATTTGCCTGTAGGAGAAGCTTATGATGTTGTTCATAAACATACTGATTCAGGAATGATAAGTGTAAAAATGAAAGCGCCCTTAATGCTTGATTTTGGTAATAGAGAAGAGCATCCATATTCTGAATTTCCAAAAGGTTTAACCATTGTTTCTATTGAGAAAAATGGAGATTCAACAACCATTGAAGGAGACTATGCCAAGAGCTATAATAGAACAGATGTTTCTGAAATTAAAAACAATGTAATAATTACCAACCATGCTGAAAATAATAGGTTAGAAACAGATCAAATTTATTGGGATAAAAAAAATCATTATTTTTTCACAGAAACTAAATTTACCTTTTATACAGCTGTTGATACCATTCATGGGACTGGATTTGAAGCTTCTGAAGATTTGAAAACATGGTGGGTAAAAGATCAAAAAGGGATCATTAATATTAAAGAGTAAAGAATGCGAAAAATTGCTGTTATATTTGAAATAGGTTACTTGCTTGTAGCCATTGTTTTTTTAGTTGAAACATATTTAAACTGGAGTCAAGATAGGACACGTGCATACTTGTTTTTAGGATTTTCAATAATGGCAGTTTTTATGTATTTATTTAAAAAGCGTTTTAGAAAAAAAATGCAGAGTAAACAATAGGAAATGGATGTCCATTTTGTAGTTATATTAGGTTCAATACTTTTATCAGCCTTTTTCTCAGGGATGGAAATTGCGTATATATCTGCGAATAAATTTCAAATTGAATTACAAAAGAAAAAAGCAGGTGTTTCCTCCAAAATTTTAAAAAAGCTTACTTCAAAATCATCTAAATTTATTACAACCATGTTGGTAGGTAATAATATAGCGCTGGTGATTTATACCTTTTTTATGGGGGATTTAATTGTTGGTTTTTTACCAACAACAGTAATGAATGATTTTTCAATCTTATTATTTCAAACTTTAATTTCAACAATTATAATTTTGGTTACAGCCGAGTTTATTCCAAAAGCAATTTTTAGAATTTACGCCAACGAAGCACTTTGGATATTGGCTCCGCTAACCTATTTTTTTTATGTTGTTTTCCATTTTGTTTCAAATTTTATTACAGCAATTTCTGACTTTATTTTAAAAGTATTTTTTAATTCGTCTAAAGATGTTGAACAAACTGAATTTAGCAAGGAAGAACTAAGTAATTATATTACAGAACAACTTGAAAATTCAAGAGATAGTGAAGAGGTTGATAGTGAAATTCAAATATTTCAAAACGCACTTGAATTTAACAATTTGAAGGCTCGAGAAATTATGATACCACGAACTGAAATTATTGCCGTTGATATACGGGAAAGTATTCAGAATTTAAAAAAACTATTTATAGAAACAGGTTATTCAAAAATATTGGTGTATCGAAATTCTTTAGACGATGTTTTAGGCTATGCACATGCATTTGAAATGTTTAAGAAACCTAAAAATATTCAAGCAATGTTAATGGCCGTTGAATTTGTGCCTGAAAGTATGCGCATTAACAATGTGTTAAATATGTTAACTTTAAAAAAGAGAAGTATATCGGTTGTGTTAGATGAGTTTGGAGGTACTTCTGGAATTATAACTGTAGAAGATATTGTAGAGGAACTTTTTGGAGAAATTATAGATGAACACGATACAGTGAAATTACTTGATAATTGTATAGATGATCACGAATATGAATTTTCAGCTAGGTTGGAAGTAGATTATTTAAATGAAACTTATAATTTGAATATTGAAGAAAATGAAGCTTACGAAACGCTCGGAGGCTTTATTGTATACCATAACGAAGATATTCCAAAACAAGATGAAATTATAGAAGTTAATAACTTATATTTTAAAATGTTAAAAGTAGATTCATCTAAAATATTGGAAGTATATCTGAAAGTTTTAGACCAAGAAGATTAATCAAAACAACTTCCCAATAAATAAGCATTATTTACCATTAATATTATACAATTCACTTTCATATTTAAATAGTAAATTGTAATTTCGGCCACTGTAATTAAAAGAAATAAAACAATGGCAATATTATCAAAAATTAGAGATCGTTCAATGTTCCTAATCCTAATTGTAGGTTTAGCGCTTTTTGCATTTGTACTGGATCCTAGTTCTATACAACAATTTTTTAGCTCGAGTAAAATTAATTCAATTGGAGAGGTAAATGGGGAAGAAATTGATCGAGAAGAATTTGCAAATCAAGTTGAAGCTTATAGAAGTCAAAGTGGCGGAAGAGCTACCCAAATGCAAGCCGTAAATGCGGTATGGAATACATTTGTAGGCGAGAAAATATTTGAATCTCAACTTGAAGAAGCAGGCATAGTGGTTGGAGAAAAAGATATTTGGGATGCCATGGTTGCATTACCTGAAATTCAAAATGCGCCAATGTTTAAAAATGAAGCCAATCTTTTTGATCAGGATAAATTAAAAGAATACATAGCAAATTTAAAAGATGAAGCTCAATCAGGAAATACCGGAGCATGGTCTAATTGGTTAACTACAGAGAAAAGTATTAAGCAAAACTTAGAACGTCAAGCTTATACATCGCTTGTTACTGCTGGTTTAGGAGCCTCACTTGCTGAAGGTAAAAGAACTTACTTGTTTCAAAATACAAGTATGGATGCTAAATTTGTATATGTTCCTTATGCTACTATTGCTGATTCTTTAGCTATTGTAAGTAATAAAGAAATTAAAGCATATGTTAAAGAACGTCCAAAAAAGTTCAAGCCAGAAGCAACACGTTCTATTAAGTTTGTAAAATTTGATATTGTACCATCACTTGCGGATGATACTAAAACAAAAGAATTAGTTGAAAGTTATATTAGCGATAGAGAAGAATATAGCAATGCAGCTAAAGCAACAATAAAAATTGCTGGTTTAAAAAATACAAATGATTATGATGCATTTTTAAGTGAAAACGGATCAGATTTAAACCTAGACAATGGTTATAAATATAGAAAACAAGTTCCAGGTGAGATTTCAGAAGCGGTTTTTAAAGGAGCTGTTGGTGATGTAATAGGTGCTTATAAAAACAATGGTTACTATAAAATTTCTAAAATTACAGAAATTATTCAAATTCCAGATTCTGTTAAATCTAGTCATATTATTGTGCCTTATATGGGTACAACAAGATCAAATTCTATTATAACTGAAAAAGAAGCTAAGAAGCAGGTAGATAGTATCTTTGCGTTGGTAAGAAACAACAAAACTAAATTTGCTGAAGTTGCTGATGAAATTAATTCAGATGGAACAAAAGGCAAAGGTGGAGATATTGGATGGGTTAGTAAAGACCAAGCATTTTCACAAAGTTTTGATAAAGATTTTGCAGATTTTATATATAAAAATAAAGTAGGTAGTATTAAAATTGTTAAAACAGCTTTTGGTTTCCATATAATTAGAATAGATGATCAAACAACTGCTCAAAAAGCGGTGAAGTTGGCAACTTTTGCACGTTTAATCGAAGCATCTGAAGAAACTGAAAACACTATTTTTGAACAAGCAGAAACAATGGCTGCAAGTTTGGCTGATGGGAAATCTATTGACGAGGTTGGAACGGATAAAGGATATACGGTTAGGACTGCACAAAATTTGAAAGTGTTAGATGAAAATGTTCCTGGATTGTCTGAACAACGTCAAATGGTTATTTGGGCGTTTAGCAAAGGAAACGCTGTTGGAAATTCTAAGAGATTTGATGTTGATATAGCAGGGAACAGAAGTTACGTTGTTACTGTATTGACTGCTAAAACGGATAAAGATCAAGTAGCTATTACTTCTGAAATTATTAGCGAGGTGAGACCAATTTTAATTAATAAGAAAAAAGGAGCTCTTATTGAAAAAACTATGAAAGGCAATACATTAGAAGAGATTGCTACAAGTAGTTCAACCAATGTACGTGCCGCATCATCTATTAATTTAGGAAGTCCGGTAATATCAGGTGTAGGTAATGAGCCTATAGTTGTTGGAGCAATGTCTACTATAAAATTAGATGAAGTTTCTAATAAAATTCAAGGTAAAAAAGGGGTATTTGTTGTACAAGTAACAAAAAGATCTGCTCCTGTTGATATTGAAAACTATGAAGGGTACCGTAATACGGCTGCCACTAGCGTTAAAGGAAGAACTTATCAATTATTTCAAGTATTAAAGGAAACCGGTGATATTAATGATAATAGAGCTAATTTCTTTTAATAAGAATTATAGTACATTATAAAAAAAAGATGGAGCAAATTTTTAATTTGCTCCGTCTTTTTTTTGACCTAGTTCTAATGTAATTATAAATATAATTCGCCGTTTTTACTAATTTTTTTGATACAGGTACTCTTTTGATGTGGCCTATTTTTATCACTTAAAAGCACTGGTTTATTGTTTTTAAATTAGGGTTTAAAATCTTTCAATTTTAATGCAGTGCATGGAAAAAATTAAACTTAAATATATTTCAGACTAGCTAACAAAGAAGAGTTTCTAGTATTGCTACTAATTTAAGTTGCAGTATTGTTTGGTCAATAAAGTAAAGGTGTAAAATTTTAAAGAGAGCTGTTCAATCGCGCTGTTGAGAATTATTGATTCAGATTTACAATGAAGAGCGTATTGAAATTTGGGTATTAGGTTAGGCTGTTTGGAGTTATAGAAGTAGCACATATGAAATCGTTAATGTATATTTAGAACAGCATCTGAAATTAGATTCAGACAACTCTAATTTTATATCAGTGTAATCACAGAGCTTTCAGTCCCTAGCAAAAAAAAATGCTGCACTATAGTGCAACGTTTTTTTTTTAGATTTTAATAAAAATTTTCTTTTTGTAAAGAACATATGTGATCAACCAAAAAAAGATGATATGAGCAATGGCGAATAACAGGGAACCATTCATATTTCCTGCCAAAGGAACAAATACCTGTGAATATAAATAATCGTAACCATTTAATACTTCACCAGATGCAGTTTGAATATGAACCAAATAAATAATTGCTGAAACGTAAAGTCCTGAAAACATATAAATAGCCAATGGATTTGTACCAAAATGAATAAATGGTGTAGCCCATTTTTTTAAGCCGTTAACATCAATTACCCATAGTAATAAGGCTAAAAATACCATTGCCAATCCGCCAGTATATAAAACGTAAGAACTGGTCCATAAAGCTTTGTTAATAGGGAATTGTAACCCCCAAATAAACCCGATAAATACAGTTAAAGTTCCATAAATTACTAGTTTTTTAACTGCGTTCATAGTGCTATTTTCTAATTCAATAATTCTTCCCGAAAAATAGCCTAATAATATAGTAGCCACAGACGGAATTGAAGATAGCAACCCTTCTGGATCAAACGCAATACCAAAACCATGATATAAATGATTTTCACCAAACAATAATAAATCTACCTTGCGAACCACGTTAGAAGATAAATCATAAGGGCCTTCAGCCGATCCAAAGAATATCAATGCCCAATAGCCAATTATAAGACCTGTAAAAATAAAGAGCAATTGTTTGTGATTGAATTGCATACATAGTAATGCGCCAATTAAATAAGCGATAGCAATACGTTGTAAAACACCTAAAATTCGTAGGTTTTCAAAATCAAAATTTGGGAAAGCATTTAAAAATACACCCAATAAAAACATAATTGAAAATCGTTTCAGTACTTTGTACAGTGATTTTTTTGTAATTCCTTGATCAAATTTTTTAAATGCGTACCACATAGACACGCCTACTATAAATAAGAAAAAAGGAAATACCAAATCGGTTGGGGTACAACCATTCCATTTTGCATGTAAAAGTGGTGGGTATACATAACTCCAACTTCCAGGCGTATTAACCATAATCATTAACGCAATAGTTAGACCTCTCATTACGTCGAGAGACATTAATCTTTTGGTTGCCATAAGTGTTTATTTTAAGGAGATTATTTATTGTTTTAAGCCTAATTTATGTCCTGAAATAGCATAATACAATATAATGATGTAACAAGGCAATAAAATCCAATAACCCGAAGTTGCAGCTTGGGCATTCGCAGCGGCTTCATTAATGCCTTGTGCAATTAAATAGGCTTTGTTATCATCAACCAATTCACCATATAATGGAGGAATAATAGCACCACCCGAAATAGCCATAATTAACAATGCTGAAGCAGTTTTAGTAAACTTCCCTAAGCCTTTTAAGGTCAAAGGCCAAACAGCCGGCCAAACCAACGCGTTTGCAATTCCTAATCCAGCTACAAAAAGAATAGATGTAAATCCAGTAGTAAACACAATACAAAATGTAAAAATAATTCCCAGTACAGCACTCGCTTTTAAAGCAAAAGCCTGACTTATGTACTTAGGAATTAAAAACACGCCCAGTCCATAAGTAGCAACCATCGCCATTAGCGTATAGGCCGTAAATGATTTTGCCTCTGCTGCCGGAATGCCAATTGAAATTCCGTATGCGATGATGGTGTCACCTGCTATCACTTCAACACCTACATAAACAAACAAAGTTAGCACACCCAACCATAAATGAGGAAATTGAAAAATACTAGTTTTAGTAGTACCACCTTCTACGGTTTCAGCAATTGGTTCAGCTTCTACATGTGGTAATGGTGCTTTTCTAATTAAAATACCCAATACAACTAAAACAGCAGCCATTACAATATAAGGTGTAACCACACTATCGGCCATGGTATCTAATAGTTGATTTTTTTCCTCAATAGAAACCGTACTTAATTTAGCATTCACTTCGTCAATTCCCGACAATAAGAGCGCTCCAAAAATAATAGAGCCCAAGGCACCAGCAATTTTATTTGCAATTCCCATAATGGCAATTCGTTTTGCGGCACTTTCAATAGGGCCTAAAATAGTAATATATGGATTAGAAGCTGTTTGTAATAAGGTCATTCCTAGTCCCTGAATAAAAATACCAGCCAAAAATATCCAATAAGTTCTGGCTTCAGCGGCTGGGATAAAAACCAATGCGCCTATGGCCATAACTATTAAACCTAAAGACATTCCTTTTCTATAACCTGTTTTATTAATAATATACGAGGCAGGTAAAGCCATTACTACAAATGAAATGTATGAAGCAGAAGCAACTAAAAATGATTGCGCCGAAGTTAATTCGTTAATGGTTTTCATAAATGGAATCAATGCTCCGTTTATCCAGGTTACAAAACCGAAAATGAAGAATAATCCTGCTATGATGATGATGGGAATTAAGGTGTTGTTTTTAGTTGAAGTGGGGTGAGAAGTTGTTGACATATGTATTGTTTATATTTTGATTGTAATTTTAACCTAAATTAATGTTTTATATAGTCATTTCTAAATATTTTCTATTAATAACATCAATTAATAGCTAAACTAACAAATATTGAAGACGAGTATTTTTTTAGAGAATAGTTGAGGCGTTAATCAAGTAAATCTACATTGTTTAATATTTTTTGTTTGGCAATTTGAAGGTAATTTCTTCCAATAGGAACTCTTCGGTTTGCAATTTCAACAGAATTCCCTTCAATAGATTGTATTTTGTTGATAGCAATGGTAAAGGAACGATGAATTCTCAAGAAATTATCACTGGGTAATTCTTGAGATATACTAGTCATAGATTTATGAACTAAATAGTTACCAGTTGTAGTAATAATTTTTATATAATCTTTTAAACTTTCAATATATAAAATATCATTTAGTTTAAATTTCATTAACTTTTTATCAACTTTTAAAAAAATAAAAGGTGCTTCGTTAAACGGAGCGCCATTTGTTTTTCCTTTTTCAGCATTCATTCTGTTATTTATTTTGGTAATTGCTTTTAAAAAGCGCCCAAATGGAATTGGCTTCACCAAATAATCTAATACGTCTAAATCAAAACTTTCAACAGCATATTCTCTATAAGCAGTTGTAATTACAATATGTGGTTTTGCGGGAAGTGAACGCAAAAAATCGAGACCATTCATTTTTGGCATATTAATGTCTAAGAAAATAACATCAATATCTTGATTTTCTATTATTGGTAATGCAGCAACTGCAGTGTTAAAAGTCCCAATTAGCTCCATGTTTTGAAAATCACTTAAATAATTTTCGATCACCTTAATTGCTAATGGTTCATCATCAATAATAATACACTTAATTTTCATTGAATAGGTATTTTTAAATAAACACAATATTTTTGTGCTATAATTTCAGTTTTTAATTTAAAATTGTTTGGAAATAACAATTCCAATCTTCTTTTTACATTTTGTATGCCAATTCCATGTTTGAGATTTTTTTCCTCTAACACTATCAATTCACTAAAGCTATTTTTAACTTCAAAGATAAGCCATTTGTTTTCTACATTTTCAAAACTTATTTTGACTTTAATTTGATCATTATTTTTAGAACCGTGCTTAAAACAATTTTCAATAAAAGGTAAAAAAAGTAATGGAGGCACATTGATGTTTTCTATATTCCCAATAATATCAGTACTTGTCGTAATTTGATCTCCATAACGCAACCCCTCTAAGTCTAAATAGTTTTGCATATAATTAATAGCAGTAAATAAACGTGTTTCAGGTTCTTTAACATCGTACAAAACATATTGCATAATGTCTGATAGCTTTAACACTACGCTTGGTGCGATATCTGATTTTTCAAGAGTTAGAGCGTATAAATTATTAAGTGTATTGAAAAAGAAATGTGGCTGGATTTGGGATTTTAAAAAATTTAATTCGGTTTTTAATTGTATTTTTTGAAGGTCTTCAACTCTTTTCCGTTCATAAATCCAGTCAAAAATTAATTTAATTGCTGTCGCTAAAGAAATAACATATATTTCGCCTAAAACAACTGCAACTATATGGTTAAAGGTAAAAGCTTGTTGCGGGTTTCCTGCTTCTGGCCAAATATTTTTTGTAACTAAAAAATAATTTAAACCTGTGCGTAAAACATATATAATTCCTAACGATAAAATAAAAAACACAACATACTGCTTGTATTTTTTTTTCAAAATAAATTTTGGAATTAAATAATAGATGTTAAAATATACTAATACAATATGTAAAGGGAATTCAACCAGATTTGATTTTAAAGAATACCAGTAATCATCAAAATAACTACCCCATCTAATTACATTAAAAGTAAAGTAGGTTAGCCAAAACCAAATATGGTATTTTGTTGGAATTGAATAACTAGTATTTTGAAGCCATTTTAATTTCAATAAAGGGACGGTTATTTTTTGTGAATTGTTAAATAATATGGGAAAATACCTGTTTTTTTGATCTCCTCAAAATTTTTAAACAAATATATTATTTCGGTTAGAAAACGTTTTCGTTTGTATTATAAAAAATGCTTTTTATTGTGTTTTTGATGTCGTTTATAGATTTTTTTTTGTGAGAATGAAAGCAAATTTTAGGTTTATGATATCAAAATTTAACTAATCTATTTATTTATGAGAAAATTAATACCATTATTAATGTTAATTTTTTCACTTGTTTTTACTCAAGAAGTAGTAGCACAAGTGAAAATAGTTACTGGTACTGTTACGGCGAAGTCTGATGCGATGCCATTACCAGGGGTAAATGTTGTTATAAAAGGAACAACACTAGGAACCCAAACCGATTATGACGGAAATTTTACCATTGAAGCTTCAAAAGGCGATGTGTTGGAATTTACGTATTTAGGTATGAAACCGCAAGTAATTGCTGTTGGAGAGACCAATATAGTAAACGCAGTATTAGAGGACGACGCGTTGAGTTTAGACGAAGTTATTGTAACTGCTTTAGGTATCAAAAAAGACAAAAAAGTGTTAACCTATGCAGCTCAAGAAGTAAAAGGGGATGCCTTAACAACTGTAAAGCAAACAAACGTAATTAACAGTTTATCGGGTAAATCAGCAGGGATTACTATAACTAAAAGTTCATCAGGTGCTGGTGGTTCTTCAAAGGTAATTTTAAGAGGTAATTCTTCAACTACAAACAACGATCCTTTATATGTTATAGATGGAGTACCAATGTTAAACAATGGTAATGGACAAGTTGGAGATAGTGGTCGTGGTATTTTTGGTAGTGATGCTGGTAATATTGATGGTGGTGATGCATTGTCATTAATTAATCCAGATGATATTGAAAGTATGACAGTATTAAAAGGAGCTTCTGCATCTGCATTATATGGTAGTCAGGGTGCTAATGGTGTAATTTTAATTACAACTAAATCAGGTAAAGAAGGAAAGTTAGCTGTAAACTTCAATACAAGTTTTACTGTTGACAATGTAACGTCATTACCTGAATTACAATCAGAGTACCAATCTGCTTCTGTAGGACAACCAATTGAAGAAAACGGAAATGTAGCCGACCCTAAATCTTGGGGCGCAAAAACAAGTGGTTTAAATAATAATTATGCCAAAGATTTCTTTGAAACTGGAATAACCGCAATTCAATCATTGTCTTTAACAGGTGGAAGTGAGAAAATGAACACTTATATGTCGTATGCAAATACAACTGTTAATGGCGTAGTGCCTGACAATAGGTTGGTTAGAAATAACTTTAATTTAAAGGAAACAATTAATTTTCTAGATGATAAAATAAAGGTGGTGGGAAGTATTAATTTATCTGATCAACGCATTTGGAACAGACCAGTAAACGGTTTGTACTCAAATCCATTAACTGGTTTGTATTTAAACCCAGTTGGAATTGATTTAGATCAATACAAAAAAATGGAGTATTTCAATGCCAATACCAATATGATGGATCAATATGCAACTTCTTTTGATGAAAATATTCAACAAAACCCGTATTGGTTAACAAGTAAAAATAAAACAAAAGATGTTGCTCAGAGAGTTGTGGCAAGTGTGTCCGCTAAATATCAAATATTAGATAATTTATCTGTTCAATCTAGAGCGAGTTTCGATAAATCGTTCTTTACATATGATAACAGAATGTTTGCTGGAACCGATAAAACCCTTTCGCCTGCAACAGGAAGATACACCTTAAATAAAACGGAGAACACACAACAGTATATTGATTTAATTGCCAATTACAACACTAATATAAGTGAAGGTGTAACATTTTCTGCCGTTTTAGGAACAAGTTTAACCAAATATAAAATTGGAGATCAAGTAAGCTTGGATTCTGGAAATGGAAAAGGTTTAAAATATCCTAACGTTTTCACAATTGGAAACTTTGTTGAGACTAATTATTTGAACCAAACGGTATATAACCGAGAGGTACAATCAATTTTTGGATCTGTGAATTTCGGATTTAAAGATATGTGGTATTTAGATATTACGGGAAGAAACGACTGGTCATCAACATTGGTATATACTGATTCAAATTCATTCTTTTACCCTTCTTTTGGTTTAACAGGAATTCTAAGTGAAATGTTTGAAATGCCCGAGTCTATAACATTTGCAAAAATAAGAGCTTCTTATGCAATTGTTGGTAAAGATATTCCTTCCTATGCAACTATTCCTTTAAGTACAATTCCTGTTGGTTTAACAACTGTGCGTAGTCCACTTTTTGGAGTGAAAGAAGGAGAAACATTAGAACCTGAAAAACAAAATTCATTTGAAATTGGAACCGAATGGCGTTTTGTGAACAATAGATTGAGCTTTGATTTAACCTATTATAATACTAAAACATCCAATCAAATATTTTTTATTGCTGCTGAACCAAATGTGCATGGTTATGAACAAAATATTGTAAACGCGGGGGAGATTAAAAATAGCGGATTTGAATTAACTGTGTTTGGAAAACCAGTAGATGGTGATAAATTTACTTGGGAAAGTGCTTTAAACTTTGCAACAAACGAAAATAAAGTTATTTCGGTACATTCTGATTTGCAGGATGGAGAAGCGATTATTAATGAGCCTGGTGTTAACGGATATGGATATTCTTTAATTGAAGGAGAAGAATTTGGTAGTATTCTTGGTAAATCGGTAATTAGAAACGAAGCAGGGTTGCCAATAGTAACGAGTGATGGTTCAGGTGGATTTAGTTTGCAAGACACCGGTTTTGAAACTATTGCACATGCGCAACCAGATTTTACCTTAGGTTGGAACAACTCATTTTATTTTGGAGATTTTCAGGTTAATTTCTTAGTCGATGCTAAATTTGGTGGAGATGTTGTAAGTGTTACCGAAGCGATAAATGATTTTTATGGCGTTTCACAAGCAACTGCTGATGCCAGAAATAACAATGGTGGAATGGTTGATGTTGTAGATCAAAATGGTGCGCCTCAACAAATGACTGCGCAAGATTACTACTTAAAAACAGGTGGTAGAGCAGGTTTATTAGGGGAGTATGTATACGATGCTACCAATGTAAGTTTAAGAGAATTTTCAGTTGGATATAATTTGAATTTTGCAGACGCGCGGGTAGACAATATTAGATTTTCTTTAATAGCTAACAATCTATTCTTTTTCTATAAAGATGCCCCATTTGACCCAAATATTGCTTCAAGTACTGGGATGGGATTACAAGGTGTTGATATTTATGGTCAACCATCTACAAGAAGTATTGGACTAAATATTAACGTAAATTTCTAAGAAGATGAAAAAATTATTAAAAAATATATTCGCATCTTTTATTGCGATAAGTTTAGCAAACTGTACAAGTAACTTTGAAGATGTTAATACCGATCCAAATGGTATTTCATACGAAAGTTTAACACAAATGAACAACCATATTGGAAGTTCTTTTCCTCCAATGTTCTTAAATGTATTTAATGTAACACCTGCTTGGAATTACCAATTGCAACAAAATTTGTTGGGAGATGTTTATTCAGGATATATGACACCTCCAACACCTTTTGCAGGAAATGTAAACAACATGACCTACGCTTTGGTTGATGGTTGGAACGGTTTTCCTTGGTCAGATGCCTACGGAAGTGTAATGCCTAAAGCATTGGATGTTAAAAATGCAGTAGCCTTAGGCGGTGATCCGGCAGGAGAGAAATTTGTGCATTTAGCCAATATTATTAAAGTAAGTGCTATGCACCGAGTTTCAGATATTTATGGGCCAATTCGTTATACAAAATTTGATGATTTTGCTACAACTGGCGAATATGATTCTCAAACAGAGGCCTATCATGCGTTTTTTAACGATTTAGGAGCTGCCTTGGATGCCTTAAAAGCTTTTGAAGGAGAACCACAATTTATACCATTTGACATGTCATCTTTAGGTGGCGATATCGCCATGTGGCGTACCTATGCCAATTCTTTAAGATTAAGATTGGCTTTACGCGTTGTAAAAGTAGATCCTGAATTAGCAAAATTAGAAGGTGAAAAATCACTTTCAAGTGATGCAGGTTTATTAGAAGCAACAGATATGTTCATCAATACAGGTTTTGAGCATCCAATTGCCGTAATTAGTGGAGCTTGGGGAGATGTTAGAATGAGTGCCGAAATGGAATCAATATTAGAAGGCTTTGACGATGGCAGAAAAGAAGTTTATTTTAATCCTGCTGAAGACACTGATTTAGGAGGTGCTTATAAAGGAATTAGAATGGGAATTGAAATTGAAGCGAAAGGGCAGTACGTAGGGCATTCTTCAATTGGAAGTGTAATTGATGGCGAAAAAATGCAATGGATGTCTGTTTCTGAAGTTTGGTTTTTAAGAGCCGAAGCTGCTTTACGTGGTTGGACAGGTGCTGGAAATGCAAAAACAAATTACGAAAATGGTGTAAAAGCTTCTTTTTCACAACATGGTGTTGGTGGAGCAGATGCTTATTTAGCTGACAATGCAAAAACACCAAATGATTTTGTTGATGCTTTAAATTCAGCAAATGATATTGCGTATCCAAGTGAGGTGAAAATAGCTTACAATGAAGCAGGAACTAATGAAGAGCAACTGGAGCAAATTATTACTCAAAAATGGATTGCCATGTTCCCTGACGGACAAGAAGCTTGGAGTGAATTTAGACGTACTGGATACCCTAGGATTTTCCCTGTAATGGTAAATAATAGTAATGGAGAGATTGATACCAATACTCAAATTAGAAGAATAAACTTTGTGCAAAATGAACTAAATACCAATGGTGCAAATGTAGACAAGGCTATTGGTTATTTAAATGGACCAGATAATGGGGGAACTAGACTTTGGTGGGATATTGATAGTAGTAACTTTTAAATTGTTTTTCATTAAATAATTTTAAATTTGATTAATTAGATGTTTGCAAGCGAGAATTAGTCATTCTCGCTTGTTTTTGTAGTGAAAACCATGCTTTTGGTCGAATAAATTATTTTTTTTTAATGGATTGTAATAATTTTATTATAATAAATAATTATCTTTAATATGAGTAATGTAACTATAACAACCACAGATATTTCACATAAGCCTGCCGGAAAATTTGAAGATACACGTTTTGAAAAAATACACAACGTTGTATTTGAAAGTTCGGAAGAGGGATCCATATGTGTAGCACGCGAAATTGCCGATTTAATAAGAACTAAACAAACCGAAAATACACACTGTGTTTTGGGTTTAGCCACAGGGTCTTCACCAATTAAAGTATATGAAGAATTAGTGCGTATGCACCTTGAAGAGGGCTTAAGTTTTTCAAATGTTGTAACCTTTAATTTAGACGAATACTATCCTATGGATAAAAGTAGTGTACATAGTTATTACTACTTTATGCATCAACATTTATTCAATCATATTGATATTAATCCTGAAAATATTAATATTCCGTGTGGTATGGTATCATTAGAAGAGCTTCATCAATATTGTATTGATTATGATTTAAAAATTAAAGAATATGGCGGGTTAGATTTTCAATTGTTAGGAATTGGAAGAACAGGTCATATTGGTTTTAATGAGCCTGGTTCTCATTACAATTCAGGAACAAGAAGTATTACCTTAGATCATATAACAAGAGAAGATGCCGCACCATCGTTTTTAGGCATTAACAATGTTCCCAAAAAAGCCATAACAATGGGAATTGGAACAGTGAAAAATGCAAAACGAATTGTTTTGTTAGCGTGGGGACATAATAAATCTTCCATTGTTAAACGAACCATTGAAGGAGAAATAACTTCAGTAGTTCCTGCTACGTATTTACAAGAGCACTCAAATACCACATTTATTTTAAATGATGAAGCTTCACAGGATTTAACCAGGTTAAACACACCTTGGATGGTTGGTCCATGTATTTGGGACAAACAATTAGCTTGTAAAGCCATCGTTTGGTTATGTAAACAAACAGGGAAATCTATTTTAAAATTAACAGATAAAGATTATAACGACCACGGAATGTCGAGTTTATTGGTGCAGGAAGGTTCTGCTTACGACATCAATATTGAGATTTTTAATAAAATACAGCATACTATTACAGGTTGGCCAGGAGGAAAACCAAATGCAGATGATTCTTCTCGTCCTGAAAGGGCAACACCTGAAAGAAAAAGAATCATTATTTTCAGCCCGCACCCCGATGATGATGTAATATCAATGGGCGGTACTTTTGATCGATTGGTTGAACAAGGTCATGAGGTACATGTGGCGTATCAAACCTCTGGGAATATTGCGGTTTCCGATGTAGAGGCTTTAAAATATGCCGAAGTAATTAAAGATGTAAATCCAACTTTTCCAAAAGTAGATGATATAATTCGAAAAATAGATACGAAAGTTGATGATGTGGAAGATGAACTTGAGGTTAGACATTTAAAAGGAATTATTAGAAAAAGAGAATCGTTAGCGGCCACCCGTTTTATAGGTGTACCCAATGAAAATGTACACTTTTTAAATCTTCCATTTTATGAAACAGGTCGTGTAAAGAAAAATCCTTTAAGTATTGTTGATATTGAAATTGTTACAGATTTAATAGCAAGTATAAAACCTCATCAGGTGTATGCTGCAGGTGATTTAGCAGATCCTCACGGAACACACAAAGTTTGCTTAGATGTTATTTTTGCTGCGTTAAAACAATTAAAACACAATGATTATATGAATGATTGTTGGGTTTGGCTATATCGAGGGGCTTGGCACGAATGGGATGTACACCAAATAGATATGGCGGTTCCAATGAGTCCAGACCAGGTGTTGAAAAAAAGAAAAGCAATATTTTTCCATCAATCTCAAAAAGATGGTGTTATGTTCCAAGGAAATGATACAAGAGAATTTTGGGTGCGTGCCGAAGAACGAAATAACGAAACAGCAGTGAAATATCACAAACTAGGATTGTCAGATTATGCTGCTTTGGAAGCCTTTAAAAGATATTACTATTAAAAAAACACAAATGAAAAATTTTTTACTTGCACTTTTTACAATTTACTCAATTACTTGTTTCAGTCAAACCAAGAACTTGAATTTAATGCCTTGGCCCCAGGAAATTACCTTGGAGGAAGGAAGTTTTGTGATTGATTCAAATTTTACAATTGGACTGAATGATTTAGATTCGGAAAGAATAAATATTGCATCCACAAATTTTTTAAGAAGACTAACTGGTAGAACAGGGGTGTTTATTGACAATGGGTTCGCTTTTGCCATTGCTGAAGTAGATAATCCTTCATTAGAAATAATGTATCAAAGAGTAGGGAAACTTAGTATTAATGAGGATGAATCCTATGAATTAAAAATAGAAAGCTCAAAAATTACGATTGAAGCTACAACTGATATTGGTGTGCTACATGCTTTAGAGACCTTGTTACAAATGTTAACAATAGGCGAAAAATCGTGTTATTTTTCAGCCTCAAAAATTGTTGATTACCCAAGGTTTACTTGGAGGGGATTAATGATTGATGTAGCGCGTCATTTTGAACCGGTTGATGTTTTGAAGCGGAATTTAGATGCGATGGCAGCTGTTAAAATGAATGTTTTTCATTGGCATTTAACAGACGATCAAGGGTTTAGAATTGAGTCTAAAACACATCCAAAATTACATGAACTGGGTTCTGATGGTTTGTATTACACACAAAATCAAATTAAAGAGGTGGTAAAATATGCTTCAGATAGAGGAATTCGTGTTGTTCCTGAAGTTGATGTTCCTGGGCATGCAACCGCTATTTTAACGGCATATCCTGAAATTGCAAGTAAAGATACTACCTATACAATTGAACGTAATTCAGGTATATTTGACCCTACATTGGATCCAATCAACGATAAAACTTATGAAGTATTAGGTGATTTATTTGGTGAGATGGCAGTACTTTTTCCTGATCAATATATTCATATTGGTGGTGATGAGAATGAAGGGAAACATTGGGATGAAAATAAAGAAATTCAAGCCTTTATGAATAAACATAATTTAAGCTCCAATCATGATTTACAGACTTATTTCAATATTCGGTTAGAAAAAATATTAGCAACATATGGTAAATCTGTGATGGGATGGGAAGAAATTATGACTGATAAAATGCCAACTACCGCATTAATTCATTCTTGGAAAGGTACTAATGAAGGAGTTGTCGGCGGAAGTTCTTTGGTGAAGGCAGCGAAAAAGGGGCATGCAACAGTGCTTTCTAATGGATATTATATTGATTTAATGCAACCTGTAAGCGAACATTATTTAGTTGATCCAATGCCAAAAAACAATGATTTAACCGATGAAGAAGCATCTAGAATTTTGGGAGGTGAAGCCACTATGTGGAGTGAATTGGTAACTTCATTAAATATTGATTCAAGGTTGTGGCCAAGAACGGCTGCTATTGCAGAACGATTTTGGTCTGATGCATCAGTTACAGATGTGGAAAGTATGTACAAACGCTTGGACTATGTAAGTTTTAGATTAGAAGAATTAGGCATTAACCATATTAGAAATAGAAATGTAATGTTGAGAAACATAACAAATAATCAAAACACAGAATCTCTAGAGGTTTTAACAAAGGTTTGTGAACCCTTAAAAATTTACACTAGAAATGAAGGTGGAACTGAATATAAAACATATTCACCTCTTACACTTTTAGCCGATGCTTGTACTGTTGATGCCGAAGATACTTTTGATTTTAACAAAACAGTGAATAATTATATTGAAAACCGAGACGATAAAACTAAATTGATTTCTTTTTTCGATATCTGGATTTCGAATTATAAAAAATTTCAATCCTTAAAGAAAAATCCTATATTAAACGAAATAGCTCCTTTATATAGAAATTTAGCATCTATTTCTACACTTTACAAAAAAGCCATAGAAACTGGTAGCATTGATGATGAAGAGGTTAAAAAAATGAATACGCTTTTATTTGAATTTGAAGATGCTGTGGTTGATGTTGAATTGGCTGTTTATGATGACTTTAAAAAACTATCTCGTTTTTTAGTCAACGCTTCTGAAAAAAAATAAAACAAAAAAGTAAAGTTTTAAAACGATAATTGTTTAACCATTTTTAAAAATGATATTGAATGTTACTAATTGCTGATAGCGGTTCAACAAAATGTGATTGGGTTTTGTTTAAAAATAAAGAACAAGAACCAATAAAAATTAGAACAAAAGGATTAAATCCATCCATCTTAAAAGAAGAAGATCTTTTTGATGTTATTTCAAATAGTCCATTATTAAGTCAATATAAAAATGATATTAAAGCGGTTTATTTTTTTGGGGCAGGTTGCAATACTAAAAAGAGCATTCAAATAATTGAAGGCTTATTTTCTGTAATATTTAAAAATGCAATTTCAATTGTAAAAGAAGATACCATGGCAGCAGTTTGGGCCACCACTAAAAAGCCTGCTGTAGTTTGCATCATAGGAACAGGCTCTAATTGCTGCTATTATGACGGTGAAAATATTCAATTAAAAGTGCCTGCAATGGGGTATTTATTAATGGATGAAGCCAGTGGTAACTATTTTGGTAAAGAATTATTAAAAAGTTACTATTACAATCAAATGCCACCAGAACTAAAAAAATATTTTGAAGCTGAATTTTCTTTAAATGAAAATGAAGTAATTGAAAACTTGTATCAATCTAATACACCAAATCAATATTTAGCTCAATTTGCCAAGTTTTTATTTCAACATAAAGAGGATGCTTTAATTAATAAAATTATTAACGAGGGAATATCTAAATTTATAGATAATAATATTTTACAATTTAAAGAAGAGTTGAAAAACGTGCCATTGTATTTTGTTGGTTCTATAGCTTTTTATGCCCAAGATTATATTATGCAAGCTTTAAAAGAAAGAGGATTAAAAGCCTCACGCTTTGTAAAAAGACCAATTGATAATTTAATTCACAAAATAAAAGAAGAAAATTTTATGACCTAATTTTTTTAAATGCTAGGAGTTATAGATTAACTGGTTAGTATGAAAATTACAGCAAAAACAAATGTTTCTGATAATGATGTAGGTTTACAGGGGGTAATGATTGACCTTTACAACCATGATTAGTTAGATAATTTTTGTGTAGGAAATTTTAATTCAAAAAAAAAGGAAAGCAAACGCTTCCCTTTTTTTTTGAATTAATTATTGTTTTAATCGCTTAAAAATAAAGCGGGTAATAAAAATACCTTTGCCATCACCTTTTCCACTATCACTTTCAACACCACTTGTTACAAATGCTATATCCCAACCTTCACCAATCATCGTATTTATTTTTGATGAAAGCAGCGCATCATTTGAAGCTACATTTTGAAAGTTAATACCAACAGCACTATAAAAATTCACTAATTTGGTTTCTTCAAAGTTTTCAACTTTGGCATCACCTCGTTTGGACTTATTTTGTTTTTTGCTTTCACTTGTTCTTTCAGAAGTAAAGTCTGTATAATTTTTCCCTTCATTTTCTGAAATAATACGAGACCTACCCAGTCCCATAGGAACAACAGATTCAATACTTGTTACAATTTTATACTCATAGGCTTGAGCATTCATTTCAATAAAAGATAAAGCGAATAGGGCTACAATCAATAATAATTTCCTCATAAATAGTTTTTTATATTAGGTTATAAGAAACCAAATATAAACAATATAACCTATTTGAATAGTGTTTTAAAAGTTTTTTTTTAATTGATGTTTTTTAGTTTTTGTGTTGTTTTGGTAATAAGTTTGTACGTACAGCTATCAAAATTTTATGAATAACAAATTAAGCAGTTTAATTTAGTTACTTTTGAATATAAAAAGAGCTTTTAAATGTTGAAGTCATTAATAAAATGAATTTAAAAAAAATAACCTTATTACTATTAGTATTTACATCTATTTTATTTGCTCAGGAAAAAGCAACTTTAAACGGCATTATAAAAGACCGAAGTAACGGAGAAACCCTATTTGGGGCTTCGGTATTTTTAAAAAACACAAGTATTGGCGTGTTGACAAATGAATACGGGTTTTACTCCTTAACGGCTCCGGCTGGTAAATATACATTGGTAATTACTTATTTAGGTTATACCTCTTTTGAGCAAGAGGTAAACCTGTTAAAAGAACAAAAGTTTGATGTAGAATTGTTAGAAAACTCCACCCAATTACAAGAGGTGGTTATTAATTCTGCTGAATCGGAATCTGTAAGTATTAAAAAACCGCAAATGAGTGTGTTAAAACTAAATGCTACTACCATAAAACAGATTCCTGTAGTTTTGGGGGAGGTAGATGTTTTAAAAGCAATTATGATGCTTCCCGGAGTAACTAATAATGGAGAAGGTTCTAGTGGGTTTAATGTTCGCGGTGGTGCTGTAGATCAAAATTTGGTGCTGTTAGATGAGGCAATTATTTACAATACATCTCATCTTTTTGGATTTTTCTCAGTATTTAATGCCGATGCCATTAAAGATATTAAATTATATAAAGGGGGTATTCCGGCAAGATTTGGCGGTAGGGTTTCATCGGTGCTAGATGTGCTTCAGAAAGATGGAAACAGTAAGCAGTTTAAAATGTCGGGTGGAATTGGTTTAATTTCTAGTCGTTTGGCAATTGAAGCACCACTTTTTAATGAGAAAGGCTCTTTTATAATTGCGGGTAGAGGTTCTTATGTGAATTTGTTTTTAGAAATGTTGGATAAGGACTACGGCGTAGGTTTTTACGATTTAAACCTTAAAGGAAATTATGGTGTAAACGATAATAATAAACTGTTTGTTTCAGGTTATTTTGGAAGAGATAACATGGATTTTGATGAAACGTTTAGTAATAATTATGGAAATTTATCAGGGAATTTAAGATGGAATCATATATTTAGTGATAGGTTGTTTTCAAATCTTTCCGTTATTTATAGTGAATATGATTACGAATTTGGTTTGAAATTATTTGAGTTTAATTGGAAATCTTCTATTAAAAATTACAATCTGAAATACGATTTTAGGTATTATGCCAACGATGCTATAAAATTAAATTTTGGAGCCAATATTATTGGGTACGATTTTAACCCTGGTGTAATTTATCCTACCTCTGAAACTTCTGCTGTAAATTACTTTCAACTTGATGAAAAAAGAGCTTTTGAAGCTGGAATTTACATTAGTGCCGAACAAAAAGTAAGTGAGAGATTTTCTATAGAATATGGTTTGCGTTATAGTATGTTTAATAGATTGGGTGGCCAATCAATGGCGTTATACCAAAACAATCAACCGGTTGTTTATAATGAGCAGTTAGGAATTTATGAAACGGGAACCATTATAGGGGAAGAAGATTATTCAAAAAATGAAAACATTGCCACATTTAATAATTTTGAGCCACGTTTGGCTATGGCTTTGGAGTTGAATAATAGGTCGTCAATAAAAGCTGGTTTTTCAAGAACAGCACAATACATTCATTTATTGTCTAATACTACAAACGTTACGCCTTTAGATGTTTGGACGCCAAGCGGAAAATATATTGATCCGCAATTGGCCAACCAATATTCATTAGGATATTATAAGAATTTTAAAGATAAAATATTTTCGTTAGAAATTGAAGCTTATTATAAAACGGTAGATAATAGAATAGATTATATAGATGGAGCCAACTTAATTGGTAACAATTATATTGAAGGAGAGATTTTAAACGGGGAATCTCAAGCCTATGGGTTAGAGTTTCTGTTGCGAAAAACAGTTGGTAAATTTACAGGTTGGTTTGCATACACGCTTTCAAAAACTGAGCAAAGAACTTTAGGTGGCAGTGCAGGTGGCCCTGGAATTAACAACGGAGATTGGTACAATTCGGCTTATGATAGAGTACACGATTTTTCAATAACTGGCGCTTATAATTTAAATGAAAAATGGACTTTTGGGGCTAATTTTGTATTTCAAACCGGAAGACCGGTAACATATCCAAATGGTCAATATATTTATGAAGGTTTGTCTATAGCAAGTTATACTGATAGGAACTCGGAGCGATTACCTTCTTACAATAGATTAGATATTTCGGCAACCTATGTTCCTAAAAATAAACCCAACAATAGGTGGGAAGGCGAATGGGTTTTTGGCGTTTACAATGCTTATAACAGAAAAAATGCAGCGGCTATTTCATTTGGTCAGAATGCAGAAACAGGAGCAAATGAAGCAACAAGAACAGCTATTTTTGGGATTGTTCCATCGGTAACCTATAATTTTAAATTTTAAGAAAATGAGTAAATATATAAAGCATAGTCTCCTGTTTGTTTTTCTAGTGTTTGTTGCATGTACCGATGTAATTGATGTAGAAGTTCCAATAGCAGCTCCAAGATTGGTAATTGAAGCTTCTTTAGATTGGAAAAAAGAAAATTCGGGTAATGTGCAAATTATTAATTTAAGTTTATCTACCCCATATTTTAGTAATGATCAAATAAACCCTGTAACGGGTGCATTGGTAAAAGTTAAAAACAATACAAATGGTATTGAATTTGATTTTGTAGATCAAAATAACGGGCAATATATAACTGCTAACTTTATTCCAATACTAAACCAAGAATATACCCTAGAAGTTGTTTATAACAATGAAATCTATAGCGCCGTTGAAACGTGTATGCCTGTGGTTAATATTGATGATGTTTATCAGTCTACCGGTCAGGGATTCGACAAAGATGCTTTAGAAGTAAATGTGTTGTTTACGGATCCTGTAGAAATTGAGAATTTTTATTTAATGAAATTTCAAATGCAAGGAGGTTATTTACCCGCATTATTTGATATCTCAGATGAATTTTCAGATGGAAATCAAATGGAGGTTTTTTATGAAGATGAAGATTTTAAAATTGGTGATGCCGTAGATATAAGCCTATATGGAATTTCAAAGCAATATTACAACTACATACGTTTGTTAATTCAACAATCTGCTGAAGGTGGTCCTTTTGCAACAATTCCGGCACAGTTAAAGGGGAATTGTATCAATATAACAAATGCTGAGAATTATGCATTTGGTTATTTTAGATTGACCCAAGTAGCAAAAGAAACCTATACTTTTGAATAAATTATTAAATGTTATCAGGTTTTAACTTGTTGTAAACCGGAACTTGTTATATTTGTGAGAAGTGGTTAAAAACATATAAATATTGAAAGGAGTTGTTATAAAGTCTACAGGGAGTTGGTATACCGTTTATTACAATAAAGGGGAGCGATTAGATTGCCGTTTAAAAGGAAAATTTAGAATGCAGGGTATTAAAAGTACCAATCCTGTTTCTGTTGGAGATCAAGTTAATTTTGAATTTGAAGACGGGAAAGAAACAGGTGTAATCAATAAAATTTTTGATCGCAAAAATTACATTATTCGAAAATCTGTAAACCTTTCAAAACAAACCCATATTATTGCTTCAAATATTGATGTTGCATTTTTATTAGTAACCATAGATAATCCACCAACATTTACAGGGTTTATTGATCGGTTTTTAGCAACAGCTGAGGCGTATTCAATAAATTCGGTGCTGCTTTTTAATAAATTGGATATTTACAGTGATGAGGAATTAGAAAAACTAGCCATGTTAGAAAATATTTATTCCGAAATTGGTTACCAATGCATTGCTATTTCCGCGACTAAAAATATTGGTGTAGACGAGGTAAAAGCTCTTATGAAAGATAAGACTACCATGTTTTCAGGGCATTCGGGTGTTGGAAAATCAACGCTAATAAATGCCATAGAACCTGCTTTGAATTTAAAAACTAAAGAAATTTCTAAGCAGCATAAACAAGGAATGCATACCACTACTTTTGCAGAAATGTTTAAATTGAGTTTTGGTGGGTTTATCATCGATACGCCTGGTATTAAGGGTTTTGGAGTGGTAGATTTTAACCCTGAAGAAATTACAGATTATTTTCCTGAGTTTTTTAAATTGAAATCAAAATGTAAATTTAGCAACTGTTTGCATATTAACGAGCCTAAATGCGCTATAAAAGAAGCCGTTGAAAATGGTGAAATTGCCTATTCTCGCTATAACAGCTATTTACAAATGATTGAGGGTGATGAAGAGCATTATAGAGTAGATGTTTATAGTTAAAGACTAAGCTTAAAGTTTGCAGAGTGGGTAAGTTTTAAAGTCCAGCTAATAAAATAACTACACGATTAATTAGTTAAACAATTCAATAAATATATGAGAGCTGTAATTCAAAGAGTTTCAAAAGCGTCTGTAACCATTGAAGAAGAAATGGTGAGTCAAATAAACAAGGGTTTACTTATTTTAATAGGTATAGAACCTGCAGATGATGAGACTGATATTGAATGGCTTTCAAAAAAAATAGTGAACCTTCGTATTTTTAATGACCAAAATGGCGTTATGAATAATTCTCTGATTGATGTTGATGGTGATGTTATTATAGTAAGTCAGTTTACTTTACAAGCAAATACAAAAAAAGGCAATAGACCCTCTTATATCAATGCGGCAAAACCAGCTATTGCTATTCCTTTATACGAACAATTTATTGAAAAATTTGAGACCCAAATTAATAAAAAGGTTGGCACAGGAGAATTTGGCGCCGATATGAAAGTTGAATTGTTAAATGATGGCCCAGTGACCATTATTATAGATTCAAAAAATAAATTTTAGTGCCTTTTAATTGTTGATTTCTCAAATAAATAAACTAAAAATTAATAATTAGGTATGTTCTTGTTTTTTTATTTTAATTATTGTTAATTTGAGTAACCAAACTTTAACACTACATGTTAAGATTAAAAAGAATAGCTTTATTGTTATTCATTATTGCCGTTCCCAAAATATTTTCCCAAGATTTCAATTTTAATATTGCTTCCATTCCAGTAGAGTTAAAAGAAAATGCCAATACGGTAATTTTATTTGAAGATCAAAAAGTAGAGATTCATTCACAAAATTCAATGACCATAAAATTTAAAACTGCGATTACAGTTTTGAATAATTTGGGAGATGCCAACAGGTACGTTACTGTTTATTTTGATAAAAATCAGAAAATCAAAAATATTGAAACCATCATTTACAATGCTTCCGGAAAAGAAATAAAAAAAATAAAAAACAAGGAATATAATGATGTTAGTGCAGTTGATGGAGGTACTCTTTATGGAGATAATAGAGTGTTGTACTATAAATATACGCCCATAAGTTATCCCTATACTATTTATTATGAATACGAGGTAGAAACTGTAAATACGGGTTTTGTTCCAAGTTGGAGACCAATTAGTAGTTATCAAACGTCTATTGTAAAAAGTACTTATCAAGTTTCGTCTACCAATAAATTAAAATTACGTTATAAAGAGAAAAACTTCGAAGGATTTAAAGTTGATAAAAACCCAACGGATTTTAACTTAAAGTACGAACTTAAGAATCAACAGGCTATAAAAAGAGAACCTTATAGTCCAAGTTTAGAAAATATTACACCAAAATTATTCGTGGGTTTATATAAGTTTAATTTGGAAGGAATCAATGGAGAGGCCACCAATTGGAAAGAATTTGGAAAGTGGCGATATGATTTTTTGTTAAATGGTAACGATGAATTAAATGAAGCTTTTAAAACGAAAATTATAGAATTGGTTGAAGGAGTTGATGAGCCTATTGAAAAAGCAAAAATAATTTATGAATATGTTCAAGGTAAATCAAGGTATATAAGTGTTCAGGAGGGGATAGGGGGTTGGATGCCAATTAAAGCAGATGTAGTTCATAAAGTTGGATATGGTGATTGCAAAGGGCTATCTAATTATACAAAGGTCTTGTTAGATTTAGTTGGGGTTGAGGCTTATTATTCAATTGTTTGGGCAGGATCAAAGAAAAGTATGGAAGGTGATTTTTTTTCAATGCAAGGGAATCATATAATTTTAAACTTACCTACTGAGAATGAGGATGTTTGGTTAGAATGTACCAGTCAAAAAGTGCCTTTTGGTTATTTAGGTGATTTTACAGATGACAGAGATGTGTTAGTTGTTACCCCGGAAGGAGGAATTATAAAGCACACAAAAATTTACAAATCAGAAGAAAATTTACAGCATACAATTGGGCATTACGAAATAAATAATGATGGTAGTATGAACGCTTCGGTTAAAATTTCTTCACACGGAACTCAATATCATGATAACCTGCTTGAAAAAGATGGCGCAAGCCCAACCGATTTGGATGTTTCATTTAAGCAATATTTTTCAAATATAAATAACATAAAGTTTTCAAATATTAAAGTAATAAATAATAAAGAAAACGGTTCGTTTGACGAGGAGTTGGAGTTCATAGCTTCGCACTACGCTTCTCAAACCGATTCAGAAATGCTAATTTCTGTTAATGCATTTAATAAATTTTCAAATGCTCCCAAAAGAATTAGGAATCGAAAATTACCGTTTAAAATAGCTAGTGGGTTTTTAGATATAGATGAGGTGAAAATTAAGCTACCTGCAAATCTAACAGTTCTTCATGTTCCTGATAAATTTGAATTAGAGAATAAATTTGGAAATTATACCGCCGAATTAATAAAAGTTGATAGTCACAATTATATTTATAAAAGATCCTTACAAATTGAAGAAGGAAACCACCCAAAAGAAGAATATGAGAACTACAGAAGTTTTTTAAAGAATATTAGAAAGTATGATAATTCAAAAATTGTTTTAAAAAAAAGTAACTTATGAAAAATATTTTTAGCATCATTATTTTAATTTTAATAGTGAACAGTGTAATAGCACAAGATTTTAAATTTGGGAAGGTATCAAAAGAAGAATTAGAAGAAAAAGTTTACCCATTAGATTCTTCGGCGAATGCCGTTTTTTTATATAAGGAAAGAAGTACAAATTTTAAATATGTGCAAGGTGAAGGTTTTAGAGTGGTTACCGACATTCATGAGCGTATTAAAATATACAATGCTCAAGGTTTTGATTGGGCAACCAAGGAAATTGATTTGTACAAATCATCTAGCAGTCGTAAAAAGGAAAATGTTGTAGGTTTAAAAGCGTATACATATGTTTTAGAAAACAAAAAAATTGTAAAATTTAAACTAGAGAAAAACCAGGTGTTTTCGGAAGAAAAAAACAAATATTGGAATGAAGAGAAATTTACGATGCCCAATATTAAAGATGGATGTGTAGTAGAATGGAAATATGAGATAACTTCACCTTTTAGAGGTATAGATGATGTGCAGTTTCAACATAGTATTCCTGTTAAAAAAATGATTGCGAGCGTTGAAATACCTGAATATTTTGTTTATAAAAAGAAATCGAAAGGGTATTATCCAGTTTCTAAAACTTCTGATGTAAAAAATAGACGAATTACTATTTCAAATAAAGAGAGGGTTCATGACAATGTAACAAAAACAGTACTTTCAACTTCTAATATTGATTATAATGCGTTTGTTGATTCCTATGATATGACTAATGTGCCGGCATTAATTGAAGAATCATATGTTAATAATATGGATAATTATAATGCGGCTATTGAATATGAATATTCTGAGTTACATTGGCCTGGAGAACCTTTTGAGTATTTTTCAAAAGATTGGGAAAGTGTTACTAAAACGGTATATGATGAAGCTGAATATCATTCTCAATTATCAAGAACCAGTCATTTTTCAGAAGATCTTGCTCAAATTCTTAATACAACAAAAACTGAGAGTGATAAAATTATAGCTATTTATGAATTTGTGAAGAAAAAAATTAAATGGAACGAATACACTGGTATTTGGAAATTTCACGGTGCAAAAAAGGCTTATAAAGAAGGGGTTGGGAATGTTTCAGATATTAATTTAAATTTGGTTGCAATGCTCAAAGAAGCAGGGTTTAATGCAAATCCAATAGTGTTAAGTACAAGGGCGCATGGAATTCCTCTATTTCCAACATTAGATGGTTTAAATTACGTGATTGCAGCTGTTGAATTAGATTCAGAAATGGTATTACTTGATGCAACAGAAGAATTTAGTACACCTAACAATTTACCTTTAAGAACCCTCAATTGGCGCGGTAGATTAGTTAAAGAAAAAGGCGTATCAACATCAATAGATTTGGCTGCTACAAATTCATCTGCAAAAATCACAAATTTAAATATAAAGATTGATGAAGCAGGTGAAATAGAGGGAATGTGTAGGGCTTCCTATACAAATTTAAGTGCCTTAAATAAGAGAAATACCTATGCAAAGAAAACAGATGATGCCATTATTGAGACTTTAGAAGGCAATATTGTTGGAATTGAAATAGGAGACTTTAGAATTTCAAATAAATCAAATGCATATAAGCCATATGTTGAAATGTTTAAATTTACCGCTGAAGATATAGTAGCTAAAGTAGGGACAAAACTTTACGTAAAACCGCTGTTGTTTAAAGGCGAAACTGAAAATCCATTTAAATTGGAAAAAAGAGATTATCCAATAGATTTTGGCTCCTCATTTGTAGAAAAAACAATTGTGGGTATCACAATTCCCAAAGGGTATGTAGTTTCTTCAAAGCCTGAAAATATGGCAATTGGCTTACCGAATGATTACGGTGTTTACGGCTTTCAGATAGAGGTCAAAGGAAATCAAATAGTTGTAGCTTCTAAGTTAGAAATAAAAACAGCTATTTATCCAGTTGAATTTTATGATGAAATAAAAGAGTTTTACAAACTTATTGTAAACAAAAATTTAGAACAAATAGTTCTCGATAAAGGAACTTATGAATCATTTTAAAGACTAAGTTGTAGAATTCATTTATATATTATTAAATTTACAGTGCAATTTATATAAATAAAACGAAAACTAAAGAAATGAAAAAAACAGGAATTTTAATGATGGTCGTGGCTTTTGTGTCAATGTCATTTGTAAAACTAGAAAGCAATGAAATCGCAACTTATTCAGTAAACGTAGAAAAATCTACATTAACTTGGACAGGGTATAAGCCAACGGGTTCGCATACAGGAACTGTTTTGTTACAATCAGGTACGATTGAAATGAATGGAAAAAAAATAAAATCAGGTTCTTTTATAGCTGATATGGCAACAATTAAAGATGCTGATGGTAGTGCTCGTTTAGAAGGGCACTTGAAATCTGCAGATTTTTTTGAAATTGAAGTATTTCCAATTTCTAAATTTGAAGTTACAAAAACACATCACATGGATGGGAAAACGCACGTAACTGGGAATTTAACTATTAAAAATGTTACAAAAGAAATTACTTTTCACGCTGATGTAAATGTGGTTGGGGATACTGTTACTTTGACAAGTAAAACATTTAAAATAAACCGAGCTGAATATAATATTAAATACAAGTCACAAACGTTTTTTAACGATTTAAAGGGGAAGTTTATCAACGATGAATTTGATTTACAAGTGACAATTGTTGCGAATAAATAAGTGTTTTTTTTTAATTGTTAAAAAGGCAGTATTAATATTTGAAATATTAATACTGCCTTTTATTTTATGGAAGTGCTAGTTTAGCGTTCTCTTTAACAGTACTCATCACAAAATTACTTTGTACGTTTGAAACAGAGGCTAAAACAGATAGTTTATTTTTTAAAAAAAGTTGATACGATTTAATATTTGGCGTTACAATTTTAAGTAAATAGTCAAAATTTCCGGCAATATGAAAACAGCCCGTTATTTCCGGCATTTTTGAAACCGCATTTTCAAATTGAGTAATCAATTTTTTAGAATGTACTTGTAAGGTTACTTGACAAAAAACAACCAGTTCCAAGCCAACCTTTTCCTTATCGAGTTCAGCCACATAACGTTTTATAATACCTCTTTTTTCTAAGCGCTTAATTCTGTCGTAAGTAGGCGTTGTTGTTAAATCAACTTTTAACGCAATTTCTTTAATGTTTATTTTTGAATTTTCCTGTAAAAGGGATAAAATTTGCCTGTCTATTTTGTCTAAATTACTCATTTTAGTAAATTTTTCTAAAATTAATAAAATATCAGTACCTTTTTCGTGTTTAATTCTTTTTTATGGTGTCTATATAGAATATAATACTGATTTAATTATATTAAACAGAAATTATAATTGCGATGACGTATTTTTGATAGAAAATATATTTATTATGAGTTATAAACCAGCGAATAAAATTCAAGACCTACAGTATTTTGGCGAATTTGGAGGGGTAAATCCTTCCATTTCTGATTCTGCAACCTACACATTTTTACATGCTAAAACAATGCTTGATACTTTTGAAGGGCATGCGGAGGGGTGTTATTTGTATTCGAGACATACAAGCCCAAGTAACTTGTATTTGAGTGAAGCTTTAGCAGCCATGGAATTCACAGAAACGGCAAATGTAGCGGCTTCAGGAATGGGAGCCATTACATCTGTTCTTTTACAAGTTTGCGGGGCAGGAGATCATATTGTTTCCAGTAGAACTATTTATGGGGGAACTTATGCTTTTTTAAAAAATTTCACACCTAAATTAAATATTACAACATCTTTTGTAGATATAACATCATTAGAAGCAGTTGAAGCAGCAATAAATGAGCATACAAAAATGATTTATTGTGAAACAATTAGCAATCCTCTTTTAGAAATTGCAGATATTAATAGTTTAGCCAAAATTGCCAAAAAACACAACGTATTATTGGTTATTGACAATACATTTTCACCGTTGTTAATTTCACCTCAAAAGTTAGGCGCAGACATAACTATTCATAGTTTAACAAAATTTATTAACGGTACAAATGACACCGTTGGAGGGGTTGTTTGTGGCTCACAAGAATTTATTGATAGTTTAAGAAATGTGAATGATGGAGCAGCAATGTTATTGGGGCCAGTTATGGATAGTTTTAGGGCAGCGAGTATTTTGAAAAATTTACGAACCCTACATATTAGAATGAAAAAACACAGTGAAAACGCCTTGTTTTTAGCTGAAAAATTTGAAGTTGATGGGTTAAAAGTTGTGTATCCAGGATTAAAAAGTCATAAAAACCATGAGCTTTTTAAAACAATGTTTAATAAAGAATATGGTTTTGGAGGTATTTTAACCATAGATGTTGGTAATTTGGAAAAGGCAAATGAATTAATGGAATTAATGCAGAATGAAAACTTAGGTTATTTGGCTGTAAGTTTAGGGTTTTATAAAACCTTATTTAGTGCGCCAGGTACAAGTACTTCTTCTGAAATTCCAGCAGAAGAGCAATTATCCATGGGGCTTTCAGATGGAATTATTCGTTTTTCAATTGGACTAGATAACGATATAGAACGAACTTATAGAGCAATGAGAATGTGCATGAAAAAAGTTGGAGTGCTATAGCTTAATATTTTTGAAAGAAAATGACACCCCATTCATTATTGAGTGGGGTTTTTCATTTGCAAAAAAAATGAAAATTGCGTATTATTACACTTCTTATAAAAATAATACATGCAAAACGGCAAAAACCTTTCAGAAATAAAAATTGATGATCAAAAAATAATAAAAAACATAGAATTAAATATTTGGGAAGCTTTAATTCCTGTAGTGTTGTTAATGGTTATGTTGGCATATAATATTTTTATGGCTGAAGGAGAATTGTTTGGAGTATATTCAAATCAGTATATTTTATTATCAGGAGGTCTTATAGCCGCGATAGTAGGTTTTTTTAATAAGGTTGGTTATCGGTTAATGATTGCTGAAATATGGGAAAATCTTAAAAGCGTGTTTGTTCCAATAATGATATTGTTTTTAGTTGGAGCCCTGGCTGGAACTTGGTTAATAAGCGGGGTAATTCCGGCAATGGTTTATTATGGACTTAAAGTATTAAATCCGGCTATATTTTTACCTGCTTCAGTTGTAATTTCTGCAATTATTTCAATTGCAACTGGAAGTTCTTGGACAACTTCTGCTACGGTTGGTATAGCGCTTGTTGGTATAGGAAGTGCTCTGGGGATTCCATCTGGGATGATTGCAGGAGCAGTAATTTCAGGAGCCTATTTTGGTGATAAAATGTCTCCTTTAAGTGATACAACAAATTTGGCACCTGCAATGGCTGGAACAGATTTATTTACACATATTAGGTACATGACAATTACAACGGTACCAACAATAATAATAACCTTAATTGTTTTTAGTATTTTAAGTTTTAATATAAGTACTTCAGGTGAGGCTGATGTAAGTGAGTTGCTTATTACCATTAAAAATACATTTAATATTTCTCCATACCTATTTGTTGTGCCGTTAACAGTTGTTGCACTTATTTTGGCAAAAACAAAACCCTTAGTAGCCTTGGGAGTTGGAGTTATTTTAGGGGCTGTGTTTGCATTTGTTTTTCAACCAGAAATTTTAAAAAACTTATCAGATTCTAAATTTTCTGCATTACGTAATGCAGTTTTTGTAGATACTGAAATTATTACAGGAAATGAAAAATTGAATGATTTATTTAGTTCTGGAGGAATGAAGGGGATGCTTTGGACTATTTTTTTAATTATTTGTGCTATGGTTTTTGGAGGTATTATGGATGCTATTGGGGCATTGGCTAGAATTACCAATGCCTTATTAAAAATTGCCACTTCAATTTTTGGATTGTATGCCAGTACTGTTGTTAGCTGTTTAGGCCTAAATGTAATTGCTTCTGATCAGTATTTAGCTATCGTAATTCCGGGAAAAATGTTTAAAAAGGCTTATGAAGACAGAAATTTGGCTCCTGAAAATTTAAGCCGAACATTGGAAGATTCTGGTACCGTTACCTCTGTATTAGTTCCTTGGAATACTTGTGGAGCTTATCAAGCAGGCGTTTTAGGAGTAGGGGTTGGAGAATATTTTATTTACACAATTTTTAATTGGCTAAGTCCGTTTATGACTTTGTTTTTTGCAGCTTTCAATATCAAAATAAAGCAATTGGTAAAGAAATAAAAAACCCTTGTTAATGGGGAATAAATATTTAATCTGAACCATTTTTTTTACTAAAACTTCATTAAAAAAATGAAAATTTCTTTATTAGGCTAAAATAAAGATTGCATTATATAAAGAAATTCCAAACCAATCCAATTCTAAACGTTAAATCACGGTAAGGATAGGATGGGGCAGAGTAGTAATCTCGACCTGTAAAACTAGCAGAGAAATTTTCGAGTTGTAAATAAAAGCGGGTCCTTTGGATTCTTAAATTTAAGAAAAAATCTAACATAGGAAAGTTTCCAATTTTATCACTGTTTTGAATGTAAAACTCACTAATTAAAGGGTTGTAAGCATTCATTTTGTAGGAGCTAAAATAGCTGAAAGTAATACCTGTTTCAAGGTAAAGAGGGTTTCCTTTAAATACATTTGTTGAAAAGGCTAAAGTGTTGCGAGTTACCCATGTTGGCACTCTAAAAAAGGATTCGCCTGAAAGCACACTTTGGTACATGACCGTATTGTCTAAAGTGAATTTTCTATAGTTGAAAGCTTTTAACAATTTTACTTTAAAATAATTAAGTGTTTCATCTGCTTGTTCAGGTGTAGCCTCTTTATTAAAAAAGGTGTAATTGTTTATTACATTGTAACTAGCCTCAACACTTGCCCACTTTTCTGAATTAAATGCGCCTCCAAAAGTGGTGATTTTTTCATTTCCAAAATTGTTTTGCCAGTTGTATGCTATATAGTCACTTTGATATAGTTGCTTGTTAAAGTCTGGTGCCTTAGAAGTGAATTCGACAAATCCTTGAACGTTAAAAAGACTATCCTGCTGATAGCTAATCGCAGTTTTTAAAGTATTGCCATTAATATCTCCAAATAAAATTGTTGAAGCATCGGCTTTTAACTCAAGGTTACCAAATGTTTTTAGCCATTCTGCGCCTATAGAAAAAGCATTGCCTTTTAATTGGTTTGATATGGTATAATCATCAAAATATAATATACTATTATAATAATAATTGTAGGTGAAAAAATGGGTTTTAAATTTTAACCTTCCGGTGTAAATAGAATTAAGTTCCAGGTATAATTGTCCATTAAAGTTTTGATATGAGGTGCGATCTTCAACCTCGTTTTCGTAGGCTTCTCCAAAAAAAGAATTTGCATTTTTTTGGGAGAAACCATAATGTTTTGTTTCATACATTAAACTATTCCCAAGCTTTAAATTAAACAACTGCTTCTCTTCAGCGTTAGCGATGTTTATAGAATCTGAATTTACTTTTTTAGTGACCAACGCCAAAGAATCTATTGCTTTAATAGTATCAGAATTATTTAGCATTGCTGTGATGGAATTTTCAGATATGGCAATTGGTGTTTGAATAGAATCGTTTTTTGTAACTTTTTCAGGCTGTGCTATAGAATCAATAGCAAGTTTGGAATCAATATTTTTTAAAGCGAGGTTTTCAATATTCTTGGAACGGGCACGGTTTATTTTAATGGTATCTCTTCTGGTGCTGTTAACATTTGCTCTCAATGAATCAATCCTAGAAACTGGTTTAATTTGACTAATTCTTGATTTTTTTTCAAAACTTCTATTCGAAAATAAAGTAACAACCTGATCTATATAAAAACGTTTTCCTTTAATATTGTTTTCTGCATCGGTAAAATTTACATCTAACCTAGACCTGTCTGAATAATTGGGGTCATTTGATTCAAAGTAACTAACAGATTGAGGTGTTAAACCGCCATTTTCATCATTTATTAAATCAAAATTATACATATGCCCACGAACAAAATAGCGTTTATTTTTGGTATGATAATTAAATGTACCTCTAAAATTACGGTGACTAGAAATAGCATGTTTATATTTTCCTAATGAACGCAGCCCTTTAAATGCAATGGAAACATTTAATTGTTTTGAAGGGTTAGCAGTTAATAAAGCATCTAAAACTTGGCCTTGTTGCAGCCCTTTTCTATACATCAATTCAGAAGTTGGAGTAGGTACGTAGTAGTACGAAATATCGTTTAAAGTATAATAATTATATTGTTTAGCATTAAACCCTATAGATGGGAAAACAGAACTGTCCTGAAATTCATAGCCTAACTTATTATAAGTTTGTCCTTGATTATGAAAAGCCATTAATTCAAAGTTGTCTTTTCTAATATAATTAAACTTGTATAGCTTTTTTAAAGTTAAAGTAGTATCAATTATAGAAGTATCGTTTTTAATTGAAATAACTTTATAATCTTTATAGTTTGTTTTTCCGTCAATTGTAACTTTTCGCTCATTGCGATGTTGAGTACTGTCGTTCTGATACATGTTACCTCCCATAGAATCTTGAGGTCTTGTAAGCTGTGCGTTACTATTCAAAAAGAACAGTCCAAAAAATAATACTAAAAACACATTTCTCATAAGCTGCAAAGGTAAAATAATTGATTTAAATGAACAGAATAAATTATAATTGAAATAATGCTATTTTTGTTGTCTAAATTTATAGAATGAACCTGAAAAAATTTTATTTGGAAGAAACCGTTGAAGTTGGAACGGATGAGGCTGGAAGAGGGTGTTTAGCTGGACCGGTTGTTGCTGCGGCTGTTATTTTACCGAATGATTTTGACCATCCTTTGCTTAACGATTCAAAAAAGTTAAACAAAAAGCAACGAGCTATTTTGAGGCCTATTATTGAAGAAAAATCCCTAGCATATGGTGTTGCTTTTATTTCTGAAGAAAAAATAGATGAAATAAATATTTTACAGGCTTCAATTTTAGCCATGCATAGGTCTATTGAAAAACTTTCAATTACACCAGAGCACATTATTGTAGATGGCAATAAATTTAACCCCTATAAAAACATTCCATATACAACTGTTGTTAAAGGAGATGCTAAATTTATGAGTATTGCTGCAGCTTCTATATTGGCTAAAACATATAGAGATGAATTTATGGATGGTATTGATGCAGAGTTTCCAAATTATTGTTGGAGTAAAAATAAAGGATACCCAACTAAAAAACACAGAAATGCAATTAGGGAGTTTGGCGCAACGGTATACCATAGAAAAACATTTAAATTATTGCCCGAGCAATTAAAATTTAATTTGTAGTATTTGGTATTAAAATGATACATTTGCGTTTCTTAAAAATGTAACAATGATTAAAAGAACAAGAGCAGCAATTTCAAAATTTATCATTCACAAAGTAGGTAATAAATTCAATAGTGCAGCTAATATTTTTTCAGAAGATGTCATTACTTTTGATGAGGAAAGTTATGAACTAATGAAACCTTTTTTATTGAAGTCGTTTGTAAATGTGGCCGAAAGTTTTCGTTTTAATCACCATGCCAACATTGAATTAAACGAACTTAACAATTACACTTCTGAAATATTTGAAGACAATGAAGCATTTGTTGATGTTTCTAAGCACATTGTAAACCATTTATACGAACAATCAAATTCGGCGCAAATTAAAACAGGTGATGTAATAATTGCGCTTTTTGAAGATATAGAATATAAAGATGTTGTAACCCAAGCTGTTGGGGTTTTTAAAATTGAAAACAAAATAAACTTTTTTCAAACCTTTATGGAGAAAGATAGTTTGGATGTTTTTGTTCAGAAAGGAATAAGTACAAAAAAATTAGATAAAGGGTGCTTAATTATCAATTCATCTGACGCTGAAGGACGTGTGATTTTAAGTGTTGATACTAATAACTATGATGCCCAATATTGGGTTAAGAATTTTTTGAATGTTAAGTACGCAGATGATAGCAATCAACACACCCAAAATTACTTGGAGATGTGTAAAGATTTTTCAGACGAAATTATAAAAGAAGATTTTGGGGTTCAAGAAAAATCAAAATTTTTAGCTAAAACAGTCGACTTTTTTAAAGAAAATGAAGACGTAAGTATTGAAGATTTTAAAGAAGAAGTTTTTGAAGAAAATGAAGATTTTAAACCGCTTTTTGACGATTATAAAAAGCAATTCGAAGATTTAAATGACGTGTTGGTTAGAAACCAATTTGCGATTTCAGATATTGTTTTGAAAAAGCAAAAACAAAAAATTAAAACAGAAATAAAGTTAGATACTAATATTGCGATTAAATTGGATATCGACGCACCAGATGCATCTAATGAATATTTAGAAAAAGGTTACGACGAAGAAAAGAAAATGAAATTTTACAAGGTGTATTTTAACGAAGAGGACGACTAGTTGTTAATTCTGGTATTTTATATATTTTTGATTATGAGTCAAGTTGAGGTGATTATGTGGAAAAAAAACGTTGGTATTAAATATTTATTTTAATGCCACAACCTATACAAACTCAGTTTCAAATAATTCTTTAAAGTTCGTTAAAATTTTTGCTTTTACTTCTTCTAATGGAATTTGTTTGCCCAATTCAGCTTCCATAGAAGTCACAGCTTTTCCTTTAATTCCACAGGGAATAATATTGTCAAAATAGCCTAAATTGGCATTAACATTTAAAGCGAAACCGTGCATAGTTACCCACCGACTGGTACGCACTCCCAAAGCACAAATTTTTCGAGCAAACGGTGTGCCAACATCTAACCAAACACCTGTTTCACCTTCGCTTCGTTCTGATTTTATACCGTATTCAGCCAAGGTTTTAATAATAACTTCTTCTAAAAAACGTAAATATTTATGAATGTCAGTAAAAAAATTATCTAAATCTAAAATAGGATAACCAACCAATTGTCCAGGCCCGTGATAAGTAATATCACCACCGCGATTAATTTTATAAAAAGTTGCGCCTTTTTGTGTTAACTGCTCTTCATTCAATAATAAATTACTCATATCTCCACTTTTTCCTAAAGTGTACACATGAGGATGTTCTACAAATAGAAAATAATTGGGCGTCTCATTTTTAAGATCATTTCTTCTATTGTCTATTTTTACATCAATAATACTTTGAAATAATTCTTCCTGGTATTCCCAAGTTTCTTTGTAATCTTTTAAACCAAGATCAATTAACGTAATTTTTTGCATTAGTAATTAGGATTGTTATTAATTATTAAGGCGGCAATAACCCCCGGTACCCATCCAAGACAAGTTAAAATAAAAACAATTACAATAGAGCCACAGCCTTTATCTATAACAGCTAAAGGAGGGAAAATAATACAAAGTAATACTCTAAGACAGCCCATTATTAAGGTTTAATTGTTTTTTAATAGTTTAGAACATGACCACTCGTGCTCATTTAAATGCATTAACAAGTATCTAGTTTTAAATGCCGTTTATGGGCTTCCAAAGTTCATACAATTATATGTACTATGCAACGTTAAAATGTTACAATTAATAACAATTAAAATGTATTTTTGTTAAATGGCTATTGAAGTAAAAAATATTACCAAATTGTACGGTGAACAAAAAGCATTAAACAATGTTAGCTTTACCATTAATAAAGGTGAAATTGTTGGTTTTTTGGGGCCAAACGGAGCTGGTAAATCAACCATGATGAAAATTATTACTGGTTATATAAATGCATCTGAAGGGGAGGTTATTGTTAGTGGATTTGACATTCAAACTCAGAAAATTTCAGTTCAAAAAAATATAGGTTATTTACCGGAGCATAACCCATTGTATTTAGAAATGTACGTTAGAGAGTACTTGTATTTTAATGCTGAAATACATAAAGTTTCTAAGGCTGAAGTTGAAAACTATATTAAAAAGGTTGGGTTAATGCCTGAAGCACACAAAAAAATAAATCAATTGTCAAAAGGGTACAGGCAGCGAATTGGTTTGGCTGCAGCCTTGCTACACAATCCTGAAGTTTTAATTTTAGATGAACCAACTACAGGTTTAGATCCAAATCAGTTATTAGAAATTAGAAACTTAATAAAAGAAGTAGGGAAAGATAAAATAGTGCTTTTTTCAACGCATATAATGCAGGAGGTAGAAGCAATTTGCAATCGGGTTATTGTAGTTAATAAAGGACACATTGTTGCAGATAAAAATTTAACAGAGCTTAAAGAAAATCAGGAGCAAGTAATAGAAGTTGAATTTGATTTTAGAATTGAAAAACAATTTGTTGAATCAATCTCAAATTTAAAATCGGCTAATAATATCCATGATACTTTGTGGGAGTTAACATTTGCTACAACAAAAGATATGCGTTCATTTGTATTTGATTTTGCACATGATAATGGTTTAAAAATACTGCAATTGAATTCGAAAAATAAAAATTTAGAAAGTTTATTTAGAGAATTAACTACTTAAAAATAAGTTTGCCAAAATTACTCAATTCTTCAACTTCAATAAATGGTGGGGTGTTAAAAGAGACAACATCTCCTGTAGAATGTATGCTACCTGTTAAACTTTCAATAGGGTAAATAAGCATGTCGTTAGAGCTTACCTGCCTAACATTTATGTGTTGTGCTTTAAGATTTTGGCCTTCAAAACGGGTGTCTCCATCCGAAAAATTGAGATCTAAATTGTTAGTTGTGCCTTCAATATTAAAAACAGCAATACCATTCCCTGAAATTTTGACATTTTCATTTTCTAATGTTAGATACCAATCACCAACTGGTAAAAATTTGTTTTTATCGCCTATTGAGATTAAAAATAACGAAGGGTATGTTAAAACACCATTTGAGGAAACATTGTATTCTGAGGCGTTTCTAATACGTGTTAAATTCGGGGAGGTAATATAAACCTTGGTTAAATCATAATCTATAAAAAAGTTACAAGTATTGTAATTAGTTAATACCAATTCGTTGTTTATTACCTCAGCAGTGATGTCTGGTAATAAATTTTTGCCGCTTTCTATAACCACTTTTTGTTCGGGGCCTTCGGTAATAATTAATTCAATCCGTTCATGAACCACCACCTTATCAAATAAAGGGACTTCAATTTTAACCTGTGTAATATCTCCAGCCGATTGTATGCAGTTATGAGCGTTTTCGTTATTGCAACTAGCAAAAATAAGTATTGTTAAAAGGAAAATTATTTTTTTCATATAGGTTTTTCAAAGGTATAAAACTAAAAAGTATAACCAAGGCCAAATTCTAAAGCTTCGGCCCTAAACAAATTAACTTTCATGCTAATTTCGGCAAACCAATGGTTATTTAATGTATAATGAAATCCGAAACGTTCATATATCATACTTTCGTAAGGGACAGGTTGATATACGTACAAGCCAATTTGAGTAATAAAAGAAAAATGATTTTGAGTTAATTCATGCCCCACAAAAATCCCAACACGGCTGGCATTGTTTTCGGGGTAATTTTGTCCCTCTTTATTGTTTATATGATCGCTATAGGCTTTTAAAAATTGAGCGTTTAAATATTCTACACCACCTGTTAAAGTTGAGAAATTATTAATGGTTTTTCCCAATTGAAATGTAGCAGTGAAAAAAGGGTACAGGTCGCTGTCAATTACTTTAGATTGGTTGAAGCCACCTCTTAAAAGTATGTGGTATTTTAAAGTTGTATCTAGGCTAAATACAGAATCTTTTTTAGAAACCTCAACAGGTTTCAATTTGTAATTTACGCCAATATTTAAAGCCAATGTATTTATTCCAAGATTTGGATTTTTGAAACTCATGTTTGAAAAATGAATAATATTAATGGCTGAATTAAGACTTAGGTTTTGATCTTTAAAAAGTTGAACGTATTGAAGTTTAAAATAAGCAGAAGCTAAAAAATGAGAGCCAATAGCAAAATTCTGATTGTTATTAATAGCATCATATGGTTTTGTAGAGTAGCCCAAGCCAAAACCAGTGGTTAGTTTTAAATGGTTTTTTTTTGAAGGGTTTAAATTATAAGTGTAATGGCGGTAGGCTCCAAAAGCTTCTCCTAATATAGTTGAGTTAAAATTTTCGTAAATAAATGAATATCCTCTTTCTGGGTAATTGTACAGTGAATTAAATTTGGTGTTTTTGTTATTTACTTTGTTATAGCTTAATAATAGACCATAACCATTTCCTTGTATGGCTGCATCTAAAGACGTGTCATGTTCAATTATGAATCCATAAAAAAAGTCTGCCTGAAAGTTAGCATATCGTGTGCTTTCATTTTGTGAAAAAACAGTAAAACATGAAATAGCTAAAAACCAAAAAGTAAAGTGAGATTTTATCATGTTTTAAATTCTTATTCCGATTCCAAATTCTACAGTTTCAGCATTTGCACCATGTACTTTTAACCGTATTGATGCAAACCACTTGTTATTGATATAGCGTTTTAGGGCTATAGCTTCATAAACGCGTCCATCAAATTCAAAAGGATATCTTATGTAATATCCTAGCTGGCCTTCAATAGAAAGTTTATTGATAAAAAGTTCATACCCTATAAACATTCCTACTCTATAAAACGAATCAGTTTCTTTTAAATGTATGTGGGGAATCGATAAACTCAACTCATAATAATCTTTTAGCATAGGAGACAGGTACAGATCTGCACCTAATTGAAAAGCTGACTTTCTGCTAATTCGCTTGTCAACATACGCAGAGCCAACAAAAAAAGGTTTCATGCCGCTTCCAATAATAGGAGATTCATTAACGCCTCCTCTTATAGCTATATTAATTTTAATAGGTTCTGTTACTTTTAAGGTGTTTTTAGGTGGTGTAAAGGTTAAGGTAGGTTCTTTAGAGGTTAAATTATAATTAAGTCCGGCAGTGATTGCAAATACGTTAGCGCCTGAATTTGGGGATTTAATATTTGCATTAGAGGCATGTACAAAAGTTAATCCTGCGGTAACACCTAAGTTTTCTAAAATGTAATTTCTTTGATAATAAAGTTTGAAGTAAGTGCTAGAATTTAAAGCGGTTCCAAAAGCTGTGTTTTTATTATTAGTTACTTTGTTATAGGGAGCTGTACTGTATGCGAGTCCAAAACCGGCTCTTAATATAAGCTGGTTTATTTGAGTGCGTTTTAGTAAATAAAAATTATAATGCCCATAAATGGAATACAATTCTCCCAATGTTTGCGATTTGTAATCTTGGTAGCCAAATGAGATTCCATGGTCTGGAAAATTATAATGTCCTTGCCATTCTTCTGTGCCGGTAGTTTTAAAATTGTAGCTAGCAAAAACACCTGTTGGATGACCTTGTAAAAAAATAGTGGCATCAGGACTGGTTCTTAGAATATTTCCATAAAAATAATCGGCCTGGAAATACGAATGTTTTGTTTGGCTAAAAGCTATAATGCTGAAAAAAAATAAAAAACCACACAATTTTTTTCTCATAAACAATTGTGTTAATTTAATTTAAATTGAATTTGTTCGTTTCTTAATACTTCAATTAATTCATTTGAAATGTCAACCTTATAGCTTCTGCTAGGAAGGTTTAATTTTAGGTTTTCTTCAATATCATACACCGTAAAATTCAAGTTTTTACTTCCTTTATATTTACTTAAAATAGTATTTAATTTTTGTACGTTTAGCTCTGTGATATCTTTTAAGGAAAGTTGTATGGTTATTTTTTTTGAAAAATCCTCTAAAATTTCATGTAATAATTGCATGCTTCCAAAGCTCAACTTCACATCATCATTATAATAGTTTTTTCTTCCAAATACTTTGATGTATAAAAATGAATTTGGAACTAAGAAATGTCTAAAACGTAGATATTCTTCACCAAAAATTTTAAATTCGTATCCACCACTATAATCTTCAAAAGTAAATATAGCCCAACCTTTTCCTTGTTTTGAAACCCGATGTTCAACTGAGGTCACAATACCACCTATTGACATATCTTTGTCTTTTAAGTTGGCAAGGTTTTGAAATGCTGCCATTGGGGTATTGCAATAATATTTAATTTCGGTTTTAAAATCATCTAATGGGTGCCCTGAAATATAAATTCCTACCAGTTCCTTTTCTTTGGAAAGTTCTTCCATCATTCCCCATTTTTCTGCTGCTGGTATTTCAGGCTCTGGAAACTGTACTTCAGAGGTTTCACCAAATAATGAAACTTGCGCCGAATTTTTGTTTTCCTGAAATTTATTACCGTAGCGTATGGCTCTTTCAATAAACGTTACTCCTTTTTCATCTAATTGATAATATTGCGCTCTGTGTATATTACCAAAAGAATCCATGCCGCCGGCTAATACTAATCCGTCAAACGCTCTTTTATTGGCAGCTCTTAAATCGACACGTTTGGTGACATCAAAAATAGATGTGAAATTGCCGTTTTCTTTACGTTCATCAATTATAGCGTCTACAGCAGCAGCTCCAACACCTTTTATGGCACCCATTCCAAAACGAATGGCTCCTTCTTTATTTACAGAAAACTTGAGGTATGATTCATTTATATCTGGTCCTAAAACAGGAATTTCAGCACGTTTGCATTCTTCCATGAAGAAAGTAACTTGCTTAATGTCATTCATATTATTTGATAATACAGAAGCCATATATTCTGCCGGATAATGCGCTTTTAAATAAGCTGTTTGATAAGCAATATAGGCGTAACATGTAGAGTGCGATTTGTTAAATGCATAAGCTGCAAATGCCTCCCAATCTTTCCAAATCTTTTTTAATTTTTCCTCATCATGATTTTTAGCTTTACCACCTTCAATAAATTTGGGTTTTAATTCTTCAAGTAAAGCAAATATTTTTTTACCCATTGCTTTACGTAACATATCAGCTTCACCTTTTGTAAAGCCAGCAAGTTTTTGTGAAAGCAGCATCACCTGCTCTTGATATACTGTAATACCATAAGTTTCCTTTAGGTATTCTTCCATATCATCTAAATCATAGGTGATTTCTTCCCTTCCGTGTTTTCGATCAATAAAAGACGGAATATATTCCATTGGACCTGGACGATACAGGGCATTCATAGCGATTAAATCGGCAAATTCTGTCGGTTTTAACGATTTCATATGCTTTTGCATACCAGGAGATTCATATTGGAATACACCAATGGTTTCTCCCTTTTGAAAGAGCTCGTAAGTTTTTTTATCGTCTAATGGAAAATCATCAGGGACTAAATCAATGCCGTGTTTTGCCTTTACAATTTTAACAGTATCCTTAATTAAGGATAGTGTTTTTAGGCCCAAGAAATCCATTTTTAGTAAACCGGCAGTTTCAACAACGTTGTTGTCAAACTGGGTTACATACATGTCTGAATCTTTGGCGGTGGCAACAGGTACTAAATTGGTAATTGGTTCTGGTGTTATAATAACCCCACAAGCGTGAATTCCAGTATTTCTAACAGAGCCTTCTAAAGCACGTGCCTGATTAATGGTTTGTGCTTCTAAATTGTTTCCAGCGGCTAGCCTTCTTAATTCTTCAACGCATTCAATTTCTTCGGCACGTAAGCCTTTTACTTTGCTTTTACTTTTGGCATCTTCACCAAAAATATTTTGCAATTTTAATCCCGGGATTAATTTGGCTATTTTGTCGGCTTCAAACAAAGGTAAATCCAGTGCCCTGGCCGTATCTCTAATAGAAGATTTGGCTGCCATAGTACCATAAGTTATGATTTGAGCTACCTGACTAGCGCCATATTTTTCAATAACAAAGTCAAGAACTCTTCCTCTTCCTTCATCATCAAAATCAATATCAATATCGGGAAGCGATACACGATCAGGATTTAAAAAACGCTCAAAAAGTAAATCGTATTTAATAGGGTCTATATTGGTAATCCATAAACAATAGGCTACCGCTGAACCGGCTGCCGAACCACGACCAGGACCTACTGAAACACCCATTTTTCGGGCTTCTAAAATAAAATCCCAAACAATTAAAAAATATCCGGGATAGCCAGTTTTTTCAATAATTGAAAGTTCAAAATCTAGTCGTTCTATTTTATCGGCATCTAATTCGTCACCATATCTTTTTTTGGCGCCTTCAAAGGTTAGGTATTTTAAATACGCATTTTCTCCACGAACACCACTATCAATTTCATCTTGTGGATCTACAAATCTTTCAGGGATATCAAACTTAGGAAGTAAAACATCTCTGGCCAATGTGTAAACCTCAATTTTATTTACAATTTCTTGAGTGTTAGTAATGGCCTCAGGAATGTCTTTGAACAAACTTTTCATTTGTTCCTGTGTTTTAAAATAATACTCGTTGTTTGGTAAACCGTATCTAAAACCTCGACCTTTTCCTTTTGGGGTTGCTATTTTTTCACCGTCTTTTACACACAATAAAATATCATGTGCTTCAGCTTCATCTTTAGTAGTGTAAAATGTATTATTTGAAGCAATTACTTTTACTTGGTGTTTCTTAGAAAATTTTAACAATACATCATTTACATGGTTTTCATTTTCTTGGTTGTGACGCATTATCTCCAAGTAAAAATCTTCACCAAATTGTTCTTTCCACCAAAGCAACGCTTCTTCAGCCTGATTTTCACCAACATTTAAAATTTTACTAGGAATTTCTCCATATAAATTCCCCGACAGTACAATTAAATCTTCTTTATGTTCTTCAATTATTTTTTTATCAATTCTAGGAACGTAATAAAATCCATGTGTATTTGAAAGTGATGACATTTTTGCCAAATTGTGATAACCATTTTTATTTTTGGCTAAAATCACAATTTGATAACCATTGTCTTTATGTGTTCTGTCTAAGTGGTTTTCACAAACATTAAATTCACAACCTATAATAGGAATAATGGGTTGTTTAGGGGTGTCGCCCTCAGCTAAATTTTTATTGTGCTTTTCAACTGATTTATTATGATTTATAGCTTCTCTGGTAAAATAAAAAGCTCCCATCATATTACCAGAGTCGGTTAAGGCAACTGCAGGCATCTTGTCTTTTATAGCAGCTTTTATTAAATTGCTAAAACTAGAGGTAGATTGTAATATTGAAAATTGAGAATGACAATGTAAATGTGAAAAAGAAACACCTGAAAGATCATTGGTTTTATCGCCTTGATTAGTAGGAGAAACAGTACCTTCTTTCGGTTTAAATTTTAATTTATCACTTTCTTTTTTTAGATTTAAATGCTTTAAGCCAATAACATCAATTGTTGACGGGTTTTTAGTGTCAAAATTTTGAAAATAATCTGCAGGAACGTCTAATTCTTCCTTTGTGTAAATTCGTTTTCTAATTAACTCTAAAAAACAGCGTGTGGTAGCTTCTACGTCAGCAGTAGCATTGTGTGCTTCTGAAAAAGGTTTGTGAAATAAATATTCATGTAATTCAGTTAAAGTAGGTAGTTTAAATTTACCACCTCTACCTCCTGGTATTTGACATAAGGTAGCTGTTTTTTCAGTACAAGTATCTAAAACAGGAAGCGCATTTAAATTAGTGTCAATTCCTTTTCGTACATATTCGCACCCCATAATGTTGAGGTCGAATTTTACATTTTGTCCAACAACAAAAGTAGATTTTAAAAGAGCTTGGTTAAAAAGATGTAATACTTTTTCTAAACTTTCTCCTTTTTCTTGAGCCAATTGAGTAGATATACCATGTATTTGTTCTGCATCGTAAGGTATATTGTAATCTTCAGGCTTAATTAAATAGTCTTGTTGCTCTATTAATTCGCCATATTGATCATGTAATTGCCAGGCTATTTGAACACAACGAGGCCAATTATTAATGTCTGTAATTGGTGCGTTCCATTTTTTTGGTAAACCAGTGGTTTCAGTGTCAAATATTAAAAACATGTGTTATTTATTGCTTGTGGAAAATGAGTTTTTAAAAATATGAATTTTAATATTTTTAGAATTCATAATATTACTTTATTTATTAACAATTGCCGTAACAGTGGGTGTATAAGGTTGTTGGTAATGAGAACTAATATTTTTACGTAGGTTGTGTAAAAGTTTATTTTTAATAAACCCTAACAATAGTCATATATTTTGCCGTAAATATAATTTAGTTTTATTGGCTGAAGGTAATGCCGAATTGAAATATAATTATGACTCAACTGGATTTAGATAGCTATAAAAGCAAAAATAATAATATTAAACATGAAGGAATTATTTCTAAAATTTCTAAAAACACGATAACGATTTCGTTAAAAGGAAACGTTAATTGCGAAGGTTGTAAAGCTCAATCTGCTTGTGGGGTATCTGATTCAAATGATAAAGAAATTGAAGTTTTAAATGAAAAACAATCTTTTCGTTTAAACGAAATGGTTGCTGTTGTTTTAAAAAAGGAATTGGGTTTAAAAGCGGTATTTTGGGCGTATATTTTTCCTTTTGTTCTAATGTTTATAGTGCTTGTAATTACTTCATTATTTTTAAAAGAGTGGGTCGCAGGTTTGGTTTCCTTGGCTGTTTTAATACCTTATTATTTTATGCTTTTTGCGTTGAAAGATATCTTTCAAAAAGCATTTCAAGTTTCAATATTAAAATTTAATTAAGAATGACAGATTCAGTTTTATATAGCGTTTTGTTATTAACTTCTTTAGGTGTAATTGCAGCAGTGATACTGTATGTGGTTTCTAAGAAGTTTTATGTGTATGAGAATCCATTAATTGCTGAGGTTGATGAGATATTGCCAGGTGCAAATTGCGCTGGTTGTGGTTCTCCGGGGTGTAAATCTTTTGCTGATAAATTGGTAAATACCGATGATATTTCGGAGTTGTTTTGTCCCGTAGGAGGAAATGATGTGATGAAGTTGGTAGCTGCTAAATTGGGTAAAGAAGTTGCTGAAAAGGATCCAACAGTTGCGGTGTTACGTTGCCAGGGCGGTTGTGATGTTCGTCCAAAAACAACTGAATATCAGGGGCCAAGAACTTGTGCTATTTCAGCAATGGTTTATGGAGGTGAAACCGATTGCCAATACGGTTGTTTGGGGGACGGTGATTGTGTTGCTGTTTGTAATTTTGATGCCATGTACATGGATGAAACGACAGGTTTACCGGTAATTGATACTGATAAATGTACGTCTTGTGGTGCTTGTGTAAAAGCTTGTCCACGTGATATTATTGAAATGCGTCCACGTAATAAACGCGATTTAAAAATATTTGTAGGTTGTTTAAACGAAGATAAAGGTGGTATTGCCAAAAAATCATGCGCCGTGGCTTGTATTGGTTGCTCAAAATGTGAAAATATTTGTCCTAAGGATGCCGTTACTATGGCTAATAACTTGGCATATATAGATCCTGATTTGTGTACACTTTGTAGAAAATGTGTTGATGTTTGTCCTACCCACTCAATTATTGAAACTAATTTTCCTCCTAAAAAAGTGAAGAAAGTAGTTGGGAAAAAAGCAGAGGTAAAAAAAACAGTTGTTAAAAAGGTTGTTGAAAAAGTTGCCATATTAAAAGAAGAGGTGATTGATGAACCAAAAAAAATGAATTCAGATGCTTAAAACATTTCCAAGAGGAGGGATTCATCCTCCAGAAAATAAGATTACATCTTCAAAAGAAATCAAAAGAATGCAACTTCCAAAAGTTGTGAATGTGCCTGTTGCGCAGCATATTGGGATTCCAGCAGAGATTGTTGTTGCTAAAAAAGAAAAAGTAACAAAAGGACAGGTGATTGCAAAATCAGGTGGATTTGTATCTTCAAATATTCATTCTCCAGTGGCTGGAACCGTTACCAAGTTAGATTTAATTATTGATAGCAGTGGTTATAAAAAACAATGTGTTGTAATTAGAACCGATGCAAAAGATCCAACAAATATTGAAGTGTGTGAAGAGCCATTACGCACAGATATTAAATTAGATCCAAAAGTGATTATTCAAAGAATTTCCGATTATGGAATTGTAGGTCTGGGTGGTGCAACATTTCCTTCGCAAGTAAAATTAAATGTGAGGGAGGGAACAAAAATAGACTGTCTTATTATTAATGGTGTTGAATGTGAGCCGTATTTGACAGCCGATCATAGATTGATGTTGGAAAAAACGGCGGAAATTGTTGTTGGAATTAAAATTTTAATGAAGGCTTTAGACTTGAAAAAAGCCGTTATTGGAATTGAAAACAACAAAAAAGATGCTATTGAGCTGTTTAAAAGTATTGTTAAGTCAGAAGAAGGAATACAAGTAGCCGCATTGCAAGTGAAATATCCGCAGGGAGGGGAAAAACAATTGGTGAGGGCTATTTTAGGAAGAGAAGTTCCAAAAAACGGTCTGCCATTAGATGTTGGTGTAGTAGCCTTTAATGTAGGTACCATATTTGCAATATATGAAGCTATCCAATATAACAAGCCTTTAACAGAACGTGTAGTTACCGTTACCGGTAAAAAAATAGACAATCCTTCAAATTTTTGGGTAAAAATTGGAACGCCTATTAAAGATTTAATTGCGGAAGTTGGCGGTTTGCCGGAAGGGACACGAAAATTGATAAATGGTGGTCCCATGATGGGGAAAGCTATTAAAAATACAGATGTTCCGGTAACGAAAGGAACCTCAGGAATTTTAGTTATTTCAGATAAAGAGGCGAGTAGAGGTAAAGCAGAAAATTGTATTCGTTGTGGCGAATGTGTTTTTGTGTGCCCTATGGGATTGGAACCACATTTGTTAATGAACTGTTCTGAAAAAGGATTGTACGAAAAAGCTTTAGCCGAAGATATTATGACCTGTATTGAATGTGGTTCTTGTAGTTATGTATGTCCTTCAAACAGGCCTTTGTTAGATTATATCCGTTTCGGAAAAAATATTATTAAAAAATTAGAAACCTCTAAAAATTAAAATGAGTCAACCTATTATAGTATCAGCCTCACCACACGTACATGCTGATAGAACATCAAAAAAAATAATGTACGATGTGATCATTGCTTTAATTCCCGCATTTTTAGTTTCACTATATGTATTTGGAATGAGCGCATTTATTGTTACGGCAGTAGCGGTAATTTCGTGTTTATTTTTTGAATATTTAATTCAAAAATATTTATTAAAATCTGAAATCACTATTGGTGACGGTTCAGCATTAATCACAGGAATTTTGTTAGCATTTAACCTGCCGTCTGGATTGCCAATTTGGATGATCGTTGTTGGAAGTTTAGTAGCTATTGGAGTCGCTAAAATGTCCTTTGGAGGATTAGGATTTAATATTTTCAACCCTGCATTGGTAGGACGGGTATTTTTATTGGTTTCTTTCCCTGTTCAAATGACTTCTTGGCCATTGCCAGATGGAATTACGGGAGCAACAACCTTGGGTGTAATTAAAGAAGGACTGATGTTTGGAGATACTATGACAAATATTAGTGCTCAGCTCCCTTCAAATATAGATATGTTTTTTGGGTTTACAGGAGGCTCTATTGGTGAAATGTCTGCATTGGCCTTACTGCTGGGTGGAATTTACTTGTTGGTTAGAAAAGTTATTACTTGGCATATTCCTGTTACTATGTTGGTGGCTATGGCTCTAATGCTTGGTGTATTCTGGGTAATTGATCCAGAAAGTTATGCAAGTCCGTTAATTCATATTTTATCCGGTGGAGCTTTGATAGGAGCGTTTTTTATGGCAACCGATTTGGTTACCAGTCCAATGACAAAAAAAGGAATGATTGTTTTCGCTATTGGTATTGCGGTTATTACCGTAGTAATTAGATTGTTTGGAGCTTATCCGGAAGGGGTATCATTTGCTATTTTAATTATGAATGCTTTTGTACCGTTAATAAATACTTACTTTAAACCGCGCCGATTTGGTTCAAAAATAAAAGCTAAAATTGTGTAATTATGAGTAAGAAGAAAGATACTTTTATAAATATGTTGGTAGCGCTATTTGTGATTACTGTCATCTCGGGTTTTTCGTTGGGTTATGTAAATGAGCTAACGGTAGGTCCTATCGAAAAAGGAAAAATTGAACGTAAAGTAAACGCCTTGAAAATGGTGTTGCCAAACTTTGATAACAACCCGGTAGCAGATATTCAATTGATAAAATCACCTTTTGCAAAAGACAGTGTGGAGGTTTATCCAGCGTTTGAAAATAATATTTTTGTTGGGGCCGCAATTATAGGTTCAACAGAAAAAGGTTTTAGCGGACTGATTAAATTAATGGTCGGTTTTAAACCAGATGGTTCCATTCAAAATATTGTAGTGTTAGAGCAAAAAGAAACACCTGGACTGGGGACTAAAATAAAAGATGAAAAGTTTCTAGCGCAGTTTAGAGATAAAAATCCTCCAGTATTTAATTTAAAAGTAACCAAAGATGGTGGTGAAGTTGATGCTTTAACAGGAGCGACTATAACTTCGAGAGCATTTGGTGAAGCTGTTCAAATGGCATACGATGAGTTTATGAAAAATAATGGTTTATTAATAGCGTTAAAAAATTAAGAATTATGGCTGAAAAAGTAAATCAAACCCAGAATTTCTTAAAAGGAATTGTAAAAGACAATCCCGTATTTGTTATGCTGCTAGGTATGTGCCCAACATTGGGTGTTACATCATCAGCATTTAACGGACTTGGAATGGGCGTAGCAACCATGTTTGTGTTGTTAATGAGTAACATCGTCGTTTCATTGATAAAAACACAAATACCAAGCAAAGTACGTATTCCTGCTTTTATCATCATTATAGCGTCGTTTGTAACCATTGTTGAAATGGTTTTAGAAGCATTTGTACCTTTTTTATATGAGCAATTAGGAATTTTTATTCCTTTAATTGTTGTAAACTGTTTAATATTAGGAAGAGCTGAAGCGTTTGCGTCCAAAAATAATATTATAGCTGCTATTGTGGATGGAATAGGTATGGGGTTAGGATTTGTAATAGCATTAACCGTTTTAGGAGCAACACGCGAAATATTAGGAAGTGGGAGTTTCTTTGGATTTAAATTTGTTCCTGAAGATGCAAACACCTTTATCTTGTTTATTTTGCCCCCCGGAGCATTTATAGCGTTGGCTTATTTAACTGTTTTATTTAATAAAATTTCAACTAAAACAACTTGAAAATGGATTATATAATTATACTTATTGCAGCTGTTTTTGTAAACAATATTGTACTTTCTCAGTTTTTAGGAATTTGCCCGTTTTTAGGGGTTTCAAGTAAAGTGTCTACATCGGTTGGTATGTCTGGAGCTGTTTTGTTTGTAATGACTTTAGCAACAATAGTAACTTACTTATTGCATGAATTTATTTTGGTTCCTGCAGGTTTAGACTATTTAAGAACCATTACATTTATATTGGTAATTGCCGCATTGGTGCAAATGGTTGAAATTATTTTGAAAAAAGTGAGTCCGCCACTATATCAAGCATTGGGCGTTTTCTTGCCGCTAATTACTACAAACTGTGCTGTTTTAGGGGTGGCTATTTTAGCTTTAGGATTAGATGGTGGAAGTTTGTTGAAAGCTGTGTTTTTTGCAGTTTCAAACTCCATTGGATTTGGATTGGCCTTAATTGTTTTTGCGAGTATTCGTGAACATTTAGAATTGGCTAATCTTCCGAAAGGAATGAAAGGTGTACCAATTAATTTATTGGTAGCTGGGCTTTTATCTTTGGCGTTTTTAGGCTTTACAGGTTTGGTTTAGTAGGTGGTTTATTATTGATAGTTAATGGCAGGATGTTGATTTTGATGAAAGTTTTGACTTTCAAATGTTTAGGGTTTTATGTTAAGTAATAAAATATCGTGAAATAGCGTGTGTTATTTGAAAATATCTCAGTATATTTGCAGACTTAAATTTATAACCAAGGTCGAGAACCTTAAAAATTAAAATAGAATGCCAGTAAAAATTAGATTACAAAGACACGGAAAGAAAGGAAAACCATTTTATTGGATCGTTGCGGCGGATTCACGTTCAAAAAGAGATGGTAAATACTTAGAGAAATTGGGAACTTATAACCCAAATTCTAATCCAGCACAAGTTGATTTAGATATTGATGGAGCTGTAACGTGGTTACAAAATGGTGCACAGCCAACTGATACTGCAAAAGCAATTTTATCTTATAAAGGAGCTATGTTGAAGAATCATTTAGTTGGTGGTGTAAGAAAAGGAGCTTTAACTGAAGAACAAGCTGAAGAAAAATTCCAAGCTTGGGTTGAGGAAAAAGAAGGGAAAATTACTGCAAAAGTTGACGGTTTAGAAAAAGCGGAAGCTGATGCTAAAGCCAAAGCATTTGCTGCTGAAGTAAAAGTTAATGAAGAGCGTGCTGCTGCTGCAAATGAAGCTGCAAATGCTGCTATCAAAGCGGAAGCTGATGCTAAAGCTGCTGCAGAAGCTGCAACTGAAGTTGCGGAAGAAGAAAAAGGTCCTGAATCTATTGATGACGCACAAGCTGCTGCTCAAGAATAAGGAAAAAAATTAAACGAAGTACTACGATAATGCGTAAAGAAGATTGTTTTTATTTAGGCAAAATTGTAAGAAAACATAGTTTTAAAGGTGAGGTTGTAGCTAAGTTAGATACAGACGAGCCAGAATTATATCAAAATTTGGAATCAGTATTTGTTGCTTTAGGCAATGATCTGGTTCCTTTTTTTATTGAAGAAAGTTTGCTCCAAAAAGGCAATCAGTTGCGCATTCAGTTTGAAGATATTTTATCTGAAGCAGATGCAGATGCTATTTTAGGATCAGGTCTTTACTTACCAATAGAGTTTCTTCCAAAATTAACAGGAAATAAGTTTTATTTTCACGAAATTATTGGTTTTGATATAGAAGATACAGGTTATGGTTATGTAGGTGTAATTACCGGTGTAAATGATACTTCAGCCCAGCCTTTGTTTGAAATTGATTCGAACGGTGTGGAGGTTTTTATTCCAATGATTGATAATTTTATAAAGGAAGTTGATAGGGAGAATAATAAAATTATTGTTCAATCTCCAGAAGGACTGATCGATTTATATTTAAATAATGAATAACAACTAGAGAGGTGGCCGAGTGGTCGAAGGCGCACGCCTGGAAAGTGTGTATACGGCAACGTATCGAGGGTTCGAATCCCTTCCTCTCTGCGAAAACGAAGTCAAAACAGACTAAAAAACAACAAAACCCCATAAAAATTGAGTTTATGGGGTTTTTTATTTCTCTAATTTTCATTTAAAACCAGTTGAAATCAAATAAAAAGGGACTAATTCGGTGTCTGTCAAAAAAATCAGTCAACAGACACCGAATAGCCCTGTAGCTATTGTAAAAACAAGTGGTTCAGAATATTTTTTGTTTTATTTTTTGTATATTTATACTGAAAAAATGAAGAAAAGCTATGAAAGAATCATTCACATTACTATTTTACATCAAAAAGAGCAAAGCAGATGTTTGTAAAAAGTAAATAACTATAGTTAGTTAATAAATTGTTTGGTTCTAATAGAGTATAACAGTTTTTTACTACTAATTATGTAGCCTTTATTCTAGATGTGTCATTATAACTTACAAAGGGCTTTTGTAAGATTTATGTGACAGAACACCCTGTTTTTATGCGTTGCTTAACTACTCAGTAATAAGGACGGTATTGGGTTGGCGGTGCTACTATTGGATATTCCGATTGAAGAAAAGTTACAAGATCAATAAGTTCTTGAACGGTCATAACTTCATTGTAATTCTTCATCTTTGAAAGGCCTTCTTCGGTAGAGGTTTTTTGATCATAGAACCATGGGACTTTGTGGGAAGGATTAATTACTGAAGTAACCAGGCCTCCATAGGATTTTAGTGATGTTACTTCACCTCCAAGAGGTATTTTTAGACTATCTTTTCCACCCTTCCATTCAATATTTGGAATACTATGACATTCACTACATGCCAATCTCTTATAGGTCACTTTTCCTTTTTCAATGTCGCCTTCAGGCAATGCAAATCCACGCGATTGCTTATTGCAGCTACTTATTAGTAAGCTCCCACATAACATGATAAACACCATTAAATAATTCGGAAATTTGATCAAAAATTTATTTCTGACAGTCATAACCCGTTGTTTTAAATTATCGATTTAATGCACTATAGTGCGTTTATTGAATCGAAGATAGAGATTATGAAAAACAAAGGAAATGATCCTCATCAGTCCTGGAACTGATTTTTATCAAGAAGGTGTATCACAAATTGCAAGGCACTATTTTTGGGAGAGATGACTTCACAAATAATTATATACACAGTATAACTTATTATTGAATAAAAAAGAGAGCCTCTCATCCCTCAATTATCCTCATCATCTCGTACCTAATCTTCCTCTCTACAATTTTTACATAACCCTGCTGTGTATTAGCCATTTTACCTGATACCTCCTGATAGCCTTCGGGATGAATCACAACGAGATTTTTATAAGGTTTGTGTAACTGAAAATTCGTAGGATTTTCCACCAGAACAATTGTTTTTTTAATGTTTGTATTTTCAATTTTAGTGTAAATACAAGCATAAATTTTATAAGGTGTGAACTGACGTACATTTTAATTCAATTTTGTATAATAGCATATTTCCCGGTAACGTTTCATTTGATTTATGAAATCCATTTTTTTCAAGCACCTTTATCGAGCCAACATTATCCTTTTCAACTCCGCCCGAGATTGAGTCAATTATTCCGGTATCTTTACTCCATTTCACAAGTCCTTTGATTAATTCACTTCCGATTCCTTTTCCCCAAATTAATTCAGACAGTATATAACCGAGTCTCAATTCGTTCGTTTTTTTTATTTCGTTATTCTCGTATAAGAACATAAAGCCAATTATTTCGTTCGTTTCATTAAGTGTTATCGAATAGAAATTACTGTCTTTTTTCCGTTCTATAATCCAGTTTTTAACTTTGTTAATCGTGTCTAGATTTTGCCAACCATCAGGTAGAGCTCTGGTGACATTTGGAGTCATAATTTTCAATACACTTTTAGTTGTAGAATTTTTCAATTCAGTTTGAGATTCAATAAAAGTCCAATTTAGAATTGAAACTCGATTTGTCTCAAAAAGGCAATTATGATTTAATATTTCAGAAAATTCATTTTTCATTTTATCGAGCGCGTGACAGCTAATGTATTTTTATAATATTTGTACGAATGAAAAATCGGAGATTTTTCGGTGGTAGCAAATCGTTTGTTGAATGTTTGTCGTTTCAATTTTAGTTTAAATACAAGCATAAATTTACTAGGTAGTCCACTTTTTAAAATTAAAAAAAAATGACCTATTTACCTGAAGAAATTGCAATTAGATTTAAACACAGAATTATAGCATTTCATTGCTTTCCCAATGGAAATGGAAGGTATTCAAGAATGATGGCTGACATAATTATGGAATCCATTTTTGGAAAATAAATTTTCAGTTGGCACAAGTCAGATATCGTTAAAGCAGACGAAACAAGGAAAGTCTATATTATAGCATTAAGAGAGGCTGGCAATGGTAATATAAATTCTCTAATAAAATTGCAAAAAACTAAAGTCAACAAAGATTTGAGTTAAAAATTAGCATAATAAGTATAATTATAAAATGCCTTGCTAAAATTTGCTAGGCATTTTTTACTTCTCACTTTTAAACAATCGTTTTAATGCATATGAAACAAAAAAACTAACTACCGCCCAAATAACAGCCATCACAATGATAAAAATCCATAATGAGATGATATTAATCATTTTGAATAAAAAATGAGAATTACTTAGATATATATCCTATTCAAAATATAAGAAATAAAAATATCATGAAATATATGAATTAAATAGTTGTTTTTAAGCACTGATCATCCGGAAATCGGTTAGGAGCATATTCTAAACATCTTAGAAAATTCATCATCATCTTTGCGGGGAACCTTCTACTTGAAAATTCCAAAACAACCCAAAATGAGATAAATCATAATTTAAACGGTGTAGTTTATTTAAATTGGTAATTATAAAACTGTAACAAAACAACCAATCAATAAAACAAATGCAACAAACGTTTATCCTGAAGTTTAAACTGATAAAGCGGTAGTTTAGTTTCGATATAACCCGCCGTGTATAAAGTTGAATTAGCTATAAATTTAAATAATACATTATGAAAAATTTAATTTTTGCAATCACCTTGATTTTAAGCATTAATGTTTGTGCTCAAAACGAATTTGAAAACACTAATATCTTTGTACGGGTTTACGATTTGGAAGGTGAAAAGATTGGTAAAGGAAAAATTCTTTCAATTTTAGAAACGTCACTTCAATTATACCGAAAAGGAGAATCTGTGAAAGTTATGGTAAATGGTATCGGCTCAATTAAAACAAAGCATTCGGCAGGAATCAATGTCCTTGTCGGTGCAGCAATAGGTGCTACAACAATGGCAATTTTAGGAGCTGCTACTGCTGAACCAGATGCTTGGGTATTTTTGGATATTCAAGAGGAGAAGGAGCTGCCGGAGCAGCAATTGGAGGAATTACTATTCTTTTTAAAAATTCTAAATCTTATGAAATAAACGGAGATATGGAAAAATGGAAAGCATTTAAAGAAATGATAATTGAATAATTAATAAATTGATTTTGTGAATTATACACTATAATAGATAAGCACAGAACAACATAAGTATTTGAATGATGGGTTAATCCGTGATATAGAATACTTTAATGAAGGCAATTTATCTCGTAAGTAGCGAATAGATAAAAATATTGAAGGTGTTTTAACGGAATACACTATTCGTTGGATTTCTCCAGACCGAACAACAACATATGTATACGATTCAAAGGGAGAACTAAAAAGTTACACTTTTAGTAATAGAAATAAAATTGTAAAAAATATTACTCTAGGATACACCAGTAATAAAAAAGAGCATTGGACAAAATGTATCCACTTTTACAAAAAAACAAACCAAACTATTTGATTGAACGTATTATTGAATATTATTAGTTATGTGCAATGTTTTGCTTAAACAATATTAAAAATTAATAACTATGGCATCGAAGACAGTTGGTCAGCATCCGTATGAAAAGGCAAGGGCACTGAATTGGATAAAACTAATTGTTGTCTACTTACTAATGCCACTGGTTCTTCTATTAATCGGATGGGACTTAGCGTGGTGGCAGGGATGGTTGTATTCAGTATTGTTCCTAGTAGTAGGAATAGGGGCACGGGTTTTAGCGGAAAAGAGGCATCCGGGATTAATGGCAGAACGGGGCAAATTCGGTAAAGATCAAAACGTAAAACCTTGGGATAGAGTGCTTGCTCCATTAATGGCAATAAGCTTATCATTTCCTTTATTTATCGTAGCTGGACTCGATCACCGCTTTGGCTGGTCGCCCGAATTTCCTATATGGCTCAACCTGCTTGGCTTCATTCTGATAACATTTGGATATGTTTTTGCTTCTTGGGCAATAATAGAGAACCACTTCTTTTCATTCGTAACTCGTATTCAGAAGGAGCGTGGGCATGTAGTATGTGACAGTGGTCCATATAAGATTGTAAGACATCCTGGCTATGCTGGAAATATTCCGCCACTTGCGGGAATAGTTTTGGCCTTAGGATCTGTATGGACGCTTATTCCAGTAATAATAGCATTAATCATTGCCATAATAAGGACCGCACTGGAAGATAAAACTTTACAAGAAGAATTACCTGGCTATCGAGAGTATACCAAACGTGTACGTTATCGATTGATTCCAGGAATATTCTAAGCTTATTTTCTTTGATTTTAGTGTTGTTAAATTCAATTAATAGAAAAGATAAAGTCACATAATAAAAAACAACTAAAATAAAAAGCACATAACAATGTTAATGAAAAATAGGCGAAAAAGTAATAAATTCAAGGCTTTTGGATCGTATCAAACTTTGTGCTTAACTGAAGGTATAGTGCTTTGTAATCGGCTACTATTCTTATGCATAACGGTCATCTAATTCTTCCATTATTAATTGCTATGGTAAAAAATTACAGCAATAATAACTCCAGCTAAACGTAATTTTATCCTCGGAACTAAAGATTCGTTTCGTTTTTCTGCGAACCTCTTTAATGTAGTTTTCAGTGGTTTGTTTCTTTTGTGTTTTCATAATATATCAAATTTAAAGATTTTGAAAACACTCTCTATGAAATTGTATAAATCAGTCCACTTTTTGCTGACGATTTACATTTGAAAATTACAAATTTTATTTGCCAGAAATAAAAGATATACAGAAATACGTAGAAAAAGTGGGTATTGATAATTTAATAATTGCAGGAAATCAAGGGGGAATAATTATTATAGAAAATATTGAATAATTATAAACGAACACGGAAGAAGCGTGAAAACCAAACAACGTATAAAAGTAATTGCTAGAGCAAGCCTACTAATGAAAAACCTCGCGGATTTTATATTCGGTTTGTATTTGCTAAATTAGTTGCTTAAACAACGAAGCGAATCTTATACAAACCGTTAGGCAACATAAAATGAAATACAATAAATTAATAAGCCAATCACCATTAGTTTCTGAAATAGGTCTAGGAGCTTGGCAATTAGGAATAAATTCTGGGTGGAAGAGTTTGAGTGAGGAAAAAGCAATAGATTTGGTGAATAAATCAATAGAATTAGGAGTTAATTTTTTTGATACAGCACCCAATTATGGTTTTGGAACAAGTGAAGTAAGGCTTGGTAAAGCACTCAAAGGATTTGATAGAAGTAAAATAGTTATTAACACAAAATTTGGCCACACAGATAAAGGACAAACAAACTATAATTCAAATTACATTCGTGAATCTTTAGAGGGAAGCTTAAAACGAATGAAATTGGAATATATAGATTCAGTAATTATTCATAACCCTCCTGTGGAATACCTAGACGGAAATAAAAATGACCACTATGAAATTTTAGAAAAACTAAAGGATGAGGGAAAAATTAAAGCATATGGAGCATCTTTAGATACTTATAAAGAGATGAAGCTATTTATGGATACAACAAAAGGTGAAGTTGTAGAAGCTTTTTTTAATATTTTACATCAGGACACCGCCAATGCTTTTGACCTAGCCAAAGAAAAAAAAGTAGGAATTATTGTGAAAATACCTCTTGATTCTGGTTGGCTTTCTGGCAAATACAACCAGGAAAGTATTTTTAATGATATTAGAAATCGTTGGTCTAAAGAGGATATAAAAACCAGAGCAAAATTATTAAATATATTAAAGAAGATGCTTGATAAAGAAATGAATTTTGCCCAAACTGCAATCTCTTTCTGTTTATATTATGATGCGGTATCAACCGTAATTCCAGGAAATACAAGTATCTCGCAGTTAAAAAGTAATTTGGAAAGTGTAAAAAGGCCTATTTCAAAAAAACTTGTTAAAGAGCTTGAAAGATTCTATCAAACGGAAGTTAAAAAACTAAACCTGCCTTGGTAAGAAAGATTATATCAAAATTTTTAGTTTAATTACAAGGAATTGAATTTTATCAAAGTTATTTCTTCGGGATACCGAACATAGCTCGTGAAATTTGAAAAGAACCTAATACCATCTGGCGCTCGTCTGTGACGAGTGACTAAATTCCACAAACATCAGTGCAGGTAATACCTATACTTCAAATCTGAACAATTTATTAGGTTTACAGCTTGAATCCTCTGCCCAATTGGGAGTATATTCAATAAAATCTAAACATTCTAAATTAGAAATTAATATTGTATTTTAATTGAAATAAGCTTATTTTGCTATTATCAAAAAAGTCATATAATCAAAGCGATAAACAAATAGTAGTAATACTTTGATCTTTACATTTTTCAAGAAATAGAGCAAACGAGGAAATTTTTCTGCTAATCCGCGAAGTTTCTATAGCTATTATGTGTTTAACATTATTTGCGATTGCATATTCTAAGATTTCTTCGTTCACCAAATCATTTTTAGTACCATTTTTATAATAACTAAATTCTTTGATGATATCGAATTGCCCACCATAGGTTGATACTAACTCTTGTGATTGTCTTGTAACATCTTGTTTATTTTCGGTAGTAGAACAACGAGATATAATAATTGCTTTTTCCATACCATGAAGATACATAAAGAATTATTATAAAACAAGTTAAAAGGCTAAAAACCAGGATGTTGTATTGTTTTTAGTCAAAGAATAATACTGCTACAAGAAACTGTATCATATTATGCCTTTTATAGATTTAAAATGATACGGTTAAGGTTTTGATACATATTCCTGATTTACGGTGGCTAAATAATACATTTAGGAAACTTGGTTCTTAGTGTATTGGTCTAAACCATAATCTATAAATTAATAGCTATCAAATTACTCTTCAGTTTTTCTGATATCTCAATAGGTGTAATATTACATTAAAAATTCTTCAGATTCCATTTCACCCAAATCTTCATCAAATACATCTTCAAAGTTATCTTCTTCAGCATCATAATCTTCCATTATTTCCTCTAATTTTAAACTTATCTTGACAAGATATATGGTGTCATCGGTTCTTAATTCTACCGCTCTTACCGCCTCATCTTTAGCATTTTTAAAAGTAATGATATCTTTAATACCATAACCGTCAGGAAATTTTTCAACAAGTAAATCTAAAATATCACTTGTTAGCTTACTATAATCAATAATAACTCTTTTCATAATTTACATATTTAATAAATAAGCAAAAATAAGTGGTGCTACTATGGTAGCATCCGACTCAATAATATATTTCGGTGTATTAATATCTAGTTTTCCCCAAGTAATTTTTTCATTGGGCACAGCTCCAGAATAAGAACCATAACTGGTTGTAGAGTCCGAAATTTGACAGAAATAGCTCCAAAACGGTGTATCTGTTCTTTCCATATCCTGATACAACATTGGAACTACACAAATAGGAAAATCACCCGCAATTCCCCCTCCAATTTGAAAAAAACCGATACCATTTTTAGAATTTTCAGTATACCAATCGGCTAAAAAGGTCATATATTCAATTCCTGATTTCATTGTCGAAGCCTTTAACTCCCCTTTTAATACATATGAAGCAAAAATGTTTCCCATAGTGCTATCTTCCCAGCCTGGGACGACCATTGGCAAACCAGCTTCGGCAGCTGCTAACATCCAACTATTTTTGGGGTCGATTTCGTAATATTGCTCTAAAACTCCTGAAAGCAATAATTTATACATAAATTCATGTGGAAAAAAACGTTCTCCTCTATCTTCGGCATTTTTCCAAATTTTATACACATGTTTTTGCAAACGCCTAAAAGCTTCCTCTTCAGGAATACAAGTATCTGTAACCCTATTTAAGCCTTTTTCTAATAAGTTCCATTCGTCTTGAGGCGTTAAATCACGATATTCAGGCACTCTTTTATAATGAGAATGTGCCACTAAATTCATGATATCTTCCTCTAAATTTGCACCAGTACAAGAAATAATTTGTACTTTATCTTGCCTAATTACTTCTGCAAATATTTTCCCTATTTCAGCTGTGCTCATTGCTCCTGCCAATGATACTAACATTTTTGACCCTTTTGCCAATTGATTTTCATACTCCTTGGCGGCATCAACAACGGTTGCCGAATTAAAATGTAAATAGTACTTTTCGATAAATTGAGAAATTGCTCCTTTATTGGTCATCATCTTCATCTTGAAATTTAATATTTTTATTAGTTGGCTCTTTATAGCCATCCAAATCATCATAATCAGCTGTATCACCATTTTCAAACTTATAGCTCAACATTTTATAATAGAGTTTTGCAGCTAAGAAGTCTGATGATTTCTCTGTTGGATTCGGGCATAATTCCACAATATCAAAACCAACAACATTTTTTTCTTTGAATATTTTCTTTAAAAATTCTAAGGTTTCATACCAAAAAAGCCCGCCTGGTTCGGGTGTTCCTGTTGAAGGCATTATTGATGGGTCAAAAGCATCTAAATCAATTGTTAAAAACACATTTTTAGTCATTAAGTCAATAGCATTCTCCATCCAATAATCATCGGTTGCCAAATCATGGGCAAAAAACATTTTATTTTTATCCATAATAGTTGTTTCAATAATATCCATGCTTCGAATCCCAACTTGAATCAAATTTGTATTTTGATTTGCTTCATATACCGCACACGCATGATTACAATTTGACCCATCATATTCTTTTCTCAAATCTGCATGTGCATCAATTTGAACAACTGTTAGATTATCAAAGCATTCATTAAAAGCTCTAATTGTACCTATGGATATTGAATGTTCACCTCCGAAAAGTGTTACAAATTTATTTTTTTTGATGTATGTTTTTGTAATATTGTGAACCGCATTTACCATGGCTTCAGGCGATGAATTTTCAGTAACAACATCCGCTAAATAAATACCTTTTTTATAAACTTCCGAATCGGTTTCTATATCGTACAATTCCATATTTTCTGAAGCTTGCAAAAAAGCTTCAGGTCCCTTATCGGCACCTTTTTGCCATGTACTTGTTCCATCATAAGGAACTGGAATTAAAACTATTTTCGAAGTTTCAATTTTACTGTTTTCTTCAGGAATTCCTGCATAAGTTCTTTTACTCATAACCTAATATCTTTAAAAAGTCGCTTGGTGTTTGTTTTTCCTTAAAAACTTTAAATTCTAATTTATTTTCTTTGTTTTTTGAAATAATTACATGTTTAGGTTGTGGAATTAAGCAATGTTGTAAACCTCCATAACCACCAATTGTTTCTTGGTATGCCCCAGTATTGAAAAATCCAAGATATAATGTTTTTTCTTCTTTATACATAGGCAAATAAATAGCATTAATATGTTGTTCAGAATTGTAATAATCATCACTATCACAAGTTAAACCACCCAATAAAACACGTTCATAATTATCGTTCCAGCGGTTTAACGGTAACATAATAAAACGCTTGTTTATAGACCAGCTATCTGGAAGTGTAGTTATAAATGATGAATTAATCATATTCCAACGTTCTCTATCATTTTGTTTTTTTTGATATAAAACTTTGTAAATAGACCCACCAGCTTCTCCAACGGTAAAACTGCCAAATTCGGTGAAAATATGAGGAACTTGCACTTCGGCTTCATCACAAGCATTTTTAATTTGTGATATAATCTCATCAATCATATATTCATAATTATAATCAAAAGACAGTGAGTTTTTAATTGGAAAACCACCGCCTATATTTAAGCTGTCTAAAGTTGGGCAAATTCGTTTTAAGTTGATATAAACCTTTAAACATTTATTTAATTCGTTCCAATAATAGGCATTATCTTTAATACCAGTGTTAATGAAGAAATGCAACATTTTTAATGTTACTTTATTGTTTTCTTTAATATCACGTCTATAAAAATCAACAATATTTTTATAACCAATTCCTAAACGAGAGGTGTAAAATTCAAACTTAGGCTCTTCTTCAGAAGCAATTCTAATTCCAATATTTATTTTTTTTCGTACTCCATTAGTTAATAAGTTGATTTCCTCATAATTATCAATAATTGGAATACAATTTTTATGCCCATCTTGTAGTAATCCTTGAATTTTTTGAATGTATTCATCACGTTTAAAACCATTACATAAAATGTAGGTTTTATTGGTGATTTTCCCGTCTTTTTTAAGATTTTCAATAATATCAATATCAACTGCTGAAGAGGTTTCAATATGAATATCATTTGCTAAAGCTTCATCCAACACATGCTTAAAGTGAGAACTTTTTGTACAATAACAGTAGTGGTATTTAGCTTTGTATTTATGCTTTCGCATAGCCGTTTTAAACCAACTTTTCGCTTTTTGAATATTGTCTGTAATTTTTGGTAAATAGGTGAATTTCAAAGGAGTTCCATATTCTTCAGCTAATTTCATAGTATCTATACCATGAAAGTGTAAGTTTTTTTTAGAATCTACTTTAAATTCTTCTTGTGGAAAATCAAATGTTTGATTTATTAAATCTATATATTTAGTGTTCATTTCAAATATTTATTAAATTGTTTTGATAACCAAATATTTAATGACAAGAAATTCTTGAAATTAAATACTCTTTCTAGTAAATAAGATGAATGCTAGACCCTTAATTTAGTTGCAATAGGCAACAAATACAGAATTTGCTTAAATAATTGTAGTAACTTGGAAGTTAGCTTTAAATTTCGGTCACTTATCTTATAAGCTGTTTTTGAATATGACTCCCTAATTTTCAAAAACCCGAATGTAAAAACACGTTTCATAATGCTCAGCTATTCACATGGATAATTGTGATTAACAAAGCAAAGAAAGTGTAAAATAATTAATATACCAATAATATATTTTAAAAAAAGGTTAATCAATATATAAAATGCAGTCTTAAATTCAATTTAGTCGTGTATATTTGCTCATCAAAGTTCATCAAAATCAATTAAGCATAGTTCAGTTACCCTATACGTTACTCTAGTAAATGTAGGTGCTGTGAAACCAATGATAACAAGGTGTTGGGGAGAGGGTTCTAGACCCTTCCTATCTGCTGAAACAAAGTCAAAACAGACTAAAAAAACAACAAAACCCTATAAACATTGAGTTTATAGGGTTTTTTATTTGCAGCATTAATACCAAAAACTTCAGCAGGTATGGGTAATAACCATAATACCTTTAAAAACAAACAAAATTCCCTCTAATTTTCTATGCAATGAATTAATTTTATTGAAGTTATTATAAATTGAAGTATTAAACATGAAAATTAAAAGCTTGGTGGTTGTGACCTTAATGTTATCAACCTTATTTGTTAATTGTGACAGAAATGATGATTTTGACTCAGAAAATGGAAATTTAGAGCTTCCAATAATTGAGGAGGAAGGCCCAAAGGATTGGAGAGATTTCGCAAATGAAAGAATTGATGAGTTTAGAAAGAGTGATTTAACAATTGTTGTAAAAAATAACACTGGAGAACTCCTAGCTAATGCAACAGTAAATGTAGAGCTAAAGAAGCATCAATTTAAATTTGGAGCTGTTGTTAAGGCAAATTCATTTGAAGTATCTCCGTATGCCAATGTTTACAAAGAAACATTTTTACAATATTTCAATGCAAGTGGTTTTGCAAATGCACTGAAACCAAAGTCAAGAGGAGGCATAAATGAAGAAATGGCGGATCCTATTATGGAGTGGTTTAATGAAAACAAAATTTATGTTAGAGGTCATGCGTTACAATGGGAAAAGTTAAAAACTTTCCGCCCTGAAATGCAAGCTGTATATAATGATAGCGGTATAACAGATATTGAAAAGGGAGAAAAATTGATTGAACTTTCAGAGATTCATTTTCGACATGCTATTGAAAAATGGGATGTTCAATGTTGGGATGTTGTTAATGAAACAATCAATAATTTTATTGTTAATGATCTAGTACCTCAAAATACGTTGGTGCATTGGTTTAAGTTATCTCAAGAACTAAAAAATGAATTTAATCGTCCGAACTTGAAATTATTTATGAACGATTATCAAGTTATTTCAGCGATAGTTCCTGGGAGAGAAGTTAGAATTGAACAATATATAGCCCGAATGGATGAAATGATTAATGAAGGAGCACCTATTGAGGGAATTGGGTTTCAATCTCGAATTAAAAGAGGATATTTAGATCCTGAAACAATGTATGAAAGGCTTTGTATGTTTGAAAAATATAATCTTCCATATCATGCTACGGAGTTTGAAATTCGAGATGAAGATAATTATACATATTCCGATGCGTTAAAAAAGCAAATTTTGAATGAACTTTTAACAGTATATTTTAGCCATCCAAATACCGATGGAATTTGGCATTGGACCTTCTCTGACAGCGAAAGTAATAATGCTCCATGGGCATTATTTAAATATGATGGAACTCCATATCCTTGTGGTGAGGAATGGATTAAGTTGATGGAAGAAGATTTTAATACAAATGAAATATTGACTACTAATGCTAATGGATTGGTAAATTTACGTGGCTTTAAAGGAGATTACGAAATAACTATTTCTAGTGGAGGTAAAACTATAACCGAATATGTTACATTAAATAACGATGGTGCATTTGAAATAATTTTGGATTAAAAATAGTTGTTGATTTATAGAAAACATTCCATAAAATATCAAGTTATCTAAGTCTCAACTATATTTATAAGTAATATAATTACCTAAAAATATTTTAAGAAAACGTTATCGTAGATTGGTAAATCTATTTTATATTTTTCTTTTTTTTAACCATCCTTTTTTCAGAAATTTGTAATGTTTTGAAGTATTTAAGACCAATTATCCAATTTTAAGGGGTTTGTAATGTTTTGAAAATAAAGTAAAAACAGCATGTTTTTTAGATGAATTTTAACAAATAAAATTTTAGAAATGATTGACCATAATAAAATGAGTCCTGAACAAATTAGACGTAATAGACGTGATACTGTTCAATACATAAACCTTCAATTAGCCTCTTTGGGTCAACCAACCTATCAGGATAATGAAAATTCTGAGGCAAAATTTTGTAACCCTATATTTGAGAATTTAACCAATGGCTTAATAAAAAGTTTTAGAGAAAAATCTAGAATATTAGCACATCATTATTCTCCAGTTGATTTAAGAATTCAAAACTTTATAAATGATTATTTAAAAGATGTTAAATTTGATAATTCATATGAATTGCCAAATGATACATTGGTGTTAACTCAAAAAGGACACGCCCGTGAAGTTAGTTTACCTCCAAATGGCAATACTTTTATAAGTGAAGACATTACCTCAAATAGAGTTAAACAAGGAATATTAAATAATCCTATAAATGATAAAAGAACAACCAAAGGAACTTTTCATATTGTGGAAGGAAATTTACCAGTTCCTTTAGATAAAAAAGAAGTACCTAAAGTTGCTTTTGCACATTTTTTAAATGCAGCTTTTAATCCTACCGATGCATTAAAAACATTACCATTTACTTCAAATCAAGACAGTCAAGCCAAAGTAATGGTTTCAATGCTAATGCGCCCAATGGTTTGCCCAGAGGTAAAAGGAGTTATTACTAAAAAAAGTTTAGAGGTTCGCTTTTTTGCACCAGGAAGTTTGGTAAGTAACTTAGATTTTGTTGAATCTATTTTTGGAAACGCCGGAGATCCAAATCTAGCTCAAAATGATGCCGCTTTAGATACGGAGCATTGGACAGGGCATACGGGTTGTATTATTTTAGCTCCTCATTTAAAAACACTAAAGAAAAAGGATGTAGGATTGCCACATTTTAACGACGCCACTGAACGTCAGAAAAATGATGGAATGTGTTGGAAAGATGAAAATGAATTGTACAACGATGGCGGAGCTTTTAAAGTTACTTGTAGAGATGATAGAGGAGTTGTAGTTACTATTATTGCGGATAATTATTTTGGTTATTCTAAAAAAGAAATCAAAACTCAAATTGGTTATTCTGCCAATTTATTTGGGATGGTTGAAGAAGAACACTCAGGAGGTGCAATTGCTTTCCCACGAGGTGTTATGGGTGATATTGTTGATGGAGCAGTATTCTCATCAAAATATGGAAACAAATTTACTTTTGAGGAAGTAAAATCGTTGTTAGGTGATCGAATAGAAGTAAATGCGGCCAATTACGCGGTTGATAAAAAATTCCCAAATATTGTGTATGTGCCTGAAACGGCTTACATTAATACCAATACCAATAGTATTACTTGGGAATACAATAATAAAGAACAGAAATTAATTTTATCACCGCACAAAACCTATGTACACCCAACAGGAAACAAGTTTAAATTAGAAAAACACAATTCAATTGCTTTATGGCGAATTGTAAACACATATCCAGAAGGAGTTTTTTGTCATAAACCTTGTACGGTTTCTGGTGGGGGGAAATCTGAAATTTCTAAATCTATGCAAAATGCCATTACATATAGCGCATTTAACATTCAAGATATTAATGAAGATTTCAAAAAAGCCGATGAAATTATTGAATACAATTATTCAACAAGATGGAAAAATTTCGATAGAACTTTAAAGCCTTCAAGATCTTTCTTAAGTAAGGGAAGAACCCTTGGTTCTGCAGTGAAATTATTGACGCCCTCAGAAAAAAATAACGATGAGTTTAATGAGTTCTTGAAAAACATTCCGGTGCATATTAGGTCTTTGGTGTTGTTTGTAAAAAGATTATACCGTCAAGACCACGGCGATTTAAATTGGAAAGAATATATGTCGGTTGATATAATTAACGGACAAAATGGAACAGGTTTACTTTATAATAATATGCCAGTAATGGGTAGTTATGTACGAATTGGTTTCAATGAAAAAGGACTATGGTTGCTTAATAAATTACGATCTGATTTTTCTCCTAGTGTAAAAATACAAACAGAAGATGATATTTCGGCATCTATTACTTTGCCACGAGGTAGATTTAAGAACCTAAATCCAGAATACGATAATAAGAGTTTAAAAGTAGTAGCAAATTGCGAATCACATTTATTTCAAAGACCTGATGAGGCCATTATAAGAGGTTATGATAAAGGAGCTGAACTCGATATAGTATCGGATAATATGTATTTAACAAATTATGAGCTTTTAAAGAAAAAAGATGCCATCGAAATTTTTGAAGACACTTTAAATTTTGATAAATATACTAAGCCTGTTAAAGATTTAATATTAAGTGTTGTAGATAGTCCGAATGATGAGGAGTATTTTGTATTGCCTTCACATACAAGAATTGTAGACGGAGAGCCAACAAAGAATCCACGTTATTTAGAGCCAAACATTTTTATTAATGAAACTGAAGCGAGTTATTTAGGAGATATAGGTGTTAGGTTGTCAAGAAAAATTAAATCTGAAGATCCAGTTATAAATGTGGTAAATGCGGTATTACCAGGTCGTAGAAATAATCCTGTCGATAAAAAAGCAGGTATTCGTCCATTGGCTGTTTACAACCCAATTCATTACCAAGAAACGCCAGAATTATTTATGGATTTTATTTGTAGTCTTACAGGAAAATCACCATCTACTACTGGAGCCGGATCAGAAGGTGCTTTAACAAAAGGACCTTTTAACATGCTTACACCAACTACCGACCTTAATAATGCTTTAATATCTCATATATTAACAGAGTCTAATGCGTTTAGTACTGCCGCCGGTTATGTAGGTGCTGAAAATAAAGTAGATCATGATATAAGTCTTTTAATTCCTGAAATTTGGGCGCGTTTAATGCCAATAGATAGAGATCCGAAAGCATTGATGGCTAATGGCTCTTTAGAGAAAATAGACGATTTTGTTCATAATGGTAAAAAAGTATTGGCAAGTAGATTGGGATATAGAATAACAAGTACATTTAGTTTTAGATGTTTAAATAGGCTATTTGATGAACCAGATGCTGTTTTTAACGAAAGAATGTTAAAACCTGAATTGCAAGGGTTAGAAGATTATGTAGATGGAATTAATAATATTATGGAGGCGCAAGAAAAAGTTGCCTTGCGTTATTTTGAAGATGGAAGTATAGAATCAGCAATTCCGCCTTTAAAAATATTGTTACACATTATGGCTTATGGTAATTATGAAGGAAAAGAAATAAGTGATCCTGAATTAAGAGCTTATTTTGAAAGAGATTATGTAATAAAAAGTGATTGGTATAAAGAGCGCTTAAAGTTGAAACAACAAAAAGATTTAGTTTTTTATGCAAGTCAAATAGGTTATCTAGAAACATTTGTATCTAATGAAGACAATCAATCACTTGTTGTTGAAATGGATTTAAATAAACAATTACAAAATGTTAAAAACATGTATCAAGAGGCTAGTTCAGAAGATTATTTGAACAGTTTAATTGGTACCATTGGATCGGATCCTTTGTTTCGAAAATAAAGAAAGTACTGGTTAATAAGAAGCCTGAATTATTTTAATTCAGGCTTCTTATATTTATGGTTTTTTTCTACTCAATATCTACCTGTAATTTTTTCACTAAACTTTCTATTAGTTTAAATTGGTTTTTAGCTCTGTCGAGATTGTGATTAGCGTATTTGGTTTTGTAGTAAATATCATTATTTAAAAAATCGGTTAAAAAGCGCAATGCCATAATAAAAATCATAGTCTTGGCTCCAAGAGGTAAGTATTTTAACTCTATAGAGGAAAGAGATGCATTCATTTCTTTCAAAAAACCTTTTACATATGCGTTATAATAATCTATATTAAAATTTACAAGCGCTAAATTTTTTTCATCTTCAGCTGCGGTATTACAAATGGTTCTTATGGCATCTCCAAAATCATAATGAACAATCCCAGGCATAACCGTATCTGTATCAATTACACATAGTCCTTTTTTATTTGTGTCAAATAAAACATTTGATATTTTAGTGTCATTATGCGTGACTCTTAGTTTTATAATGCCCTTTTCTTTTAGGTTTTGGAGAATATGCATTTCATCTTTTAAGCTCCAAACTTTATCAATATAATGTTTGGCTAGTATCAATCTTTCTTGGGAAGCTACCTTTAAGGATGCTTCAAATTGAGAAAAACGGAATGACATATCATGAAATTTCGGAATGACTTCTATTAACTGGTTAGCATTAAAATCGTTAGTTAGGTTTAAAAAATCGCCAATTAATTTCCCTCCTTCGTAAGCAATTTCTTCACTATTAACAATTTCATAGGTTATACTTTCTGAAATGTAAACCATCATATTCCAATAACCTCCCTTATTCTCATAATAAAAAGGGCTGCCATTTTTTGTGGGTACAAAGGTTAAAACTTTACGGGCTCTTTTACTGTGCGATATCGGTGAAAGCTTTTTTTGAATGTGCTTACTAATGGCAACTTTGTTGTATATTAATCCTGGTACATCTTTAAAAACACCATGGTTTATACGTTGTAATACAAATTTTTTGTTATTTGAAGTTTCTATTAAATAAGTATCATTAATATGGCCAGTGGCTAGTTCTGTGTAAGTTAAAATGGTAGATGAATCATCAAACTGGTTAAATATATTTTTGAATTTATCAATTATCATTTTTTCACAAAGGGCTCGTTTAATTTTTTTTATAAATCAATTGGTTCTGCTATTTAGATGTCACAAGGCTAATTTATTCAATTAAGATTTAGAATAAGATAAGTTTCAATAAAAAAAATGATGAACCTGTTTTGGGTTCATCATTTTTA
>Ga0224504_10000002_pt1 | contig 96624 bp, 83 predicted proteins | sample SF_Oct11_sed_USG_3_FD_170160 | JGI IMG/M metagenome (GOLD analysis project Ga0224504, IMG submission 170160) | Sediment microbial communities from San Francisco Bay, California, United States - SF_Oct11_sed_USGS_24 | ecosystem: Environmental > Aquatic > Marine > Sediment | place: USA...
TACCCGGTCAGTAACGCACAGGAATTTCACAACTACGAAGGACAGTTTCCGGTAGGTGAGGAACTGGCCCTGGAGATCGTCAGGGACAAGTCAGACAAAACACTGGAAGTGGAAGTCTTGGAGCTTGCGTCGCTGGATGGTGAAGCAGTCGATTACCGGCTTACCGGCGGAAGATTCGAGGAACTGCCACTCAAGCAACGGACTACCCGGTTCAGGGGTGTGCTGCTTTCGCGGCTGGAGCCTGACAGCCTGTTGGCGCGTCGGGGCTTGCGCCCGGGCGACATCATCACGGGTTGTAACCGGGTGAGCATCCAGGATCTGGAAGAGTTCAAGGTCGTGATCGAATCCGTGCGGGGCAGCCTGTTCCTGGAAGTTCGTCGCGAAGGAAGTGACTACGTCGTCAGGCTGGACTGACCGGTGTTTTATCGACCAATCTGGATTATGCTGCTACTCAATCATCAAAGGTGATCAGAACCGTGTGTTATCTCTCGACCAGCGACCTCAATGAAAATCAGCAGCCAGTTCCACTGCTGCCTCTCAGTCAACAGCAGTTCGAAGCCTGGAAAGACCAGGCCTCGCCGGCCCATTTGAAATGGGTGGAGGGCTCGGGGTTCACCGGCGCGGCCGGTCAGTCATGTGCGTTGCCGGGAGCGAACGGCAGTGTGGAAGGCTGGTTGCTGGGCGTGGGGCAAAAAGGCTTTCTGTTTTCTCTCTCCAGCCATGCAGGCCGGTTGCCAAAAGGCGCTTATCACCTCGAATGCGACTGGTCAGCGCAGCAGCGGACGCAGGCCAGCCTGGGATGGGGCCTTGCCCTGTACCGGTTCGATCGTTACAAATCCCATGATCACTCCAGCCCATTGCTGGTCCTCGAACCCGACATCGAAAGCCAGGTTCGCTCCCTGTATAGCGCCCAGTGCCTGGTGCGGGACCTGGTCAATACTCCGACCGAGCACATGGGGCCATCCGAATTGGCCGACGCCGTTATCCGGCAGGGTGATGCTTTCGGAGCGCAGACCAGGATCATCACCGGCGATGAACTTCTCACGGAGAATTTTCCGGCGATTCATGCTGTAGGCCGGGCCTCTACACGGGCGCCGCGGTTGATTGAAATGGATTGGGGAGAGGAAGAAGCGCCGCTACTCGTGCTGGTGGGCAAGGGCGTATGCTTCGACACGGGCGGTCTGGATTTGAAGACCGCGACCGGCATGGCATTGATGAAGAAAGATATGGGCGGGGCGGCCCATGCGCTGGCCCTGGCGCGGCTGGTGATGGAAAATCGCTTGCCCGTTCGCGTGAAATTACTAATTTCAGCCGTTGAGAATTCAGTCTCCGGGAATGCCTACCGGCCGGGTGACATCATTGCGACCCGCAAAGGATTGTCGGTGGAAATAGGAAATACCGATGCTGAAGGGCGGGTGGTGCTTTCTGATGCCCTGGCGCTGGCCTGTGAATCAGAACCCGACCTGGTGATTGACTTTGCCACGCTGACTGGCGCCGCGCGGATCGCCCTTGGCGCCGACCTGATGCCGGTTTTCAGTAACCGGGACGAAGTGGCTCGGGGCATCCAGGGGGCTGGTGAAGAAATGGAAGACCCGATCTGGACCATGCCGCTGTTCCGGCCCTATATCAAGCTGATCGAGAGCCCCATCGCCGATTTGAACAACAGCGGAAAGAGTAGCTACGGCGGTTGTATAACCGCTGCGCTATTTCTCGAACATTTTGTCGAACCTGAAATCCCCTGGGTTCATATTGACACTTTTGCCTGGAATCAGAGCGACCGCCCCGGCCGCCCGCAGGGTGGAGAGGCGCTCAGTTTGCGGGCCGTCTATCGCTACCTGCAGTCCAGGTACGGCTAGCCGTTGCAGTCCGCCGCGGCGCCTTCAGTCCACAGGCGGGGCTACTGACCGGCGCAGAACCAACTCGTGAGGAACAATGACCGGTTCCGCATCAGTACTTCTGCCGGTTTCAATTTCCCCTAACAGGCGAAGCATGACCTGTTCACCGATGTCTTTTGCCGGTTGCCGCACCGAAGAGAGGGGCGGATCCATGATGGCGGCGTAACGAACGTCATCGAATCCGATCACGGATACGTCCTGCGGGATTTTCAGTCCGGCCGATTTGATGGCGTGCATGCAACCCATCGCCATTTCGTCATTGGCGCAGAAAATGGCGGTTGGACGATGACGGTGCCGCAGCAGTTTCTGCGTGGCCTGGATGGCGCCCGTGATGGTCAAATTTCCCCCAACCACCCATCCGTCTTCTATCGAAAGGCCCGCCGCCAGCATCGACAAGCGATAGCCGTCCTCACGATCTTTGGTTAACAGCGAGGATTCCTGGCCGTGAATGAAGGCTATGCGCCGATGGCCCAGTTCCAGCAGGTAGTCGGTGACTTCGATGGCGGCAGCCTGGTTGTCGATATGCACGCTGGGATAGCCTGCGGCCTGCAATGAAACGATTTCGCAACCGACCACCACCGGCAGGCGGCGGTTGTTGTCGGAAGACAGCACCGCGGTTCCAAAGGGCGAAACGCTGGCCAGCAGGACAATCCCGTCGGCTTGACGTGAGACCACCATCGCGCCGATCTCGTCTGCGGTCATGGTGTTGAATTGGGTTTCATTGATCAGCAGCGAGTAGCCGCTGGCATTCGCAACTTCGCGTAAACCCTTCATGACCTCGGTAAAAAAAGGATCTCCGACTGAAGGTAGAACCACCATGATGACCTTGGTTTTTCCGCGTCTGAAACTCTGCGCCAGGGGATTGGGCGAGTATCCGGTTTGCAGGATAGCGGCTTCCACCCGGTTGCGGGTGCTGGCCCTGACCCGGTCCGGGTCATTGACGCAACGGGAAACCGTAGCGATGGACACCTCTGCCAACCGTGCCACGTCCTTGATCGAAACCGGTTGTTTCGTAGTTACTTTTTTGCCCGGCGTGTTGGCGGTTTGACTCATGTGTTATCCGATTTCCCGACAGATGAATTGTAAACGTTTACAAAAGAAAGCGTCAATCGGTTGAGCGCGGTGTCGCACTGTGTATAATGTAAACGTTTACAGTCATACCGGATAACGCTTCCAGCCATGCAAACTGTCGTCGGAATTGACCTGGGCACCCAGTCCCTCAAAGTACTTTTTTATGATTTCTCCAACCGGCAGGTCGTTGCCTGTGAGAGTGCCGAGCTCGATCTGTATCAAAATGATGAGGGAGCCGCTGAGCAACAGGCGCACTGGTGGCTGAATGCATTGCACGAGGCCCTTGGCAAGGTGGATCCCGCCATTCGCCGGTCTGCAGTTGCTGCAGGTGTGTCCGGACAACAACATGGCTTCGTACCGCTGAGCAGGACGGGTGAAGTGCTTGCCCCGGTGAAGTTATGGTGCGACACATCGACGGTGGCTGAGTGTGACGAGATCATGGAGGCCTATGGAGGCCCGCAGCGTTGCCTGGAGGAAGTCGGAAACCTGGTGGTTCCGGGTTACACCGCCTCCAAGGTTCGTTGGTTCAGCAAGGAAAGCGAGGGATTGTACGAGCAGATGGATTGTATCTTGCTGCCCCATGATTACCTCAATTTTTACCTGACCGGCGAGCGCTGCATGGAGGCGGGGGATGCTTCAGGTACAGGATTCCTGGATATCCGTGGAAGAAAGTGGTCGGCTGACATGCTGGCTGCCATTGATCCGGATCACGACCTGGCCGGGTGTCTGCCCGAATTGCGGCTAGAACCGGGAGTCATTGGCACGATCAGGCCTGAAGTGGCTCAACGAACGGGTTTGCCTGAAGGTATTCCGGTATCCACCGGCGGCGGCGATAACATGATGGGCGCCATTGGCACCGGCAATGCATCCCGGGGCAAGATCACCATGAGCCTGGGAACGTCCGGAACCGTCTACGCCCATTCCGACCAGCCGATCATCGACCCGCGCGGTGAAATCGCCGCCTTCTGTTCATCAACGGGTGGCTGGCTGCCACTCATGTGTACGATGAACTGCACCGTCACCACCGAACTGATGCGCGGCATGCTGAAGGCTGATATCAGGGAATTCGAATCGGCTGTCAGCGGTTCTCCACGTGGCGCCGAAGGCATTATTACCATACCGTTTTTTAACGGCGAACGGACCCCGAACCTGCCTCGCGCCAAAGCCTGCATCGTGGGTCTGGACAGCCACAACGCCCGCCCCGAAAACCTGCTGCGCTCCGCGCTGGAAGGTGCAACTTTCGCCTTGCGTTACGGTGTAGAACGGCTAGGGGAACTGGGGATTGAAGCCTCGGAAATCCTGTTGACTGGTGGCGGCGTAGGCAGTTCCACCTGGCGTCAGGCTGTGGCCGATATCTGCAATGCTCCCGTAACGGTCCTGGATCAAAACGAGGGGGCATCATTTGGCGCCGCACTGCAGGCGCTTTCGGTGCTGGATCCGGGGGCTGAAGACGACCTGCAGGACCTTGCAGACCGCCACCTCAGCCGCAACGAGTTACTGTGTTGCGAGCCGAAAAAATCTTCCGTCAATTTTTACAATGACACCTACCGGGACTACCAATCAGCGGTGGGTGCAATTACACCGCTTTATACTTGAGTCAAAGGAAAAAAATATCATGAGCAGGTCGTTATTTGTTGGACAGAAAGAATACTTTCCCGGGATTGACAGAATTGCCTACGAAGGTCCTGGTTCGGACAATCCGCTGAGTTTCAAGGCCTACGACCAGACGCGTGTCGTGGCCGGCAAAACCATGGAAGAGCATCTGCGTTTTGCTGTGGCTTACTGGCATACGTTCTGTGGCGGAGGTGGTGATCCATTCGGTCCCGGCACACGCAACTATGCCTGGGACACCGGTAGCACGCCGATGGACAGCGCACGAATGAAAGTAGACGCCGCTTTTGAATTTTTTACCAAGCTGAACGTTCCATTTTACTGTTTTCACGATCGAGACATGGCCCCGGAAGGAGACTCTGTAGCGGAATCTGAAGCAAACCTGCAAACACTGGTTGGCCTGGCTAAAGAAAGGCAGGATGCCTCGGGTATGAGGTTGTTGTGGGGAACCGCCAACCTGTTCTCGAACCCCCGCTACATGAATGGTGGCGCGACCAACCCGAACTTTCCGGTAGTGGCGCATGCCGGCGCACAGGTAAAAGCGGCGCTGGAAGCCACGGTAGCTTTGGGTGGGCAAAACTACGTGTTCTGGGGTGGCCGTGAAGGCTACGCCTCGCTGTTCAACACCGATACGAAAAGGGAATTGGAGCATTTCGCATGTTTCCTGACCATGGCCCGGGATTATGGACGTTCGATTGGTTTTGAAGGTACTTTTCTGATCGAGCCCAAACCAATGGAGCCGATGTATCACCAGTACGACGTGGACGCCCAGACTGTGATCGGTTTTCTGCGTCACCACGGCCTGGACCAGGATTTCAAACTCAATATCGAGGCCAACCACGCCACGCTGGCGGGTCACAGTTCAGAGCACGACCTGCAGATGTGTGTGGATGCGGGCATGCTGGGATCCATCGACGCCAACCGTGGCAATCCCCAGAATGGCTGGGATACGGACCAGTTCCCCACCAATATGTACGATTGCGTGCACAACATGATCGTGGTGCTGCAGGCCGGCGGACTGGGGCAGGGCGGTTTCAATTTCGACGCCAAGATCCGGCGAGAATCCACCGACCTGGAGGATCTGTTCCTGGGTCACATCGGTGGCATGGACGCTTATGCCCGTGCGCTGGTGATTGCCGACCGCATTGTCAGTGACGGCAGGCTGGAAGAGTTGAAGGCGGCGCGCTACGCCAGTTTCGCCGAAGCGGATGCTCAGCGATTCGAAGCCGGCGAGCTGAATCTCTCCGACCTGCGCGAGATTGCGGCAAACAACCCCGAGCCGGCGCTTGAGAGCGGCAAACAGGAGCGCGTCGAAAACCTGATCAACGATTACATGTTTTCCTGATTATGCCCCGTAGCATGATGGTAATCATGGCCGCCATGGCGGCGGTCATGACCCTGCTTTCCTGCTACGCCGGAGAACCCGCGCCTGAGCGAAAACGCCTGTTCATTATTGGGCAGGACCTGGGGTCTGTTCGGGACTATTACGCCAGCGAATGTTGTGCGACGCCGGATGGCAACACGATGTATCTCAATTTTTATGGGCTGGCCTCTGAAGAATGGAGCTACGGCGGGCTGGGCATCGACCTGCAGGGCGAACCTGTCGAGCTTGAAATGGATTGGGGTGCAGGCCAAACCAGCGCCTGGAAATCAGCAACTGAATTTGATGGTGGCCTGGTGATTGGTTTGTCGATCACCGAAAGCGACGTGAAGGGCGGTTTGGCCCGGATCTCTGCAGGTGAGTTCGATGCCAATATCCACCAATTGGCGATGTTCACCAGGAAAATCGAAAAGCCCGTGTATTTGCGTATTGGCTACGAATTTGATGGCGGCTGGAATCCGGGCTATGAGAATTCGGACAACTATATAGCTGCTTTTCGCCATATTGTGGACGGTCTGAGAAAAGAGGGGGTTTCGCAGGTCGAATTCGTCTGGCAGTCTGCAGCGTTTCCGCTGGATATCCTGAACGATGGCGGCTATACGGATATTCGCCAGTGGTACCCGGGCGATGACTATGTCGACTGGATGGGCTTCTCATTGTTTCTGACCCCGGATGAGGGGCCGGCTGTGGACGCACGGTTTCAGCCGCCTACTGGCAGGGAACTGATTGGAAAAGTCCTCGAACTGGCACGGGAGCGTGGCAAACCGGTGTTTATCGCCGAGGCATCTCCGCAAGGATACGACCTGAACCGCCGCACCAATGCCAACATCGCTCGTGACTGGGACGGGCCACAGGGTGAAGGCGTGCGCCAGGTCAGTGACGAAGACATTTGGAATGAATGGTTTGCCCCGGTGTTTGAATTGATGGAGCAGAACCGCGACGTTATTTACGCACTGGCCTATATAAACTGCCACTGGGACTCACAGGACATGTGGAATGCGCCCTACGAATCAGGCTACTGGGGCGACAGCCGTCTGCAGGTCAATCCCTACCTGGCGGAACGTTTCAACCGGGCGATAGAACACTGGCGGCGGCAGCACTGAGGACGGATGCAGAAACACGATGACTCGGCGGCCTGGCGGAGGTCCTGGGCGAACAGGCCATGCGTGAGCACAGCGATGGCGCTGGCAGGATTTTTTAACGCTACGTCCAGTTTCGCGGTACAGTTTGTTTTTCCCTGGCAGTTGTCCAACATGGGAAGCGCCGCCATCTTCTTTGTTTACTCGGCGCCCGGCCTGGTCGCATTCCTTTTGCTGGCCTGGCTGCTCCCGGAAACCAAGGGTGAATCGCTGGAAGAGCTGGAGTTGTTGTTAGCCGGAAAGCCATAGTGGAGAACAAAAAGAGGTCTGGATCACTGCTACCCTTTTTTACCTGGCTGCTGCTTTTTTACGCCGGCTGGTTCAGCCTCGTGTTACTGGGCGACCATCTGCATACGGCACTGGCGCACTGGCCGATGGCTGCAGCCATGGCGGTCGGATCATACGTGGCGGGATCGACGCCGATGGGCGGAGGTACGGTGGGCTTCCCGGTGCTGGTCCTGTTGATGGACCTGCCGGCCATGCTCGGGCGGGATTTCAGTTTTGCCATCCAGGCGGTCGGCATGACCAGCGCCAGCATTTATATATTATGCCAGCGGCTGGAAATTGAATGGCCCATGTTGCGGGCAGCCCTGCCCGGCGCATTGATTGGCACGCCACTGGGCATACTCTACGTAGCGCCGCTCGCTTCCGACCTGTTCATCAAGTTGTTGTTCGCCGCCATGTGGTGCAGTTTCGGCTTGTTGCACCTGCGCCGGATCAACGAGATCACCAGTTACACGGGCATGACGCCGCATGACATCGCTTTCGATCACAAGATTGGTTTTGCAGTAGGTTTGCTCGGGTCGTTGTCCATTTCGGCGATCACCGGTGTCGGTATCGACATGATGATTTACATGGTACTGGTGCTGTGGTGTCACGCGGATCTGAAAATTGCGATACCCACGTCCGTTCTGCTGATGGCCTTTACCTCGCTGGTGGGGATTTCGGTGAAGTTGTTGCTGGGCGATGTCCAACCCGGAACCTTCGAGAACTGGCTGGCAGCCGCGCCGGTAGTCGCCATTGGGGCGCCGTTGGGTGCCTACGTGGTCAGCATCATCGGACGCCGTCCCACCCTGATCGTGGTGTCCATGCTTTGCGTGGTTCAATTCGTATGGACGCTGGTCCATGAGAGAGCCAACCTGACGGTCTGGAATGTGTCCGCCGCTTTATTGGGGGTAGTGCTGTTCCTGCTGCTGTTCCAGGACATGTACCGCCACGGCTACCGCCTGGCGCGCCGAAATCGCCAGCACCTTGGCTAGCAAAACATCAAGCCGGAGATAAGCATGGAAAAAGTCAGGTGGGGTATCGTCAGTACCGGAAGGATTACGCACCAGTTCGTGCAGGATTTCAAATATGTTTCCAATGGCGAAGTGATCGCTGTCGCCAGCCGGGCGCAGGAATCCGCCGAAGCCTTTGCCGCCGAATACGGCATTCCAAAAGCGTATGCCGGCTATCAACGGCTGCTGGATGACCCGCAAGTCGACGCCGTTTACGTGGCCACGCCGCACACGATGCACTACCGGAACACAGCCGATGCCATCGCGGCCGGTAAACACGTTTTGTGCGAGAAGCCATTCACGGCAACCCTCCGGGAAAGTGAAGAACTGTTCAGGCTGGCGGGCCAGTCATCGGTTTTCGTGATGGAGGCTATGTGGACCTATTTTCTGCCGGCCATTCAAAAGGCCCGGCAATGGGTGAAAGAAGGCCGTATCGGCAAGTTGCGCCAGGTGAAGGCGGATTTCGGGTATCCGCAACTTCCTTACGACCCCAACCGGCGCGAGTACAACGCTGAACTCGCCGGCGGGTGCCTGCTGGAAATGGGGATTTACCCGATTGGATTGGCCTGGCTGTTTTTGCAGCAGGATCCGGTTGCTATGCGCGTAGTGGCACATAAGGCGCCCAATGGCGTCGAGGATGACGTCGCAATGGTGTTTGACTATGGCGCAGACACCGAAGGCGCCACGGCGATGTTGGGCACCTCGTTCCGCAGCAAACTGCAAAACTGGGCCTATATCATCGGTGAAGACTCTTATATCGCCATCCCGAACTTCTGGCGCGCCAGTGAATGCTCGCTGTATGAACTGGACACGCGGGTGGATCATTTTGAAGATGGCCGCAGCAGCCTGGGGTTCGTTTATGAAACCATTGCGAGTAACGAAGATATCCTGGCTGGCAGGCGGCAAGACAGCATCATGCCATGGGCCACGACGCTTCGCCTGCAGCAACACATGGCCAAGGTGCGAGACCTGTTTGAATGAGGGCGTCCTGCACCGATACCCGGGGCCGCTCACGCATCGTTTTCAGACCAGGCCTCGACGGAGAGTTCCCCGCCCTCAGATATCGAGAGCTTCAGCGTGATCGGGCGACAGCACACTTCGCAGTCCTCGATGTAGCTTTGCTCAGCGTTCGAAGCATCGGCGACCATGCTGATGGCTTCACCGCAATACGGGCATTGAACTGCCATTTCCTGTAAATAGTTCATCAGGTTCATTATGCGCTAATTCGCCAGTCATTGATGCGTGCCGGATGTTCTGTGCGCGGAGTTGGCGATGGCGACGGGTCAGATGATTGCCGCAATTAAATAGGGTTACGAGAGCCACACCGGCGGGATACCGCTTAAAGAAAAGGCTTATATTTACAATTTGTAAGCGCTTTCATTTTGCATTACTTTCGTTTATATTACGTGGATCACGATCGTCGATAAAGAGAGCAGAGGGCACTATACATTGAAAAATCAAATACTTAGACTGAATCCACTGTCCAGCAGCATCGCGCTTGCTCTGGGCGCCGTGGGCGTCGCACCCGCTATTGCACAAGATTCCGATGCCGATGAAGCCGGCCTCATGGAGGAAGTTTTTGTCACAGGCGTCCGTCGAAGCCTGATCGATTCCGCTGATATCAAACGCGACTCTGATGGTGTTGTTGACGCCATTACGGCGGAGGACATAGGCAAGTTCCCGGATACCAACCTGGCTGAAGCCATGTCGCGTATCACGGGTGTTTCCATCGACCGTGCGGCCCCCGGTGGTCCGCAGGGCGAAGGCCAGAGAATCACCGTCCGTGGTATTGGTGCGGACTATAACCTGGTGTTGCTGAATGGACGCCAGATGCCGGCGTCATCCATTCTCGATACAGATGCTTCAAGCTCCCGCGCATACAACTTTGCGAACCTGGCAGCTGAATCTGTGGCTGCGGTGGATGTTTATAAAACGAGTATGGCCGACATACCGACGGGTGGTATTGGTGCAACCGTAAATATCCGCACGGCAAGGCCTTTTGACATGGATGATCGTGTGGTCAGCCTCGGCGCGAAAGCCGTGACTGACAAATCAGCATTGCATGACAGCTGGACCCCCGAGGTATCCGGTATTTTTGCGGATACCTTCGCCGATGGGACGTTCGGTGTAGCCATCTCGGGCGTTTACCAGAAACGTAAGTATGGCTACAACCAGGCTGGTACAACCAGTGGCTGGAGATCTTTCAAAGGTTCTACCAATGATTGGGGCACGATTCCGCAGGAAGGTGATCCGGGTTCTGAAAACATCGAAAACCGTCCCGGGCCGGATGATACTTATTCCGTTCCCCAAAACCTGAATTACAGTGTAAATCGCGGTGAGCGTAAGCGGCTTAACGGGCAGTTGGTTCTGCAATGGCGTCCGATCGAAGAAGTGACTGCAACCTTCGATTACACCTATTCGCAGTTGAAGGTGGACACGCGCTCCAATGATCTGTCGGCCTGGATGAACTTTGGCCCGTCGTTCAGCTCCTGGACCGATGGCCCGGTTGCCGGTCCGCTGTTTTATGGTGAAACCTATGAAGGCTACCCCACTGACGTAGCCGCGGGTGGTGCCGAGTACGGTGTCAAAACAACCAACAATTCAGCGGGTTTCAACCTGGAATGGATTGTTCGGGATGGTTTGACTCTTTTCCTCGACTATCATCATTCAACCGCTGAGTCTAAGAAGAACAGCCCCTATGGTACCAACGCCGTTCTTGGCACAGCAGGCTTTTATCGTGGAACCACGCGGTTCGATTTCCGCCAGGATCTTCCAGTCCTCGAAATGGGCACGCCTGAAGGCCGCATCGAGCCGGACAAGCACCTGACGACCGGCGCCAGTTTCCGGAACAGTTACATGAAGGCCAAGATCGACCAGCTGAACCTCAGTGGCGTTTATGATCTGAATGACACCATGAGCCTCGATTTCGGTTACACCTATACCAAGGTCAATAACCGTTCAGCTTTCTCCAACGTTCAGTACGATGACTGGGGCGGCAATGGTTCCCCGGACGATTATCCCAACGAAGTCTGGACGGTCACCTCGTTGCCGCAGTTTTTCGACAACATAGACGGTAGCGAAAACCCGAACCTGTTCCCCGAATTCATGTTCTGGGATTTCGAAACCGTTCGTGCATTGGCGGAAGCCGCACGTGGGCAGACCATGTTCGCTTCTGATGATTTCACGACAGATCGCAAAACCAAGGAAAAGACCAATAGTGCTTACCTCCAGTACCTCTGGACATTTGACCTGGGATCGATGCCGTCAAATTTCAGGGCGGGTATACGCTATGAAAAAACAAAAGTCACTTCCAGCGCGCTCGTCCCCATTGCCACCAAGATTCAGTGGGCCGGCACCAACGAATTCAATGTGCTGTTTGCTGATCCTGATTTCACCGAGCTGAAAGGTGATTATGACTACTTTTTGCCGAACTTCGATTTCAACATCGAGTTCATTGACAACCTGATCGGTCGAGCCAGTTACAGCCATACCATTGGTCGTCCGGGCTGGGGTGACATCCAGGGTGGACAAACCCTCTCCAGCCTCATCCGTATCGATGGTGGTACCGGCCAGCAGGGTGATCCGGGCCTGAAACCGCTTGAGTCAAAGAATATCGACCTGTCTCTCGAGTGGTATTACGGCACGGGCAGCTATCTTTCAGCCGGATACTTCCGCAAGAAGGTAGATAACTATGTCGGTGTGACCCAGATCACCTCGACACCGTTCGACCTGCCTCATCCGGGCCAGGGTGAGTGGTACAACGAATGTGCTGCGGCGACCGGCGGGACTGATTCGCAGGCGATACGCCAGTGCATCTTCGATACTTACGGCGACGACCCGGCAGTAACCATCACCGGTGTGGGCGCAAATGGCTTCACCACTGGTTTTATCGATGGCCGCCAGGGTGCTGACCCTGCGTCAACGTTCGATATCCAGGTTCCTGCGAACCAGGACAAGGTCAAGATCGATGGCTGGGAGCTGGCCTGGCAGCACGTGTTTGGTGAGAGTGGGTTTGGTCTCATTGCCAACTATACGTTTGTTGATTCCGATGCGGGTTATGACAACGCGAGTCTGAACAACCAGTTTGCTATTGAGGGTCTCAGTAACTCGGCGAACGCTGTTGTCTTCTGGGAAAATTACGGCTGGTTGGTCCGAGCCGCCTATAACTGGCGCGACAAATTCCTGACGGCCAGGTTTGATGCCGGTGGTAACTCGAACCCGCTTTATGTTGAAGCTTTTGGTCAGCTGGACGGAATCGTCAGTTACACCTTCGAGGAATCCGGTGTGACGCTGTTTGTTGAAGGTTTCAACCTGACGGATGAAACGCAGCGCGTGCAAGGGCGTACTTGGTACAATGCGAATTACGCGACGCAGACCGGCCGCCGTTATGGTGTTGGAGCTCGCTGGGTTTTCTAAGCGCGTTCCAAATGGTAAGCAGAAAAAGCCGCTGAATTCAGCGGCTTTTTCACATCAGGCGAGTATAGTAGATTCATGTCCGACTTAGCGATCCAGGTAAATCCAAAGGCCTCGTTGCAGGTGCTCAATGTAGGACTTGAAAAAACGCCGGTTATTGTCATTGATGATTTTGCAGTCGATATCTCCGGAGTGATTGAACACGCCTGTAGTAATGTTGATTACGGACCTGACAGCACTTCAGCCTATCCCGGAATCAGGGGCGGTCTCCCGCGCAGTTATGTCAGGGCGGTCCTCAACCGGATTTACCGCTTACTGTTCCAGGTCTTCGCTGTACCCTCGAGTCTTGGAATGAAGACGGTGAATACGGTTTATTCCCTGATTGCCACGCCCGAAAACGAGTTATCGTCAGCGCAATGTGTCCCTCATTTTGACAGTACGGGCGCCTATTACCTGGCCGTTTTGCACTATCTGAACCCGGGTGATTATTGTGATACGGGGTTATTTCGCCATCGTCCAACGGGTTTCGAAAAGATTCTGGAGAATCGGAGAGAGGCGTTTTTAGCATCCAGCAAGGCTTTTGTGGAAGCCAATGGGCCGCCAAAACAGGGCTATTTAAAAGCCAGTGACGACCACTTTGAACTGTATGAGCAGATCGAATATAAACCCAATCGTTTGGTCGCTTACCCGGGTTGTTTGTTGCATTCGGGGCTGGTCGATCCGGCGGTTGACATCAATCCCGATCCCCGGACCGGCCGCCTGACGGCCAATATATTCGTTGACTTCAGCTAGGATGCTCCAGGAATCTTGCAATGACTAAGCTCACCAGGCGCATCGTCATCGTGGGCGGAGGTTCCGCCGGCTGGCTCACGGCCGGAATCCTGGCCGCCGAACATTCTGTGTCATCGGATTCAGGCGTGCAGATTACCTTGGTGGAATCTCCGGATGTCAACCCGATAGGGGTCGGAGAAGGTACCTGGCCTTCGATGCGCCATACCCTGCAAAAGATGGGCCTGTCCGAAACTGATTTCGTCAGGGAGTGCGACGCCGCCTTCAAGCAGGCGTCCCGGTTTGATCGGTGGGTAACCGGGGAAAATAATGACAGCTACTATCATCCTTTCACCCCGCCCCACGGCTTCGGGGAAGTCAACCTGGCTTCACAGTGGCGTGCGCTAGCCCCTGACCAGCCGTTTGCGGAGGTGGTCAGCCATCAGCCCCATCTATGTGCCTACGGTCTGGCGCCGAAGCAGATCACTGCGCCCGAATGGGCGGCAGTGGCCAACTATGCTTATCACCTGGATGCCGGCAAGTTCGGACAATTCCTGCAAAAACACTGCGTTGAAAAGCTTGGGGTCAAGCACATCCTCGACCACGTCAAAGGCGTAAAATCCGCGGACAATGGAGACATCGAGTCGCTCCTGACCGAGGCACATGGTGCTATCGAAGGAGACTTGTATATTGATTGCACGGGATTCTCCTCTCTGTTGCTGGGCCAGCATTTCGGTGTGCCGTTCATCAGCCTGAAAGACAGCCTGTTTTGCGACACCGCTTTGGCCATGCAAGTGCCCTATCCGGAGCCGGACAGCCCGGTGGCATCGGTCACGATATCGACAGCGCAAGAAGCTGGATGGATATGGGATATCGGCCTGCCAACGCGCCGTGGTACCGGCTACGTATATTCCAGCTCCCACACATCGGATGATGAAGCTGAAAGCGTGTTAAGGCATTACCTGCAGGACTTTGATGGTAATGCGCGCAAGATACCCATCAACCCGGGGCACCGGGAATTATTCTGGCATCGTAATTGTGTCGCTGTCGGGATCTCGGCTGGTTTTATCGAGCCGTTGGAAGCATCGGCGCTCGCGCTGATCGAATTATCCGCCGCCATGATCCGGGATGAGCTTCCGGTCAGCCGCGAGGCCATGGAGATCGTTTCGGAGCGTTATAACGAGCGATTCCGATATCGCTGGGATCGCATCATCGATTTTCTGAAATTGCACTATGTGCTCAGTCAGCGATCGGATTCGGATTTCTGGCTGGACAACCGCAAGCCGGAAACCATTCCCGGGCATTTGCTGCGACTGCTGGAATTATGGCGTTACCGGCCACCGTCGCGCAGGGATTTTCACGAACTCGAAGAAATCTTTCCTGCATCAAGTTACTGGTATGTGCTGTATGGCATGGGATTTGAACAGGCTGATGTCGATCAGAAGCGCTCTGATGATCCAATGCTGGCGCGGCAATTTTTCGAAGAAAATGCCGGTATGACTGAGAAATACATCCGGGGCTTGCCTTCCAACCGGCAACTGATTGAGCACATGGTCAAGCATGGAATCTATAAAATCTAACCCCATCTAATCAAGCAACAAACGCGTAACTGCCGGAAACTGGAATGCCAAATATTCAATTACTGAACAATGTGGATCACAAGAACCTGCGGGTGATAACGGATCGCTCTGCAGAATATGGCGACAATCAGTGGTTTGCTCCCACTTTTGCCCATGAGTTCAGGAATCTGCAAAGCCATTACCCTATCGTTTTCACCAAGAACCCGGAAACAGGCCAGTTCCAGGCGGTCGCATTGCTGGGTTTTGAAGTTGATGAAAACCTGTACCTGACTGATGAAGGCTGGGACGCTATGTATATTCCACTGAGTATTGTGCGACAGCCTTTCCTGATCGGGTTCCAGCAAAATAATGAAGAGGGTGTTACCAGCGTGGAACCCGTGATTTCGGTCAACATGGACAGCCCCAGGATCAGTGAAACGCAAGGCGAACCGGTTTTTCTGGAACATGGCGGCAACAGTGAATACCTCGAGCAGATCAACTCATTGTTGAAAATTGTCCACGAAGGGCACGAACGCAACCAGGATTTCGTCGATATGTTGCTTGGCATGGATTTACTGGAATCATTCGTGCTGGACGTCGAGCTCAATGACGGGTCGGAACACCGTATGTCGGGATTCTATACCATCAATGAAACGTCACTGCGTGGCCTGACCGGCGATGACCTGGTGATATTGAACAATAATGGTTATCTCGAAGCGGTTTATATGGCCATCGCATCGCTTGCAAATATTTCCACCCTGGTTGAAAAGAAGAACCGGAAGATGGGTCTTTGATCAGCTGTGCTGAATATCAAGGAAAATGTGAAGGAAATAAGGGGCATCAGCCCCCATGAAATGCCGGACGAAATCCTGCGTTCTACCCAGCCTTTGTTGCTCAAGGGACTGGTCGGCGACTGGCCCATGGTACAAGCTGCAAAAAAATCCGCACGTGATGCAGACCTCTACCTTCGTCAGTTCAACCAGGATGAAACCGTGGGCGCCTTTTTTGGCGAGCCGAATGCGCAGGGCAGGGTGTATTACAACGAAGACCTGAGCGGGTTCAATTACCAGCCGGTCATCGTGAAACTCGACGAGGTGCTGGATAAACTGCAGCAGCACCTGGCTGATCAGCAGGCCCCGGCTTTTTATGTGGGTTCTACACCCGTGGACAAATGCCTGCCGGGTTTCAGAGATGAAAACGACATCGAGTTTGATGATTTCGACCCCCTGGTAAGCATCTGGATCGGCAACCGGACCCGAATTGCGGCACATTTCGATGTACCGGACAATGTGGCCTGTTGCGCTGCCGGCCGGCGCAGGTTCATTCTTTTTCCACCTTCGGAAATAAGAAATCTCTATGTCGGTCCGCTGGACTTCAACCCGGGCGGGCAGAGCATCAGCATGGTGGATTTCAATCAACCGGATTATGAAACGTTCCCCAGGTTTCGGGATGCCCTGCAAAACGCCCAGGTTGCGGAGATGGAGCCCGGAGACGCCATTTTCATACCGAGCATGTGGTGGCATCATGTCGAGGCGCTGGATGGCTTCAACGTCTTGATCAATTACTGGTGGCGACAATCGCCGTCTTTCATGGATTCACCGGCAAACGTACTTGAACATGCTCTGCTCAGCCTGCGCGATCTGCCGGCGGAGCAGCGCAGGGCGTGGCATGAGGTTTTCAAATTCTACATTTTCGATTACAACGAGGGTGCGATCGAGCATATCCCCGAGAAACGCCGCGGCGTGCTGGCGCCGATAGATGACAGCATAGCGCGCAGACTCAGGGCCAAGCTACTGAAGAGGCTCAATCGATAGCACCCCGATTCAGGAAAACACGAGGCAAACATGGATCAGAAGATCAACAAGGTAGTCATCGCTGGTGGAGGTACCGCCGGTTGGATGGCCGCGGCAGCCATTTCAAAGATTTTGGGCAAAGTGCTCGATATCACGCTGATTGAATCCGATGAAATTGGCACGGTTGGCGTCGGAGAAGCCACCATTCCTCCGCTGATGTCATACCACCAGTTACTGGATATCAAGGAACAGGACTTCATGGCAGCTACCCAGGCTACCTTCAAACTGGGAATCGCCTTCGAAGGCTGGCGTGACGTCAATGAGAACTACATTCACTCGTTTGGCACCACCGGAAGGGATCACTGGACAGCCGGCTTTCAGCATTTCTGGCTGAAGGACCGCAGCAGGGGGTCGACCCGGGATTATGGCGAATATTGCCTCGAACTGATTGCGGCGGAGCACAACAAGTTTGCCCACCTGCCAAAAGCCGGGTTGAATTACGCTTACCATATCGATGCCACGCTCTACGCTCGGTTCCTTCGTAAGTTCAGCGAGGGATTTGGCGTCAAGCGTGTCGAGGGCAAGATCAACCAGGTCGCGACCTGGCCGGAAAATGGCTTTATCAAATCGCTAACCCTGGAATCAGGGCAGGTGATTGAGGGAGACCTGTTTATCGACTGCACCGGGTTCAGGGGCTTGCTGATCGAGCAGACGCTGAAAACCGGCTACAAGGACTGGTCGCACTGGCTGCCCTGTGACAGCGCCGTGGCTGTACAGACTGAATCCCTGATTGAAGCGATCCCGTATACACGGGCCATTGCGCATGAATCCGGCTGGCAGTGGCGTATTCCGCTGCAGCACCGGGTGGGCAATGGCATGGTCTACAGCAGCCAGTACATTGACGATGACGATGCCAAAAGAAAACTGCTGAAAAATATTTCGGGCGGACGCTTGACGGATCCGCTGCAGATCAAGTTCAGAACCGGCCGTCGGCTGAAAAACTGGAACAAAAACTGCATCGCGCTGGGCCTGGCCAGTGGTTTCCTGGAGCCGCTGGAGTCGACCAGTATCCACCTGATTCAGCGCGGCGTGCTGCGCCTGATGCAGTTATTTCCCATTACCGGCATCAAGCAGCCGGATGTCGACGAATACAACAAGCAGAGCCTGCTTGAAATCCACAACATCAGGGATTTCATCATTCTGCATTACAAGGTCACCAACCGGCAGGACAGTCCTTTCTGGCGTTATTGCCGGTCGATGCAAGTGCCGGACTCGCTGCAGCACCGGATAGACCTGTTCAGGGAATCGGCCCGGGTTTTCAAAATTCCGAATGAGCTGTTTGGCGAAAACTCCTGGATACAGGTCATGCTGGGCCAGGGCCTGATACCGGAGCAGTACCACCAGACGGTGGATGTCATGGGCGACCAGGAATTAACCCGCTTCATGGAAAATATTCGGACCCACGTCGAGCGCACGGTGGCCAAGCTGCCGAACCACCAGGCGTATGTTGAGCAGTACTGTAAAGCGAAAGCCTGAACAGGCCTTGAAGATAATTAACTTACTTTGATAAATCTATCGGGTACAGCTAGAATGTAAACGCTTACATTTTTATTTGGGGCCGACAAACATTGGTATGAAGATCGTTTTACCTCCCGGCTCCATCATGCATTCTCCTGACTTCCTGTTCGGTTCTGCGACTTCGTCCTACCAGATCGAAGGCGGGGCGGACTACCGCCTTCCCTGCATCTGGGATACTTTTTGCGAAAAAGCCGGAACGATCCGCGACCGCTCCAATGGAAGCGTCGCCTGCGATCATTTTTCCCGGTGGCGGGAAGATGTGGACCTGATGGCCGAACTGGGGCTGGATGCTTACCGGTTTTCGGTGTCGTGGCCGCGACTCATCAACGCTGATGGGTCTGTGCGCGAGGAGGGAGTTGCATTCTACATCCAGTTGCTCGACCACTTGAGCACTTACGATATCCGGCCATTCGTCACGCTCTACCATTGGGATCTTCCTCAGTATTTGCAAGATGAAGGCGGCTGGTTGAACCGTGAAACCGCCTTCCGGTTCCGGGATTATGCAGACCTGGTGACGAAAGAGTTCGGTACCCGGGTTTATTCCTATGCCACCCTCAATGAGCCCTTTTGCAGCGCTTACTATGGCTATGAAACCGGTATGCATGCCCCGGGGCTGCAGGACAGGACCCTTGGGAAAAAGGCTGCCCACCACTTGTTGCTCGCGCATGGACTGGCCATGCCGGTTCTTCAGCGGAACAGTCCCGAATCGCTGAATGGTATCGTTCTGAATTTCACGCCTTGCTACCCCGCTACTGATTCCGCAGCCGATCAGGATGCGGCCCGCGTGGCCGATGAAACGTTCAACCAGTGGTATATCAAGCCCCTGATGGAGGGAGCATACCCTTCCATTATCGACCATATCCCTGAATCTGAACGGCCGGAAGTTTTGCCGGGCGACCTCGACAGCATGGCTCACCCGCTGGATTTCCTGGGAGTCAACTACTATCGCGGGCCCTATACCGGGCGGACGAGCAGCGGCCGTTTGTGCAGCTGCCGCCTGCGGGCACCTCCTTGACGGCCATGGGTTGGGAGATTTATCCGGACGCATTTACCGACTTGCTGTTGTCATTGAACCGGAGATACCGTTTACCTCCACTCTACATAACGGAGAACGGTGCCGCGGTGGATGACCGCATCGAGCAGGGCGAGGTCAATGACATTCGACGAATCCGTTATTTTCAGGAACACCTCGAGGCCTTGCACGAGGCGCTGGAGCAGGGAGTGGATGTGCGCGGCTATTTTGCCTGGAGCCTGATGGATAATTTTGAATGGGCTGAGGGTTACGAGAAACGGTTTGGTATTGTGCATGTGGACTATGCCACCCAGAAAAGAACCATCAAGGCCAGCGGGCTCTCGTTCCGCGACATGCTGAATCGTCGAAAGCAGCTGGTGGCGGCCTGACATGGCGACGATTTACGAAGTTTCGGAACTCGCCGGCGTTTCCCTGGCCACTGTTTCCCGTGTCATGAACGACAGTGGCAAGGTCACTGCAAAAACCCGTAAGAAGGTCAAAGCCGCCATGCGGGAACTGGGCTACCGGCCGAATTCGATCGCTCGGTCGCTGGCGTCAAGCCGCACCGACAGCGTTGGCGTGCTCGTGCCCATGTTTTACGGCCCGTTTTACGGAGAAATTCTGAGCGGGATCGAAACGGAACTGCGTGATGCCGGCAAGCACGTGATCATTACCGCCGGGCACAGTGACAAGGCGAGTGAGGAAGCGGGCATCGAGTTTCTGCTGTCACGAAATTGTGACGCCCTGATCCTGCACGTCGACGCGGTTGACGATGATTACCTGAAGAAGCTGTGTCGCGAATCAGTTCCGATCGTGGTGATCGGCCGGCACGTTGCTGGATTTGAAGATCATTGCATTAACCTCGACAATGAACTGGGCGGTTACCTTGCAACAAAATCGGTCCTGGTGCTGGGTCATAAAAAGCTGGCGTATATTTCCGGACCGCTCTGGAAGCACGATGCCCACGACCGCTTGCAAGGCCACAAGCGGGCCCTGATGGAACATGGCCTCGAGTTCAATGCGCAACTCCTGTACGAGGGAAACTTCCGGGAAGCCAGCGGCAGCCGGGGATTGGAGGAACTGCTGCGAATCGGGCAACCCTTCTCGGCGGTCATCTGCGCCAACGACGAGATGGCGGCGGGCGCCCTGGGTGTCGCGCGGGAAAGAGGCCTGGAGATTCCGGAAGACCTTTCCGTGATAGGATTCGATAACGTATTTTTTACCCGTTATTTCAGACCCAAGCTATCCACCATCGACTATCAGATCAGCGGAATGGGACAAATGGCTGCGCGTGCGGTGCTTAAAATTGTCTATGGCGATAAAGATCTCGAGGTTCAGAACATGTTCCAACCCACCGTAGTCATGCGTTCCTCCGTCACATGTAAAACAGGCCCATAAAACTATGACACCAGGTATTCGTTTCACCATGCGAGTGGCGTTAACCGTTGCACTCGGTGGGTTTCTCATGGGCTTTGACGCCTCCGTGATTTCAGGTGTCGTTGGCTTTATCGAGCCGGAGTTTGAACTCAGTAAATTTGAATTGGGCTGGGCCGTCGCTTCGCTCACGCTCACGTCAACTCTGGCGATGATGCTGGCCGGCCCGATCAGCGATCGTTTTGGTCGCCGCCCGGTGCTCAAAGTAGCCGCCCTGCTGTTTACAGTCTCAGCGTTGGCTTCAGCAGTTGCGCCGGACTACATCACGCTGGTGGCGGCGCGCATGCTGGGGGGCTTCGGGGTGGGGGCGGCGCTGATTATCGCTCCCATGTACATTGCCGAGATTGCCCCGCCATCGGTGCGTGGCAGGCTGGTCTCTTTCAACCAGTTGAACATTGTCATCGGCATCTCGGCGGCCTATTTCAGCAACTATCTCATTCTCAGTCTCGGCCAGTCAGACCTTGGCTGGGCCCAGTCTCTCAGGATAGCGGACTGGAACTGGCGCTGGATGCTGGGTGTGGAGGCTCTGCCGGCCATATTCTATTTCTTCGCGCTGCTGTTCGTGCCCGAGAGCCCGCGGTGGCTGGTCATGCGTGGCAGGACCCGGGACGCCCTGGACATCATGGAACAGGTGAGTGGGCCGGAGCAGGCCAACACTGATCTGCAAGCCGTGCAGCAGTCACTGGATGCAGAAGCCAATGAAGAAAAAGGTTCGCTGAAGGACCTGTTCCAGCCCGCCATGAAGCTGGTATTGACGATCGGTATTTCGGTTGCCATCCTGCAGCAAATTACCGGTATCAATTCCGTGTTCTTCTATGCACCGATGATTTTTGAGCAGTCAGGGATCGGCACCGATGCCGCCTTCATGCAGGCCGTGCTGGTAGGTCTTGTGAACCTGGTATTCACGGTAACAGCCATCCTGCTGATCGATAAGCTGGGGCGGCGGCCGCTGATGCTGACGGGTCTGTTTATCATCGCATTTTGCATGTTATTACTGGCCTATGGTTTCAGTTCGGCCAGTTATACAGACAGTGGCGAACTGATGGGTGTAAATCCGGTACTGATACTGATCGGCATCCTGGGTTTCGTGGCCGGCTTTGCCATTTCACTCGGTCCGGTAATGTGGGTTCTGTTTTCAGAGTTATTTCCCAACCGGATTCGCGGTATTGCGATATCGTTCGTTGGGTTGATCAATTCTTCGATCAGCTTCATTGTGCAACTGGTTTTTCCCTGGGAACTGGAAAACTTCGGGCCATCGATCACTTTCCTGATCTACGGGGCATTTGCCGTTGCGGGATTGATTTTCGTCTGGCGCACCCTGCCTGAAACCAAGGGGCGCAGCCTGGAAGAGCTCGAAGTCGAGCTGGTATCCAGAAAATAGAAGGAATTATCGATCATGCGGATAACTACACGCCTGTTCCCCGTGCTCATTTTGTTGTTTGGTTCACTCCATGCGTCCGGGCCTGCGGAGGTCATTCCGGTTGAGGTCGTGCAGAAGCAGGGCAGATATGTGCTGGAAAGAGCAGGTGAACCTTACACCATCAGGGGCGCCGGCCTGGAATACAGTGATATTGCTGTTCTTGTTTCGCATGGCGGGAACTCGATCCGTACCTGGCGGACCAACAACGCCGAGTCAAGCGGACTAGAAGTGCTTGATAATGCCTGGAAGCACGGGGTCACAGTAACGCTGTGCATTGAAATCGGCCGTGAACGGCACGGTTTTGACTATGATGATGAAGCAGCCGTTGCTGCACAGCTGGAATTTGCCCGCGGAGAAGTGATGAAGTACAAAGACCATCCTGCCTTGTTGGTATGGATGATCGGCAATGAGCCCAATCTCCATTTCAAGAATCCGAAAGTGTTCGACGCAATCAACGATATTTCAGAGATGATTCACGAAGTAGACGGAAATCATCCGACCACGACGGCCCTGGCCGGCTTCAATGCCGAACTGGCCGGCCTGATTGAAACGCGTGCCCCTGACCTGGACTTTGTCAGTATCCAGATGTACGGCGACATCGTGAACCTGCCGCGCTACCTGAATGAGACGGGGTTTAACAAGCCCTACATGGTGACGGAATGGGGCGCGGTGGGGCACTGGGAAGTGCGGAAAACCACCTGGGGCGCGCCGGTTGAGCAGAACAGCACAGACAAGGCCGCCAATTATCTGAAGAGCTACGAGGTCGCCATTGCTTCGGACCCGGATCACGTGCTGGGGTCTTATGTCTTTCTGTGGGGTCAGAAACAGGAACGCACGCCGACCTGGTACGGCATGTTCCTCGCAGACGGCAAGAAAACGGAAGCCATCGACACGATGCATTACATCTGGACAGGTGCGTGGCCGGAAAACCGTTCACCACAGATCGAGGTGATGCAATTGGATTCCAGGACTTCCGCCGAAGACATCATATTGAGCGCTGGGGGCAGCTACGATGCGTTGTTGACTGCCCGGGATCCCGATGGTGACACGCTGACTTATCACTGGGAGGTTCTGCGTGAAAGCGAGGCAACCCAGGATGGGGGGGACAAAGAGGACGTTCCCGAGTCGATCGGCGGGCTGCTGGACCGGACCGACACACCGGCCGTCAATTTGAAGGCGCCCGGAGAGGCGGGCGCTTTCCGCCTGTTTGTTTATGTTTACGACGGCCAGGGCAACGCTGGTCACGCCAATATCCCGTTCCTGGTGCAATAGTTGTGGCGGAGGTCTTCTGGGGCGAATCGCTGGTCAGGGACGCCGCAACAGGCGGCACTGGGTCGCTTACTGAGCGCGACGGTGAGGTGTTTTACAAAATATCCAACTACCATGAAATGGCGCCGTTCCTGATGGCCATTGTCAGCGGTTCTGATCACTGGATGTACGTTTCCAGCACCGGCGGACTGACCTGTGGGCGCAGAAATCCTTCCAGCGCGCTCTTTCCTTACTGCACCGACGACAAAATCCATGATGCCTGGTCGACTACCGGGCCCTACAGCTGTCTGCTGGTTTCAAAAGCGGGGCGGACTTCTTTATGGAAACCATTTTTTGCCCAGGTCGATGTTTACGGGGTGGAGCGTAACCTGTACAAGAACCTGGCGGGGAACCGGCTGATTTTTGAAGAAATCAATCACAGTTTGGGCTTGACCTTCAGCTCTTGCTGGTCAAGCAGTGAGCGGTATGGCTTTGTCAGAAAAACGGTCCTGCAGAACCGTGGCGATGAAGATGTCCAGCTTGCAGTGCTCGACGGCTTGCGCAACATCCTGCCCTACGGAGTCACTCAGTCCCTGCAAAGTGAAATGAGCACCTTGCTGGATGCTTACAAGAAAACCGAAGCCGTTCCCGGCTACCCGGCTGCACTTTATTCGCTGAGCTCCATTCCGACGGACCGTGCCGAACCCAGCGAGGCTTTGATCACGACGATTGCCTGGACGGTTGGCCTTGAAAGTCCGGGGCTGCTGCTCAGTGAGGATCAGCTGCGAGCCTTTGAGACCGGCCAGCGACTGCGTTCTGAATCAACCAGCAATGGCAAGCGTGGAGCGTTTTTTGTCCATGCTTCCATCGAATTATCGCCGGGCGAGGATAGCAGCTGGTACCTGGTTTCTGATGTAAACCAGGGTCCGTCGCAGGTGGTGGGCCTGCTAGAACAGATAGAACAGGGTATCGATGCCCAGCTGATTGAAGCGGATATAGAGCAAGGCACGCAACGCATTCTGCAACGGGTGGGCGATGCCGACGGCTGCCAGTTGTCATCGGATGCGCTGGTTGCGGGCCGGCATTTTTCCAATACGCTGTTCAATATCATGCGCGGGGGCCTTTTTTACGACGATTACTGGTTTCCCTGCAACGATTTCAGGCAGTTCGTGGCAACCTGGAACAGGCCCCTGCTGCCGCTTTTTGATCAGCTGTTCGCATCCTGTCAGCAAAACGTCTCCAGGTTTGACGTTTTCGAGGCCGTGCAGCGCAGTGAAAGTGCCGACATGGTGCGCATGGCGCTGGAGTATTTACCACTGACTTTCAGCCGGCGTCACGGCGATCCAAGCCGACCGTGGAATCGGTTTTCCATTGATATCAAGAACCCTGACGGCTCGGATAAACTTTATTACGAGGGTAACTGGCGTGATATTTTCCAGAATTGGGAAGCGCTCGCATTATCCTATCCGGAGTTCATTGAGAGTTTTATTGCCAAGTTCGTAAACGCCTCTACGGCGGATGGCTACAATCCGTACCGGATTACTCGAGAGGGTTTTGAATGGGAAGTTCTCGACCTGGAGGATCCGTGGTCGAATATCGGCTACTGGGGTGACCACCAGGTCAATTACCTGGTAAAACTGCTCGAATTGTCCCGGCGCTACCACCCGGGAATGCTTTCCGGACTGCTCACTGAAAAAATATTCGTTTATGCCGACGTACCGTACCGGATCAGGGCCTACCAATCGCTGGTCAATGATCCCCGTAACAGCGTTGATTATGATCGGGAACGGGCCGAGGCGATCGAAGCCCGGGTTAAAGAAACAGGCAGTGACGGTCGTCTGGTGGTTTCGGAAGATGGTTTAATTTACCGCGTTTCCCTGCTGGAGAAACTGCTGGTTCCAGCCTTGTCGAAGCTGGGTAATTTTGTTCCGGGTGGCGGAATATGGATGAACACGCAGCGCCCGGAATGGAACGATGCCAACAATGCGTTGGTCGGTTACGGCTTGTCGATGGTCACGCTCTGCTACCTGAGGCGTTACATGGTCCTGCTCCAGGAACTGCTGGGGCAGGAGGAAGGGACGGAATATTCGCTGTCTGTTGAAGTAGCAGTGTTCCTCGCCGGCATTCAGCAACTGCTGAACGCGAATGCGTCACTGCTCGGTTCTGCGGTGCTGCCGGGCGACCGGAAACAGATCATGGATGGCCTGGGGGAGTTGTCGGAAGCATACCGCGGGTCGGTGTATCGGGGCTTCTCCGGTGAGTGTTCGGTTATCGACTCGTCACATTTGAAGTCTTTTCTGGAATTAGCGGTGGCCTGGCTGGACCATGGATTGGCGCATAGTCGACGCGAGGACGGATTGTATCACTCCTACAATCTGATCGACTTTGGCAAAGATGGTTATAAAGTCGAATACCTGCAGGAGATGCTGGAAGGGCAGGTGGCCGTGCTGAGTTCGGGTTTTCTCGATCCGGCTTCCAGCCTTGATTTGCTGAACGCATTAAGAGAAAGTGCTTTATATCGTTCTGATCAGAACAGCTATATTCTCTATCCGAAAAACACGCTTCAGCCTTTTATTGAGAAAAATATCATCGATGACGCCGCGATTCAGGACAACGAGTGGCTCAGGAGCCAGCTCGGTTCGGGTAATCGGAAAATCATCGAGCAGGATGTTAGCGGCAAAATTCATTTCAACGGCAGGTTCAGAAACGCCGAGGAACTTCGTTGCGCGCTGAAACAGGAGCCCGGGATCAGCAGGGAAGAAATCCAGGCAGTGATATCAGTATTTGAAGACGTTTTCGCGCACCGGCAGTTCACCGGCCGTTCTGGAGCCATGTACAAGTATGAAGGGCTCGGCTGTATCTACTGGCACATGGTCTCCAAGCTGTTGCTGGCTGATGCTGAGTGCATTGAAGCAGCTGTTCGGACAGGGTCGGACCAGAGCATCATCGACAGTCTCCTGTCGCACTTCGATGAAATCCAGGCTGGACTGGGCGTTCACAAGACGCCTGCAGACTACGGGGCCGTGCCACTGGATCCCTATTCACATACGACCGGTTTTAGCGGTGTTCAGCAGCCCGGCATGACGGGCCAGGTGAAAGAAGACATAATCTCGCGATTCATGCAACTGGGTGTTCGCGTGGAGGGTGGAGTGCTGGCGTTCTCGCCTTTTATGCTGGACAAGGCCGAATTTACCCGGCGACCAGAGACCTGGCGGCACGTGGCGGGAGGTGAGGAACTGATTCTGGAGCTCGAGCCTGGCTCCCTGGCCTTCAGTTTGTGCGGCGTACCGGTCATTTACCGGCTGGCTGATTCGGCCCGGATCCGGGTTTTTACTTGCGACGGTGGTTCGGAGTCAGTCAAGGGGAACAGTCTGGACAAGAACTGGTCTGCAGTTCTTTTCCGGCGTGACAAACGCATCAGCAAGTTGATCGTTGACCTGCCAGAGTCGACATTGCGGCAGTAACCCGGTTGATCGTTATGCCCGGCCGGCGTCGATATCCGGCACGGCTGATTTCAGAGCAGTACAAAGCTGGTGATCGCCACCACCGTCGTGGCCAGCAACAACAGCGTGACGTATGAAATCCCGATACAGCTGTACTTGACGAACGTCAACACCCAGCCCTGTTGATACACGCGCTTGAGCGAAAGCAACATGTAGATGGGCACCCAGATGCAGAGTGCCGCCGTGAGGGCGTTGGCGGCCGTGGTGATCGCCCCGGTTTCAGCGGGATCCTGCCATCCTGCGAACGCATTGGCGAGCATGATGATCAGCAGGACCACGAAAGCAAAAGAATGATTGTGCAACGCAAAAATCAGGTGCTCGACATAGTACTTTTTGGCGAACAAGTACCAGAACTTGAAAAGCAGGGCTACGATCGGCAGCAGGACAAACATCGTGGCGGGCAACAGGTCAAATATCTTATCGGTAATCAGGTTTGGATTAGCCTCGATTTCCTTTCCTTTCTGCGGTGATTGCGCTATTTCATCGTTGATCCAGTCATTAACCTTGTCCGGCAGAAACGAAATGATCAAAGGATTGGTTTCGCGGTCCCAGGGTTTGTCATTGAACTGGATGCGGTCTTGATCATCCTCATCCCCATCCTCAATTTCCTTGATCCCGGATTCGATTTCTGCGGCCAGTTCAGGGTCCAGTTTTTCCAGCGCCTGGTCCAGCTTCTCCCGGTCCAGCTTCTCCTGGTCCTCGGTTTCTATTTGAATACTTTTGATGGTCTCGCCTTCCTCGTCAGTTTCGGTATGGATCTGGATGGAATTGGTGGCAAGAATCGTCGCAAGGAAAAAAAAGATGAGACTGGAAAATATATAAAGTCGCAGGGGTGGAACGTAGCGGAATCTTTTTCCATCCAGGTAATCACGAGTCAGTTTTCCGGGCCGGAACAGTAAAGGCTTGATGGTGCGCATGAAACGCGAATCGAAATCCAGGAAGTCTTCCAGCAGCTCCCGCATCAAAACGGGAAAAAAGCGCAGGAAATTTTTGTCGGGCTGGCCGCAGTAGTGACAAAAGGGTCCCTGCAATCCGGTTCCGCAGTTCATGCAACTGGCCGAACCAGCAAGCCGCTTGCTGGAAATGGTCAATGCCTTGTTGTTATTTGTGCTCATGACAGCAACCCTCTGGTTTCCATCCAGTCCCTGGTGATTTCGATCAGTGTGCGGATGGGGGTGAAACGGTAATTCAATGCCTGCATGGCCTTGCTGGAGTCACAGTTCACGCGGTAGGACACCATGGCTGCGGACTCCGGTGTAATATCGGGCGGATTTCCGGTAAAGCGGGCCGCCGCAGCATTGGCGTAACCCCACGCACTCATGACCCACGCAGGCGCAGCTATGCCCGGGACTCGCCGGTCCAGAACCTCGCCGACAATTTTAACGACCCCGGTGAAATCCGCATATTCGCCGCCCAGCAGGTATTTCTCGCCGCTACGGCCCTGATGAAACGCCTGCACATGCGCCTTTGCAATTTCCCGCACATCACAGAAATTGCCGCCGCCAGGTGGAGCGGCGTACAGTTTCCCCCGGTTAACCATGCGGATCATGCGTGACCAGTTGTTCTGATCGCCCGGGCCGAGAATATGAGCAGGATTCAGGATGACCGCATCGATTTCCATCTCTCGCGTGGCCTGCAGTACAGATTCTTCAGCCAGGTGCTTGCTGCGCACGTAGTTGATCCAGTCGGTTTGACCGGTCCGTTCACTTCGCTCATCCAGTTCGCAATGTCTGAAACCCCAGGTGGTAAAGCTGGACGTGTGGATGAAGCGTTTAGCCTGAGCATTGGCGGCGGCATCGAGCATGTTTTGTGTGCCATCGATATTGACCCGGTCCTGTAATTCATTATTTCGAGACCAGAAGTTTGTACTGGCGCCGACATGAAACACGGCGTCGACCTGCTGCGGAATCGCCTCCATGACCGACTGACGGTCGGTCAGGTCACCCTGGTGGATAGACACCGGCAAGCCCTTGATTTCACCCAACAGCGAGTCGTCACGAACCAACACATGGGTGTGCCAGCCCTGCCTGAGAAGTTCCCGGGCCAGGTTGGAGCCGACAAAACCGGTCGCCCCGCTGAGAAATGCCGTGAGGCTCATGGCCCGTTGTTACTCCTGTACAATCATCGCTGCGCATGAACAGTATAACCAAACATAAAAACCATCCGGCCGAAATTGCCAGGACCATGCGACTGGCCACCCCAGTGATTATCGGGCAATTGGCGGTGTTCAGTATGAACTTTGTAGACACGGTCATGGCTGGCCGCTTGCCGGAGAAAGAAATCGCCCTGGCCGCCCTGGGTATTGGTGGTGCGGTGTGGTCTTCAATGCTGATGTTTATTCTTGGCACCTTGATGGTGGTTCAGCCCAGCGTGGCTCAACTGGACGGTGCACAGATGAAATCCGAGGCTGCCTCGCAAACCCGGCAGGCATTCTGGATAGCACTGGCCCTGGGTGTGCCGTTTGCGCTGGTCTGCACGTTCAGCGAGGCGCTTCTCACCGGGTTCGGAATTGACCCGGTGATCGTACCTGAGGCCGCCGGCTACCTGCGAGCGATGGCCTGGGGCGCTCCGGCCCTCAGCCTGGTGTTTCTGCTGCGATTTTTCAGCGAAGGAACGGGCAATACCACCCCGACCATGCTCTATGGAGTCGCCGGCGCGCTGCTGAACATACCGCTCAATTACGTGCTGATGTATGGGAAGCTCGGATTTCCAGCGCTGGGGACCGTGGGCTGCGGCTATGCAACTTCCATAGTTATCTGGCTGCAGCTCCTGTTGTTGTTTCTCTATATCCATAAACACCGCCACTATCAGCCGTTTGCCCTGATGTCCTACCTTGAGTCGCCAAGCTGGCCGAAAATCTGGTCGCTGTTGAAAGTGGGCCTCCCTATTGCAGTGGCCATTTTCGTCGAGGGCAGCCTGTTTGTAGGCGCTGCCCTGTTGATTGGGCGGCTGGGCCCGATCCCGGCAGCCGCCCACCTGATTGCGATCAATTTTTCGGCGCTGATGTTCATGATCCCCATTGGTCTGGCCAGCGCGATCTCTATCCGGGTGGGTAATGCCATCGGGCGGGGTGAACTGGATTCAGCGCGCTATACGGGCATTATTGGCGTTGTCATTGTGCTCGGATTCCAGACGGTCAGCGCCACCTGCATGTTTTTATTTCCCGAGTTGATTGTCAGTATCTACACTGATGACCTGGTGGTTGCGCCGCTGGCGGTCAGCCTGCTGTTTTACGCCGCAATCTTTCAGTACCCCGACGGGTTACAGATGGTGGCGGCAGGGGCTTTGCGTGGCTACAAGGATACGCGTAAGCCGATGTTGTACATGGTGATTTCTTTCTGGATTGTAGGCATGACGCTGGGGTACAACCTGACGTTCAACCGGGGCATGGGACCCGCGGGCATGTGGATAGGGATGATAGCCGGCCTGACGATTGCATCAGCACTGATGCTCCGGCGCTTTCAGCATACCAGTAAAAAACGGATTCGCGATCAGCACCTGTCCATCTAGGAACCGTTTTCCAGGTCCCTGAAACGTTTTTCGAGATCTGAAATCCGTTGATTACGCTCCGACAATTCGGGTGAAGACAGGCCTTCGGTTGATCGGGTCCGGCCGGGCATGTGTTCTTCAAAAAGCATGAAAAGCACTGCCAGCACCGCGTAGGTGACCAGCGCCCACAGCGTTTTGGTCAGCAGGAATGCGACGAACAGAGCACGAAGCACCCAGACGTTCCATCGGAACGCCTGGGCGAGGCCGGCACAGACGCCGGCGAGTAGAGATCCTTCAATCCGTTCGGCTTTCATTCTCATGAGGTGCCTGATGTTTCCACGTTATCAGAGGGTTCTGCAGTTTCCGGGGCATGCATGCCGGCGACACGCTTCTTCAGGCGTTCGAGTTCTTCCTCGATTTCTGGGTCAGCTGCTTTCTGGGCTGGCGCACTCCAGCCTGAAGTAACCGTTCCACCGACTTCGTAAGAGGCCACCCGCGCTTCGAGGTTATCCACCTGCGCCTGCAGGCGGTCGAAGCGCCCCATGGCCCGGCGAATTTTACGCTCACCCGGTGACAGCCTCTCACGTGCAGGCGCGGTAACGGAACCCGGGGTCTTGCCGGTTTCGAGGCCCTTGAGCTTGCTCTTTGATTCGGCAAGCTTGCTCTTGAGCGTGAGCATATCCTCTTCCATCTGCGTCACCCGCGCACGCACATTTTTCTGTTCGTCGATCACCGATTCATGGCGGTGAGATAACTCAGCCCTGGCCTTGAGGGCGGCGCGTGCGAGGTCATCGCGGTCCTCCGCAACTGCTTTTTCGGCTCGCCCCTGCCACTGGTCGACTTCTTCGGCAAGCTGGTTTTCGAGACGGTCGAGGTGCTGTTGTTCAGCCAGCAATTCTGCACAGGCCTGGCGAGCTTCCTCGCTGGCATCCTCCATTTCACGGATCAGCGCCCGTAACAGTTTTTCCGGATCTTCCGCTTTCTCGATAAGGGAATTGACGTTTGCAGCGATAACGTAACGCAGGCGAGAGAAGGCTCCCATGAATATCTCCTGTCTGTTCAAAATAAGGTAATATTCAATATGCAGAATTCATGCCATTCGAATAAAGTTCATAAAAACAATAATTTAATTGGATTATCGGCTCAGCCCACCAGGCTTCGATGGCGGATTTGACACAATCTTGGCGAACTGTCAGCAAGCAGGACCGTTGCCTGGTACTTTCGGCATTGTGAACAGCGGCGTATCGAAACTAAAATAGAACCTGCATCCAACAGGACCTTTCATGAGCGCCCATCAATCATTTTTCGTGAGATTTTTCCGGGGTATCTGGCACTTTATCGATGGCACCCGCAAAGTCATCCTTAATCTCGTCTTTTTTCTCGTTTTGTACATCGTTGTTTTGACGATGCTGGATACCGACGAAACATTGCTGCTCCAGCCAGACACGGCCCTGCTGCTCCAGCCCTACGGGGATGTGGTTGAACAGTACAGTGGCACGCCGTTGGATTACGTTCTGCAACAAGCGACGGAAACCACGCGGTCTGAAACACGTTTACGTGACCTGGTCCAGGCGGTGCGCCGGGCCAGCAACGATCCGAACATTGTCAGGTTGGTGATAGACCCGAATTACATGAGGCGTATCGGGCTGGCTTCCCTGCTGGAACTGGATGCGGCTATCGCTGAGTTCAAGTCTTCGGGCAAGCCCGTGGTAGCGCTGGTCGACAACCTGGGCCAGCAGCAGTACTTCCTCGCGTCCATGGCTGATGAAATATGGATGAATCCGCGCGGGACGGTTTGGATTGACGGTTTTTCGGCATACCGGCAGTTTTACCGGGAAGGTATTGAAAAGCTCGAAATCGAGGTCAACCTGTTTCGCGCCGGCAAGTATAAATCGGCGATGGAACCCTGGATCCGCGATGACATGTCACCCGAGGCCAAAGAAGCCAACCTGTTCTGGATCGGCAGTCTGTGGCAGCAATACCTGGATGTGATTTCCCGCCAGCGCGGAATTCCACTGGAGAACCTGACTCATGCGCTAAATCATTTTGCCGATCTTCTGGATGCAGCAGAAGGTGATTTCGCCCAAATGGCGCTCGATCTTGGACTGGTCGACCAATTGCTTGACCGGCCGGAAGCAAACGCCATTCTGGCGACCAGCGGGGCCCAGGGAGAGGGCAGCGAGGGCTACCGCCAGGTCAGTATGGACCATTACCTGGCGCTGACTGATGTACAGCACCGTCCGAAGTCTTCTTCAAGGGTGAAAGTGGTGGTCGCCGAAGGTGAAATCGTGAGAGGTACACAGCCCCAGGGTATCGTCGGCGCGGTGTCGCTATCGAAGAAATTGAGGGCGGCTGCGGAAGACAAGAACATCAAGGCGGTCGTTTTACGCGTCAACAGCCCGGGTGGTGACGCCTTTGCATCAGAGATCATCCGCCGCGAAATCCAGGCCCTGAAGGAAATGGGGAAAACCGTGGTTGTGTCGATGGGTAATGTCGCTGCTTCAGGCGGATACTGGATCGCGATGGGGGCTGACGAGGTCTGGGCCAGTCCTTCAACGATCACGGGTTCCATCGGTGTTTATGGCATTCTGCCGACATTCTCCCGTCCGCTGGCGAAACTGGGCATCCACACGGACGGCGTGGGCACGACACCACTGTCCGGTAAATTGCGCCTGGACCGTCCATTGGACCCGGACCTCAGGCGAATATTCCAACGGGCTACCGAACGTACCTACGAAGATTTCGTTGCACTCGTGGCGCAATCGCGACAGATGGAACCGGAAGACGTCTACAGCGTGGCCCAGGGCAGGGTGTGGAGCGGCAGCCAGGCAAAAGTCAGGGGCCTGGTCGATCAAACCGGCACGCTGCAGCAGGCGGTTGATGCGGCAGCCCGAATTGCGGGTTTGGGCAACGATTACGATATGGTCTATGACGAGTGGGAACTCAGTGCGGCGGAGGCTTTCCTGTTCGAAATGATCGGCAGTGCGATGGCGCGTCTCGATCTGGGGGTCTCAAGCCTGGGGCCGTTCCATAACACCCTGCTGGAAAATATTCTGAGTGATTTACGCGTCCTTTCGAGCAGTAATGAAGGCCTGACGATCGCTGCGCATTGCCTCTGCGATGTCCAGTAATTCGCCCTGGCGGCTGGCAGGTCAGCGAGCCCTGGTGACCGGGGCAAGCAGCGGAATCGGGCTGGCAACGGCCCGGGAAATGGCGGTGCTGGGTGCGGACCTGGTACTCGTGGCTCGCGGTAAACAGCGTCTCGCTAGCGCGAAAAACGCCATTGAATTGGTGGCTCCGGGTTGCCGCATTGAAATAGTCTCGGCGGATCTGTCACTGGAAGAAGACCGCCAGCGGCTGGTCGATGATCTGAAGGGTGCGGTTCAGATCCTGGTCAACAACTCGGGTACCAACATCCGCAAAAGGATGGAGGAACTCAGCCTGGATGAGTATCGCACCGTCCAGGAGGCGAACCTGGTTTCATGCTTCGAGATGTGCCGCCTGCTTTATCCGCTGTTAAAAAGCAGCGCGCCGGCGTGCGTGGTCAATAATGCTTCAGTGGCCGGTTTGACGCACCTGAGAACCGGTGCGCCTTATGGCATGAGCAAGGCGGCGATGATCCAGCTGACCCGCAACCTGGCGGTGGAGTGGGCAGAAGATGACATCCGGGTTAACGCGGTAGCGCCCTGGTACATCAACACGCCACTGGCCGGACAGGTCCTGCAGGATCCGGATTATCGCCGGCAGGTGCTGGAGCGGACGCCGATGGGCCGGGTGGGGGAAGTGGAGGAATGCGCCCGCGCCATTGCCTTTCTGTGCCTGCCCGCTGCAAGCTACATCACCGGCCAGTGCCTCGCAGTAGACGGCGGCTTCAGCGTCTATGGTTTCTGACCGGGTTACCTTTAATATCGTTTCGTGGGATCAGGCAAACCGCTGTGCAGCAGCCAGCGCTTGCTTTCTTTGTTATAGCGCCATTCCTGCTCGTCCAGTATGGTGCGCTCGACCGCCTGGTTGGCATTGAACATCTTTATTTCTACCTGTTGCCTGGCAGTCATTCCTTCGTCGAACACCCCGGTAGAACGCACGGTGTACGCCGTGACCTTGAAAAGACGGAGCCGGTCCAGGTCCAGCCGGGATATCGGGTGTTCGGCCATGTATTCAGGCGCGATAAAATCGGCAGCAGCATCCCACTGGCTCCAGCGAATAATGGTCTCGTATTGTTTGAACGCTTCTCCCCTGCTTTTGCTGACCTGGTTGCTGCTACAAGCTGTCAGCACCAGCATGACCAGTACCCAAATTGATATGAATTTTGTAGATGCGTGCATTCCTTGCCTCATAGGTTTTTGTACCGGAGCATTGTAACTTACCTCAGGTTCAGCCAGAGAATGGGTATCCAGGCGATACCGATCACTATCCAGCAGAAAAAAACTGCAGCTGAACCCATGTCTTTGGCCCGGCCTGACAGGTCATGAAACTCGTGACCAATGCGATCCACAACGTTTTCGACGGCCGAGTTGAGTAATTCTACAATAATGATCAAACCCAGAGGGGAAACCAGCAGAATCCACTGCTCGATCGTTTTTGCGACGAAAAACGAGGCAGCAAACAACACAGCGGATATGACCACGTCCGCCCGGAAAGCCGCTTCATTTTGCCAACAGGCCCGGATTCCATTGATGGAGTATCCGGTGGCCGCCAGCAGGCCTTTCAGTCCGTTGTCTTCGCGCTTCATGAATCGCCCGGTTGCCGGGTATAACGCCCGTCAAAAAGCACGGTCCAGTTATTTCCCTCATCTCTGCTGGCTTCCCACAACTGGCGCACGCTGCCGTCAGGATCCGGTGTCCAGCTGATGCGATGGAGTGCTTCGCCGTTGCCATCCCGGACCGGCCTCTTACCGCTCAGGACCATCGAGCCATCCTGCCAGCCACCGTCCAACAGGAGCAGCGTACCGCTACTGTCTACCCAGGTCTGGTGCCAGCGACCGGTGGCCTTGTCATAGATATTGAAACTGGTGCCGCTGATGCCACCTGGCCCGGCACCCTGCCAGTTTTCCTGCAGGGCACAGCCGTTATGGATGGCATGGATGGAGTTGGTGCCCGCGGGCTGATCGTTTGACGTGACGTCCCAGTCACCGACCCAAAAATCGAACTGCCGATACTCCGGCGTGTCACAGAGTTTTGCCGGTACTGGAGTACCGGGTTCAGTTTCCTGTGCCGTCACGAGAATCGGTATCAACAGCAACAGTGAAAGCAAGAATTTCATCGCTGGTTCCTCTATAAATTTGGCAACCATGCTAACATTCGCCGCTTGCCCGATGTGGATATTATGAAAGTAGATAATCAAATGCAAAACCCTTTAAACCAATCCGGCCAGCCGTTTCGGCTGCCCGATTTTCCGGCCATCGAGCCAGACCATGTCATGCCGGCGCTGACCGCGTTGTTGCAGGACTACCATGACGGTATCAAGCAATGGCTGGCTGAGGGCGGGGAATCCGGTTGGTCCATGGTCGAGCAGGAAATTGCCTGGGCAGACGAACTGAACCGTGCATGGTCGCCGGTATCCCATCTCAATTCGGTGGCGGACAGCCTGTCTCTCAGAAAGGCTTATAACGCTGGCCTCGAACGGCTGACGGAACACGAAAACTGGCGACAACAGCACCGGGGGATTTTTGAGGCATACCGGAAGTTGAAGGATTCTGCCGCATTTGCGGACCTGAGTCCGGTTCAGCAGAGAATCATAGAGCTCGAATTGCGCGACTTTCACCTGGCCGGCGTAGGGCTGGCGGACAGCGACCAGGAAGTTTACCGCACGCTGGTCATGCGCCTGAGCAAGCTGGGTTCGCAGTTCTCTGAAAACGTGATCGATGCGACCCAGGCGTGGACGCTGCATTTTGAAGACACGGCCCGCCTGGCCGGGTTGCCGGCCGCTGAAATGAAGATGCTCCAGGGGATTGCGGGCGTCCATGAGCGGCAAGGCTGGATGGTGGATCTCAGCGCACCCTGTTTTCACGCGATCATCACCCATGCGGATGACCGCGAACTCAGGCGTGAGATTTACACGGCCTACGTGACCCGCGCATCCGACCAGGGCCCATCGGCCGGGCAATGGGACAATATGCCGTTGATCCAGGAAATATTGTCGCTGAGGCACCAGTTGGCAAAGCTTTTGGGATTCCATAATTACGTTGAGCTGGCCCTGGCCAGGAGGATGGCCGAGACCCCCGAATCGGTGAACGATTTTCTGCAGAACCTCGCAAGCCGGGCTCGACCCGAAGCGAAGCGGCAATATGAATTGCTGCTAAAGTTCGCGCAGTCCCGGGGTGCTGAGCTGCCACTGGAGGCATGGGACATTGCCTTCTGGTCTGAGCGTTACCGCCAGTCTGAATTGCAGTTGTCAGATGAAGAGCTGAAGCCTTATTTCCCCCTCGAAAACATGTTGTCAGCGTTGTTCTTTACCGCGCACCAGTTGTTTGGAGCCACGCTGGAGCTGGATGAAAATATCGAGGCATGGCACCCGGACGTCCGTTTTTACTGGCTACAGGACCGTGCCGGCCAGAGAATCGCAGGGCTTTACATGGACCTTTTTGCACGCAGGGACAAGCGCGGTGGCGCATGGATGGATGTGTGTCTTTCACGCAGGGCGCTGGAATCCGGCAACCAGTTGCCGATGGCTTATCTGACCTGTAACTTTGCGCCGCCGGTCGAGGATCAGCCTTGCCTGATGACGCATGATGATGTCCAGACCCTTTTTCATGAATTTGGGCACTGCCTGCATCACATGCTGACAGAAATTGATTGGCCGCAGGTGAACGGCATCAATAGCGTCGAATGGGATGCAGTAGAGTTACCCAGCCAGTTGCTTGAGAACTGGTGCTGGGAGGACGAGATCCTGACCCGGTTTGCACGGCACTACCAGGATGGCAGGGCCATGCCTGGCGAACTGAAGAACCGCTTACTTCGGTCGAGAAACTTCCAGAAAGCGCTGTTCCTGGTCAGGCAACTGGAGTACGCCTTGTGCGACCTGCGCCTGCATCTCGATTATGACCCGGAACATCCGGTCAACCCGCTGGAGGTATTGAATGAAGTCCGCCGGGAAGTGTCGGTGGTGCCAGTCCCGGAGTGGAACCGTTTTCTCGACAGTTTTGGCCATATTTTCGGTGGCGGTTACGCGGCAGGATACTATAGTTACCTGTGGGCCGAACAACTGGCTGCAGACGCCTGGGGAAGGTTTCGGGCGGAAGGTACGCTGCAACCAGCTACCGGTGACGCACTGCGCCGGGAAATTCTGTCGGTTGGCGCTTCACGCCCTGCGATGGATTCGTTCATCGCCTTCCGGGGACGGCCACCCGAGCCTGGGCCCCTGCTTGAGAGTTACGGTTTAAAGGAAACATGAAGCCATGAAAATTGCCTCCTGGAATGTCAACTCCCTGAATGTCAGGCTGCCCCACGTGCTGGCCTGGTGTGATGCAGCACAACCGGATGTGCTGGCCCTGCAGGAGACCAAGCTGCCCGATGACCGCTTTCCTGCTGAGGAACTGAAAAGCGCCGGATATCACAGCATTTACTCGGGTCAGAAAACCTACAATGGTGTTGCGGTATTGAGCCGGCAACAAGCCAGCGATCCGATCACCGACATTCCCGGCCTGGATGACCCGCAGCGACGAATCCTGGCCGTTACTGTTGGTGATATTCGTATTATCGACCTCTACGTCGTCAACGGCAGCGAAGTCGGGTCCGAGAAGTTTGGATACAAGCTGCATTGGCTGGACAAGGTCACCGAGTGGATAGGAACGGAAATGCAGCAGCATGATAAAGTCGTCGTGCTGGGGGATTTCAACATCGCACCGGATGACCGGGACGTCTATGACCCGGCCGCCTGGGAAGAGAAAATCCTGTGCAGTACACCGGAACGCGACGCGCTGAAAAGAATACTCGGACTGGGACTCATTGATACCTTTCGGTTGTTCGACCAGGAAGAACGGATCTGGAGCTGGTGGGATTACCGGATGAACATGTTCCGCCGCAAACTGGGTTTGCGAATCGACCTGGTGCTGGCGTCGAGCGCCATGACTGAATGCTGTACTGCGAGTTACATCGATATCGAGCCGCGCAGGCAGGAGCGGCCGTCAGACCATGCGCCTGCCATCGCGGAATTTGATCAGTAAGCAGGAACCGAAGAATCGATCTCCATCGACCAGGCGTGGATACCGCCCGCAACGTTGCTGATGTTGGTGAACCCCTGCTTACGGAAATACTCGGCAGCCCCCATGCTTGAATTACCGTGATGGCACAGGAATGCGATCGCGGTGTCTTTCGGTAATTGTTCGAGTTGTTCCATGGTTTCCCGGTCCAGCCCGCGGGCGCCTTCGATGGACGCGCGCGCCCGCTCGTCTTCGCCGCGCACGTCAACCAGCGTGATCGAACCTGATTTGAGTGCTTCGGCCAGTTCCTGAACGGTCATTTGCCTGACAGGAGCCGGCGCCATCGGCAATTCGATGGCCAGGCCTTCGCCCTGCATGGTGGACACCCAATCAATCACCGCGTCCCGGGCGCGTTGTGCTGTGGCGATGTCCATCAGGACCTTGATGCCATTGGATTCACTGACAATTTCATGTCCCTGCGCAGGTGCGAGGTTGAACTGGGAACTCCAGTTGGCATCAATCGCAAAATGCAGGCCGATGCCTTCATGTCCTTCCATCGCCTCGAGGATCTTTTCAGCGGCTGCCGGGGTTACGGTGATATCCGGTGCGGTCCGGTCAGGCTGTTCCATCCCCAGGGTCTGGTGTAATTCGCCTGAGTTAAGCATGGTGAGCACTATGTCACAGCCGCCAACCAGTTCGCCGTCGATGTAAAGCTGGGGAATGGTTGGCCAGTTGCCGTAAACCTTGATGCCCTCACGTATTTCAGCGTCGTCAAGCACGTTAACGGCCACGTAATCGGGGATGACGCTGTCCAGGGCGGCCACCGTCTTGGCCGAAAAACCGCACTGGGGTTGCTGCGGCGTGCCCTTCATGAACAGGACAACCTTGTTGTTGCTCACGTAATTTTCAATTTTACTCTTTACTGCGTCATTGATTTCCATAGCTTATTCCGGGTTCCGTGGCTGCTGTCGTCTCAAGTACAGCATAAATGAGGTTAATTTCTGCGATATCAAGAATCATTCCAGCCATAATCGATCGTAATCTCTGTATTTGCCTCCATGTCGACCAGCGCATAACAGTGCAAACCGTCCATTTCAGCGGTGGGTTTGTCGGCATGGTTCATGTAGCGCATTTCGTTTTTTCCGTCATGGCCGGTCCAGCCACCCTGGTCATTTTCAATCCAGAGCACGTGGGCGCCGTCCTCTTCCACCACCGGTCCGTCATAAACGCCAATCAACTGTCCTGACTGCAGCGGGCGGGCGGCGAACAGGCCCTTGCCATGAATGCGGGAGGCCGCGATGTAAACCAGGCTGTTCAATGGCGTGTCTTTGACTGGCTGGGATCGGGCAGCAATGTGCGGGATTTTTCATCATAAAGAATGGTCCCGGGGAAGGCCACGGTATGCACGCCGGGAACATGCTGGCGGATGTGGGCATGAATATCGTTCAGTCCGTCGGGACAGAGCGGGTAATAGTGATCGACGCGGTCAGAGGAACAGACTGTAATCGCAACGGTGCCCAGTTCAGCAAAGCTGTGTTCGGTGATCGTCGCGTCTCCCTCGGAACATGCAGCCGCCGGTTGCTTGAAAAATGTACCCTCCAGCAGTTTATCGCTGCCCCGGCGGGTGAAGCGGACATCCAGTCCATGGGCGTTGAGCGTCGTCAGGTATTGCCGTATTTCGCGGGTCCAGTTGCCGTAGCCTTCCGCTAGCCCCTGCCTTTCAGCCTGGTGTCCCGCGCCTTTTCCCTCTGTCGACCAGCTGTCGAAGGTTTCGAAGCAGGTAGTTACCTGGCCGTTATCCCATACAAACCGCTGTCCGCTATCGTTTTCCACCTCGACCGGGCCGGCTTGTCCGCTAAGCGCGGCGTCCAGCAGTTCCCATAGCGGCAGGAAACCAAAATGTTCCAGTTGCAGTCGCAACATCGCGTTCAGGTCGGTCAGGGTCATGAAACGGGCATGGCTGATGGAAACTGAAAATGCGGTTTGCATCCAGGCAGCCGAGTGGGCCGAAACCTGGCCCTCTTCGAGGAATCGGTATTCCATCTGCTGCCCCAACTCATTCACCAGCTGTGCCGGCCCATGCAAAACCACCGGTAACAACTGCAACGGGCCCAGCGGGATGTTGTCGCCGGGCTGCAACCCGGCAGCCGGCATTTTTCCGGCCTGGGCTGCGATACTGACCAGGCCGGCTTTGAAATCTTCAGCTTTGGCGCTGGTGGCCGTGGCTTCCAGTGACCGGAATACCGGGTATGACGGGCACAGGACTTGCGTCTGGTCATAGAGGGCGCCAGCCAGGATCAGGCTGCAGTGAGATACCTCGGGAAGTAGTGCTTTCAGGTCCGCGGCCACGTGAGCCAGCAGCTGCTCGGCATCAGAATTCCCGAGCAGAGCAGGGCGTTTTGCGTCCGCCCCATAAAAACGGGTCGCATCGGTTTCGATGGCTACCAGGATTCGGTAGAAACGGGTCTCCCCAGGCTGCGACGCCATTCAGAACAGCGAGAAAGGGGACTTGCCGCTCCCGCCTTTTCCTCTTGAGCGGCGGCTGCGCATGCGGGAATGAAGCTGTTTGCGGCGTTCCTCCAGCCAGTCAGAACGTTCCATTTCCAAGGCTTCCTGTCCCAGGCGATTGGATTCGGCAGCACGGAATACACAAAAATCCTGGTATGCCTGGATTTCATGTTTGAGTTCCCGGCTTACCATTTCAATCATGATGGCATCATCGAGAAAACCCAGCCCGGGAATGTCATCCGGTATCAGGTCTTCTGGCTCTGAAAAATAAGCGAGCGCTTCCAGTACGCGTGTACGGTCATCTTTCTCCAGGCCCCAGCCACTGTCGATGACCATTCCGATCAGTGTCTCCATCCGGTTCATTCGTTCACGGATAAAATCGGAGGTATCGGATTGCCACACCTCCGCCAGGAGTTTGCGGGCGTTGGCAATGACCGCATCCTCATCCAGGTCGCCGGTCTTTTGCCTCGCGTCCAGCATCACTTTTTTGAAATAGTCAAGATCTTCGTTGCTCAGTTCGAAGGTTATTTCCATCGACATCATGTTCTCCCGGAATATATCCGTTTCATGAGATTAGCCTAAAACGCCGGCTTTCCGCCGTCAATCGCGTTTCCTTCGGATCAGAACTGTTCTTCCCTGGTGAGCCCTTTGGCCCGCGTGACGGCAGATCTGAAATAGCCTGGCTTGCCCGGGACAGGATAAAGGTGTCCCTTGTGCGCAAAACTCAGATAGCCGTCCTCGACTGTGCGAACCCGGCCCTCGAGGTCAAAAGGCAGACTTTTTACCTCCTTGCTAGCCAGTGATTCCAACAGGTTGCGGCTGAACTCGTCAGGTAACTCCTCAACATTGACCTCTTCCACGGAGTTGGCGCCGATCAGCAGTTCGAACTCCCTGTTTTCGCGAGTCAGTTGCACGCCGTTGACGGTCACCGTGATATCGATCATCGAAATGTTCATCGGCACGCCGTTCTGGTTTCGTATATCAAAATCAGCGGCCAGGCGGTCATCGATCAGGCTCATACTTGAAATACTGATGAAAGGTGGTCTTCCCTTGATGATATTGGGGCCGCAGGAGACGAGAAATACAACGGCTGCGGCCAGCAATAATACCAGCGGCAAAATTCGGGGGCGGTCAGCAGAATTCAATTGTGAATGGGATTGCATATGTGGCACCTCACCTTATGAGCGCAATTTTGCGACGATTCCGGCGCAGCAACAACTGTCTCGGACGGCATGTTGACCAGGCATGGATCAAATACCTCCGGACAGCGCATATGAAACACGCAGCCAGCCGGGGGAGTCAAGGGCGAAGGCTGCTCACCGCCCAGAACCAATGGACGCGGGTGGCCGGGATCAGCGACTGGAACAGCCTGCAGCAGGGACTTGGTGTAAGGATGGGCGGGCGCGGCGAACAGGGTCTGCGCTGGACCTGTTTCCAAGAGTTTACCCAGGTACATCACACCGACCGAATCCGCCAGCTTACGCACCACCGCCAGGTCATGGGAAACGAAAATGAAAGCAATCCCCCGCTTTACCCTCAGATCCTTAATCACCTTGATGATGCGTGACTGCACGCGGACATCGAGTGAAGACACCGGCTCATCTGCGATGATCAGGCTGGGCCGGGTGATCACGGCGCGCGCCAACGCTACCCGCTGCCGCTGACCACCGGAAAGTTCCTGCGGATATCGATTGGCCAGGGCGGGGTCGAGGTCCACGGTTTCCAGGCTGGCCGCAACCTGTGCCGGTCTTTCCGCCGGGTTGCCGATCCGGAAATGCTCAAGAGGTTCGGTCAGCGCCTGGCGAACGGTGCGCCGCGGGCTGAGTGACGCCAGCGAATCCTGGAATACCAGCTGAATGTCCTTGCGGGCTGAATTCAAATCGGACTTATTCATCGTGAACAGGTCGTTGCCGCGGAACAGCGCCTGGCCAGCATTCGGTTTAACCAGTTGCAGAATCGCGTGAGCCAGAGATGACTTACCCGATCCGGATTCACCGACCAGCCCGTAGATTTCACCCGCCGCGATGTCCAGGCTGACCCCGCGTACAGCCCGGAGTGGTTTGCGAGAGCCGGCGGCCGGGGGATATTCGACAGACAGGTTGCGAATACTGAGCAGGGTTGGTGATCGCTGCGGCATCAGGCAACTGCCCCGGTGGTGTAAGACAGCAGTTGCCTGGTACAGGGGTGCTGTGGCTGCTTGAAAAGGTTCTCGACTTCGGCGGTCTCAACGATTACTCCGTCAAGCATGACCATGACCCGGTCTGCATATTGCGCAACAACACCCAGGTCGTGGGTGATCAGCAGGATGGCCGTACCGTACTCCCGGCCCAGCTTCGTCAGCTGGTCCAGCACCTGGGCCTGAGTAGTGACATCCAGCGCCGTCGTTGGCTCGTCTGCAATCAATACGGCGGGGCGGCATGACATGGCCATGGCGATCATCACCCTTTGCCGCATGCCGCCGGAAAGCTGGTGGGGATAACTTCTGAAGATTCGTTCAGGATCAGCAAAACCTACCTGCTGCAGCATCTTGATAGTCCGGTCCCGGGCTTCGTTTCGCGCCGATCCCAGGTGGCGCCTGAGCACACTGCTGACCTGGTGGCCGCAACTGAACACCGGGTCCAGCGCCGTCAGCGGTTCCTGGAAAATCATGGAAATTTCGTTGCCCCTGAGCTTTCGCAGCGAGGCCGGTGGCAGGTCGCTGCAGTCAGTACCGTTCAGCTCAATCGCCCCGGCCGTCACCTGCCAGTGGCTGGCGGGAAGGAGCCCCATGATGGCTTCAGCAGTCTTGGTTTTGCCGCAGCCGGATTCTCCCACCAACGCCAGTATTTCGCCTTTCCGAAGATCAAAGCCGATCTCGCTCACAATGGCCGGCGCCCCGGGCTCCAGGGTACTCTTTACCGTCAGCTTGCTGATTCTCAATGCCGGCTGGTTCACAAGGCTGCCTGTTTTGGATCAAAGGAGTCCTGCAGTGCATCCGACAACAGGTTGAAGCCCAGCAGCAGCAGGAACAACATGATGGATGCAGCGAGAAAATTGTTGAAATGTCCCGCCAGCACTTCCTGGGTGCTTTCCGCCAGCATCAGGCCCCAGCTGACGCCATCCTGCACGCCCAGTCCCAGGAAACTGAGGATAACCTCGGTCTTGATCGCGGCGACAAATGAAATGCTGGCCTGGATCAGCAGAATATGCAGCGTGTTGGGCAGCACGTGGCGCATCAGAATAAGCCAGGAGGGCAAGCCAATCGCACGGGCCGACAGAACGAATTCCCTGGACTTGATCTTCATGACCTCTGCCCGGGCCAGCCGGGCGGTTGCCGTCCAGAAAGTTGCGATCATCGCCACGTGCATCGCCCACGGTAATCCCTGCAAGGCAAACGCAACCGCGGCGACAAACAGGTAGAAAGGAATCGAGTCCAGCACGCCGGCCAGCCACAGTACGGTGCCATCGGCAAGGGTGTTGCTGCGCCAACCTGCGACAGCGCCGAGTGCCGCACCCAGCGCAGTGGACAGCAGTGAAACGACGATGCCGATTTCAAACGCGGTGCGTACGCTGTAAACGGCACGTTCAAAGATATCCTGTCCCAGCTGGTTGGTGCCAAACCACCAGGTCGAGCCTGGCGATGCCCAGCGCTCGCCATCAGCGGCAGACCAGTTCTGACCGGCCCATCCTGCCCAGACGGCCACGGCCAGCAGGAAAAAGAAAATCACTATGACCAAACCGGTGAGCCCGCTACGACTGATTCTCATTTTTCGTCGGGCCAGTATTTCAGTAGCCACTACGCAATCCTCGGATCGACCAGCTTGTAAATGAAATCCGTGAACAGCTGGATCACGATGAAGGCGACGGCCGTCAGCCCCACAACCGCTTTCAGGACCGGTTGGTCGCCACTGGTGACTGCATCGAAAGTGGCTTTGCCGATCCCCGGGATACCGAAATAACTCTCGATCAGCAGGCTTCCTGAAATCACTACCAGCGGGATGGTGTACATGAACCGGGTGATGATCGGTACCAGGCTGTTCTTGAGTACGTGCCGCCACAGGATGGTCATCGTTGAAGCGCCATAAGCCCTTGCAGTTCGGATGTGGTCTTTACCGGCCTCTTCGACGAAAACTGCACGAAAGAAACGGGTGTTATAGCCCACCGTGATGAAAATCAGCGAAAGCGTGGGTACTGTCACGTAATAGAGGTAGCTGGCAAGTCCGCTGACTTGCCAGCCACGAACCGGGAACAGGTTGAGGCCGTAAGGCGTGCACAGCAGAACCTGCAGAAAGATGATGACCACCAGGAAGCTGATGCTCATACCGGTCACCGAGAAACCGGTGATCAAGCGATCCGTCCATTGGTCTTTCTTGCCCGTGGCCAGCAATGCCAGGGCGATGCCAAGCAAGTTGCCCAGAATGAAGCCTGGCAGCATCAACGCCAGCGTCACCGGGATGGTTTTTTGCAGAATACGGTTGACCGACTCGCCCGAGGAATTCGAGGCGCCGAGGTTGAAAGTGAACAGGTCTGCCAGGTAATGGCCGTATCGCACGACAAAGGACTGGTTGTAACCCAGTTGTTCCCGTACTTCGGCGATTTGCTCGGTGGTCGCATTCTTACCGATAAGGGTATAAGTCTGATCCGGCCCGAACCATACCATCAGCGAAAAACTGATGAAGGTGACGCCCAGGATCAGCAGGCCGCCATGGCTCAGTTTACGCAAAAACCAGGGCACTATGGGACCTGTTCAACCGTAGTGGCGCCAGGGCTGCCGGTATGGACAAACCTGAAGAAAAATCCTCCGACGAACGAACGGTCAGGCAGCATCCTGAAGTTGCGGCTCCATAACAGGATAAGTTTGCGGGATACGCCGCTGATGGTGGCGCAGTCATCAATCACGATCCGGTTCATGTTGCGATACATGGTGGTTCGCAGCGGCGAACTCTGCATACTGGAGCTTGACTGGTACAAGCGGTCGAATTCATCATTTTGATAGTTGGCGCTGTTTGACCCGGGCGACGCATTGGGCCCATAAAACAATTGCATCGTGTTCTCGGCATCCGGATAGTCCATCGTCCAGCCCGTTGTCACCAGCATCACTTCGCGATTGAGGTAGGCTTTCGCATAATCTCCATAGGTCGCAAAAGTCAGCGGGCGGATCTTTTCAGGGGGATAGCCAATATCTCCGAGAAAACTCCTGAATTGCTCAAACATCTGCCGCTCAGTGACGCTGGACGGAAATCCGTACTCGAGCACGGGCAGGTTTGCAGGGTTCCAGCCGTGTTCCGCCAGCAGCGCCCTGGCGCCATCCAGGTCACGCTTGACAGAAGACTGGTCCTGTTGCGGATCAAATTCAGGCGCTGCCGGAGGAATGATGCCGGGAAACACCTGGCCAATGTTGTAGTAAAAGACTTCGTTTCGCTTTGGCCAGTCGAAGGCCTTGATGATGGCGCAACGCAGCGCCCTGTTCCGCACATTCTGGAGCGGATCGGGATGCTCGCCAATCTTGCTGTCGGACATGTTGAAATCAGTATGGACGAACCCGGATTCAAGGTTGGCCAGCAAGTGGTATTTTTCCGCCAGCGTCGCCTCCAGCGTAGGGGGATCGCGCCGTTGCAGGACCTGGTCGAACTGACTGACGGGCACTTTTACGAAATCCAGTTCACCGGCCAGGAAGGCATTCCAGCGAGACGCATCCTCGGCGATAAACTCCAGTTCGATCCGGTCGGTAAAAGGCGGCGCCAGCCCCTCCAGGGCATCCAGGCCGTAACTTCCATGCAGGGCCGGGTCAAAGCCCTCAGCCTCCAGGCTGAAAGGCTCCTGCCGAAACCCTGGGTTTCGAAGCAGCACGGCTCCGGCACTGTTGAACCGTTGCAGTTTGAAAGGACCGGATCCGACCGGATGAATGGCGAATTCCTGTCCGTAATGCTCCACCGCCTCCCGCGGAACAATAGCCGAGTAGCCCTGCGCCAGCGTGTGGACCAGTTGCGGGAACGGAGCAACCAGCTGGATCTGCAGTGTGCGGTCATCCAGCGCCTTCAGGCCCGGAATATCCTGCTGATAATCGGAACCGTTCTCTTTCCATTCATCCAGCCCGACAATTCGGCCCTGCCACAGCCAGGTTCCCTGCGCGCGGGTTTTTGGATCGAACTGCCGCTTGATTGAATAGACAAAATCTTCAGCGCGAAGGGCGCGGCCCTGGCCGTTGGGGAAGGCATCATCATCGATAAAATGAACCCCGGGTTTGATTCCGATCGTGTAAATCAGGCCATCAGACGATACCTGGGGCAGGCCGTCCGCCAGGTTGGGCTCAACCTGGTAGGGCCGGGCCAGGTATTTATAACGGTACAGCGTATCGTACAGGTTGACCGCCAGGAAATTGGCATAGATATTCGACGCCTGGGCCGGGTCGAGGCTGCTGGGAGCGCCGTCCATCGCATGCCGGTAAATACGGTAACTGTGGTCCGCTCCGGGTTCGGCGGATGAACGATCATCGCAGGCCGTAACCGCCAGCAGGGCGATGGCGGCCAGGCATAATGTCAGCAGTTTGGCAGTGAACGGGATCACGGGGTTCAGCTTACCCCAGCAGGTCAATACTCTTCCAATAAAGCGTCATAATCCGGTTGTGGCGGATCGCCATCATAGATTTTGAATTCACGGTTCTGCAGCCAAACGTCCCTGACCAGTACATAGGGATCGTTCGCCGCGTCCAGTTCGGCCTGGAAGGGCAGCAATTCGGCTCGCAATGAAATCAGGTCCACGACCAGTGGGATGTAATTGTTGTACTCGCGGATGGCGAAACTGACCGGGTGAAAGTAGCCGTAAAACCCGCGGCCAATGAAATCGCGCGCCGTGTAAGGTCCAAAGATTGGCATTACCAGGTAACGGCTGTCTCTCCATCCCCAGACGGCAAGCGTCTGCCCAAAATCTTCATCATATTTGGGCATGTCCAGCTTGGTTGCGACATCGACGAAACCCAGCATCCCAACCGTTGAATTCATCAGGAACCTGCCGGTTGCTGTCATTGAGTCTTCAAACTTTCCCTGCAGGATCAAGTTGATAAAGGTAACCGGATAGGACAGGTTTCTGAAGAAATTCCGTACCCCACGCTGGGGCGCATCGGGCATGACGTAATCGTAGCCCTTCGCAACCGGTCTGAAAATCGCGTTGTCGAAGGCCATGTTGAACGAATGAATTTTTCGGTTATAGGCTTCCCAAGGGTCACGTTCCGGATCGGTCATGGTGACCTGCTGGCTGGAGCAACCGGCCAGGATGAGCAGCTGCATCAGCCCAGCGGCCACATAGACGAGGGTTTTTCGGGTCACGGGTTCTTCACTTCCCTGCCTGAAAGATTCAGAAGCTCAGTGGCTTCGCTCAAGCTGGCGAGACTCATCAGGCTGGAAGGGGCATTGATGTATTTCAGTGGCTCAGCGGGCGCCTGCCTGGAAGCCTGCCATTCCAGCAGCAAAGCCAGCCCGGCGCTGTCGGCGGCAGTCACCTTCGACAGGTCCACTGTCGCAGGCAGGCCGGACATAATGTTCCGGGCACGCTGGTAGAGATCGGGAACGGACTCGAAAGTCAGTTCGCCGGTCAGATAAGCGCAGCCTTCTTCGCCTGCATCGATGGAGCCCAATTCAGTCATTGATCTTGAAAGTGCCCGCAATGATTTCTTCTGTCACCTGATCAATTCCATCTGCGGCCACGCGAGGTGAAATCTGGTTGCGAAAGGTGATGACATAGGAAATGCCTTCAACGGTTACATCAAACGCTTTCCAGCCAAGGTCTGTTTTACGAAATGCATAATCCACCGGTGCAAAGCCCCCGTTTTCAAGCTTGATGCGCGTGCGAACCCGGGTCAGTTTATCCGTGTTTTTTCCTTTCATCGGCAGCACTTCAAGCTGCTTGTCAGAGCGGAATTCCAGCAGGCCATCGGCATAACGGTTGACCAGGACATTACTCATGGCATCTGCAAAAGCGCCCAGTTGCTCATCGCTGATACCCCGTCCCGCTTTGCCCAGTATAAGGCGTGCAGAATATTCCAGATCCAGCAGGCTCAGCAGGTCTTCACGCACGATGGCCCGAAGCTTTTGGGGGTCTGTTTCGAATTCTGCCCGTCGCTCATCCAGCGTTTGCAGCATATTGGACGAAGTTTCTTCGATGATCGTCAGCGGGTCGCGCTCATCGACGTTATTGGCTTGCGTCACCTGAGTGACAAACAGTAATAAGGCAGCCCAAAAAATATGTTTCATCATTCCTCTTTATCCGATCCGGCGTTGAACAAATACTTACCGATTATCTGTTCCAGAACAAGAGCCGACTGGGTGATGAACAGTTCATCGCCATTCGTAAGCATGTCCGGAGCTCCACCCGGTTCCAGCCCGATATAGCGGTCGCCCAGCACACCCGATGTGAAGACGGATGCTCCCGTGTCTGAAGGTATCTCGTTAAACCGGGAAGACACTTTCATATGAACGATCGCTTCAAAGGTGACAGGGTCCAGCTCAACGGATTCAACCATGCCGACTGTCACCCCGCCGATTTTTACCGGAGCCCGGTCGCGCAGATCGCCGATATTGGTGAACCGGGCGCTGATGGTATAGGTTTCCTTGCCCAGTTCCTGCCCGTAGTCTGTTGCCCGCGTGGCCAGCCAGATCAGGGCGGCAATCCCAAGCAGCAGAAAAACTCCAGATGCGAATTCAACTTTGTAGTTCGCACGCATAGCAATACCTCATGTCAGGAATGACGTCATGATGAAGTCAAAAATCAGAATCAGTACAGAGCTCAAAACCACCGTGTTGGTCGTGGCGGTTCCTACTCCAGCGCCGGTGGGGCGGGCGGAATATCCGAAATAAACGGCTATCAGGCTGACTGTGCCGCCAAATACGAAGCTTTTCCAGACACCGCCGATGAAGTCTTTTTGAAAATAAATGCTGGTCTGCAGCTTACTCCAGAAAATACCCGAATCCAGGTCCATCACGCCGATGGAAAAAACAACGCTGCCGAGAATAGCCATCGCATTGAACATCGCGGTCAACAGCGGTACGGAAATCAGGCCGGCGGCAAAACGCGGCAGCGCGATCCGGTGGATGGGATCGATCGCCATCAGTTCCATCGCCTCAATCTGGTTGGTGGCCTTCATCAGGCCAATTTCGGCCGTGATTGATGTACCGGCACGACCGGCGAACAGCAGTGCGGTGAGTACAGGCCCCAGTTCCCGGAACAGTGATTTCCCGACCAGCACGGAAACCTGGTCGGAAGCGCCGAACTGCTCAAGCGCGTTGATTGCCTGTAATGACAGCACCATGCCGACGAAGAAACCACAAATCATGATGATGACCAGTGAGCGGGCGCCGATCAGGTACGTTTGCTGCATGACCGTTTGTATCTGGGTCAAGCTGAACCGGATGCCGGCCAGCATCCGAAACAGGAACAGCAGGCACTGGCCTGCCTGGGATACAGGGCCGCTGATCACGCCCGTTCGATTTTCCAGGTTCACTTTGCTCAATCCAGCAGCCTCCAAGGCGCGCCGGGAGGTTCATAGTGAAATGGAATGGGCCCTTCAACCCGACCATTCATGAACTGGCTGACGCCCGGATCGGAACTGTCAATCAGGTCCCGAGGCGCTCCTTCACCGGCGATTCTGGAAGAAGCGATGATGTAGCAGTAGTCGACCAGGTTGCTGATCTGATTGACGTTATGAGTAACGATCACACTGGTCAGGCCCAGGGCGTTATTGGTTTCACGCATCAGTCTGCGGATGGTTGAAACCGCAATGGGATCCAGTCCTGTCAACGGCTCGTCGTACAGCATGATATCGGGATCCAGCACCACAGATCGGGCAAAAGCGATCCGGCGCGCCATACCGCCGGACAATTCATGAGGCATGCGGTCTTCCGTGCCGCCGAGGCCGACAGCGCTCAATTTGCTCATGACCACTCGCCGGACCAGGGGTTCCGGCAGGGAGGTGTGTTCCCGGATGGGTGTGGCGATGTTCTCAAAAACGGTCAGGTCGGTAAACAAGGCGCCGTCCTGCAACAGTACGCCAATGTCCCGGCGGAAGAGTTTCAGTTCACGGTCTGACATCGCAGAAATCAACTGGCCATTGATCTCAATCGTGCCTTCATCGGGACGGAGTTGTCCGGAGATCAAGCGCAGGATAGTGGTCTTGCCTGCGCCGCTGGGCCCCATGAAAGCCACGATCGAGCCCCGCTGGATGTCCATGCTGACACCGTCAAGGATGGTCCGACGTCCACGACAGAACACCAGGTCCCTGATTCGGATGATCGGATCATCCGCTTTGATGCTGTTATTGCCGGACTCGTCCATCGGTATCCTGAAAGCACACGGAGCATAATTGTAGAGGATATGGAGATGTTTTGGACACAAAAAAAGAGAGGAGGCTTGCGCCTCCTCTCCGTGTAGAAGTATTGGAACTCCGCACTGGTGGACTGCAGATCCTCCTTGGCCTTTCCAACTCCGTCCGATTCCTCAGTACTCTGCCTCTGGGCTTCGGTCGCGGGACTTCTACTCCCGCCTTATTTCTCGACGTCTTTCGGTCTTCCGATTCCACAGGGTTGCGCCCGTTTCCTCGTCGGTTTCCAGAACTTGCGTTCCTTTCACCTCTCGGCTCTTCCGGCTCGCGCCTTCCAAGCTCTGGACTTTCCGCTGCCGAAGCTGCTTCTTGTCCGTGATCGTCCGAAGCGTGAACTTCTCCGATCTTTTTCGACCTTCTTCAGCGCTAACTGGTTCCAGTCTGTCGACCTGCTGAGGCTTGCACCTCCTGGCGTCTATCTCAAGGGATCGCGTCTCCCTTTCGAGTCACCCTTCTTTGGTACGACCGACTTTTGCAGAGCCCGGTCTGGGTGACGTGCTCAGTACCATGTGAGCACTTTAGCCGTCTTCCGTAACCCTCCTTAATGCCTTCCGGCGGGTCGGCCGTCCGGCCGGTGGGTTTCGTCTAACGGGGTATTAAAATTACTCCTCGAAGATCGGCCTGTCAATACAGTTCGATGACAGCTTAGGAGTCAAAATTCAAGACTTGCCTCATGTCCGATTGCCAAGTTACTGAATTATTACAAGTCGCAAAAATTTCCCAATTTCTGCGTTTGCGACGAACCGAATTTTACGGTTAAAAAATGATCACACCGGAAATCAAAGAGCAGATACTATGACTCTCATGCTGAAAAAATCTTTCCTGATGTTCCTGTTGCTGGCCCTCGCAGCCTGCGGAAAAGCTCAGTCCGAGTCAGCGGAATCTGCACCTGTTTCCAACCAGCGAGAATCTGTCGAACCGGTTGAGCAAGCCGCCGAAAACCATCAGGCCCTGGCCAGAAAGCAGGCGCCCAGGATGACGCTCGACCAGATCCAGGAAGACCTGGATATTCCCGGGCTGTCGCGACCCTGGACCGGTGACCTCGATGGTATGGTGGAGAGGAGGCTGGTCAGAGTGCTCACCGTCTACGGCCTGGGCAGGTATTACGTGGATAACGGGCAGGAAAAGGGAATGACCTTTGAGCTGATGAAAATGTTCGAGGGTGAGCTGAACAAGCGATTCGGCAATAAGGCTCTGCCGATCCACCTGGTATTTATCCCGGTCGCCCGTGACGAACTGATCAGGGGCCTGGTTGAGGGCCGGGGCGACATTGCTGCAGCTGGATTGACGATTACTTCTGATCGGCAGGAATTGATCGAGTTTTCAGATCCGATGACAAGGACACTGTCGGAGGTTCTCGTCACGGGCCCGTCCGCGCCCGAGGTCAACCGGCTTGAAGACCTGGCCGGCAGGGACGTTTATCTGCGGGCATCCAGCAGCTACCGGTCCAGCCTGGAAGACATTAATCGCCGGTTTCGCGAGCAGGGGCTGGAAGAAATCGTCATTCAGTACATATCTGAACACCTGGAAGACGAGGATTTGTTGGAAATGGTAAACAGTGGATCGCTGGAATGGGCGGTAGTGGATGATTACAAAGCCGATGTCTGGGCGAGTGTTTTTGAAAATCTGATCGTGCGCAAGGATATCGAGTTTCGCAAGGGTGGACAGCTGGGGTTTGCCCTGCGCAAAGACAGCCCTGAATTGAGGGAGTTCGTCAACGGCTTCGTCAAGGGGCATCGCCAGGGTACGCTGAAGGGCAATATCCTGATCAAGCGATATGTCGATAACTTCGATTGGTCAAAGAACATCCTGGGCGCTGCCGATTACGAAAGATTCCTGGAGGTTGTGAATATTTTTGAGAAGTACGGTAATCAATATGGGATTGATTACCTGATTGTCACTGCACAGGGCTACCAGGAGTCCCAGCTGAAGCAATCCGCCAGGAGCAAGGCCGGGGCGGTCGGTATCATGCAGTTGTTACCCAGCACGGCGGCGGATCCAAATGTAGGAATCAGCGATATTTCCACGGTTGAAGCAAATATTCATGCGGGTATCCGATACCTTGATTTCCTGCGAAACCGATATTTCAGCGACTTGTGGACGGACGAACTCAACCAGACACTGTTCGCCCTGGCGGCCTATAATGCGGGTCCGGCTCGCGTCGCCAGGCTGCGACAAAAAGCAGCCGCGCAGGGTTACGACCCGAACAAGTGGTTTGACCATGTGGAAGTGATAGCGGCAAAAGAAATCGGGCGGGAAACGGTCCAGTATGTCGCAAATATCCTGAAATACTATGTGGTTTACCGCCTGAGTATTGTTCGCACGCTGCAGAGGCGTGAAGAGCGAGAGCAACAAGCAATCCATTAAATGTATTCAACTACTGACCTATCGAGGTAAAAACCATGTCCGAAATGGCATTTGAAGTCACCCTGAACGCCCCCTATGCGGAAGCCGTGGATCAGGTGATCGAAGCACTGAAGCAGGAAGGCTTCGGCGTGCTGACCCGGATTGATGTGCACGATACGCTGAAGGAGAAGCTGGGCGTCGAGTTTCGCAACTACAGCATTCTTGGGGCCTGTAACCCACCCCTGGCACACAAGGCGCTGAGCCACCGTCCCGACGCGGGCCTGATGCTGCCATGCAATGTCATTGTTGAGGAAGTTGAGGACGGGACGCTGGTGCGGATCGTCGATCCGGCAGCGATGATGCAGGCCGGCGGCCTTGCCGGGGACCCGGCAATGGAAGAGGTCGGTGGCGAAGCGGGCAGTCGTTTGCAGCGCGTTGCCCGGTCGCTGTCCGGCTGAGCAAAGCCCTCATTCGCCTTGACGAACCGGCATTCAGGGTCAAAGATAAAAAACAATCCACTCCGGGAATCTTTTCATGACCTGTAATTCAAATGCCGGGCTGCTGCTGCGCGTTGCCGGCTTGAGCCTGTTCGTCCTCTTGTTGCCTGCGATTGCGCTGGCCGCGGGCGTTGGAGGTTCGATGCTGTCGATCGGTTCGGCGGCCGGTGTTGCCGTGATGGGAACGGCTCGTGGCGTCTATACGTTCTTCGGCCATCTCAAGTGGTCATGGGCCATCCTGCTGGGCTATCTCGCCAGCATCGGGACTCATTTCATGGTCAATGCTTCGCTGTTCACCTGATGATTAACTCAAAAGAACAACGGGACGCGGGTCTCAAGAAAGAGATTGGTCAGCTGGGCTTCGGCGCCATTGCGCTGAATGGGACCATTGGCGCAGGGATTTTCGCTTTGCCGGCGATTGCGCTGGAACGGGCCGGGCTTCTCAGCCCCTGGATATACGTGGCCTGTGGCGTGCTGATCATGGCGATCGTATTCGTATTCGCCCGTGTGGCGAGTTATTTTTCCGACACCGGCGGGCCGGTGACGTATGCAACACGAGCTTTCGGGCCTTTCGTCGGCTTCCAGGCCGGTTGGTTGCTGACATTGTCTCGCGCCGCTGCTTTTGCTGCCAACGCTCACCTTATGGTCACCTATGCGGGCTGGTTCTGGGCACCGCTGGCGGATGGAACGGCGCACCTGGTTGCCGTGGCCCTGGTCTGCGTGGCGCTTACAGCCATCAATATCATCGGCATCAAGCAGGGCATGATGGCAATCTTTGCTCTTACCGTGCTCAAGCTGTTACCGCTGGTGCTGCTCGTCTTCCTCGGCATCAGCCAGACCAACCCGGAGATTTTTGCCGCCGCTGAAATCCCGTCGCTTGGTTCCATGGGTGAAACGATGCTGATCGTTTTTTATGCCTTCGTCGGCTTCGAAAGCGCCGTGATACCGGCCGGAGAGGCCCGCAACGCCAAGCGGGATATTCCGTTGGCCCTGGTGCGCACCATCCTGGCAATCACCGTGTTCTATTTCCTGATCCAGATTGTCACCATTTCAGTTGCTCCGGATGTAGCCGGCAGCAAAACGCCGCTGGCTGATGTGGCGATGATCCTGATGGGGTCGATTGGTGCAGGAATCCTGACCATGGGCGCGGTATTTTCCATCACGGGCAACCTCACATCGAGCATGTTGTCGGCGCCCAGGATGCTTTACGCCATGGGTCAGCTGGGCAGTCTTCCCGGCTGGTTCGGGCAGGTTCATCCGCGTTTTCACACACCATCCAACGCCATCCTTTTCTATGCAGCCTTCTCACTGGTGCTCGCATTGAGTGGTGGCTTTGTATTCCTGGCCGTGATCAGCACCATCGTGCGCCTGATGGTTTACGTGATGTGTATTGCGACACTGCCGGTACTGCACCGCAAGCTGGGCGAATACGAGGGGCAGTTCAGGCTCTATGGCGGGATGTTGGTTCCTTTCGTCGCACTGGTCATCAGTATCTGGTTAATGACCCATGCTTCGCTCAAGTCATGGCTCACGACAGGCGCTTTTTTGTTGGTCGGCGGGGTACTGTATCTGTTAACCCGGCGCACCGGCCGGGATTGACGGCACTACAGGCCCTAATCGAGCTCAGCCAGCGGCCGGTAGGGAATGCGGTAAAACTTCGTGTACAGCACCGGCACGATGATCAGGGTCAATACCGTGGCAAATCCCAGCCCGAACATGATCGTGACCGCCATGCTCTCGAAAAAGGCGTCTCCGAGTAACGGCAGCATGCCGAGGATCGTAGTAATCGCAGCCATCGACACGGGTCGCACACGGCTGATGCCTGAATCGAACACCGCCTGGTAGGGCTCTTTGCCCGATTTCATCTCGGTGTTGATCTGATCCAGCAGCACGATACCGTTTTTGAGAAGCATGCCCGACAGGCTGAGCAGTCCAAGCAAGGCCATGAAACCGAACGGTTTGTTCATCAGCAACAGTCCCGTTGTGACACCGATGATGGCCAGTGGAACGGTGGCCCAGATCACCAGCGGCGCCCGCACGGCATTGAACAAAAGCACTGTAATCACGAACATCGCCAGATAGCCCATTGGCAGCGACATGAAAACAGCTTCCTGGGCATCTCTCGACGTTTCGTACTCGCCGCCCCATTCAAGGCTGTAACCTTCAGGAAGCTCGATGGCCTCGATTTGCGGGCGAATCCGGGCAAACAGGTCGTTGGCTGTCTCGGTGCCGAAAGCGTCCGGATCGGTCAACACGGAAAGAGTCCGTTTGCGGTCACGCCGCTGGATCAGTGCGTCTTCCCACTCGGTACGGAATTCATCAACGACTTCGACAATCTGAACGTATCGCTGAAACGAAGTACTCCATAGCTGCACATCATGGATGGAATCTATGCTCAGCCTTTCTTCATCGGGTAGCCGGACCATGATCGGCATCAGGTTGGTGCCTTCGCGGTAAAGTCCTACGCGTAATCCTGAAAAACTCATCAACAGGGAATTATCGAGATCCCGCTTGTTGATACCCAGGCGTCTCGCGTTGGCCTCGTTCAGCTGCGGCCGCAGCATCTTGCTGCGCTCACGCCAGTCATCGCGGACGCCGGTTGCTCCCGGGTCGTCATGCATAATGGCCTTGGCCTTCACGGCGAGTTGCCTCAGGATGGTGGGATCCGGGCCGATAAACCGCGCCTCGATCTTGGCGGCTGGCGAGGGCCCGATATCCAGCCGCTTGAACTTCACGTCCGCTTCCGGGTAGTTCAGTTCAAGGAAATCGTCCACTTCTTCCATCAGCACAGGCAGGTCTTCCGCGTTTTTTGCCCTGAACATCAGCTGTGCGTAACTGGAATAGGCGGCTTCAGGCGCATAAGTCAGCATGAATCGGGGCATTCCGCCGCCGATCACAGCGTGGGCAAAGGCATAACGCGGGTCGTCTCCGAGGGCTTGCTGAATTTCGACAACATACTCGTCGGTCGCCCGGATATCAGTGCCCTCGGGAAGCCAGAGATCCACCAGGAAAATAGGTGTGGTCGATGGTGGGAAAAAGGCCTGCTGCACCTGGCCAAAACCGGCTACAGCTGCAAACAGCATCAGCACCATTGCGAGCACCGTCAAGGCGCGATGCCGCATACAAAAATCGAGTAATACCCGGTAAATCGTAAACAGAATGCCCTGGTAGGGTTCGCCAGGCTGCTCGCCGGTTGCCGCCGCGTCACGGATGTCTTCTCTGAAAAACAGTGAGCAGAAAAACGGTGTCAGGGTGATCGCGGTGAACCAGCTCAAAAACAACGAATACATCAGCACCCAGAACAATGAACCGACAAATTCACCGGTAGAGTCCGGCGAGAGGCCGATCGGCGCAAACGCCAGGATGGCAATCACGGTAGCTCCCAGCAGTGGCCACATGGTCTGTTTGACAATCGCGTTGGCCGCCTCCAACCGGGTAAGGCCGCGCTTGAGACCAATCAATACGCCTTCCGTGACGACGATGGCGTTGTCCACCAGCATGCCCAGGGCAATGATCAGGGCGCCCAGCGAGATACGTTGCAATTCCAGCCCGTGGTTTTGCATCAGGATAAAAGTGCCGCTACACGTCAGGAACAGGATTAGACCGATCAGAATTCCGCTGCGAAAACCCATGAAGAACAGCAACACGACAATCACGATCGCGACCGCTGCAACCAGGTTAAACAGGAATGAGGAAACCGATTTCTCGACCTCCCGTGGCTGGTTGTAGATGCCGTGCATTTCCATGCCGACTGGCGTGATACGTTGCAGGGAGAGGAGCTTTGCTTCCACCGCCCTGCCGATGTCGACGACGTTTACGCCGTCGGTAAATGCCACCCCGACCACCAGTGCCTGCTTACCGCCAAACCGCATGATTCGGTCCGGGACCTCGGCATAACCCTGGAAGACGTCTGCCACGTCTCCAAGATAAATCAGTTGCTGCGAAGCCGGCTCACTGATCAGCAACTGTTCCAGTTGTTCAACATCGGTGAACTCGCCGGTTGGATTGATGCGGACGGACTCGGATCCGGCGCGAATTTCCCCGGCATTGGATACGACATTCTGGGTTTCCAGCAGGGAATAAATGCGCTGGATTGAAATTCCAAGCGCTGCCAGCCTGGCCTGCGAAATTTCGACGAACACCTGCCTTTCCCGGTTTCCGGATACGTCGACCCTGGCCACACCGTCCACCAGCACCAGTTCCCGGCGGATATAATCGACATAATCTTCCAGTTCACCATAGCTGTAGCCCGGTCCGGTAACGGCGAACATCAGTCCGAACACGTCGCCAAAATCGTCCAGGATCAGGGGTTCGCTGGTTCCGGGTGGCAATTCTCCCCGAATCACCATGTCTCGTACCCGGCGGCGCAGGTTATCCCACTCCTGCTCGAGCTCCGCGCCGCCATAAGTCCTCTCAATCTGTGGGGTGATTTGTGAAAGCCCGGCACTCGAGGTCGATCTGACCTTGTCCAGGGAAGCCATCTGCTGCAGCGCCTGCTCAACCGGGTAAGTGACCTCTTCTTCCACCTGCTGTGCCGAAGCACCCGGGTAGCCGACAATGATTTTTGCTTCCTTGATCGTGAAAGGCGGGTCTTCCAGTTGTCCCAGCGAGAAAAAAGCCGTCATGCCGCCCACACCGAAAATCAGCACCAGCATCCAGCTGATGACTTTCTTTTCAATGGCGAACTGCGAAGGGAGCATCAGAGGCCCTGTTCACGCTGCATCGGGCGCACCCACATGCCTTCCTCTACTGCATTCACACCGGCGGCAATGATTAATTCCCCTTCTTCAAGCCCATCCCGTATCGCTATCTGACTGCCGGTCAGTTGTCCGACGACTACATCGCGCCGGGACGCCCGCATGGTCACAGGATCGACCACCCACACCTGCTTGAATTCCGAATCCAGGGGTTCTTCCTCGGCGCTGAAAACGGCTTCGATGGGCACCAGGGTCATGTGAGCCGCCTCCTCCTCGAACAACCGTGACAGATCGGCAATCACCGTCGCGCTCATGCCCGGCAGCACATTCAGGTCGTCGGGTACGGGCAGGGAAAAAGTCACTTTGTAAGTCAGGGTGGCGACGTCCGCCTCGGTTTCATGTTCCTTGTAGTGCGCGGTGAAAGTCCGGTCGGCGTCAGATCCGAACCGTACCTGGACGGGTTGGGGGTCGCGGTTGGACTGGGTCCTTTCAACCCGCGCAATGATGGATTCGGGGACATCGACCGACACGTCGATCATCTTGATGGTCTGGATGATCAGCACCACTTGGCCCGGAGCGACCGATTCGTAATTTTCAGCCAGGCGTCGTGCGACCACCCCGTCGAAGGGAGCGAACAGCTGAGTGTAGTCCAGGTTGTTCTGTGCGCGTTCCAGGTGGGATTCAGCCACTTTCATCACCGCCAGTCTCTGGTCGTAATCTGCCTGGGAAATCAGTTGGCGGCCGATCAGTTCGGCAGAGCGCTTGAACTGGGCGACGGTCAGGTCATACTCGGCGCGGGCCTTGTTCAGTGCAGCCCGGTAATCTGATGGATCCAGGCGTGCCAGCAAATCGCCCTGCCTGACTTCGATACCCCGGTTGGCCGGAAATTCGATCAACTCGCCACCCACCCGGAAAGCGAGATCAGCCACGTCGGAGGCGCGTACCTCACCGGGGAACGACCGGATCAACAATGCATCCGGGCCCTCGACCGTGAAGAGCTTGGCGGGTCTCGCTACTTCAGGTGGCGGCGGAGGTTCCGGCCGGGAACAGGCGGTGGCCAGGATCAGGGGGGTTACAACCAGCAAAGCAAAAAAAGGGTTCACGAAACAGGTCCTCCTACGTGAGGCCTATCTTACACGGGAGTCCAATGCCGGTTTACAGACTCAGAACAATTTTCTGATAGAGTCCGCCGAAATAGAATTCGGAGTCGAGTTGCTCCGGTTTGACACTTTCAGGGAAGAAAGCCGGTAACTCTTCGCGCCAGAGGTCCATCGCAAACGGCTCAAGCCAGGTCAGGATGGGTTTCATCACGTAGCGCATCGGATTGCTGCGTTTCGGGCCATGGTAATCGACGAAGATCACCTTGCCGCCCGGGCGGGTGACGCGGATGGCTTCCTCGACGGTTTTACGGCGGGCATATTCGGGTTGTTCGTGCAGCAGGAAAAACACTACGGTCTCATCGAAACTGTCATCCGGGAATGCCATAGCGGTGGAGTCCTGCAGATGAGCTGCGACGTTTTGATGGCGTTCCAGTTTCTTCCTGACGTTATCGATCTGGATCGGGGCGACATCCAGTACGTCCAGTTTTGAACCGGTTTTTGACAAATGGTCAGCAACACGGTTGGAGAAATCTCCATAAACACAGGCGACCTGCAGCACCCGGCTGTTGGATTCAACAGTCATTTCGTCGAGTACGGCAGCTGTGAGGCGTTTCATATTTCCCCACAGGATCAGGTTGACAACCCATTCACGTTCAAAGAAGTAGAATGACTTCGGGTGCAGGTAGGCCCACCAGTACGTGTCCTGCAAGTATTCAGGTATTTCCGGCACTGGATTAACGGCCACAGGGCTTGGTTCAGTCGCAGAAAATCCTTCTACGCTGTAATCAAAATTTTCAGCTACTGCTCTCGAATCGTCGTTCATCGCTGCTCATACTTTGTACAAATAAAAAGCCGTCATCACGGTGCCGATAAAGGCAACCAGGTAGACGGTATTGGCTACTACCTTGTCTTTCCTCACCCCAAAATCGTGAAACACGACTCTCAGGCGATGAGCAGCATGCCACAAAGCGAGCGATATTACGACGAACAGGCTCAGTTTGCCTAGCCCATTCGTCGCAAATTGATGAATATTTTCAAATTGTAAGCCTTCCGGCACCCGTCCAAGAGCGATCAGCAAAAACAAAGTAATGAGTGCCGGGAATATAAAAGCCGCGATGGTACCGCCGGCGGCGAACAGGCCCCAGACAACAGATTTTTTCGCAATAGTCATGTCAGATCACTCCTGCAAGCCAGAAAACAAACAGCGTAACGACAATCCAGGCTGCGTAGTGGCCGATGACGATGACCCGGTCCGGCAGTTTCTGTTCGCCCAGTTGCAGCGGCATGGCCTTGGGCGCCAGTTTGAACCAGTCGAATGTCATGAAGAACAGGTAAAAAATCAACGAAAAGGCATGGAATGCCACCCATCCGGGACCGGTGAATTCAGCAATAAATTCAGCCCAGCGCCCGGGGGAGTCCGCCAGGGCGGCCAGGCCGACTATCGAGATAAAGCAGTATATGGCGACCAGTATGCAGGTAACCTCCCGCAGCATGTAACGCTTGTAACGCCCGTTGCGCATGTACCACGTGGTCTTTGAAACGGGACGGACATAAGGTTGACGGCTCATGATTTACCTCCCGGCAATTTCTGTTTCCACCATTCGATGGCGCCGTCCACTTTCATCTGCTGAACGGCGGCCGCCGGATCGACACTCTTGGGGCAGACCTCCGAGCAGGCGCCTACGAAAGAACAGTCCCAGACGCCATCATGATCAGCCAGAATATCCAGCCGCTCCGATTTCCCCTGGTCGCGGGAATCGATATTGTAGCGGTGCGCAAGGGTCAGCACGGCCGGGCCGATGAAAGATGAATCCAGCGCATACTGTGGGCAGGCCGCGTAGCAACACATGCAATTGACGCACATGGTGTACTGCTTGAACTTGTACAGCGCGCCGCGCGACTGGTTGTATTCCTCGTTTTCCGGCGGTGGGTCATCCTTGCGGATGATGTAGGGTTTGGCGCGCTGAAGTTTTTCCATCACGTCGTCGAGCACCACCACCAGGTCCCGCTCGATGGGGAAATTTTCCAGCGGTTCGATGCGCACCTGGTCGGGCAGGTCCCTGACAAACGTTTTGCAGGTCAGGCTGGGTTCGCCGTTGACCATCATGCCGCAACTGCCACAGACCATCATGTGGCAGGACCAGCGGTAAGACAGCGTTGTATCGAGGTTTTCCTTGACGTAGTTGATCGCATCCAGGATGGCCCAGTCTTCTTCACAGGGTACCGAGTATTTCTGGAAACGCGGTTCCTTGTCTTGCTCCGGATCGTACCGCAGTACTTCCAGTTCGAGTTGCCTGACGCTCATTTCTCCTTCCCCCCCGAGTAATCGCGCACGCCTGGTTGGGAGCGGGTGATGGTGACATCCAGCCATTCGATTCGCGGTCTGCCGTCTTGCTGCCGATAGGCCAGCGAATGCTTCAGGAAGTGTTCGTCGTCACGTTCGGTATAATCGAGGCGCTGGTGGGCGCCACGGGACTCGCGGCGCTCCAGTGAACCCTCTGCCACGGTTTCGGCGACGTCCAGCATGTTGCGCAGTTCCAGAGCCTGCTGCAGATCAGTGTTGAAAACGTTGCTCTTGTCGTGGACTTCGATGTTGTTATATCGCTGCCGCAGGCCGGCGATACGTTCACAGGCTTCCAGTGCGCCGGCCTCATCACGGTAAATACCGGCGCCTTCCTCCAGCGTGGTCTTCATATCACGACGGATTCCGGCAATGGATTCATCGCTGCCGCTTTGCTGCAGCAATTCACGTATCCAGGTGACTACTGCTTCGGCCTGTTCTATGAGGGCAGGGTCATCTTCTCTGCGGCCGGCTTCCCTGGCGTAAACGGCGGCACGTTCCGCCGAGCGTTTGCCGGACACCAGCAGGTCGGTCAGCGAGTTGGAGCCCAGTCGGTTGGCGCCATGCAGGCCGGAACAGGCCGTTTCGCCGATCGCAAACAGCCCTGGCATCGGGGTCTCGCCGTTGATGTTGCTGTCGATGCCGCCCATCATGAAATGGATGACCGGTCTGACCGGTACCGGATCGGTTACCGGGTCGTGACCCACGTAGGAAGCGGCCAGTTCCCGCACCAGCGGTAATCGCTCATTGATTTTCTTCTCACCGAGGTGACGCATGTCGAGCAGGACACAGTCTCCCCAGGGGGTTTCGACCGTGTTGCCTTTTTTCTGCTCATGCCAGAAAGCCTGGCTGAGGCGGTCGCGTGGACCCAGCTCCATGGTTTTAAGGACGGGTTCGCCGACCGGTGTTTCCGGCCCCATGCCGTAATCCTGCAGATAGCGGTAACCATCCTTGTTGACCAGGATGCCGCCTTCACCGCGACAGCCTTCGGTCAGCAGGATGCCAGTACCGGGCAAGCCAGTGGGGTGGTACTGCACGAATTCCATATCTTTCAACGGAACGCCGGCGCGGTAGGCCATGGCCATGCCGTCACCGGTCTTGATGGCGCCGTTGGTGGTGAACGGAAAAACCTGCCCGCCGCCGCCGGTGGCCATGATCACCACCGGAGCCAGGAACGAGAAGAAGCGTCCGCTGCGCATCTCCATCGCCACCACGCCACGACATTTGCCGTTCTTGTGCAGCAGGTCTATGGCGAAATATTCGTCATAGCGCTTGATCGTCGGAAACTGCAAGGATGTCTGAAAAAGCGTGTGCAGGATATGGAAGCCGCTTTTGTCAGCCGCGTACCAGGTCCGCTTCTTTTTCATGCCGCCAAAAGGCCGCACCGCAACCGAGCCATCGTCCTCGCGGCTCCAGGGACAACCCCAGTGTTCCAGCTGGACCAGTTCCAGGGGCGCCTGGCTGACAAAGTACTCGACAACCTCCTGGTCACACAGCCAGTCACCGCCGCTCACCGTGTCGTTGAAATGCATATCCAGCGAATCTTCAGCCGTTTTCACCCCGGCAGCACCGCCTTCGGCCGCACAGGTGTGGCTGCGCATCGGATAGACTTTTGATACGAGTGCAACTTCAAGCTCAGGATTGTTTTCCGCAATCGCGATTGAAGCCCGCAGGCCCGCGCCGCCGGCGCCGACAATAACGATATCCGCCTTAATGGTTTCCATGAATACTCCCGTCAGAAACGGTACTTCCAGGACGCAGAAATTAACCAGAGATCATAGTCCTGGGTAGGTTGTCCGAGGGTCAGTATATTGGTCAGTGTGTCCTGCGTAACATGATCCAGCGCAAAGTCATCCACATTTAATTTTCCGCTTTCAGCCCTGAGGGTGACGGCGGAACGCTCGTTGATGTCCATCTGGCCGTATATGACCCAGGTTTTAAGCTTGTTTTTCAGCGCCGGCAGCGGTGCGGTTTCGATGAAATCCCCTCCCGTCACATGGATCTGGCTTTCAACATAGGAGTAGGTGTAGTCGATGCCAAAAGTGAGGTTCTCTCTCGCTCCCAGCTGTTCAAAGCCGGCGTGGAAATTGAGGGTATCAACGTCGTCTCCGGAATCCGCATACCAGTTCCGGTCTTCCAGAAAAATCGTTTCCGGGTCAAAACTGTAAATCTGCCGGTTGGACTGGCTCGAATCCCAGTTCTCATGGGTATAAAAAACGCTCAGAGAGATTTTTTCCACCGGCCGGTAGCCAAAATCCAGCGACCAGGAATGGGCTTTGGCCTCGTTCAGCCCGAAATGGCCCTCGCCGTAGTCATCCGTCCAGTGGCTGCCGGTTACGCCGATATTGAAATCCCGGGTCGGGAACCAGTCCACCCTCAGGCGCCATTCGTCACGGTTCCGGTCGGTCTGGTTATATTTGCGCTGCCATGGATGGTTCTGAAAGGCATCCTCCGGCAGCACACCGGGCAGGTAGGATTGCTGGAATGGAAGGTTGCCGATGTACTCATCGACATCGCGGTCCGAGTGGCGGTAATCGATGCTGGCGGACAGGTTCTCCCAGGAAGCCAGGCGGGCTCCGGCCAGCCAGGCCCATTCATTCGAATCCTCGACCTCGGCATAGTCGCGGGAGTAGTCATTCCATTCCACGCCGCCCTTGAGGCTGAACCCGCGTGCGACGCTCCAGTTAAGCAGGGCGTCCGCGGTCTGCCGGGTATAGCTGTAGGGCAGGTTGATCCGGGATAGCGCCTTGGGCTTCTGGTTCTCCGAATCCCCACCGATGTAGCGGTAGGCTTCCCTCGGCGTCTTATTGTCGCGGTCGTCATAGCGGTAGTTGGCGACCAGGTTGAGGCGGTTGGTCAGACGGCTGGTCAGGCGCGTGCTGAAAAACAGCGTGTCGATTTTTGCGTCAGCATTCGTGCGGGGCAGCTCTTCACGAACGCGCAGTGCCGGGTTGATCGTGTAGGGCAGAAACGCATCGTCCTGTTTCATCGTTCCCCAGGAAAGGTCGGCAGTCAGCCGGGTTCTTGCATTGAATATGAAACCCCCATAGGCCTTGAACTGGAGATAACTGTTTTCCGGCTCAAGTGCCATCTGGCCGAAGCCGTCCGGGAACGCCACGCCTTTCTCCCAGTTGCCGACTTTTCCGAACGCGTTCTGGAATTGCAGGGCGGTGTCATCGTTATTGAAGAATGAGGCATACATGCCGATCCCGAACCGGGCCCGGCCGCTGGAGTAATTGAACATCAGGTTCAGGTTATCCGTTTGCCAATTGACCGGCGCGATCAGCTCGGCCGAGCGGGTGCTGGTCATGTTGTAGCCGATGATCCCGAAGGTATTTCGCACGCCGTCCCGGTTTTCGTGCCGGAAACCGATCGCCATGTCCCAGCTTTCGCTGATTTTCAGTTCGTAGCCCAGGGTGATTGACTTGCGGTCCGTCTTGATCTCGTAGGGCCGCAGGTAATCGTCCAGGTTGATGAATCCACGCGTGTTGTTACTGCCGTCGGCAATTTCCCAGCCCACCGGCATGCGCAACTCGTCGCCGCCCAGCCCCATGTAGGGCGTCAGGCCGTTGCTGAACCGGTTATTGGGGATTTGCCGGTAATCGAACCGGAATCGTTGTTTGCCCTGTTGGCTGAAATCGAAAACAAACCGCCTCGAGTTGAGGCCCGCGCGCCAACCCTGGAAGCGCCAGCGGGTCAGGTCGCCGCTGTTCCAGGCAGGGCGTTTTTCCAGCTTGAAATCCAGCAGGGCATAGACACCTTCGTCCGTCAGCCCTGAATATTTGCCATAACGGAAGGAATCGTCACTGAGATAGTACAGGCCCAGTTCGACTTCGTTATCGACTACTGACTCCTTCTTCTGTTCCTTCTTGTCCTCACCTTTTGGCTCATTCTCCGTTTTTTCCTGCGCCCAGCAAGCCCATGAAAAAAGCAGGCATGACAGGGCGATTATGCTCAGAACGGTATGGTTTCGGCTGATCATCGTCATCTCCTCACCGCGTAAGACCGGGGCCGGACGGATGGTTGGATCCGTGGACCTGGTTATGGCAGTTCAGGCACTGGCTGGCCAGTACCTGTGGTGACGCCCCTTGCGGTGGAATACCGGTGCCGCTGTAGGCCGTGCTGGGGTGGTTCCAGGCATTGTGGCACTGCTGGCAAAGCCACGGACCGCGGCCGTTGAGCAGGGGTGCATAATTGGAGCCGTGCGACTGGTGGCAGGTGCTGCAGTCCTCACGAACCGGTTGATGTTCAAACACGAAAGGTCCGCGCTTCTCGGCATGGCATTCGTAGCAGGTTTCGTTGATGGTGTTCTGCACCAGGCTGGCCTCGCCGGCTGAACCATGGGGTTTATGGCAATCGGTACAGGTCATCAGGCCAAGGTGCGAAGTGGCCTGGCTGGCGGCCTGCACCGGGTGCCGTGACTGGCGCATGAACTGCGAGCGTTGTTCGGCATGGCAGGTGTAACAGACTTCCGGTTGGCTTTCCACGGCGAGCACCGGGTCGTTCTCTACATGCAGGTCATGACAGTCGACACAAGCCGTTTGCTGGATGTCATGCATGCTGCCCATCCAGTGAAACCGCGCTCCGTTGTCGTGACACCCCAGGCAGTTGCTGTTCTTCAGTTCGGCGGGCTCACCCGGGCTGAACGTGATGGCAGGGCTGGGACGCGATCCGTCAGATGCCTTCCTGGTATGGGCTTTGCTCGGACCGTGACAGGACTCACAACCATGATTATCGTCCGCCATGGGCGTTTCGGGATCCGCAGTTACGGCCATGCGTGAGAGCAGGATCTCATGTGCAGCCTGGGCCCGCCCCTCGCCGTGGCAGGCCAGGCACATTCTGGAGCCGCGGGAGTACTCAGCTTCAGCTTCTATGGGCTCGCTTTCCGCCGCCAAGGCCGTTCCACCAGCCAGAAGAAAAAATGAGTAGACCAGCAAAACCAGCATGGTCCGGATAGTCGAAAGACAGGATGGACGTTCGAACATGCTACCGCTCTCTCCAAATCGATGGGCCTTTTCCTGCCCGGCTCAGGCCGGGCTACAGGCTATTGTTTGTCAGTTTGTTTTTTAGTTATTGTTGGCGCCCTGGTCGATCCAGAGTCTTATGGTTTTTATGTCTTTGCTTGCAACTTTATCCATTGAACCGTGTGGCATGCTGATGGATGGATCGGCCCGGCCTTCCATAAGGACCAGCAGGTTACTGCCCTCGCTGTCACCGCCGATGACCATTGCTCCGAACTTTGTACCTTTCATCAGGTCGTCGTAGCTGACCATGCTGAAGCCACTGGCTTGGTATCCTTCACCGCCTTCCTGGTGGCAGGACAGACAGTTCTGATCGAGGATAGGCTTGACGTCCTGTGCAAAGCTCACGGCGTCTTCCTGCGCACATCCTGGTAACACGGACAGCAAAGCGAAGGGGGCCAGGCTGCTGATAAGCCATGTGCTCGCAGTTCCGGTCTTAAACATTGTTCATTCTCCAGAGTCCTGTTCCGCTTAAAAACTACGCTCGTGCCCGAATATTACTTATGATACAAGTCAATTAAACGAACTATTGAAAGACCATTTTCCAAAAAAGGTCAATATTTTGAATCAATATTATCACTGGCGGACTCACATGTGAAAACAGCGATCGTTGGGGCAGGGATTTCCGGACTGGCCACCGGGCAGGCCATCCTCGCCAGGGACCCGGCGGCGGAAGTCGTTGTTTTCGAGTCGGGTCCTCATACGGGCGGCAAGGTCCTGTCGGAAATCACCCCGGAAGGGTACCTGTGCGAATGGGGCGTCAACGCGTTTCTGGATAAAAGCCCCCGAACCCTGGAACTCTGCGAGGAAATCGGCCTGCAGCCTGTTTCCGGCGATGTCTCGGCCAAGAAAAGATATGTTTTCAGCGAAGGCGAGTTACACAAGTTGCCTGAAAAACCACCGGAATTCTTCGCTTCCCGGTTGCTCAGCTTTCCCGGGCGGCTGCGTGTGATGGGCGAGATATTCTCAGGCAGAACAAAAAACCCCGATGAGACCCTGGAACAGTTCGGCACCCGGCACCTCGGTAAAGAGGCATTTCAGAAATTGATCGATCCAATGGCCTCGGGGGTGTTTGCGGGCAATGCATCGGAAATGAGCCTGAAGAGCTGTTTCCCCCGTATTCATGAGGTCGAGTCTGAATTCGGCAGCCTGATTCGCGGCCTCATCAAGCTGCAGAAGCAAGCCCGGAAACAGGGCAAAAAGGACACGCCAGGCCCCGGACCCGGGGGGAACCTGACTTCATTCAGGGCGGGTATGAGCGTGATGACCGATACGCTGACGGCCGGGTTGGGTTCACGGGTTCGGGTGAATTCGCCGGTCGGCGGCATCACGCGCAGTGGCGGGCAATACACGGTTTACCTGGCAGATGGCGGCAGTGAGGATTTTGACGCGGTCATCGTGGCGGCGCCCGCCTGGGCACAGGCGAGAATCCTGCACAGTATTTCACCGGCCATCTCCGGCCTGCTGCAAGAGATTGAGTATCCTCCGTTGTCCGTAGTGTGCCTTGGCTACCGGGAGCAGGACACGGCGGATTGTATGGACGGTTTCGGGTTCCTGGTTCCGTCCAGGGAGCAAAGATACATACTGGGTACGGTCGCGGATTCGAACGTCTTCCCCGGGCGCGCCCCGGAAGGTTGTGTTCTGTATCGCACCATGGTCGGTGGGGCCCGGCATCCTCACCTGGCGGAGTTTCCCGATGAGCAGCTGCTGGACCGGGTCCGGTCGGACCTGGGAGACATCATGGGGCTCAAAGCGGACCCGGAGTTCGTCAAGATCTATCGCCATGAAAGGGCTATTCCTCAGTACCTGGTGGGCCATACCGACAGGCTGGAAGCCATTGAAAACCATTTGCGCGAATTTCCCGGGCTGATCCTCACCGGCAACGCTTTCCGGGGCGTCAGTCTTAACGACTGCGTGCTCAATGCTGAAAAAACCGCTGAAAAAATGGTCGCAACAGCCGCTGTCACTGGATAATGATGACATGATAAGAAACAGCCTGAAGGTCAAGGTGGGTATTTACCTGGTGATAACACTCACACTTGCGGTCTTCCTTTTTACATTCATGGTGGTGCGCAACAGCCGCGAGGAATTGTTGCAACAGACGATGGACCATGCCGCGCAGTTATCGGAAGTCATCATCAAGAGTACTCGTTTTGCCATGCTGCAGAATCAACCCTCTCATGTGGACAAAATCATCAAAGACGTGGGTGACCAGGATGACATCGACCGGGTCAGGATTATCAGCAAAAACGGCACCGTAATCCATTCCTCCGAAGAAACGGAGATTGGGATCCTGGTGGACCTGGAAGCGGAGTCCTGTCTCGCCTGTCACCTCGACGAGGAGTCGAAGCGTGCAAGCCCGATGATTGGCAGACCCCGGTTGTTCACCAGTCCGGACGGCCAGTACATGCTGGGGAGTACGGCCGTCATCCGAAACGAACCCAGCTGCGCTACTTCAGGCTGCCATGCAAATGCGGAGGATCAGGCCGTATTGGGTGTTCTGGATATCGTTTCTCCATTGGATCGAATCGATCAAACGATTCGTGACACCACATACAGGATCGTGGCATTTGCGCTGGGTTTCGTGGTGCTGGCGGCGTTGTTGGTCAATATACTGGTGCAACGGATGGTGTACCGGCCGCTGGCTGATCTGAAAGAAGGATCGGAAAGGTTGTCAGAGGGCGACCTCGAACACCCAATTCCGGTACGCAGTGATGATGAACTCGGGCAACTGGCCGAATCCTTCAACAGTATGATGAAGCGGCTGCGTACATCGCGGAAAGAATTGCAGGACTGGGGACGAACCCTGGAGCAGAAGGTCGAAGCGGCAACACACGATCTGCAGATTGCGCAGGCAGAAGCGGCAAGAGGAGAGAAGCTGGCTTCGGTCGGACTGCTCGCGGCCGGAATTGCCCATGAACTCAATAATCCGCTGACCGGTGTACTTACTTTTTCTCACCTCGTGCGGAAAGAGCTGCCGGACGACAGTCCGGAAGCGGAGGACCTGGACCTGGTGATTCAGGAGACCAAACGATGTGCCACCATTATTCGCAGGCTACTGGATTTTGCGCGGGAAAAAACGCCTGAAAAAGGATACTCAGACCTTAATTTATTGATCGAGGACACCTCGCGCCTGATAAGCCAGTCGGCCCAGGTCGCGGATATTGATATCATTCTGGAGCTTGATGAGTCACTGCCGGCGGTCTGGATCGATGAAGACCTCGTCAAGCAGGTGATCATGAATATGCTGGTCAATGCCCAGCATGCCATTGCGGGCGGAGGCAGGATAACGGTGCGTACATCCGTCTGGCAGGGCGGGGATAATAACGGAGTCGGTGAGTCAAAACCCATGGCAAAAATAACCATCACGGACACCGGCTGCGGAATCTCCGGGGAAAACCTGCAGCGTATATTCGACCCCTTCTTCACGACAAAAGGAGTAGGCAAAGGCACCGGGCTGGGATTATCGGTGAGTCACGGTACCATTGCCGCACACGGCGGATTTGTGGAAGTTGAGAGTGAAGTGGGCGTAGGAACTGAATTTCGCATTTACCTTCCCCTGGGAGAAAATGGCAACAGTGAATCCGGGGGTGCCGCTTGAGTGGTCATATTCTGCTGGTCGACGACGAGGAAATCGTCATCCGCAGCTGCCAGCGAATTCTTCGCGACGGAGATTACAAGATCGATGTTGCCAGGGATGGTCTGGAAGCGTTGGAAAAAGTCAATGAGCACGACTTCGATGTGATTATTCTTGACATCATGATGCCCAGGATGGATGGCATCGAGGTGTTGCGAAGGGTCAAGGAGGCGCGGCCGGATATTGACGTGATTATGATTACCGGCCTGCATGACATCGAAACCGCGGTGAAAGCCATGAAGTTCGGTGCATTGGACTATCTGCCAAAACCCTTCGAGCCGGAAGATTTGCAGATGCTGGTAGCAAGGGCGTTTGACCGTCGCGCCAGGTTGCAGGGTAAACCGGGCGAGGAACACAAGTCCTCTAAAAGTTATCATTTCGAAAACATCATCGGGTCCAGTGCGGCGATGCAAAGGGTTTACCGGCTGGTTGCCCATTGCGCCCCGACCAACAGCACGGTGATGCTGCGGGGTGAAAGCGGTACCGGCAAAGAACTGATCGCCCGCGCGATCCATTACAACAGCCTGCGCAAGGGCCAGCCCTTCGTGCCGGTGGATTGCACGTCCCTGAGCGAGAACCTGCTGGAAAGTGAGCTGTTCGGGCACGTCAAGGGTTCGTTTACCGGTGCGGTATCGAACAAGAAGGGCCTGTTTGAAACCGCCGATGGCGGCACCTTATTCCTCGACGAGATTGGAAATATTTCCCTTTCTACGCAGGCCAAATTGTTACGGTTCATCGAGGAGCGGGAATTCAAGGCAGTCGGCGACACCCGGGTTCAGAAAGTGGATATTCGCGTGGTGACGGCAACCAACAAAGACCTCGAAGGCATGGTGGCTGATGGGGACTTTCGTGATGACCTGTATTACCGCATCAACATATTCCCGATCGAGATACCTCCGTTGCGTGAGCGGCGGGATGATATTCCCGCGCTGGCCATGCATTTCCTCAACCGCTTCAACGAGGAAATGAAACACAAGGCCCGGGAATTCTCACCCGGCGCCATGAATCTGCTGATGAATCATGACTGGCCGGGAAATGTGCGCGAACTGGAAAATGTCGTGCAGCGTGCCGTCATACTGGCCAGTGGGGACGTCATACGCCAGGGCCACCTGGTGAACATCATTGATATGTTGCCCCGCGTCGACCTGGATGTTCCCAGGACCAGCGAAGAGCTCAAACAAATCAAGAAAGTCGCCCGGCAGAAGTCGGTTGAAAACGTGGAGAAACATTTTGTTCTGAGCGCACTGAAGCGGAATGGCTGGAACGTTACCCGCGCCGCGGAAGAAACCGGAATGCAGCGCAGCAATCTGCAGGCCCTGATGAAGAAATACGACATCCGGGTTCGAGGAATCGAGCCGGGCTACGACGACGAAGGCTCAGAATAACCCGGAATTCTATTCGTGGGGTTCTTCCCAGCCGGTGAACATTTCCCTGTAGTGTGATGATGGCTTCGGCCCGAGCATGCCCATATAGGCGTGCAGGAAAATGAAGAACACAAACAGGATGAACATGAGGACGTGAATAGTATTGACCACGCGGATGCCGCCTACCATGCTGATCAGGCTTTGAAAACGCGCCACGTCCCACATCATCAGCCCGGTAAAAAAGGTTACCGGCGCCGTGATGAACATCACGAACTGGTAGGTCAGTTTTTGCATCGGGTTGAATTTGTCGTGCGGGTTCACGTTATGTGGGCGTTTTTCGCCCTTGAAAATCCCAAAGCTGTAATATTGCGCCTGGTCAAAATAGCGTTTGAAAAAATTGCGGGCGTCGAGGTCAGCGTGGTAATTGGTGATCTTGTCCGAGCTGATGTAATAAAAGAACCAAAGGAACCAGTTTGCGATCACGGCAAACCCGACCCAGTTGTGCAAATGCACCGCGGTTTCGAAGGACATCAGGCTGAACAAATCGACGTAGCGGATCTGAAAGCCAGTCAGGATCAGCAACAGGAAGCCAAGTGCATTCACCCAATGCCAGATGCGCACGGGCACCGGGTGGAGGTAAACCCTCTCCTGCGCCTGCGAGTGTGGCTGTTGGGTGGATTCCGATGTGGTCATCTTGCAACTCCGTTAGATATCTCGTGGTTTAGCTGTTATCGGGTTGTTTTTTCTTGCGCAGAATTTTCCCGAGCGAAATGTGCACTACCGGCACGGCCAGGCCGCCCAGTATCGCAAGCACCAGCAGGCCATCAAGCAGTTTGATCCGGGTGCCTCCCGGTGCGTAGAAACCACCGACAGAGTCCACCGACATAGCGGAGGCCAGTACTTTCCGGTCGGCTTTGAAGCTTTCTTTCCGGCCATCCTTCCTGCTCAATGAAACCGTGACGTTCTGGAAGGGCTCGGCGTCACTTCTGTGACAACTCTCGCACGAGCGAACCGCCTCGGTGCTGGCTGCCAGGCGATGTGCGTCCACGCTGTTGGTCACTTCCAGGCGACCGAGCAGGGTGATATCGCTGACCTCTTCCTGATCATTAATCTGTCGAACCAGTTTCCATAGTTCAACCGGGTCCAGGCCATCGCCGTTGGTATCAATCGCGGCCAGGGTTTCCTGTACGGTGCCGTTGTTTTCATTCTGCCTTACCGGGGCCTGCCGGAGACGGTCATACAGTTGCAAATCGACGCGCAGTTCCGCCTGCGGTGAATGGCACGCCGCGCAGCCCACGGATTTCAGGTGCATCCCGGCGTTCGGCAGCCACTGTTCGTGCGCCAGTTCAGCGACCTCGTGACAGCTGATGCAGGTCGGTACCAGGTAGTCCGTGTCGGTCACCGCCGAAATGTCATGTGAGTTGTGGCAGCCCGTGCAGCTAGGGGCCTGGACATGGTCGCCACGAATCAGGTTGCCCTCGCTGCGAGCCAGGCCATGGATGCTTTGTTCGAAGGCTTCATTGATCTTCGTATGGCAGCGGCTACAGGGTTCCCCGTTAACGGGTTCATAAGCAACACGCGACTGGATGGCGTGGGCACTGTGGCAGTCCGAGCACAGCGGTGCGTTGTCGTCCCCATGCTCCACCATGCTGGCATGAACGCTGTTTCTGTAGCTTTCGTGCGCGGCTTCGTGGCATTGGGAGCAGGTCTGGTTGTGCTTGAGTGAATACGCCCGCCGACTGGCGATTGGCTGTTTCGACGGATGTTTACCTTTCGCAACATCCCGGTGGCAGCCGGTGCATCCGATCACTTTGTGCACCGATGATCCGAATTCCTCAACTTCAATCCGGAGCGACATTTTTTCGCCGTCTTCCAGCTTTTTCTTAAGGTTCTTGCTATGGCATTTCAAACATTTCAGGTCAGGATTTGACACTTCTTCATGGTGGTCGGCCAAGCCAATTGCTGGCGCCATGCCCAGCAGGGCGATGGCGACCAGCAATATGCCTGTTTTTATCCCGCTCTTCATCTTGTGGTTCCTATTATCCTGAAGCCCGGGCTACGCGCAATCAACTGATTGCGCGCTTCTTCTTCCAGGCTTCAATGGCCAGTGTCGCGAAAGTGTAAAAGCCCACGATCGGCAGCGCGATGACATAGCTCAGGGCGATGAAAGGTGCCGCCAGGAACATCAGGATGTTCTTGATGACACGGAGCACTTTGCTCCAGCCTTTCAGCTCGCTGACTGGAACCTTTGCAGGCGCCGTTACTTCGTTGGCGGCTTCCTCCTCCAGGACCACCGGTTTTTCGAGGGCTTTGAGAGTAACGCTCTCGATCATTTCCGGAGTGAGCGGCTTGCGGACAAAGCCGCTGACGCCCAGTACGGATGCCCTGGCTTCGTTTTCCGTCGTGCCATAGCCGGTGATCACGACCACTGGCGTCCAGGGGCACCGGGCCTTGATGCGCTCGGCCACTTCAATGCCGTTCATTCCAGGCATCTTGATATCGGTGAAAACGACATCGTAGTCGGTGTTCTCCATGTCTTTCAATGCTTCCTCGCCACTCAGAGCCGTACTGACTTCATAACCCTTGTCTGAGAGGACCCGGTCAAAACTGCGACCGATCACTGCATCATCATCGATTACTAGTACTTGTGGTTTGGTATTCATAATATTGCTCCTGGTCAAACTTCAATGTGTAACTCGTTAAGCGCTGCGCAAAGCCCAGCGTTTTTGTGTCATGGCTTCATTGGCGGCTTTGATGACCTCGTCGGGTCCAACCGGTTTGGCAATGTAGTTCTGTGCGCCAAGCCGGACTGCCTCTTTGGCGGTTTCTATCGACGGGTAACCGGTGATAACGACAACTTCACTGTCAGGCCACCGCTCCTTGATGGTTTTCAGGACATCCATACCATTCAACCCCGGCATTTTGAGATCCAGCAGTACTACGTCGAAGGGGTGCTGCTCCATGACCTGGAGTGCCTTGTGACCATCTTCAGCCGCCTCGGTATGACACCCTGTGTCTGCCAGGCTTCTGAGATGGCTGCGTCGCACCACTTCTTCATCGTCTACGATGAGGATGCTGGCTTTGTCGTTCATGTTCCACCTCGCAAATATGTTTCAACTAAGTATATGCAATAGGCGTGCCAGTCTATTGGAATGCAGTCTTTTCTTTAAAATATTGAATGAATACAGATAGATGTATTCCTGGCAAGATTTGTGTTCCAGAGGGTGAAGCCTCGGTTTTTATGTGCGAAGTATCTTTATTTTGTACGAATTTTAGAGATGAAAGGGAAAAACACAGTTAATTCATATACTTGCCAGTTGTCGATGGTGTATGTTTTTTCTATACACTGATCCAAAAAAATATATGGGTTTGCAACATACTGAAATATAACAAAAAAGCCCCGCCTGGGCGGGGCTCTTATATCGCCGGTTGGCGGATTTACGGTATCACTTGGTGGGTGCTTCGTCGTGACAGTTAGTGCAGTCCACCTCCATCTCGCCCATTTCCTCTGCATGTGGAATCTCGGTAATGTAAGTATGGCAGTCAGTGCAGGACCACATATCATGATCTTCTACGAAGAACCCGCCTGCCGGATTATGCACCTGGGGTCGATCGGGGTTGCTCGGTGGGGACCGGTCCGCATCTTCATGACATTCCAGGCAGGTTTCGTTGTCACTCAGATCTTCGGCGAAGGCGGGTGATCCAAAACTCAGCGCCAACAGGGAAATAAAGGTCAAGGCTGAAGCGGTTGCTAAGAATTTTCCTGCGAATGTCATGATAAGTCCTCTTCGTTCTCAGTCAGGGTTTTCCGGATCAGAATAAAGCGTCTATTGGGATTCAATCCTGATCTGGGTCATAATCGACGTCGTACAGCTAAATGAATACTTGTAAGGTATATTGCCCGTTTTGCAGATAAATTTATACTGTTGGCAATTTGAAGTCCAAATCAGCACAAATAAAAAAGGATACCTGATGACCCTTGTGAGCAGGTCAATAAAAATACTTCCTTTAGGGTTTTTGATGTTGTTTGCTCTGCTGTTTGCGGGTCCGGTACCGGCAGAACCTGCCGATCCCAAGCTCAGCAACGACCGTTGCCTGCGTTGTCATGGCAGGGAAGGGTTTTCCAGGGATGACGTTTACGGAAACGAGAGGGATTTGCACGTCACCGCTGCCGCTTTCGGCAACAGCGTCCATGGCCAACAGGATTGTGTGGGCTGTCACCAGGACATTACCAAGGCGCCTCACCGTAAGGGGATTGACCGCAAGGTGAGCTGCGTGACCTGCCACGTGGACCTCTGGGACCAGGCCCAGGCTAATGGAACGGTCGAGGAACACGCCAGGCTGGGTGTCGTGGTTGAACAAATCGAAAGCTACATGGATTCGATGCATGCCCGCCCGAATCTCGAGGACCAGTCCCGTACCAACGCGACCTGTTACGACTGCCACGATGCGCACTACATGAAGCCGTTTGACAGCGAGAATCAGCGGCAACACAAGCTTGAAAACCCTGCAATGTGCGGCAATTGTCACGGTGATGTGCTGGAAGTGTATGAATCTTCAGTGCACGGCACCCTGGTCAGCCAGGGCAATATGAATGCCGCAGTCTGTAGTGACTGCCATTCCCAGCACGGGGTCACTGAGACCGGAACCAATGATGCGCGCGTAGAAGTGACGCAAAGTTGCGGAAACTGCCACGAGGATAGCCTGAGAACGTACCTTGCCACGTACCACGGCAAAATAACGCGGCTGGGATACGGCGAAACGGCAAAATGTTTCGATTGCCACGGCTCCCACCAGATCAGGCGGCTGGATGATCCTGCCTCGATGATGAACGTCAATAACCGCCTGGAAACCTGCCAGACGTGTCACGAAGGCGCTACCGCGGGCTTTACTACCTTCTATCCGCACGGTGATATGCATGACCGGGAAAACTACCCGGAAATGTGGTTTGCCTCCATGGGTATGATTGGTTTACTGATCGGCACTTTCAGCTTTTTCTGGCTGCATTCGGCCCTGTGGTTTTACCGGGAATGGAAAGACCGCAAGGAAGGCAAGAACCGTCCGCACGTGCTGACGGAAGCCTTGCCTGAAGGCAAGACTCATTTTCGGCGCTTCAATCGCTGGTGGCGACTGGCTCACCTCACTGGCGCAGTTTCAATCATGACGCTGACACTCACGGGCATCGTGGTGTTGTATGCCGACAGTTTCTGGGCCCCGACCATCATGAGGTTGCTGGGCGGGCCGGAAACGGCTGGTTACATACACCGGGTGGGCGCCATTGGTTTCATGGGCGTATTTTTCATTCACCTGATTTATTTCGCCATCCGGATCGGCAAAAACTGGCGCACATTTGAGTGGTTTGGGCCAAATTCCCTGGTGCCCAGCTGGAATGACCTGAAGGACGCTCAGGCGATGTTCCGCTGGTTCTTCGGCCTGGGTCCACGTCCCGAGCTGGACCGTTTCAGTTACTGGGAAAAATTCGATTACTGGGCGCCGTTCTGGGGTATGACGATCATCGGCGTCAGTGGATTGCTCATGTGGTACCCGATCCCGGCGGCTGCGTTCCTGCCGGGTTGGGCATTCAACGTGGCCTCCATCGTGCACGGTGAGGAAGCGTTCCTGGCGGCTGTATTCCTGTTCACGGTACATTTCTTCAACAACCATTTCCGCCCGGACAAGTTCCCGCAGGACACCACCATGTTCACCGGCCGCGTGCCGCTGGCAATCTACAAGCACGAACACCGCCGTGAATACGAGCGATTGCTGGCCTCGGGTGAGCTCGACAAGTACCTGGTAGATGCGCCGACCGAGCCGCAATCGGCTGCCGCCAGCCTGCTGGGCGCGACGCTGATTACCTTCGGGCTGTTTCTGCTGACGCTGGTAATCCTGGGATTCTTCGGGGTGTGATCATCTGCCCGGCACTTAGCGGTATAATTGGGATGCCATGAAATCATTCCTCACAGGATTTATTCTGGCCCTATGCCTCGTTTCCTGTTCGCCTGAACAGGAGCCGCCGCCACCCGCTGTGGCGAACGCAGCTGCAGGTAAGGTAATCGTGGAGGTTAATTGCACGGGCTGCCATGCACCGGACGGCCGGGGAAAAACTGCCGAAATTCCGAATCTTGCGGCACAGCCCGCCGACTATCTGGAAAATGCCATGCATGCCTATGGCGAAGGCGGCAGGCATCACGCAGCGTTACAGGACCTGTTCGCCGGGTTCAGCGATTCAGATATCCAAAACATCTCCGCTTATTTTTCCGGGCTGCCTCCGTTGCAAGCGGAAGCTGGCATTGAAACCGCCTATCGGGAAGGCGCTGAGGCGGGCGCCTACTGTACCGGCTGTCACGGTGAACACGGTGTCAGCACCACCGCTGGTATTCCCAGCCTTGCCGGTCAGCAACCGGCCTACCTGATCATGGCCACCCAGGAATACGCCAGGGGTGACCGTGGTCATGCTGAAAAAGCGGAAATGCTGCAGGGGCTTGGTGAGGTCGATATCGAGAACATGGCGATGTATTTCGCTTCGCAAGCGCCGGAACCGCGTGAGGCGCCTCCATTTGGCGACCCGGTGGCGGGAGAACCGCTGACTGCGATTTGCGGAAGCTGCCATGGCGCCAGGGGTGTAAGCCTCGATCCTCTGGTGCCCAGCCTGGCAGGACAGGAACCCGTGTACCTGGTGAACTCCATCAGGGCCTATCGCGATGAAGAGCGAAGCCACGAGGACATGGTCACTGATAGAACGGATGCTGAGATAGAGAGTATCGCAGCTTATTACTCGATCCAGGCAGCGGGTTCAGCTGTCGAGCCGGGGGAACAGGCCGCGCAGGTCATCGAAAAATGCCAGCGCTGTCATGGCCGTGCGGCGGGTGATTCAAACATGGTCGTTCCGGTCCTGAACAGCCAGAAGAAAGGTTACCTGCTGCGTGTCATGAAACAGTACCGGGATGGCGAAAGGGGCAGTTCCATGATGCACAAGATGAGCTCCGGATACAGTGACGAACTGCTCGAGGAGATTGCCGCTCACTACGCCAGCCAGCCGGCGGACTGAAATTTCCGGATTCAACCCGTGTTGTTGCTGTCCACGCCATTGCCGTGGCGAGTACTGAGGTGTTCAGGTACGCGGTAAATCCACATCTGGTACATCGAAACGATCCACATGACCGCGAAAGACAGTCCGTTGAGCATTCCGGCAATCAGCACGATCCAGGCAAAGGGCGTAAATACCTTGGTCACATACCAGCCCAGCACATCGGCAATCACGCCCGCAAACGGTGTTGCGATGATCAGGCTCTTGAGCCAGATTGGACGAAGATAAGCGTGGCTGAAAATGAAGCCGATAATGAAAAAAATGAAGGTCAGCCCGAACAGGTGGATGTGCGATACCCGCACCAGGGTATAGAGATCAGTGCCTGTGTCCTGGGCCACCACCTGCTGGATGTTTTCGAAGCCGTCAAGATTTGACAGGTGCGGGTTGCTGCCATCGTGACAACTCAGGCAGTTAACGGTGATGATGGTCTCGATGCCCTCGGAGTAACTGCGTTTTGATGCCCCGTCCCTGATCCACTTCAGCAGGATTTCCAGGTCTTTCGCTGGCAGCATCCCGGACATCGGACCCTGCAGGGCGGACTCCAGGACGGTGGTCTCGTTGCTGCCGCTATAGGTGATCTTGATGTCCTCCACGGACAGTCCTGGCCTGCCGTCGGCTCCCGAATGGGCGGCGAAAACATACAGCGCTGCGAACAGGTATCCCAGCCCGACCACCAGCAGGGCGCCGGTAAACAGCGTGCGCATACTGATGGGCAGTTCCTGGAAGTGCCTGTATAACCGATGAACTGTCTGGTCTGTCATTTCTTTAATTCACCGCCTCATCGCATGGCAATTGCATGTAAATCACCGATTTGGGTTCCTGACCCGAATAATAGCCTGCAATGGCATCGATATCTTCGGTGCTCAGCGGAGCCGACATGGCATGCATGGTGGAATTGTCTCGCGAGGCCCCCGCATACGACTGCAAAGCGTTTATCAAGTAGCTGCGGTCCTGCCCGGCCAGCATGGGAAACCTGGGGTCCGTACTGTTGCCGCCTATGCCGTGACAGCGTTCACAACGGTCAATCCACTCTGCCGTGGTCAATGGAACCCGGACATTTCGGCGCATGGGCTCCTGGCCGGCATAATATGCCGCCAGGTCGATCACTTCCTGTTCATCGAGGGTTTCCACTGCATCGAACATCGGCTGATGTTGACGTTTGCCGCTCCTGTAGGCCGTCATGGCCTTGATGAAATAACGGGCATCCTGGCCCGCGAGCGACGGCATGTCGACCCCGCTGGCATTGCCGTCCTCACCGTGGCAGCTGGCGCAGGGTTCAGAAAGCACTTGTCCCAGATCTGCATTTCCGTCACCCGCCGTGGCGGTACGAGCCGGTTCCTGCACGGCATAAAACACGCCCATTTTCCCGAGTTGCTCATCATCCAGGTTGGAAACCAGCTTTTTCATCATCTTGTGGTCGCGATTCCCGTTCGTATAGGCATTCATTGAAGTAACGAAATATTCGGCGCTCTGGGCGCTCAGGTTTGGCATGCCGGAAGCACTGCTGTTGCCGTCCTCACCATGGCACTTGACACACTTCTTCATTGCGTCCCGGATATCGGCGAAAGGGTCACCCTGGCTGATCCTGGCGGAAAATGCATCGTCTTCGTTTCTGCTGGCGGGACGAGCCGGCACCAGACTGGCGAAATATGCGGAGACAGCCAGCAGTGATTCGTTGTTCAGGAAGCCGATTGCGTGGTTCATCGACTCGTTTCGGCGATCTCCCGACTGGTAGGCTTGCAGAACGCGATACAGGTATACGGTTCTCTGCCCCGCGAGGTTCGGGATGCCCGCTGCTGTACTGACACCATCCATGCCATGGCAATTCACGCAAGCAGATTCGGCAACTGCTTGTCCTTGTTCCAGCTGTTGCCTGGACGGGGAAAGGGCGGCTCGTTCCATGGAATTAACAGCTTGGGATGACATGGATTGTGACCAGGCCGGCTTGAAAAAAACAAGCGAAGCAAAGACCAGAACGAGTATGTGTGCCTGTTTGATCATTCGTTCAAATCATTACGGGGCAAATATCGAACCAAAAGTGTGAACTCGTCCACCATAGCCGGATCGAGCTTTTTCGGCAACGGAATTCTGACGATATGTCCTGAGCCTGGCGCCGATTCGGCAGGTTCGCCATCTCGGCCAATGATGCTGGAGAGATCGAAGGACAAGTTGCCTGACGGCGTGACCAGTTCCATCCGGTCACCGCGCTCAAACCGGTTTTTGACGTCCACCGTCAGCCAGCCGTCGTCAAGGCCCACGACATCTCCCACGAATTGCTGCCGGTCGCTGGTGGACACCCCGCGTTCGTAGTTCTGGTATTCACCGGGCGGATGGCGCCTGTAAAAGCCCTCGGTGTAACCGCGATTTGCCAGTCCCTCGAGCTCATCCATCATGCCCATGTCGAACGGCATGCCGGCCACCGCGTCATCGATTGCCCTGCGATAGACCTGGGTGGTCCGCGCCGTGTAATAAAAAGACTTGGTCCTGCCTTCGATCTTGAGTGAATCTATTCCGATCTGCGCCAGCGTATGCACGTGCTGCACGGCCCGAAGGTCCTTTGAGTTCATGATATAGGTGCCGTGCTCGTCTTCATAGGCGGGCATGAGTTCGCCGGGGCGGGATTCTTCCTCCAGCAAAACGACATCCCCGGTGCTGGTTTCCCGCGCTTCCCCGGCGCCGTATTTCCAGCGGCAGGTATTGGTGCAGGCGCCCTGGTTGGAGTCGCGGTGTGATAGGTAGCCGGACAACAGGCAACGCCCGGAGTAGGCAATACACAATGCGCCGTGCACGAATACTTCCAACTCGATATCTGGACATTCGTCGCGGATTTCGCCGACTTCTTTCAACGACAGTTCGCGCGACAGAATGATGCGGCTGAGACCCATGTTCTTCCAGAAATTGACGGTTGCGAAATTTACCGTGTTGGACTGGACGGATAGGTGAATGGGCATGTCTGGCCAGCGTTCGCGAACCATCATGATGAGGCCAGGGTCGGACATGATCAGTGCATCCGGCGCCATCTCGATAATCGGCTCCAGGTCCGTAAGGTAGGTGCGAACCTTGTTGTTGTGCGGCGCCACGTTGCTGGCGAGGAAGAACAGTTTGCCCAGGGCATGCGCTTCCTCGATGCCCTGCGCCAGGATGTGTTCTTTACTGAATTCGTTATTGCGCACGCGCAGGCTGTAGCGAGGCTGACCCGCGTACACGGCATCGGCGCCATAGGCGAAGGCGTAGCGCATGTTTTTCAGGCTACCGGCGGGGGACAGCAATTCAGGCTTCTTCATAGTTGGATTGTATCGAAAAATTGTTTGACTCAAATCATTGAAGTCTCAATTAGCACGTCGAAATTATCCATTCATGACCGAGGTCCCATTTAATGTTGAATTAATCATGCAGGATGTGCCATGGAGCAGTTCGACTAAAAAACAACCGCGAGGAGTAACAAATGAGTAACAGGCGGAATTTTGTAACAAGAAGTGGATTTGCTGGTGGACTCGTCAGCTTGATGGCTGGTGCTGTTCTCCTCGCATTTTCAGGCATGGCCTTGGCCCAGACCATTTCGGATGGCTGCATAGACTGTCACGCGGATAATTACAACGACTGGAAAGTTTCCGGCCACCCCTACAAACTGATGAAGGCAGACATCGCCCAGAACCGGCCGATTCCGCTGCCGTCAGGTTACGATTGGGATGATATTTCCTATGTGATCGGTGGTTACAAGTGGAAGTCCCGCTATATGGATCTTGACGGTTACATCATCACCAACGACGACTCCGCTGAGGGCGGTAACACGCAGTACAATATGCTCACTGGCAAGTGGAGTGACTATCACGCCGATGAGGCAAACGGTACCAAGCCCTATGACTGCGGGAGATGTCACACCACGAACTGGGTCGCCAACCCTGATCCTACTGACCTTTCCGGAAATCAGGATGGAATGGCGGGTATCTGGGGTACGTTCGATCAAGGCGGCATTCAATGCATTCAATGCCACGGTGAAGACCATCCCGGCATGATTGACACCTCCGCCGAAGCTTGCGGTGAATGCCACATTCGCGGCGACGCAGACACGATACCTGCCAGCGGCGGATTCATTCGCCATCACGAGCAGTACAATGAGCACCTGGCCGGCGCGCACGGTTCCACAGAATGCGTGATGTGTCACAACCCGCATAAGAAATCTGAATGGTCCATCAAGGAAACCGCACAGTGCGGTGTTAGCTGCCATAGCGCTATCGGCGAATCTTACGCCATGACCTCCATGGCGGACTACGGTGTGGAATGCAAAGATTGCCATATGCCGTATGCCACCAAGTCCGCAAAGGCACTCGGTCCGCACCAGGGCGATTTGCAAACACACATCTTTTACATTGACACAGATCCGACCGCGAACATGTTTACTGAGGACGGCAGTTTTGTCGTACTGGATGATAACGGCAAAGCCAAGGTCACCATGGACTTCGCCTGCCAGCGCTGCCACGAAACTGCTTCGCTGGATGAACTGGCATTGTACGCAAAGGGTTTCCATAACCCAGACAAGACCCTTGCAGACATCGGCCTGGATCCGGGCCTGAGCGGCACCTGGTGGAACCCCGCGAAAAGTGGCGAGGGATTCCTGCTCGAAGTTGACCAGAACCGCTTCCTGTATGCTTCCTTCTACACCTACGGCCCGGATGGCGAACAAACCTGGCTGGTTGCAGCGCTTGAAAGCAGTGCCGGCATCACTGCCAACGTGAAGGTCTACATCCCCTCCGGCGGTACCTGGGGCGATCCCAGCGGAGCGGACACGGGTATAGAGTGGGGTATCGGAACCTTTACATTCCCGACCTGTACTTCTGGAAACGTGTCTCTGACACCGAATGCGGCCATGATGGGTATGGGGTACACCGCAGTGATGTACGATCTGGAACGGATCCTTCCTTCCGGCATCGCCTGCCCGACTTTCGTCAATAATGAAATGGCAGCAGCCATGAAGTAATACTCAGAATAAGGCTGGTTTAACCAGCGACCATAACAAAAATGCGCCGCCCCACCAGGCGGCGCTTTTTTTTTACCGGACCGGGTGAGTGGGCAATAATTCGTGCAAATAATTGCACTAATTGTTCATTGCTGTAATCTTTAAAAGAAGGCGCAGTTCGAACGCAACCGGTTGAATAAACCTGGATGGAGCCAGTCATGATCGATTTGTCTTTTTCGGTGAAAGTTCCCTTGTTTCGCTGGGGTATCGCGGCCTTGGTATTTGGCGCGTTACTCCTGTTTTTTTCTCCAACTGTCGCCGCGCAGTACCAGTTTTACGAGGGTCCTGAATTTTGCAAGCAATGCCACGAAGACAACTACAATGAATGGATAAGTTCCGGCCATGCTGCCATTCTGGTAAAAGGTGAAGAGTCGAAGTTCCGCTCCATCCCCCTGCCGAAGGGTCATGACTGGGAGGATATCTCCTACGTCATCGGTGGCTACAAATGGAAATCCCGCTACATGGACAACGACGGGTACATCATCACCAATGATGATTCACTGACAGGTGGGAATACGCAGTTCAATCTCCTGACCGCTGAATGGAGTGACTATCATGCGGACCAGGCCAATGGTACAAAGCCCTATGATTGCGGGGCATGCCATACCACGGCATGGATCGTTAATGAAAACCCCGACGACCTGAGTGGCAACCAGGACGGTCTGCCTGGAATCCATGGCAGGTTCTTCGCCGCCGGCGTCCAGTGCGAGCAGTGCCATGGCCCGGGTTTCGATTCCATGGAAATCGATCGCTCCGCTGAATTCTGCGGCACCTGCCACGTTCGCGGTGATCCTGCTACGGTGCCTGCCAGTGACGGCTTCGTCCGTCACCAGGAACAGTACAACGAGCACCTGGCGGGCGCCCACGGCTCACGTGATTGCGTGATGTGCCACGATCCGCATAAACCCGCCGAATTCTCAATCAAGGAAACCGCGCAATGTGGCGTAAGCTGTCACAGTTCCATCGGTGACAGTTATGCGCAGACGACCATGGCCGATTACGGAGTGGAATGTAAAGACTGCCACATGCCGTATGCCACCAAGTCCGCACAGGCGCTCGGTCCGCACCAGGGTGATCTGCAAACGCATATTTTTTATATCGACACGGATCCTGATGCGAACATGTTCACCGAGGATGGTTCGTTTGTGAAACTGGACGACAATGGCAAAGCCGCGGTTACGATGGACTTCGCCTGTCAGCGCTGCCATGAAACGGCATCACTGGAAGAACTGGCGCTGTTCGCCAGGGATTTCCATGATGAAAACAAGGGGCTTGAGGACTTCGGTCTGGACCCGGGCCTGACCGGCACCTGGTGGAACGAGAGCAAAGACGGCGAAGGCTTCCTGCTCGAGGTTGACCGTAACCGTTTCCTGTACGCCTCCTTCTATACCTACGGCCCTGACGGTGAACAGACCTGGCTGGTCGCTGCGCTTGATTCCGCAGATGGCACGACGGCCAACGTGACCGTGTATATCCCGCAAGGCGGTGAATGGGGTGATCCCAGCGGCGCGGAAACAGGCGCTGAGTGGGGCAGCGGAACGTTCACGTTCCCGACCTGCACTTCCGGCAGCTTTTCGTTCACCCCCAACCAGGCGATGGCGGGCATGGGCTTTACGGCGCAATCGTATGCGCTGGAGCGCATTCTGCCTTCCGGTATTTCGTGTCCGACGTTTACCAATAACGAAATGGCGGCCATGCAGTGAACGCCGCAAAAAAATTGCCGGCCTAACTGTATCCGAGCCGGTGCTGGAGCGGCCCGCAGGCCAGCCTGAATGACGTGGTTTGGAGAAACCCCCAGGCCAGTCGTTCGGGGTCCAGTTTTTGCAGCGGCGATTCGTTCTCCCGACCGCGCGAGGCATTAACGGGTGTTTCCAGCGCTTCCAGGCAGGCGCTTTCCGGGTCTAGCCCTATAAAAGCGAAAACCGTGTCCATGGTGGTGACGGAATCGGTTACGAGGTCCTCGTAGTGCAGTTGCAACACGTCTCCATGCCCTGACTCCGATGCGGTAAGACCAGCCTCCACGTGGCGCTTCCAGGTGCGCATACACCGCCCAAAGGACCAGTCGAATTGCCGCTGCATGGAATCCACTGCATGGCGGCCGTCACGGATGATGTGGATGAACAGCGTGCCCGGGAACATCAGCCTGAGTTGATCGTAAAGGAACACGTAGCGTGGGGTTTGTTCCAGCCACTGCAAACCTCCGGAGCGCGAGCGATACATCGCGTCGATGCCTGTCCCGGCGAAGCTGAAGAACTCTTCCCGGTTCACTTTTTCCCTCGGCAACCAATGCAGTTCGCCGTGCTCGTTGCCGACCGCCCACGCCTGTTCCGTGCCCTTTACCCACTCAAACATGAAGTCCGATTCTGCGCTGCCCCACAGCCTTGAATGACGGGCCAGCGACCAGTGCAGCATGGAAGTACCCGAGCGGGGTGATCCGAAAATAAAAATGGGAGCCATCTGCGCATTCTCGTGAATGCGCGTTCAGTGCACAAGTGCGATACACAATCGCCCCGGTGGAACGGCGACAATCCCGCCGAATCAGTCGCGTCTTCCGTCCGCGGGAAACTGTTCCGCCCTGCGGCCCGCCATCTTCTCGTAGACATCCCAACGCAGGTGAACGGTCTGCTGGGCAATTTCTGCGAGCCGTTCTGCTTCTTCAGGATTCTCGCGCGCCAGCAGCTTGTAGCGGCCTTCGTGCTTGCGGTATTCCACCAGCGGAAGCGTCGGCCTGAGGCTGTCGAGCGTGAACGGGACGCCACCAGTATCCCTGATCATCGGGTTGTAACGGATCAGCGGCCAATGGCCGCTGGCGACCGCACGTTTCTGCTGCAGCATGCCCTGTTCCATGTTGATGCCGTGGGCAATGCAATGCGAATAAGCAATGATCAACGAGGGCCCGGGGTAGGCTTCGGCTTCGCGCAAAGCCTGCAGGGTCTGCTGTGGATTGGCGCCCATCGCGATGCGGGCCACGTAGACGTTACCGTAGGCAATCGCCTGCTGGGCCACATCCTTCTTGCCGATGACCTTGCCGCCGGCGGCGAACTTGGCCACCGCGCCCAGCGGTGTCGATTTTGACATCTGGCCGCCGGTGTTGGAGTACACCTCGGTGTCCATGATCAGGATGTTGATGTCAAGGCCAGATGCAAGCGCATGGTCGAGGCCGCTTGAGCCGATGTCGTAGGCCCAGCCGTCGCCACCGACGATCCAGATTGAACGCTTGATCAGGTGATCGGCCATGGATTGCAGCAGTCGCGATTCGTCCGAGTCGATCAGTTCCAGGTTGTATTTCAGCTCGGCGACCCGTCGTCGTTGCGCCTGGATTTCAGACTCGGTTTTCTGCGGACATTCAAGGATGGCATCAGCAAGTTCTTCGCCGACCTGGCCACGCAGATTCTGTAGCCACATTTCAGCCTGTTTGCGGTGGTGATCGGCTGACAGGCGGAAGCCCATGCCAAATTCCGCGTTATCTTCGAACAGCGAATTCGACCATGCCGGACCACGCCCCGCGGCATTCTTGGCCCAGGGTGTGGTGGGCAGGTTGCCACCATAAATCGATGAGCAACCGGTCGCATTGGCCACCATCATGCGGCCACCGAACAACTGGGTGATCACTTTCAGATAAGGTGTTTCGCCACAGCCGCTGCAGGCGCCGGAAAACTCGAACAAGGGCTGCAGGAACTGCACGCCGCGCACATTGGAAAAGTCAATTTCCGAGCGCTCGTTCCAGGGCAGCTTCTCGAACTTGTCCAGGTTGATGCGCTGGTCTTCCAGGATCGGATCCTTGGCCACCAGCCTGAGCGCACGAACTTCCTCACCGTTTTCACCGGTTTCCCGAACAGGGCAGGCGTCCACGCACAGGTTGCAGCCGGTGCAGTCGTCCGGGTAAACCTGCAGTACGTAGCGCATTTCCGGAAAACCGCGGGCGCTGATCGGTGATGACTGGAAGCTTTCGGGTGCGTCCGCCAGTTCATTTTCATGGCAGAACTTGGCGCGGATGGCCGCATGCGGGCAGACAAACGAGCAGTTGCCGCACTGGATGCAGTTATCATCCAGCCATTCGGGAATATTTTGCGCGATGCTGCGCTTTTCCCACTGGGTAGTCGCCGTGGGATAGGTGCCGTCCACCGGCAGCTTGGAAACCGGTAACTGGTCGCCACGCCCGGCCATCATCTCGGCCGTTACGTCATGAACGAAAATTGGTGCAATTTTTGGCACGACCGGGCGTTCGCCAATACCACTGCGCTGTGCCGGGTCGATGGTCACTTCGTACAAATGTGCGAGCGCCTGGTCGACCGCGGCGTAGTTCATCTGGATGACTTTCTCGCCTTTCTTGCGATAGGTCTTGGCGATGGCTTGCTTGATCTTGGTAATCGCGAGGTCGGTGTCCATCACGTTCGCCAGTTTGAAGAAACAGACCTGCATGATGGTGTTGATGCGGCGGCCCATGCCGGTTTCGCCAGCCACCTGGTAAGCATCGATCGTGTAGAGCCTGATGTTGCGCTCAGCAATCTGCTGTTGCATCCGCTCCGGCAGCTTGTTCCACAGTTCGTCCGGGCCGTAGGGGCTGTTCAGCAGCAGGGTTGAACCCTCGGCCGCTTTGTCCAGGATATCGCCGCTGAAGACGAAGTCGAACTGGTGGCAGCCGATGAAGTTGGCCGACTGGACCAGGTAAGGCGAATCGATCGGTTCCGGCCCGAAACGAAGGTGTGACACGGTCTGTGCACCCGATTTCTTCGAATCGTAGACGAAATAGGCCTGGCCATAGCGGTCCGGATCGGCGCCAATGATCTTGATGCTGTTCTTGTTGGCGCCCACCGTGCCGTCGGAGCCCAGGCCGTAGAACATGGCCCGGACCACGGTCTCGTTCTCAATGTTGAAGTCGGGATCGATGTCGAGACTCAGGTGGGTGATGTCGTCCTGGATGCCCACGGTGAATTTACGCTTGGGCGAATCGCTTTCCAGGTTATCGAAAACGGCCCTGACCATCGCCGGGGTGAACTCCTTGGAGGACAGTCCGTAGCGGCCGCCACAGACCAGTGGCATGGATTCGCGGTTACCGTTCGATAACGCTTGCGCCAGCGTGGTCATGACGTCCTGAAACAGGGGTTCACCATTCGAGCCGGGTTCCTTGGTCCGGTCGAGTACCGCGATTCGTTGCGCCGAAGCGGGCAGGGCGTTAAGCATGGCTTCAAAGCAGAACGGCCGGAACAGGCGCACGACGATGCCGCCATAGCGTTTGTCGCCGTTCCGGTTCAGCCACTCTACCGTCTCGCGAACCGTTGATGAACCCGAGCCCATAGAGATGACCACGGACTCGGCTTGCGGGTCGCCGTAATAATCGAACAGGTGATAACTGCGGCCGGTTTCGGCGGCCAGTTCGTCCATTTTCTGCTGCACGATGCCTGGAACGGCTTCGTAGTACGAGTTCACGCTTTCGCGGGCCTGGAAGTAGGTATCCGGATTCTGCGCCGTTCCGCGCATCACCGGGTCGTTCGGATTCAGCGCGCGTTTCAGGTGCGCCAGCACCAGGTCGCGGTCGACCATTTTTCTCAGCGTGGCGTCTTCCAGGCAATGGATCTTGTTCACCTCATGGGAGGTGCGGAAGCCATCGAAGAAATGAATGAACGGAATTCGCGACTGCAAAGTGCTCGCATGCGATACCAGGGCCAGGTCGTGCGCTTCCTGCACCGTGGCCGACGCGAGCTGGGCAAAACCGGTGGTGCGGGCCGCCATCACGTCCTGGTGGTCGCCGAAGATCGAAAGTCCCTGTGCCGCCAGCGAACGGGCCGCCACGTGAAAGACCGTCGGAGTCAGTTCGCCGGCGATCTTGTACATGTTGGGCAGCATCAGCATCAGGCCCTGGGATGCGGTAAACGTCGTCGACAGGGCGCCGGCCTGAAGTGCGCCGTGAACTGCGCCCGCCGCACCGCCTTCGTGCTGCATTTCGACAACTGTCGGGATGTGCCCCCACAGGTTTGGAAGCTTGCGCGCGGCCCACTCATCGGCCAGTTCGGCCATCGTGGATGACGGGGTGATCGGGTAGATGGCGCAGACTTCACTCAGCCGGTAAGCCACGTGGGCCGCGGCTTCGTTACCGTCAAAACTGACCATCTTGGTGTTCATGTCCAGGTCTTCCTGTGCGTGTGTTCCCATGTTAGAGACTCTCATGCGACCGCCTCCGTTTCGACCATTTCCATCGCGTGGCAGGGGCACTGCAGGAAGCAGGCCCTGCAACCGATACACAGGTCGTAGTTGATGTCGTAACCCTTGCCTTTACCGAGCTTGATAATGGCATCCTCGGGGCAGGCGCCGAAGCAGCCGTCGCATTCGAAACAGTTACCACAGGAGTAACAGCGCGACGCTTCAAACACAGCCTCGCGCTTGTCCAGGCCGGCGGTCACCTCGCGGAAATCACTGGTGCGGTGCTCCGGCGCAATGGATGCCTGCTCTCGCTTCTGGGCGTCCGTGTAGTAATGCAGGTGCAGCGCGTCAAAATCGACGGTGGGTCTGGGTGAGTCCTTGCTGTAGGTGGTTCCTTTCAGCCACGCGTCGATATGCCGCGCGGCCTTCTTGCCATGGCCGGTTGCGATGGTCACAGTGCGATCTGAAGGCACCATGTCTCCGCCGGCAAACACACCTTCTGCGCCGGTCATCATGTTTTCGTTGACTTCGACCACGCCGTCCCAGCCCATCGAGACGCCGGGGATGTGTTCGAGCACACTGGTATCCACGTTCTGGCCCAACGCCAGTACCAGGCTGTCGGCCTCGAGCGTTTCTATTTCGCCCGTGGGCTGGGGCCGACCGTTTTCGTCGACTTCCATGACCTCCACCTGGAAGGTGGTGCTGTCGATTTCACGGATCGTGCGCAGCCAGTTGATCTTGATGCCCTCGGCTTCAGCTTCGATGGCCTCGAATTCGTGGGCCGGCATGTGCTCACGGTCGCGGCGGTAGATGATCATCGCTTCCTCGGCGCCCATCCGCTTCGCAGTTCGCGCCGCGTCCATCGCGGTGTTGCCGCCGCCGTAAATAGCAACCCGGCGGCCCAGCTTGACTTCTTCGCCCTTCTCGACAGAAGCCAGGTAACTGACTGCATCGAGAATCCGGCCGGAGTCACGTGCCGGTATGTCGACGTGTTTGCCAACGTGCGCTCCGATCGCCATGAACACGGCATCGAAGCCTTCCTGCTCCATAGCGACCGTAACGTCTTCTACTTTGCTGTTCAGCGTGATTTTTACGCCGAGCTTTTCGATCCGGGAAACTTCACCATCCAGGATATCCCGGGGCATGCGGTAGGCTGGAATGCCGAAACGCATCATGCCGCCGGCCATCGGTCCGGCTTCGCGGATCTCGACCTCGTGGCCGAGCAGAGCCAGGTGCCACGCAGCGGACAACCCGGACGGACCCGCGCCCACCACCAGGATTTTCTTGCCACTGGGTTCCGCGTTGATTTCCGGCACCCAGCCATTTTCCAGCGCCAGGTCACCCAGGAAACGCTCGACCGCGTGAATGCTGACGGCGTCATCCACATGCTGGCGGTTACAGGAAGACTCGCAGGGGTGATAGCAGACCCGGCCATGGATCGATGGCAACGGGTTGTCGGCCACCAGTATCCGCCAGGCGGCTTCGAAATCGCCGGCCTGGGCCTTGTCCAGCCAGCCCTGGATATTCTCACCTGCCGGACAGGCATGGTTACAGGGCGGAATGGAATTTACATAGATAGGCTCCTGCAGGCGAACCGGGCCGGTGCCCGATTTCTGGCTCAGATCAGGAGGCAGCGTAATGTCAGAACGATCGGTGGACATAAGCGTATATTTTTCCGGAAAAGTAAATTTGAATGAGCGCTGTCAAAATTAGATGCGAATTTTCACAACAATTAGCGAACATTAGTAGGGTTTCATGACCAGAGCGTGATACGGGTCAAGAAACGACCGGGTTTTCTCTCAGCAGGGCGCCCAGGCGGGCAATACCCTCGCGGATGTCCTCTTCACCGTAATGCGCGAAGCTCAACCTGAGGCAGTTGTTCAGACCATGCCGGCAGGAAAAAACCTCTCCAGCTTGAAAGCCGGTGCGATAGTCCGCGGCGAGCTTGCGCAGGGCGCTGGCGTCCGCACCTTTTTCCAGTTCCAGCCAGAAAAAGTAGCCGCCATCAGGACGCTTCCAGGTTGCCAGACCGGCGAGATGTTCATGCAGGGCTGCATCCATCGTCTCTACTCGTCGCCGGTAAGTGGCACGAAGCTTTGCCAGCAGTTCCTGTTGCAGGCCCAGTTCGATGGCATGACGAACCACGTGCGATGTGAAATGATTAAAGCAGCCGCCGCTGTTGACCACACCGGTCCCCAGCAGGCGTTCCATCAGTTCGCTGGAAGTCTGGATCCAGCCCAGTCTGAGCCCTGGCGCCATGATTTTTGAAAATGAACCAAGCGACAGGATATTGCCTGACCCGGTCATGGTTCCAAGCGCCGGAGGCGGCTCTTTGAAATAGTGCAGCAACTGGTAAACCTCGTCCGCCACTACCAGGAAATCGTGCTCAAGGCTGAGCTCGGCCAGCAACTTCCGGCGCTCGTGGCTCAGCGTCTGCCCCCCGGGATTATGGAAACTGGGAATGGTGTAGATCATCACCGGGCGGTGTTTTTTCAGTTGCTCAATCAGCAGGTCGATTCGCAAGCCGTCATCATCCACCGGAATACCGACCATCTTCAATCCATGGTCCGCAAAGATCTGGTGCGCCAGGAAATAGGTGGGCTCTTCAATGAACACCGTGTCTCCCTGGCGGGCCAGTTGACCGCAGAGAAAATCCAGGGCCTGCGAGTTACCCGCTGATACGAATAACTCATCCGGGCCGACCGGGTGCGCATAGTTTAAGGTCAGGAATTCCGCCAGCGCAGCCCTGAAGCGCACATCGCCCTGGCGTTCGCCGTAATTCAGCTCGATGGGTTCTGCTGAAGCCAGGAAATCCGCGCTGGCCGCCCGCATGAGGTCGACCGGCAACAGGTCGGCTGAGGGCTGCCCGACACCGAAATTGATCATCCCGGGTGCAGGGGCGCCGTCGAAGGTTACGGTACGTTGTCTGCTTGCCATTTGGCCATGATACCCAAAACCTATGTAAAATCGGCACTTCAAACATGATAACCAGGTGATTTATGCCAATGGATCGAATCAGGGACTGGCTGCGGGAAAACCGGATAACCGAGGTTGAGTGCCTGGTCCCGGATATGACGGGCAATGCGCGCGGCAAATTCATTCCGGCCGACAAATTCATCAAGGAAGACAGCAGGCTGCCGGAGTCCATTCTCGTCCAGACCGTCACCGGTGATTACACCGATATCCATGATGAGCTGGTCGGGCCAACTGATCGCGACATGATGTTGCAACCCGACCCGGATACGATGCGCCTGGTGCCCTGGGCGGCAGACCCGACCGGCCAGATTATCCACGACTGCTACACCCGGGAAGGAGATCTGCACCCGCTGGCTTCACGCAACGTTCTGAAAAGGGTGCTCAAGCTTTATGAAGCAGAGGGCTGGAAACCGGTAGTGGCGCCGGAAGTGGAGTATTACCTGATCCAGAAAAACATCGATCCGGATGGTGAACTGGAACCACCCATCGGCCGCTCCGGTCGGCGCGAAGCGGGCCGCCAGTCCTACAGCATCGACGCGGTCAATGAATTCGAGCCCATCGTCGAGGAGATGTATGACTTCTGCGAGGCGCAGGAACTGGACGTGGACACGCTGATTCATGAATCCGGCCTGGCGCAGATGGAAATCAACTTCCTGCACGGCGATGCGCTTAACCTGGCGGACCAGGTATTCGTGTTCAAGCGCACCATGCGCGAAACAGCACTGCGGCATGGCATCTATGCAACCTTCATGGCCAAGCCGATGGAGCACGAGCCGGGCAGTGCCCTGCACATTCACCAGAGTATCGTCGATATCAAGAACGGCAATAATATTTTCTCGACGGAAGACGGTGGTGAGCACGAACGGTTCCAGCACTTCATTGGCGGTCTGCAGCATTACACGCCGGGCGCGATCGCTTTCTTCGCACCCAGTGTGAACTCATACCGCCGGTTCACCCCAGACATCGCGGCGCCGATTAATCTTCACTGGGGCTACGAGAACCGTACCACCGGCATCCGGATTCCTGACGGTGACCGTCATTCGCGGCGGGTCGAGAATCGTTTTCCGGGTGCTGACGCCAACCCTTACCTGGCTATAGCGGTTTCACTGGCCTGTGGTTACCTGGGCATGAAGCAGAAACTCGATGCAACCGAGCCCCACGAAGGAGACGCTTTCCTGGAACCCATCGCAGTGGCGCGGAGCCTGGAGCAGGCATTGGGCCTGCTGGAGGATGATACTGACCTCACCAATGCGCTGGGTGCGCATTTCGTCAAGGCTTACTGCGCGGTGAAACGGGAGGAGTTCGAGGCCTTCAACAAGGTCATCAGTTCCTGGGAGCGGGAATATTTGTTGCTCAACGTCTAGTAAATTGTTTATTGTTTAGGAATACAAACCGGGATTTGAGGAGTTGGAACCATGCAAGGATATTCTCGATGTGATGTGTTTAAGACACCGCTTCTTTTCTCGCTGACTTTAATCGTGATCCTGGTGGCCGGCTTGTCTGAAGCGCTGGCCTACGATAAGTATTCAGATTGCGATGACTGCCATGGTGATTTTCGTGACAGTCCCTATACATCGCTTGCAAACGGCGCCAATTGGGGCAACAGCCTGCATGACGTTCACCGCAATGAGATGCTGAACGGCGATTGCAATACCTGTCACGTATCAGGAGATTTCGATTCCGTATCCATAGACAGTTCCACCGGTGGCAACGGGCTGGCCCCCATAAGTTGCATGGGTTGCCACGGACGAGACGAAGATATGGGCAATGACAGTCTATCCGGAGGACGAGGCGCGGGCTTGCGTCAACATCACTACACGGCCGGTGTTGAGCGCTGTGTCAATTGTCACAGCGATTCAAATCCCGCATCTTATACTCCGGTAGGGGAAGATGTTCTCCCCAACTATTACGCCAATCCAGGCGCCAATCACCCCCAAATCCCCAAGGACCCATGCAACGCCGACGGCAGTGAGCGTTTTGCGGGTACTGAAGGCCTGGATAATGATGGTGACGGCAGTTATGACGCGGCGGATTCTGACTGTACCGTCATGAGCATCACTTACAGCGTCGGCGGCAATGTCAGCGGTCTTACCGGTTCTGGCCTGGCGCTGCAAAACAACGGGGCTGATACACTTTCAATTGCGGCTAACGGCTCCTTTAGCTTCGCCACCGAACTCGAAGATGCCAGCGCTTACAGCGTGACGGTATCGGCCCAGCCCACGGGTCAGACCTGCAGCGTCGCCAATGGCAGTGGCACCATCGCGGCTGCGGATGTCAGCAACGTCGCGGTGACCTGTGAAGATAATCCGTCTTCGGGTATTCAGATCAATACCGGCATGAACGATGCCTGGTTTTACCCGGAAACTGACGGGCAGGGGATGCTGATCAGCGTTTTTGACAATTCTGACGTCATGTTCGTTGCCTGGTTCACATTTGACGTCGAGCGTCCACCGGCAGATGTTACGGCCATGCTTGGTGACCCGGGCCACCGCTGGCTCACCGCCCAGGGCACGTTTAACGGAAATATCGCGACCCTGGAACTGTATCAGACGGTTGGGGGCGTTTTCGATTCATCGAATCCCGCACCGGATCCTGCAGAAAAGATCGGCACGATGACCATTGTATGGAGCAGCTGTAACTCGGCAATCGTCTCCTACGTGATCGACTCGCCGCCGCTTGTCGGCGAGTTTCCGATCCAGCGAGTGGTGCCCAATAACATAACGCTGTGTGAATCCATGCAGTAGTGCCCGGAAGCGTTTGATCGCCCGATCCGGAACCCCGCCGTACCGGGCGGGGTTTTTCACCGACAA
>Ga0224504_10000004_pt1 | contig 89814 bp, 88 predicted proteins | sample SF_Oct11_sed_USG_3_FD_170160 | JGI IMG/M metagenome (GOLD analysis project Ga0224504, IMG submission 170160) | Sediment microbial communities from San Francisco Bay, California, United States - SF_Oct11_sed_USGS_24 | ecosystem: Environmental > Aquatic > Marine > Sediment | place: USA...
AGGAACAGAGTCTCGATGAGGTCATCGCGATGATGGCCCAGTGCAATCCGGCTGATGTCATTCTCCCGGGCGAACCGGTACAGCGCACCCCTGCGCAGGCGGGAACAAAGTCCACAAGTGGTTTTGCCGTCCGGAACCACGCGCTTCACCACGCTGTAGGTATCCTGTTCGATGACGTGAAAGGGGATTCCCAGGTCCCCGGCGTAAGCAGGAAGCACCTGTTCGGGAAAGCCGGGCTGTTTCTGATCGAGGTTGACCGCCACCAGCTTGAATGACACGGGCGCCCGCTTCTGCAATTTGATCAGGATGTCCAGCAGGGTGAACGAATCCTTGCCGCCAGACAGGCAGACCATTACGCGATCACCTTCGCTGATCATGTTGAAATCACTGATCGCCCGGCCGGTATTCCTTTGCAATCTTTTTTGCAGTTTATTGATTGAGTACTGCTCTTTTCCTTTAACCATCCGCGCATTTTACGTCAATTCTGTACTATCCTTATACCGTGAGCATTAACAGCAACGATCCGGGCGAAATTGCCCGCCTGATCGCGGAACTCAAGGAAGAGCATCGCGACCTGGACGAGGCAATCATGCGTTTGTCTGCTGATCCCAGTGTGGATCAGTTGCGTGTAAGACGGATGAAGAAGCGAAAATTGAAGCTGAAAGACTGGATTGCCAACCTGGAATCGAGGCTTATTCCTGATCTGGATGCATAAGCACCTGCGGGGCCACCCGGATGATTCCGTGACGAATTTCCTCGCTGAGGATGAAGTTGGCATCCTCGCTGATCTGCCTGATCCTCTCGTTGAATTCCAGTTTTTCTTCGCTATTGGTTGTCAGGGCACCTTGTTCGCGCAGCAGGGCAATGAACTGCTTGAACATCTGCCGGTCCGAGAATTCCGGCGCTGCGAATTCGTTGAGCTGGGACATCCTCTGGGCCGTGAGAAAACACAGCCGTTCGAGTTCGCTGCGGGTCAATGTTCCTGAACCATTCTTATCAAGCACCGCAAGCGTGATGTAGTAGCGTTCGAAGGTCTGCAGCAAGGTGTGTCCCATAACCCGCAGCTGAAGGTCTTTCTCGCCCCCACCCTTCGGTCTCAGCAGGATGTCCCCATCCTCTTTTTCAAACAGCAGTTTTTCGCCGAGCAGCCAGCTGATATGGGCTTCGATGGCTCGCTGGAATTCGTCTTTTTCCCAGGGCAGGAATAACTCGGACTTCAGGAACGGAAATATCGACAGAGCAATTCGTTGCAACTGGTTCCTGGCAACTTCGTGTTTATTCAGAAAACAGCTTGCGACCAGTGACGGAACCGCCAGCAGATGCCCGACATTGTTGCGGAAATAGGTGAGCAGCACCGAGTGCTCCGGAACAATCGCAACGATATCACCCAGCGGATGTTCCCGGATTTCGACCGCGCCCAGCTCCACGCCGTAGTCAATAATCTCGCTGGCGGATTTTTCGGTGAAGGTGATTCTCTCGGAATATCGACAATCACCCAGCAGGCCGAGATATAATTCCAGTTGGTTTACGAGTTCTTCGCGGCCCATTGCCAGCTTCCGGGTGGTCAGCAGGACCACGGCAAGGAGATTGATGGCGTTGACATGTGTCGCTTCATTGATGCCGGTCATGATTTGCTGACCCAGCTCATCGACCAGGCCGCTCAACCAGGCGGGTTTCTTGCTTCCATCCGCTGTATTCACACGCCATTCGGGATCGTAACGGTCCAGCAGGTCATCAAGAAAAACAGGCTCGGCAAAACTGACATGCACTTTGCCGTAACGCTGCTTGAGGACTCCGAAGACTTTAAACAAGTCGCCTAGTGACTCAGATTTCTTCTTCTGCCCGGACAGTTCAGCCGTATAACTGTTGCCTTCCACGAGGCGTTCATAGCCCACGTAAATCGGCTGGAACATGACCGGACGGACCGGCGCACCCAGGTAACTTCGCACGGTCATGGAGAGCATACCGCCCTTGGGTTGCAGCAGCCGACCGGTGCGGCTGCGAGTGCCCTCTATGAAGTACTCAATGGCTGTTCCGTTTGACAGGATCCGGGCCAGGTATTCGTGAAAAACGGCTGAATAGAGTTTTTGCGAGCGAAAGCTGCGGCGCAGGAAAAACGCGCCACCCTTGCGCAGGAATCGTCCGAGTATCGGCAGGTTCAGATTCACCCCGGCCGCTACGTGGGGGGGCACCAGGCCGTTGTGATAAATGAAGTAGGAAACCAGCAGGTAGTCTATGTGGCTGCGATGGCAAGGCACATAGATGATTTCATAGTTGGGGGCCTGCTCCTGAAACTGCCGGAAATGCTGCAACTCGACACCGTCGTAAATCCTGTTCCAGAACCAGGTCAGGGCGAAAGAGGCTAAGCGGACAAAGGCATAGGAATAATTGGCTGCAATTTCAAACGCGTACTTGCGTCCTTGCTTCCAGGCCTTGTGCTCGCTGATTTTTTCCTTGTTAGCCTGTTCCTTGATGGCTTCCCTGACCGGCGGACTGCGCAGCAGCGAGTCGATGACGGTGCGTCGATGCGACAGGTCGGGACCGATGGCAGCGCTGCGAACGCGCTGGAAGTGCACCCGTAGAATGCGGGACACTTTGCGCAGGCTGCGTTCCGGGCCCAGCCCTTCGTCAGCCAATTCGCGTAAAGAGATTGGATTGCTGAACTGGACCAGCGTGTGCCGGCCGTTGAACAGCGAGTTGACGAATCGCCAGATCCGTCCGCCGATATCCCATGACTCCGTGAAAAAGATTTTTGCCAGGCCGGTTTCCTTGTCGGGCGCCCGGCCGATAAGCACGGTTACGGGAACCAGCTGGATATCGTCGACCTGCTGGTCACAGACTCGTTCCACCAGCCCTTTAAGGGTCGCGGAATGACTGCGAACTTCAGTGCGCCGGATGATCAGACCTTTCTTTCGGCGTAGCGCCAGGTAAGACCGTGACTCGATGGTATCACCCGCCTGCAACGGCCAAAGCGGTCGCGGAAGGTTCAGTTCCTCACAGGCCCGGTCCAGGATCAACAATGAAGACAGGGCGTAGGAATCGATGATGTAACAAATGGGTTTGTCCGGCGACAATTGCAGGTCTGCGAAGGGCTGGGGCAGCGCTTTCGCCTTGACCCACAGGTGCAACACCGCCCTGAGAAACAGGAACCAGTGCAGTTTCAGACGGGCAAAGAAACCCATGTTTGGAGCGTCGGTATTCATCCGGAGCCGTCCAGCGACCTCGCGAAGATCTTCAGACTGCCCATTCTAAAGCATACGCATAAAAAAAATCCGGGCTGGTAATTCACCCGCCCGGAAATCCGGCAGAGCCGGAGAGGATCGTAAAAGCTTTTTAAGAGACAGTTTCTTTGATGTTCCCCAAGCTGTTTTCATTCATTATTATGTAGTTACGAGCGTATCGTAATGCACAATATTAGCTTTTGCAAGTGATATTTTTGATTCGTTGCAAACGCCTGCAAGGAGCCCTCCTCATGGCAGGGCGGAGGCAATCTGCTGCTGAATGGCCTCGGCCGCGGCGCGGGGGTCATCGGCATCCCGGATGGGCCGGCCTACAACAAGGTAGTCGGCACCCGTTTCAATCGCCCGTGCCGGGGTGGCCACTCTCTGCTGATCGTCTGCCGCCGGCACCTCATCATTGAATATGGGGCGAATGCCGGGGCATACCGTGATCAGGGCATGGTCCACCGACGCACGCAGCGCCGGAACTTCCAGGCCGGAGGACACCACACCGTCACAGCCCAATTCCAGTGCGCGCCTGGCGCGAGAGAGGACCAGCGTGCGGGCGTCGCATCGAAATCCCAGGTCATCCAGGTCGCCCTGGTCCAGGCTGGTCAGCGCGGTAACTGCCAGGATCTGCATATCTCCCTTTGCCTCAGCCGCGGCCCTGAGCATGCTGTCATTACCGTGGACCGTACAAAAATCGACCTTATGGCGGGCCAATTGCCGGACGGCGGACGCGACGGTAGCCGGTATGTCGAACAGTTTCAGATCGGCAAAGATTTTCTTGCCGTTGTCGCGGAGTTCAGACGCGAGCTCGAAATAATACCCGGACAGAAAGAACTCCAGGCCCAGTTTGTAGAATTCGACCGAGTCGCCCAGTGTTTCCACCAGTCGCCGGGCATGCTCGAGGTCCGGCACGTCGAGTGCGAAAATCAGGCGCTCGCGCGCTGGGATGCTGGTCTTGATCGGTGATTGAAAGGTCTGGTTCATGAGTGTTCTTGGTCCGTCGTCTGATCGTGCTCGATGATGAATTCCCCGATAGTTTTAGCTATTTTGCCTGGAACGTCCATATGGAAGTGGTGATGTCCTTCAAGCGTCTCGTGGCGACCCTGCGCCATCGCCCTTTGGCATTTCTGCATTTTTTCCCGCGAGGCCCAGGGAGAATCCGGCGTGGTTGTGAGGCTGAGTATGGGTGCCGAAATATGGCTGACCAGATCGAGGGCCTGCTCATCGGTCATGACCAGTGACGACACCCAGTTCAGGGCCGGATCACTGCGCCATTCAAAATGCTCCCCCGCTTTTCTGGAGCCGCGCTCGCAAATCAACCGGGCCGAGTCTTCCGCCATGCCGGAAACCAGTCGCCGTGCTTTGACCATTTCATCAACCGATTCGAAACGTCGCGTTTCGCGGGCTCTGCGCCTGTTCTTGACGAGACTGCGCCTGAGTCTCTCGGTGGTGGTATCAGCATCGACGGAGACCGGTCCCAGCGTATCCAGGAGCACGATGCTGCGGACCCGTTCAGGAGCGCCGGCGGCATAGGCGGCAGAGATGGCCGCGCCCAGGGAATGGCCAAGCAGGTGACAGTCATGCCAGCCCAGTTCGTCCAATACCGCATCAACGTTAAACAGGTAGTCCATGAAGTGATAACGGCTGGTCGGGTGCCGGTGCTCTGAATGGCCATGGCCTGGCAGATCAATTGCCAGCAAGTCCAGCGATTCCAGGTGTGCGGCCAATGGAATGAACGAGGCCGCATTGTCGAGCCAGCCATGCAGGCACAGAACACGGGGAGCACCGGCCGAATGCCATTGCAGGCCAGCCAGCCGGCCCTGGCTGGTTGCGAGGGTCAGTTCCCTAGCGGGCCTGCAGGTTGGCATAAGCCAGCACCAGCCACTTGGCCCCGATGGCTGGGAAATTGACATGGACACGCGTATGTTCACCCGACCCTTCGAATGACATCACGGTGCCTTCTCCAAACTTGGGGTGGGCCACAACTTGCCCGAGGCGGAAGGGCCATTCCGTGTTTGCGCCGCCACGGACGGGCGATGGCCTGGCTGAAACCCAGGGCTGGCGGCTGGAGGTCCTCGGACGTATTTCTTCCAGGTACTCGGCGGGAATTTCGTCGATGAAGCGCGAGGGCCGGCAGAAGTTTTCCGAGCCATGCATGCGCCGGATTTCTGCGTAGCTGAGCACCAACTGCTCCCGTGCCCGGGTCATTCCTACGTAGCACAGCCGGCGCTCTTCTTCGAGCCGTCCGGCCGCATCCTCCACGGAGCGTTGATGAGGAAACAGGCCGTCCTCCATGCCGACCATGTAGACCAGCGGAAACTCCAGCCCCTTGGCGGAATGGAGGGTCATCAACTGCACGCAGTCATCCCAGCTTTCCCCCTGGGTTTCGCCGGCTTCCAGCGCCGCATGGCTGAGAAACGACTGCAATTCGTCGAGGCCGGCCTCTGCGTCTTCCTGCGGCAGGATGAACGCATCTGCGGCGTTGACCAGTTCCCTGAGATTCTCAAACCGGGTCTCCATCCGTTCGCGGGGCTCCTTTTCATAATGCGCAGCAAGGTTGCTGTCGTCGATCGCACCCTGCATCTGGTTACCCAGAGTCCAGTCTTTCATGCGTTCACGCATGTCTTCGATCAGTCGTATGAAGGCGGCAACAGCGGTGCCGGCCCTGGTGGCGAACTTGCCCTGGGACAGACATTCATTAGCGGCCTGCCACAGCGTCAATCCACTCTCGCGCGCCTGCAGCCGGATGAACGAGACGGTTTTTTCGCCGATAGCCCGGGCGGGTTTGTTGATGACCCGTTCCAGTGCAGCGTCGTCATTCGGGTTGAGCAGCAACCGCAGGTAGGCCAGTGCGTCCTTGACTTCGGTCCGTTCGAAGAAGCGCTGGCCGCCATAAACACGGTAGGGAATGTTTTCTCGTAACAGGTACTCCTCGAACAGCCTGGATTGCGCGGTCGTGCGGTAAAGGATGGCGCCGTCATCTGCCCGCCGGCCGCTGTCGAGCCATTGCTGCAACTGGTCCACCACGAACCGCGCCTCATCCTGCTCATTGAATGCCGTGTAAAGCTGGATCAATTTCCCGCTTTCGCCGGCCGTCCACAGGTTCTTGCCCATGCGCGACTGGTTATGGGCGATCAGCGCGTTGGCCGCGTCCAGTATGTTACCGGTGGAGCGGTAATTCTGTTCCAACCGGACGGTCATGACATCGGGAAAATCCCTGCCGAACAACTGCACGTTTTCGACTTTGGCCCCGCGCCACCCATAAATGGACTGGTCGTCGTCGCCGACCACGAAAACGCGCCCCGTACTGCCTGCCAGCATGCGAATCCATGCATACTGGATCGAGTTGGTATCCTGGAATTCGTCTACCAACAAGTGCCGCAGTCGTTTGCGGTAGTGGTCCAGCAGGTCAGGCTGTTCCAGCCAGAGTTCATGCGCCCGCAACAGCAGCTCTGCAAAATCCACCAATCCACCGCGGTTGCAGTAATCCTGGTACAGCCGGTAAATGTGCACCCAGGTCGAAGTGACAGGGTGGTCGAGGTGCTCGATGTGCTGGGGTCGTTCACCTTCATCCTTGCGGGCATTGATGAACCACTGTGCCTGGCGGGCCGGCCAGTGTGCTTCATCCATGCCTTCGTCGCGAATGATGCGGCGCAGCAATCGTTGCTGGTCTTCCGAGTCCAGGATCTGGAATTGTTCGGGCAATCCGGCTTCTTTCCAGTGCATCCTCAGCAAGCGGTGGGCAATCCCATGAAAGGTGCCAATCCACAGAGGGCGGGTGGAAACCTGCAGCAACTGACCGGTGCGTTCACGCATCTCGCCAGCCGCCTTGTTGGTGAAAGTGACTGCAAGGATCCCCAGCGGTGAAACGTGATCGACCTGGATCAGCCATGCGAGACGGTGCACCAGGACACGGGTCTTACCGCTGCCGGCGCCCGCCAGCACAAGCACATGGCCGTCGCGCGCGGTGACGGCTTCCCGCTGGGCTTCATTCAGTTCGTCCAGGAGGTGGGAGACATCCATCTAAGGAATGGGGTTGGCCTGCTCGCGGTTGATAGCGCGGTAGCCGATGTCCTTTCTCAGGTAGGCGCCTTGCCAGCTGATTTCCCGGCAGGCGCGATAGGCTTCGGCCTGGGCTTCGGTGACGCTGTCGCCCAGTGCGCAGACGCACAGCACACGCCCACCGGAGGTTACGATGCCGTCTTCACCCAGTGAGGTGCCAGCATGAAAGACCTTGACGTGTGACGGAAAGTCATGGTTTAGCCCGCTGATGGGAAAACCTTTGCCATATGAGCCAGGGTAGCCCGCTGCGGCCATCACGACACCCAGGCACGGGCGTGGATCCCAGGCAGCCTGCTGACGGTCCAGCTGTCCCCTGATTGCGGCCAGGCAAAGCTCGGACAGGTCGGACTCCAGCCGCATCAGTACCGGTTGTGTTTCCGGGTCGCCGAAGCGCACGTTGTATTCCAGGACTGTCGGGTCGCCGGCGGGTGAAATCATCAGGCCGGCATAAAGAAATCCGGTAAACGGGGCGCCATCCGCGGCCATTCCTTCAATCGTGGGCCGAATGACCTCCTCCATGACACGCTTGTGCATGGTGGCATCTACCACCGGCGCCGGCGAGTAGGCGCCCATGCCACCGGTATTGGGACCCGTGTCGCCATCGCCCATCGCCTTATGGTCCTGTGACGTGGCCAGCGGCAGAATATTCTCACCATCGGCCATGACGATAAAGCTGGCCTCTTCACCTTCCAGAAAGGCCTCGATGACCACGCGATGGCCGGCGTCGCCAAAGGCATTGCCGGCCAGCATATCCAGCACGGCTGCTTCAGCCTGCGTGGTGGTCTGCGCGATGATGACGCCCTTGCCGGCAGCCAGCCCATCCGCCTTGACCACGATCGGTGCGCCCTGGCTGCGGATGAATTCTATCGCCGGTTCGACTTCGGTGAACTTCCCGTAGGCCGCGGTCGGTATACCATGCCGGCGCATGAAATCCTTGGCGAATGACTTGGAACCTTCCAGTTGAGCCGCCTGTGCGCTCGGCCCGAAACAGGCCAGCCCTGCTGCACTGAACCGGTCTACGATGCCGTTCACCAATGGATCCTCGGGGCCGACGATGGTCAGATCGATGCCCTGTTCCCTTGCAAAGCCCAACAAACCGTCCAGGTCATTGACGGCAATGGCAACGTTCTCAACTCCGCCTTCGGTTGCCGTTCCCGCATTGCCGGGAGCCACGAATACTTTTTCCACGCGGCTGGACTTTGCTGCTTGCCAGGCAAGCGCATGTTCGCGACCGCCGCTGCCTACAATGAGTACTTTCATCATCAGTGCCTGAAGTGTCTTATGCCGGTGAATACCATGGCCATGCCATGCTCATCAGCCGCCGCGATCACCTCGTCGTCACGCATCGAACCGCCCGGTTGGATGACTGCCGAGATACCTGCTTCGGCTGCGGTGTCAATGCCGTCACGAAAGGGAAAGAACGCATCAGAGGCCATCACGGCCCCCTGTATCGGCAGCCCCGCATCCTCCGCTTTCCAGCGGCCGATCCGGGCGGAGTCCACCCGGCTCATCTGTCCTGCGCCGACGCCAACTGTGCGCCCACCGGAGGCGTACACGATCGCGTTGGACTTAACCATTCTGGCCACCTTCCACGCAAACATCAGGTCCATCCACTGCTGATCGTCGGGTTGCTGTTTCGAAACCAGCCGGCAGTCATCACGGTTCAACGGGCTCCAGTCCGAAGTCTGGATCAGCAGCCCACTGCCAATCCGTTTTGACTCCATTTGCGGAACGGGCTTGCCTGCGGGAATCTCCAGTACCCGAATGTTCTGTTTGGCCTTCAATACCTCCAGCGCCTCCGGACTGAGCGACGGAGCGATCAGCACTTCCAGGAACTGCCGATCGATGATCTGGCGGGCTGTTTCGGCATCGAGTGAACGGTTGAAGGCGATGATGCCCCCAAAAGCGGAAACAGGATCCGTAGCGAATGCGAGGTCATACGCCTGGACAGATAACTCTGCCAGCGCTACTCCGCAGGGATTGCCGTGCTTGATGATGGCGCAAGCAGTCTGGTCAAATTGCCTGACACATTCCCAGGCCGCATCGGCGTCGGCAATATTGTTGTAAGACAGTTCCTTGCCCTGGTGCTGTATCGCGCTGGAGAGGCTGCCGCTGGCCGGGTACAGGTCCCGGTACCAGGCTGCTTGCTGATGCGGATTTTCGCCGTAGCGCAGGTCAGCGACCTTGACGAAACAGGCATTGGACTGCTCGGGAAACAGATCATTCGAGTCGCCCCTGGTGCGGGATGACAGGTAATTACTGATGACGTCATCGTATCGCGCAACGAGATTGAAAGCTGCAACCGCCAGTTCATAGCGGGATTTGCGGTCCAGTTTGCCGCCGCCGGCCCGCAACCCGGACAACACGCTTTCATATTGATCCGGGCTCGTCACGACCGCCACCGAATCGAAATTCTTGGCGGCGGAGCGGACCATCGCCGGGCCGCCAATATCAATATTTTCGATGGCATCTGCAAAGCTGCAGTCCGATTGGCGGATGACCTCCTCGAACGGGTAGAGGTTGATGACGGCCATATCGATACGCGGAATGTTCTGCTCAGCCATCACGGTGTCATCCTCTCCCTGGCGCCCCAGCAAGCCGCCGTGAATGCGAGGATGCAGCGTTTTGACCCGACCGCCCATGATTTCCGGCGAGCCGGTGTAATCAGAGACTTCGGTGACGGTCAATCCTGCTTTCATGAGGGCCTTGGCAGTACCGCCGGTGCTCAGCAGGCCGAAACCCAGATCGGCCAGTTGACTTGCAAATTCAACAATTCCGGATTTGTCCGAGACGCTGATCAGCGCCAGGGCTTTCGGTGAATCGGTGTTGGTGTTCATAGGTCCTTGTCAGTATTTTCCATTCCCTACCGGAATGTCGTAGCGGTGCAGCTTGCTGCGCAGCGTGTTACGGGTCATCCCCAGAATTCTTGCGGTCCTCGACTGGTTGCCCTGCGTATATCGCAGTACCTCTTCGATCAGAGGGGGCTCCACCTCGGCCATCAAGGTCAGATACAGGCATTCAGGTTGTGAATGCCCCATGTCTTCGAGGTAACGCCGGACGGCTTCTTGAACGTTTTGTCTGAGGGGGATCGGAAGGTCCACTTCTTTGGCGGACTTTCTTGCGTTTTCCGTGGTCATGGTTCGAGTTTTTCGACCTTTTATGTTGGGCTGGACGGGAACCTACAACCCTACCACATCGTCCGGGGTTTTGGTCAGCTTTGTCAGGCTTTTTTAAAGGAAATTCAGCTCGAACCCCACGGCCACCTGGCCGGGGTCCGGCAGGTCCAGCACCAGCGGCAAATAAGCCTGGGGTGTCATGCCTGCGGCGGTTGAAGCGTCCTCGGCCAGGTAATCAGCGGGACGAAAGAGTGAACGGCTGACCGGTTGCCCGGAAGCATCCAGTAAAATAATTTCCAGGTCGGGGTAAGGCTGCGGCGTGCTGGCTCGATTGACTATTGTCGCCGTCAGTTGCAGCATGTCGGCCTCGAAGGGATGGCTCCTCAGGTCCCGGTTTACCAGGTGAATCTGGGCAAGATCCCGAAATTCTTCTGCGGAACGAGGTGCCTGAAACCCCAGCCAGTTGGCTGCTGACTGAATGGCGGGCACCTCCAGCAGCGGTTGATCAAAATAGTCGGCCAGCTTGATGGTAACGGCGATGATAACCACCAATGCCATCGTGACCCATGCAAAGCGCATCAGTGATTTTCGACTGGCAGGCTCGTTTTCAGCGGGCTCATCTTCACCGGACCGCGAGACTTTCGCCCCGGCCAGGTCGATGGTCAGGCCGAGATCCGGTATCGGTCCCGGAGCGGTCGGCCGGTCACCGGCTTGCGGCCATTCGTCAAACAGGGCTTCCAGCGCATTGCCGGTCTTTTTGCACTTGCCGCAGCGGAACTTACCTCCCGCCGTTGCCAGCAGGCTGGCATTGACCGGATGAACGGTGTGGCAGCCTTTGCAGCGGGTGTACATTCTCAGGTATCCGGGGATTCATCAGCCCACTGTTCCTCGAGGAAACGATAACGGTCCAGCTGTTTCTGGAACTCGTTCCTGATTTCCTGCTCACGCAGGTCCAGCAGCGAAATGGATTGATGGTTTTGGGCGAGCTTTTGCTGCAGGTTCTGGATTTCAACTGAGGTTTTATCAGCAACCTGCTGGCCGGCCCGTTGCTTGTTGGCTGCCTCGCGGATTTCACCCTTGAAGGATTGCTCCATGCTGGCCCTGGTGGTCGTGAGCAGGCGCCGGTCATAATTGAGCTGCTTGATTTCCACGTTCATGGCGTCTTCGATTTCCTGCTCAGAGCTGTAACGGAGCATCAGGAAATTGTCCATGCGCCGTTGCATTTCAGCGTCGGAGTAAAGCTGTTTGGGACGGACCATTCCTGAACTGTCCCTGGGCAGTTCTTTCAGTTGCTCTTCTTCAGGCACCTCTTCGACAGGGGGCGGAGTCAGGGTCAGGTCTTCGTCCGTCACGATTCCCCGTTCGTTCAGTACATCATGTCCCTTGTCCTTGAAATCCGGCGGCAGGGACTCGCTGTAATGCACCTCTCCATTTTCGTCGACCCAGCGGTATACCTTGGCGCTAACCGGGGTGCTCGCCAGTAACAGGCCGAGGATACAAAGGGCCGTTATGAGTGTTCTAGGCTTGAGTTCCATATCTTTCCTTGTAATTTTGAATGGCATCGAGATCGATATTTCCAATAGATTTCATTTCCAGGTAGCGGATGAGATCGTCCAGCCCGGCAATCGCAGTGCACGGTATACCGTATTCCCTGTTGACCTCCTGTGCGGCGGACAGTTCGCCGGTACCCCGTTCCTGGCGATCCAGCGCAATGGCGACCCCTGCCGTTTCTGCGCCTGAATTCAGGATGATGGAAATGGATTCACGAACGGATGTGCCGGCGGAAATAACGTCATCGATCACCAGTACTTTACCGGCCAGTGGGGCGCCGACGATCATGCCGCCTTCGCCATGGTCTTTCACTTCTTTGCGGTTGAATGCGTAAGGCACATTACGGCCCTGGTACTCGTTCAGCGCCACGGCGGTCGCTGCTGCCAGTGGAATACCCTTGTAGGCCGGGCCAAACAGCATATCGAACTCGATCCCCGAGTCGGTGATTGCATCAGCGTAACAGCGCGCCAGTTCGCCGAGTGAGGCTCCATCATCGAAGCCGCCTGCGTTGAAGAAATAGGGGCTGATGCGACCGGACTTGAGTGTAAAGCTGCCGAAACCGAGATTTCCCTTGCGCAGGGCGAGTTCAAAAAACTTGCTTTTGTAGTCTCTCACAACAGAATCCTTTCCATGGATGTCCCAGTATGCCAAAAAAGCGACCGGGAATAAAAAGTACATGCCCGTAGGACAAGCCATTTTGATATGCTGGCGCGCAAAAGCACCAACCCCCAGGAGCTCGGAAGGGATGCGAATCATCACACTCAACGCAAACGGTATTCGCGCAGCGGCCCGCAAAGGCTTTTTCGACTGGATGCATAAGCAGAATGCCGATGTTGTGTGCATCCAGGAGACGAAGGCACAGCACGACCAGCTTAAGGATCGGTTTTTCTTTCCGCCCGGCTATCACGTGTACTATCACGACGCCTTGAAAAAGGGTTATTCCGGGGTAGCGATCTACAGCCGGCATCAACCCAGCCGGGTTCATTACGGCCTGGGATGGGACGTAATGGATAGCGAGGGTCGCTGGCTGCAGGCTGATTTTGGAAGTCTCTCGGTCATATCGCTCTATCTGCCCTCGGGTTCGTCGAAGGAAGAACGTCAACAGGTAAAATACCAGTGCATGGATTACCTGCAACCGAGGCTGGCCCAATGGGCTAAGGATGGCCGGCAATATGTGATTTGTGGTGACTGGAACATCGCCCACAAGAAAATCGATATCAAGAACTGGCGCGGCAACCAGAAAAGTTCAGGTTTCCTGCCCGAGGAGCGGGCCTGGATGGATGAGCTGTTCGGCGACGTGGGCATGGCGGACGCGTTCAGATCCGTGGATGACCGTGAGGGGCAGTACACCTGGTGGTCCAACCGCGGTCAGGCCTGGGCCAACAACACCGGTTGGCGGATCGATTATCACGTCACGACCCCGGAAATGGCGGACAAGGCGACACGGGTCGAAATTTTCAAGGAAGATCGCTTCTCGGATCACGCTCCGCTGATCGTGGATTACGATTACGGTTTTCCGACTCGTGACTGAGCAGGTTCAGGGGGCGCAACGCCGCAACTGGAAAGAAATCCTGCTCAACCGCAAGATGCTGACCTGCGTCTTCCTTGGCTTTACGTCCGGGTTGCCGCTGTGGGTATTGATTTCATTGGTTCCTGCCTGGTTACGCAAGGAAGGCATCGACCTGGCGACCATCGGCCTGTTCAGCCTGGCCACGCTGCCCTACACCTGGAAGTTTCTCTGGTCGCCATTGATGGACCGCTTCAAGCTGCCTTTTCTGGGGCGTCGCCGTGGCTGGGCGCTGATGACGCAGCTGGCCTTGCTGGTCACCATCGCGGGCATGGGCCTGGTTGACGTGCAGCAATCTCTGACCACCATCCTGGTGCTGGTGTTCCTGGTCTCGGTGTTTTCCGCCAGCCAGGACATCGTGATCGACGCCTACCGCCGCGAGTTGCTGGATGATGATGAACTCGGCACCGGGACATCCATTCACATCAACGCCTACCGTCTGTCAGCGCTGGTGCCGGGTTCGCTGGCGCTGATCCTGGCCGACGGCATGGGTTGGAGCACAGCGTTCGGCGTGACCTCCGCTTTCATGCTGGTCGGCATCGTGATGACGCTGGTGATCCGCGAGGTCAGTGACGACACCCTGGCGCCGCACACGCTGCGCGAGGCCGTGATTGAGCCTTTCAGGGAATTTTTCAACCGCGATGGATTCGGCCCGGCCCTTGCCATCCTGGCATTCATTTTGCTGTACAAACTGGGCGACAACATGGCAGTGGCGCTGGCCACACCGTTTTACATCGATATGGGTTTCAGCCTTACCGAGATCGGTACCATTGCAAAGTTTTCTGCGCTGTGGGCCTCCATCGCAGGATCGATCCTGGCCGGCATCATCATGCTCAAATTCAGCATCAACAAGTCCCTTTGGGTGTTCGGCTTCGTGCAGATGACGACGATCCTGGGGTTTGTCTGGCTAAGCACAGTGGGACACAGTCCACTGGGACTATTTTTTGTAGTTAGTGGCGAGTATCTCGGCGTGGGCATGGGCACGGTCGGCCTGACCGCCTACCTGGCGCGCGAGACCAGCCGCGCTTTCACCGCCACCCAATTCGCGTTGTTCTCCAGCATCGTGGTCATTCCGCGAACCTTTGCCAACGCCACCACGGGTTTCCTGATCGAGGCCATGGGCTACACCAGCTTCTTCCTGCTCTGCGCCGCGCTGGCCATTCCCGGGATGCTGATGTTGTTTAAAGTGGCGCCCTGGAGCAAGTGATTGCTTTACTCGGATGAGTACAGAAAATCCATATCCGGCTTCTCGTGCCATACCGAAGTACCGCCGGACGCTGAACATGACAGAGAGTCCGGGTACGGTGAGTAGTGCCGTCAAAACAATATGTGGAATGGATGAAAGTTCCAGCCGCCATGCCGACAATGTCGTTATCCACCACGGTTTGAGAGACCCGGTTCCACACGGATTTGTCGTTTTCGGCCGAAAGCGGACTTTCAGCTACTATGGAACTTCCTTCCGTAACAATCTTTGAAACTGATGGAGAGACGTGTGAGCAGTTTTACCGTATTAGCGGTCATTGCAGCTGTAGCAGGCATTGCGATGGCCATGCAGGCCCAATTGATGGGACACCTGGATAAATCCGTCGGCACGATTGAAAGCGTCTTTCTTACCTATGGTGTGGGCGCTGCCATTATCGGTGCGATCATGCTTGCGATGCGTGGCGGCAATCTGGCTGAGTGGCAGGCTGCACCCTGGTATGCGCACACAGCAGGAGTGCTCGGGCTGATCATTGTCGGCTGCATCGGTTATGCCACGCCCCGCCTTGGCCTCGCGGTAACCCTGACCATTGCGGTCGCGGCGCAGTTCATGATTGCCGCCATCGTGCACCACTTCGGACTGCTGGGCGCCGATCCGGAGCCGATGGATTTATCCAGGCTGGGTGGCATGGCCGCGGTTTTGATCGGGGTCTGGCTGATTGTGCGGCAATGAACCGGGCCACACGATGACGGCAATGTCCAACAGGCATACTTCCCCCTTCGCAGTGCTTCTCTCAGGCCTGGTCATGGTCCTGATGCAGAGCGCATGTGTCACCACCCCCAAAGTACCCTGGTCCAAGAATCTCGCGCCCCTGGTGATAGGCGACCCGGCCAACGGTGACCTGCACGATGCACGCGGCCGGTTCCGCGAGATTTTCTGCGCCGTTAACGCCGACCATGGCAAGGATCTTCCAGACTACAGACCCTGCGACGAGACGTTAACCACCATCGGTGTCGAACCGCCCTCTAGCGGGCTGCCTGTATCCCTTTCTCACAGTAAAGAGGATTACCTTGTGCTTCTGGTGCCGGGGCTTGGCTACCCTTGCATCAAGGCCTGGTTGGACCATGACTTCTCCGCTCCGAAGCACGTGGCGGAATACGGTTACCAGGTCGAGTTACTCGAGGTGCATGGCCTTGCGAGCTCGACGGCCAATGCTCAGCAAATCCGGGATTTCATTCTTGCGCTGCCCGCGGGATCGGCGGACCGACCGCTGATTCTGATGGGTCACTCGAAAGGAGCGCCCGATATCCTGGAGGCGCTGGTTCGTTACCCTGAGTTGACCGAAAAAGTCGAGGCGGTGGTTTCTTACGCCGGCGCAGTCGGCGGCTCACCGCTGGCTAATGACACCAGCCAGTCGTATCTCGAGCTGCTGACCAAGGTGCCCCGTTCAGAATGCGATGAAGAAGATGGCGGCGCTTTGCAAAGTCTGAAACCGGCGGTTCGGCGAGCATGGCTGGAACAGCATGACCTGCCGCAAAACATCCGCTACTACTCGGTGGTGGCCTTTCCCGACCCCGGACGCATCTCGGCGGGTCTCAAGCCCAGCTGGCGCAAACTGGGCGAACTCGCTGATGCCCGTAACGACAGTCAGCTGGTCTTTTATGACCAGGTGATACCGGGCTCCAGCATCGTGGCCTTTGCCAACGCGGACCACTGGGCGATGGCGGTGCCAGTGGCGCGGCAGCATCGGTTTGCCTCTTTGACCTTTGCCTCGCACAACGACTTTCCTCGTGAGGTCATGCTGGAAGCCTTGTTGCGGTTAATCGAGGAGGATCTGACAGTTTTGAACCCATGAAGAAAAAGTGCCAGGAAACGAACGAATGCACGGTCCCCAATTTCTCACTGGGCCTGGTAGATCCCATGATATAACGTCCAGCTGCCGATCACGATGAATCCGGCGCCGGCCAGGATAGACATCATTTTCACGTTGATGACCTGCGCCAGCAGGGCGCCGGCCGCCACGCCGATGGCGCTGGTCAGCACCAGGGCCGATGCTGAACCGAGAAAGACGGTCCATTTGCTGACTTCACGGTCGGCTGCGAACAGCATGGTGACCAACTGGGTTTTATCCGCCATTTCTGCGATGAACACACTGACGAATACGGTTGCGAGTATTTTCCATTCCATAGGGTGCTTCCTCAGCCTGCCATCGACTGGCGTACCAGGTGGTAGTAGTAACGAATGGCTTCAAAATAACTAACGGTGGCCACGTGCTCGTCGATGCCGTGCACGTAACCGATGGTATCGGGCCGGAATCTCAGAAACATGAAGCGGTAAACATTGGGCGACACAGAGTAAAAATACCTGGCGTCCGTGCCGCCACGGACCATGTATGGCGCGACCAGGATGTTTTCATCCATGCCCCTGATGGTTTTCGAAATCAGCTCGTATCCCCTGGAGTTGGTGGGTGATATCGGTGACGGGTTGATGCCGTATTCATCAGTGACTTCCACACGCTCGTCATCGATCAGGTCGATCACGCGTTGTTTCACCGTTTCGGTGGTTTCCCCGGGCAGTATCCTGAAATTGATTACGGCGGTGGCACGGGTCGGTAGTATGTTGGACTTGGGGCTGCCAGTCGCCATGGTTGCCGCCGTCGTTGTTCGCAGGCCTGCGGCGTCGTCCTTGTTCCCCAACATGACTTTTTTCACCAGCGGCGAGAACAGCCACAGGTTGCTCATCACCAGGCGCTTGCTGAAAGGCATCTCCACGCCCAGGGTTTCGAAGGTCGGATAGAAATAATCAAGGCGGGCCGGGAAGGGATTGTCCTCCACCTTGACGATGGCGCGACTCAGGATGCCCAGGGCGGTTTGTGCAGGCGGCTGCGAGGAGTGGCCGCCCGGCGCGTTCACGGTCAACACCAGGTTGACGTAGCCTTTTTCTGAAACTCCAATGACGGCGACCGGCTGATCGATGTCTGGAATCAGGCCTTCCACCACAACTCCACCCTCGTCCATCACGTATTCGAATGTGATGCCCTGCGATTTAAAGTATTTTGCAACTTCCGCAGCACCTTCCTTGCCGCCGACTTCTTCATCGTGGCCGAAGGCAAAATAGATCGAGCGGTTTGGCTGAGCGCCTTCGGACAACAACAGTTCCATCGCCTCCATTAACGCAATCACGGTAAACTTGTCGTCGACGCTGCCACGTCCCCAGATGATGTCGTCAGCAACCTCTCCGCTGAATGGCGGATAGGTCCATTCGTCCAAGGTGATTTCCTCGACCGGCACCACGTCCATGTGACCCATGTACAGCACCGGCTGCAATGAGGGGTCTGACCCCATTAAGTGGTAGACGATGCTGTAATCGCTGACCAGGGTTTTCGACGCTCGTGCATGCATCAACGGGTACGCGGTTTCGAGGAAAGCATGGAAATCCCGGAAGGCGCCGGCGTCGAAATTGCTGCGGTCGTCGTAAGAAATGGTCGGGTAGGTCAGGGCGCGCGAAAAGCGCTCCACAGCGCCAGGTTCGTCGAGGTTGATTTCGCCGATTCCAACAGCGGGCTCCAGTTGCTGGTCATGGAACGTGGTCGTAGCGCGGAACACCAGGATTGCCGCGATGATAAACAGGATGGTCAGCAGACCCAGGATGGTTTTTTTCATCATTGTCCGAAAGTTGGGGCGCCGCCGGCGAGGTATTCTTCTTCCTCGGGGGTGTTGATCCGGTCCAGCACCTGGTTGCGATGTGGGAAACGCCCGAAGCGGGCGATGATCTCTAAATGTTGCCGCGCATACGGCAGAAAGCCTTCGCGGTAATACTTCAGCGGGGCTGTATCTTCCGCGAGGCGTTCATACAGCGCCACACCGGCTTGCTGCGCCTGCAGGTCCTCCATGTGCTGTAACGGCATGTACAGGAAAGCCCTCTGGATAGGCTTGAGCGCCTGGTCCTGACCTGTATGGGCAGCCGCCAGGCACCAGGCGGTTGTCCAGGCGTCATAAGCGAAGGCGCGTGGTGTGCCGCGGAACAAGTTGCGCGGTAGCTGGTCAAGAGCGAGGGTTAGCGCCAGCCGCCCCTCGGGGTCATCCAGCCAGCGGTAGTAGCGGCCGCTGGCGCATTGCTCGACGAGTTCGCCAAAGCGTTCCGCGAGCTGGACATCACGCCCTTCATCGGCCGAGAACCACCAGCCCATGCGTTGCGGGATGGCGGACGGATCGTCCAGGGTTTCGCCGAACCAGGCATCGATCAGCCCAGCCCAGGGCCGGTCCTGGTTCAAAAGGCCTCCCGCGCTTCAAATCCGAACGGCAGCAGCGCAAGGCGGGTCATTTTCAGGTGCTGTGCTGCAATCGGCAGGCCAATGATGGTGATGGCGAAAAGCAGCGCCATGACCAGGTGGAAGATCGCCAGCTCCAGGCCGGGCAGGATGATCCAGATGATGTTCATGATCACGGCAATGGCGCCGCCGGGCGGTTCTTTCTCACGGATTTCCTGCCCGAAAGGCATCAACGCCAGACCGGCCAGCTTGAAACACTGGATGCCGAACGGGATGCCGATAATGGTAATACACAACAGGATTCCGCCGAACAGGTAAGCCAGCACGACGATAAAACCACCGAAGATCAGCCAGATCAGATTGAGCAACAGGTTCATGACCCCATTCTAGCCGGGCTGGGAGATCTTTCCCAATAACATGGGTTCGCGCGCGCCGGTAATGCTGCCGGTATCCAGCAGCCGCCCGGCCAGCCGTTCCCGTGCCAGCCATGCAAACAGGATTGCTTCAATCCAGTCCGGGTCAAGCCCGCGGGTAGCCGTGGAGCGGAGTGGAACACTTGGCAGGTTCGCCTGTAGCCGCTGCATCAGGTGTGAGTTGTGTGTGCCCCCCCCGCAGACCAGGACTTCTTCTGGCGAGAACCGCTGTATCTGGTCCGTTACACTGACCGCCGTTAGCTCAGCCAGCGTCGCTTGCACGTCAGCGGCATCCAGGTTTTCTCCGTGCAGCTGTTGTTCAAGCCAGGCGGTATTAAAGTACTCAATCCCGGTGCTTTTCGGGGCGTTCTTGCTGAAATATGGGTCTGACAGCATGTTTTTCAGCAGCCGGGTCGAGACCTGTCCGCTGGCCGCCCAGCAGCCATCGCGATCAAAGGCCTGGTTGAGATTTGCGCCGATCCAGGCATCCATCAGGCAGTTAGCCGGCCCGGTATCAAAACCTGAAACGGACCCGGAAATACCGAGAACCGAGAGGTTGGCGATGCCACCCAGGTTGAGGACGGCTCCCCGGCCGCTGCCGGAATGGATCGCGGGAGAGAAAAGTGCCCGGTGCAACAGGGGGGCAAGCGGCGCGCCCTGGCCTCCGGCCTGCATGTCCGCCTGCCGAAAGTCACCCACGGTTACGATGCCGGTTTGTTTGGCTATGCTTTCCGGATTGCCCAACTGGATGGTTTCAGGGTTTTCACTTTCAGGGTCGTGCCACACGGTCTGGCCATGCGAGCCGATCGCTGTGACTTCCTCCGGGTTCACACCGGCTTTTTCGAGCAGGAAAATAGCCGCCCGGGAAAAATGATTCGCGAGAGGCTGGTCCAGGGCGATCCGTTCTTCCGGGGTGGGGCGCCGACGGGCAGCGACAAGCTCCTGAAGCCCGGTTGCGATGTCTGGAGGATAAGGAACACAGTCAGCCTCCAGCACTTCAGGCCAGTCATCCGTGAACCTGACCAACGCGACGTCTGCACCATCACGGCTGGTGCCGGAGATCATGCCGATGAACAGCTCCCGGCTCAATCCTGACTCACTCCCGGCTCGCGTACAATGACGCGGACTCCAGCCGGCTCAGCTGCGTCAGCATCGGTGCGGCTTTCGACTGAAACGCTGTGAGGCGGTTTCCTTTCAGCGGTTCTACCTTGGGCAGGGGAACGGTCCTCGGGTTTCGGTGAACGCCATTCACCAGGAATTCATAATGCAGGTGCGGCCCGGTAGCCAGTCCGGTGGAGCCTACGTAACCGATAGTCTGGCCCTGCTTGACTCTCTGACCTTTCTTGACGGCACGGTTGGTGAAATGCAGATACTTGGTCTCGATGCTGTTCGCGTGTTTGATAAAGACATGGTGTCCGTTGGCCCTGGAATACGCTGAACGGATCACCTTACCTTCACCCGCCGCGTAAACCGGTGTGCCGCGGGGCGCATAGTAATCAATACCGTTGTGCGGGCGAACCCGCTTCAATACCGGATGCATGCGCCGGGGATTGAAGCCGGAACTGATATAGGAAAAATTGAGTGGCGCGCGCAGGAACGCTTTGCGCATGTTCCTTCCATCTGGCGCGAAATAACCCGCCACGTCACCATCTTCGAAATAGACGGCCTGGAAGCGCTCGCCCTGGTTGATGAAAGTGGCTGCAAGAATTTCGCCATGCCGCAGGAATTCACCATCCCGATAGAGCTTTTCGTACACCAGCATGAAACGGTCACCCTTGCGGATATCCAGGATGAAATCGATGTCCCAGCCGAAAATGTTGGCGAGCTTCATGACCATCGCGTCACTGAGGCCCGCTTGCTTGCCGGCGAGGAACAGCGAAGACTGGATAACGCCCTCTGCCTCGGCGACTTCCGAAAAAATTTCGCGCTGTTGAACTTCGGCGCTCAAAGTGCCGCCTTGCTGCCTCACAATCAGGTAGCGCGCCTCGTCCAGTGCGTATCGCATCTGCAGCAGTTCACCATGGTCATCCATCCTGAATTCAAACAGGTCACCCGGGCGAATTTTCTTCAGACCCTTGGTCTCCGCATTCAGCGCCATGATCTGGTGCAACAGGGAAACGGGAATTTTCTGCTGACGGAAAATGGAGTCCAGGGTCTGGCCACGCCGCACTTTAACGGCAATCCAGCTGTCGATAACCGGAACGGTCAGTGCACCGGCGGTTTCGTCGTCCTCGCCGGGGGGCGTATCCGCGGGAAGCTCCTTTGGAGGGAGGTCCAGCTCGATGATCTCAGGCTTGAGCACCTTTTCAGATTGCTGTTCGGATTCGAGCATCCCCAGGACCAGCCCGGCAATGATCAGCGTGATTCCGAAAATGACCAGCTTTCTGCGGGTCAGCCAATGACTTTCATCGTGCAGACTCTGCTGTATTTTTGTTATGAAGCCCGGCATATCCATGACGACTTAAGACCACGCATTCCTCTGCTGGTTCAGGCGTGCTTACCATACTAACCGGCCGCAACTGGGTCAATCTTTGTTGTAAAATGCTCCATTCCCTTTTTGGAAGCGGGCATGACAGATTCAGACCATGGATTGGACCTCATCGCGAGAGGTACCGACGAGATCACCAAACCCGAAGAACTCGAGCAAAGGCTCAAGCTGGGCAGACCGTTGCGCGTGAAAGTGGGTTTTGACCCGACTGCACCCGATTTGCACATCGGCCATACCGTGATCATCAACAAGATGCGCCAGTTCCAGGACCTTGGACATGAGGTGATCTTCCTGATCGGTGACTTCACCGGGCTGATCGGCGATCCGACCGGCAAGAATGTCACACGCAAACCGCTGAGCCCGGAACAGGTCAAGGAGAATGCCGAAACCTATGCCAGCCAGGTATTCAGGATTCTTGATCCGGAAAAAACCGAAATCCGGTTCAATTCCGAATGGCTGAACCAACTGGGTTCAGACGGCATGGTCAGGCTGGCCGCCACTTACACCGTGGCCCGCATGCTGGAGCGGGAAGACTTCAAAAACCGGTTCAAGAACAACCAGCCGATCGCCATTCACGAGTTTCTCTATCCTTTGGCGCAGGGCTATGACTCGGTCATGCTGGAATGCGACATCGAGATGGGCGGCACGGACCAGAAATTCAACCTGCATGTGGGACGGCAACTGCAGCAGCACTATGGGCAGGAACCGCAGGTCATCATCACGCTGCCGCTGCTTGAAGGCCTGGATGGCGTTCAGAAAATGTCGAAATCGCTGGATAATTACGTTGGCATCACGGAATCACCGGACGAAATGTTCGGCAAGTTGATGTCGATCTCCGATGAACTGATGTGGCGCTACTTCGACTTGTTGAGCTTCCGCAGCAACCAGGAGCTATCGGATCTGAGGGCGGATATGACGGGCGGACGCAATCCGCGTGACATCAAGTTCCTGCTCTGCGAAGAGATCATCGAGCGATTTCATTCCAGGGAAGCCGCTGTAGCGGCGAGGGAGGCTTTCATTGCACGCTTTCAGCAGGGTCAGATGCCCGATGATATCGCTGAAAAAACGCTACAGACTGCGGGGGAAGGCATCGGCATTGCGGCAGCCCTGAGCCAGTGCGGATTGACCAGCAGTAATTCAGAGGCGTTCCGCATGATTCAGCAGGGCGGCGTGAAGATCGACGGCGAGAAAATCAGCGACAGGACTTTGCGGCTGCAGCCTGGTTTCTCCGGTATTTTGCAGGTGGGTAAACGCAAGTTCTGCAAGGCCACGGTGGCATGAACAGCCTCTCTGAGATTGACTGGAGTGGCTGGAAAGCACAAGATCCGGCGACCCTGGTCTTCGTTTTTCGCGACGACGAAATCCTGTTGATCAACAAGAAAACCGGCCTGGGAAAAGGGAAAGTCAATGGTCCTGGCGGAAAAGTGGATCCGGGTGAAACCCCCGAAGTCGCGGCGATTCGGGAATGCCGGGAGGAACTTGATATTACCGTTAGCAACCTGGAGTATTGCGGCGAGCACCGCTTCCAGTTTGTCGATGGTTATTCCATCCATGTCTGGGTGTACCGGACGCGCGACTTTGTAGGTGTTCCCACCGAAACCCGGGAGGCCGAACCCCTGTGGACCCGGCTCGACCGGATACCGTTTGAACAGATGTGGGAAGACGATAAACACTGGTTGCCCATGCTGGTCAGGGGTGAACGGTTTCAGACGCGGTGGATTTTCGATGGTGATCGCATGGTCGACTACGCCATCGAGACCGATGGAAAAATCGAAGCCTGGGGCGATTTACCGTCTCCCGGGATGGTGGAGTGAAAGAATGAGATTGATTGCAACCACGGCATTCGTTGCCGCATGCGCCTGCGCGGCGTTCTCTGTACTGGCCGAAGACCGGAAACCGGATTTCGATGCATCGGCGAACATGCTGGCGCAAAAATACCTGCTGGTGGATACACACGTCGATGTGCCCTATCGGCTGGAGGAAGAGTGGTCTGATGTCACCGTCAGGACAGCCGGCGGGGATTTCGACTACGAACGCGCCCGCGAAGGTGGGCTGAATATTCCCTTCATGTCGATTTATACGCCGGCTGAGTCAGAAGCAGAGGGCACAGCTTTTGAACTCGCGAACCGCCTGATCGACCGGGTCGAGGCGATCGCGGGCCGGGCGCCGAAAAAGTTCGCCATCGTAAAAACACCGAAGCAGGCGCTGAAGGCCCGGCAGTTAGACCTGGTGGGTCTGGCCATGGGCATGGAAAACGGGTCGCCGCTGGAAGGCAAGCTCCAGAATGTCGAGTTCTTCAAAAACCGGGGTATCAGCTATATCACGCTGGCCCATTCACTCAGCAACCACATTTCCGATTCGTCCTATGATGAAGAGCGCCAGTGGAATGGCTTGAGTCCGTTTGGCAAGGAACTGGTGGTGGAAATGAACCGGCAGGGCGTCATGATCGACATATCCCATGTTTCGGACGAAGCGTTCTGGCAGGTGCTGGAGTTGTCCGAAGTGCCGGTGATCGCCTCCCATTCATCAGCCCGCGCTTTCACGCCTGGCTGGGAGCGAAATATGAGCGATGACATGATCAAGGAGTTGGCCGCGAAGGGTGGCGTGATCCAGGTTAATTTCGGCTCCAGTTTCCTGACCCAGGAGGCGCGCGAGTGGTACGACACGATGAGCGAAGCGCGCGCAGAATACCTGGAGAAAAATGGTTTTGACGAGCATGGCTCAGAAGCTGAAGCGTTCGCCGAGACGTGGCGAGAGGACCATCCTTTTCCCTACGCGAAGCTGAGCGACGTGGTAGCCAATTTCCAGCATGTCATCGATCTGGTCGGCGTGCAGCACGTGGGTATCGGTTCTGATTTTGACGGGGTTGGTGACAGCCTGCCCGAAGGCATGAAGGACGTTGCTGATTACCCGAACCTGATCGCCGAGTTTCTCAGACTGGAGTACTCCTTCGAGGATATAGCGGCCATCATGGGGGGTAACCTGATGCGTGTCTGGCAGGCGGCCGAGGCCCATGCGCAGGAGGCGGCTGCAGCCACGACTGCGAGCGCTCCCTGAACCCTGGTTTGCGGGTATCGAACTGAAGGCATGGACTGGATCAACTACCTGGTAGTCGGAGCGTCGGCTCTGCTGGCGGCCGGTTTGACCATGTACTCGGGTTTTGGCCTGGGCACCCTGATGTTGCCCGTTTTTGCGCTGTTTTTTCCGGTGGAAATGGCGGTGGTGGCGACGGCACTGGTTCACGGCGCGAACAACGTCTTCAAAGTGTCCCTGCTCGGCAGGCACGCGGACCGGGAGGTAGTGCTGAAGTTCGGGCTGACTGCGATCATTGCGGCTGTTTTTGGAGCCCTGGCGCTGGCCTGGATGTCCCACCTCACTGCCAGCATGAGCGTGGAGGTCAACGAACAGGTCGTCTCGGAAGTCACGCCGGTAAAGCTGGTCATCGGAATCCTGATGATCGGCTTCGCGCTGTTTGAACTGCTGCCCAGGTTCAGGAAAATGCAGTTCGACCGGCGATACCTGCCGCTTGGCGGACTGCTGTCTGGATTTTTCGGCGGGCTGTCGGGTCACCAGGGCGCACTGCGTTCTGCTTTTCTCGCGAAGTCCGGCCTGACGACGGAACGCTTCGTCGGCAGCAATGCCGTGATCGGCTTCCTGGTGGACCTGACCCGAATCTCGGTCTACCTTGCGCTGTTTACTGCTACCGGTGGGGACCTGGCGGAATTTGGCGGCTGGCCGCTGGTTATCACCGGTTCGCTGGCCGCGTTTGCGGGCGTGCTGATCGGCAAGCGATACCTGCACAAGGTGACGATGAAAAGTGTTCAGATGATGGTGGGCGGCCTGTTGTTCGGGGTCGGACTGGCCCTGGTATTCGGTTTTATCTGACCCGGTGTTTCTGGTCCAGCACGGTTGATATCAACTGGTCTTTTTCCAGCCAGAGCTGGCTCATCCATGTTTCCAGTTCGCCGCGAAACTCGTGATCGGTCCTGAAATTTCTGCCCAGTAAATGCTTCGGAATGTCGCGCTTTTCTGCGCGTACGATGATTTCGCTGATATCACCCCTCAGTAACTCCCAGAAAGTGGGGCCGCGACCCGTTTGCCGGGATTGCGGATAAACGATGGTTACGTCAATCAGGGCATCCAGCTCTTCTGCCAGTGCGTAAAAAACCTGCCCGATGCCACCGATCCGGGGTTGTAAAAGGTTCCTGTAAGGACTTTTTCTCTGGGCGCTTTTTGTCGTTGAAAAACGGGTGCCCTCGGGAAAATTGGTCATCGCCACCGGAATGGTTCTGAATTTTTCGCAGGCCTTGCGGGCATTCTCCAGGTCGCGACCTTTCAGGCCCGGCTGTTTGGCTATTTTCTCCCTCGAATGTCGTTTCATGAAGGGCATGTCCAGTGCCCACCAGGCTATTCCGAGAAAAGGCACCCAAAACAGCTGGCTCTTGATGAAAAACCGGAAAAAAGGCAGCTTGCGGTTAAAACTGCGTTGCAGGACCAGGATATCCACCCATGACTGATGGTTGGAACTCACCAGGTAACAGCCGTTGTAGTCCAGGCCTTCAGGAATCTGTATGTCCCAGTGTGTATTGCGGTACAGGGAAAATATGGTGTTGTTGACCGAAATCCAGAACTCCGCCAATCCGGCCAGCACCTTCCTCATCCAGTTACGGAACGACTCCGTGGGCGCAAGGAATTTGCCGACGGCAAGGATGCACAAAACAATGGTCAGCACGATCGTGCTGAAACTGATCGCCAGCAGCGTAAGGGTTGCCTTCGTGGTTTTCAGGGCTGTGGAGAAAATAGATATGGGAGCTTCCCTTGTTGCATGACCGGCCAGCCGCAAACAGGCTGAAGGCCAATTATCTCACCGGCGGACTTCCGGGTCGAGTGACCCGGCGGGTTACAATGATATAATATGAGTAATTTCTAACATAACGTCATGCGAGGCCTCGTCATGTTGCGCATATTGCTGGTTCCCTTTCTAATCCCGGTTATCTTGCTGGTGGCATGTGCTCAGGAGAGTGACGCGCCGGCGGTGACTGCGAAACCGGCAGAAAAAACCGCGCATGCGGAATCCTGGCGTGATGACCAGTTGCTGGAGGGGCAGGAAACCTACCAGGCAGCCTGTGCCTCCTGTCATGATTCGGGGGAAGGCGGCGCCCCGGTCACCGGAGAAGCGGCAGACTGGTCGAAACGATCCGACCTCTGGGTCGCTGTTTTGTCAGATCACGCAGCTAAGGGTTACCTGGACATGCCGGGTAAAGGCGGGCGCGCCGATCTGTCCAAAGAATCTGTCGACGCCGCCCTTGAATATATGTTGCAGAAGACCTTCCCCGAGCTACCCAGGGATTAGCTACTCAACTTGCGCTCATCCAGCCCGATGCTGCGGGCAATAATTTCCTTCATGATCTCGGAACTGCCGGCATAGATCCTCGACACCCTGGCGTCGGTGAACATGTGAGAAATCCGGTACTCGCTCATGTAGCCGGCGCCACCATGTAATTGCACGCAATCGTCCATCACCCTGGATTCCAATTCGGTTGCGTGGTATTTGGCTTCGGCTGCCAGATCTGAACCCAGTTCACCATCAAGGTGCATCATCACGCACTGGTCGACGAAGGTCTGGCACACGTCCAGCGCGGTGCGCATCTCGGCCATTTTGAATCGGCTGTTCTGGAACGCGCCGATCGGCTTGCCGAAGGCTTTTCTTTCCAGGATGTAGTCCATCGTGATGTCAAAGGCCACCTGCGCGTGGGCGACTGCCTGGCAGGCGCTGATCAACCGTTCCTCGGCCAGGAAATGCATCAGGCTGTAGAAACCCCGCTGTGGGTCGCCCAGCACATTTTCGGTGGGGACCTTGACGTTTTCGAAGAACAATTCGGCCGTGTCCTGGGCTTTGAGGCCCATCTTGGCCAGGTTACGACCGCGGCTGAAGCCTTCCATCGCTTCTTCCACCACGAACAGGCCGATGCCGTGGGGTTTGTCGGGCACGGTGCGCGCGGCCACCACGAAAGCCCCGCCGTTGACCCCGTTTGAAATGTAAGTCTTTGAACCGTTAATGACCCAGTCGTCGCCCTTACGCACAGCACGTGATTTTATGCCTGCCAGGTCACTGCCGGCGCCCGGTTCGGTCATTGCGATGCCGAGAATGGTTTCTCCGCTGATGCATTGCGGCAACAGGCGCTCTTTCAATGCCTCGCTGCCAAGGTGGCCGATATACGGACCTACCAGCCGGCTGTGAAGGGTCAGGAACAGACCCAGGTCGCCGTGACGGAGGGTTTCCTCGATGAGGATTTGCTCAAACCGGAAATCCTCAATGCCCATTCCACCGTATTGTTCACCGGCCCACATGCAGAGCAGTCCCTGTTCGCCAGCTTTCAGGAATGCATCCTTGTCGCAGATGCCCTGTTCACGCCATCGTTCGACGTGAGGTGAGATTTCAGCCTGCATGAATTTGCGAACCGAATCCCGGAACATTTCGTGGTCTTCGTCGAATATCAGGCGTTTCATGGGTTCATCCTAGTCATAAAAGGGCAGGTTTCCTTCAGCCCGGTTGCGTAGCCATTCCGATGCCTGGAACCGGCCGCCATAGGCTTCCGCCATGCGGTCGCATTCGGCAACGAAGTTGCGGATACCCATGGTGTCAATATAGGACAGGGTGCCGCCGGTGTAAGGTGGAAAGCCCCAGCCGAAGATCGAGCCGATATCTCCGTCTTCAGCATGGGTCACGACGCCTTCTTCGACACAGCGGACCGTTTCCAGAGCCTGGATGTTCATCAGCCGCTTCTTCAGTTCATCGATATCCGGCTGCTCAGCGCTTACCGGAAAGTGCTCACCCAGCCCGGGCCACAAGTGCTTGGTGGCGCCCTCAGGATAGGCATAAAAGCCCTTGCCGAAGCGTTTTCCCTTGCGGTCCAGTTTCTCCACCATCGCCTGGATGGCTTCCTGGCTTGGGTCCGCCGGGTAAGTTTGTCCGAGCGCAGCGGCGGTTTCCTTGCCGATCTTGTGCGCCAGTTCCAGGGTTACTTCATCCGTGACGGCCAGCGGACCGACCGGCATGCCGGCCATTTTCGCTGCATTTTCGATCAGCGCCGGCTTCACGCCTTCGGCAAGCATCATGATGCCTTCAGCGGTGAACGTGCTGAACACGCGGCTGGTGTAAAAGCCACGGCTGTCGTTCACCACGATGGGCGTTTTGCGGATCTGCTGGATGTAGTCCAGGCTGCGTGCGATGGCCTCGTCGTTGGTCTTCTCGCCCAGGATGATCTCCACCAGCGGCATCTTGTCAACCGGCGAGAAGAAGTGCAGACCGATGAACTGTTCGGGCCGTTGGGAGGCTTTGGCCAGCCCGGTGATCGGCAGGGTGGAGGTGTTGCTGGCGAAAACACAGCTTTCCGGAACCACCGCCTCGGTCAGGGCCGTTACTTTGGCCTTGAGGTCCTGGTTCTCGAACACGGCCTCTATCACCAGGTCGCAACCCTGCAGGTCGTGGTAGCTGGTGGTCGGGGTGATCAGGTTAAGCAGCACGGCGGCTTTTTCAGGTGTCGAACGGCCTCGATCGATGGCCTTTTTCAACAACCCCTCGGAATAGGCCTTGCCCTTGTCGGCGTTTTCCTGGGAGGTATCGAGCAACACGACCTCGATTCCCGCCTTGGCCGAGACGAAGGCTATACCCGCTCCCATCATGCCTGCACCGAGGATTCCCAGCTTCTTCACTTTTGATTTCTCGATGCCTTCCGGCCTGCGCGCCAGTTTGTCGGCCTTGCCCTTGTTGACGAACAGGCTGCGCATCATGTTGCGCGCAACCGGTCCGGCCAGCAGTAAACCGAAGTACTGAGATTCGATTTTCAGGCCGTCGTCGAAAGAGGTCGCACAGCCTTCGAACATCGCGGACTGGGCCGAGATCGGGGCAGGGTAGTTATGCTTGGTATTCTTGGCGACAAGGGCGTTACCGACCATGAAGGTCTGCGCCGTACCCGGATGCATCAATCCACCGCCCGGAATCTTGAATCCTTTCTTGTCCCAGGGCTGTTCCGGGTCACCTTTTTCGAGCACCCATTGCCTGGCCTTTTCGACGACTTCCGCCACCGGTGCGAGTTCATGGACCAGGCCCATTTCCAGGGCTTGCTCGGGCCTCTGGTTGCGGCATTGCAGGATCATCGTTGCCGCGTTACGGAAGCCGATCAGCCGCGGCGTTCTCTGCGTGCCGCCGGCGCCGGGGAGCAGGCCGATATTGACTTCTGGGAAGCCCAGCACCGCACCGGTGTCATTGGCAAGCACCCGGTAATGGCCCGCCAGGCAGACTTCCAGGCCGCCGCCGAGGGCCAGGCCGTTGATGGCGATGGCCACCGGTTTGCCGCAGGTTTCAATCTGACGCAGGGTCTTGTTCAGGCCAAAGCTGAATTCGGCCGCCTCCTTGTGCGAAAGGCCGCGGTCATAGGCGGTCACCATGTCCTTGATATCGGCGCCTGCAATAAAGGCCTTTTTCCCGGAAGTGATGACGATGCCTTTGACTGCGTCATCAGCAGCGGCTTTACTGGTCGTTGTTTCCAGGTCCTCCATCAGTTCCGGCGTCAGCACGTTCATGGACTTGCCGGGCAGGTCGATGGTCAAAAGAGCGATGCCATCGTTGTCGACGGCATATTGAATAGTGTTGTTCATCTTTACTGTCCTTTTATACGCGTTCGATGATGGTGGCAGTGCCCATGCCGGCACCAATACACAGTGTGACGAGACCGGTTTCCAGGTCGCGCCGCTCCATTTCATCCACCAGCGTGCCCAGCACCATGGCGCCGGTAGCACCCAGTGGATGGCCCATGGCGATAGCGCCGCCATTCACGTTGATCTTGTCATGGGGTATGTCCAAAAGTTTCATGTACAGCAGCACGACCGAGGCGAAGGCCTCGTTCAGCTCCCACAGATCGATGTCAGATTTATCCATGCCGGCCAGTTTCAGCGCCTTCAGTGAAGCTGGTGCCGGGCCGGTCAGCATGATGGTGGGTTCGCTGCCGATCGATGCGAAGGAGCGGATCCGGGCTCGGGGTTTAAGGCCCATCTTCTCGCCGGCCTCGGCGCTGCCGATCAGCACGGCGGCTGCTCCGTCGACGATACCACTGGAGTTGCCCGCGGTGTGGACGTGATCGATGGCTTCGACCTCCGGGTATTTCTGAATCGCCACATCGTCGAAGCCAGCCTGGTCGCCCATCATCGCGAAGGCCGGCTTGAGACCTGCCAGGCTCTCCATGCTGGCGTCACCGCGCACGGTTTCGTCATGGTCGAGCACGACCTCACCCACGTGGTCCGTGATGGGCAGGATTGACTTGCTGAAATAGCCGTTTTCCCAGGCATGAGCCGCGCGTTGCTGACTGGCCACGGCGTAGGCGTCCGCGTCTTCGCGGGTAAATCCGTTCAGGGTTGCGATCAGGTCAGCGCCAATGCCCTGTGGCACGAAATAAGTGTTATAAGCTGTCTGCGGATCGATGGCCATGGCGCCACCGTCCGAACCCATGGGGACCCGGGACATGCATTCGACACCTCCACCGATGGCCGCCTGGGACTGGCCGGACATGACCTGGGAAGCGGCTGCATTCACGGCTTCCAGGGCCGATGCACAGAAGCGGTTGATCTGTTTGCCGGGTACGCTCTCGGCGTAGTCAGCGTTGATCACTGCAACGCGAGCGATATTCGCGCCCTGTTCGCCCACGGGGGCTACACAGCCCAGGATCACGTCATCAAGAATAGAAGTGTCCAGTTGATTTCGATCGCGCAAACCCTGCAGTACCTGTGTGGTCAGGTCCATGGGTGTGATCGGGTTCAGGCTTCCGCCCTGCTTGCCGCGGCCCCGGGGGGAGCGGACATGGTCGTAGATGAATGCTTCGGTCATTACCTTTCCTCTGTTGTCTCATGCGCGCAGCAGGCGCAGCATATTGCGTTTGAAATCCTTGTAGGCCGCGGCCAGGTCAAAGTCCGGGCTGACCAGCCACTGGCTGTTGATGCCGATCAGGCCGCCATAAAACTGCTCCGCGGCCCGCCGAGCATTGATGTTCTTGCCGATTTCCCCTTTTTCTTTACCCTCGCGGACCCAGGTTGCCACCGTTTCACGCTGGATTTGCATGAACTCGGCCACGTTGGGCTTGAACTCGGAAGAGGGGTCCAGCGCCGCGCCCCACAGAATGTTCTGGGCGCGGATGAATTCCGGGTGGTGCAGTGCATGGGCCAGGTGTGCGTCGATCGCGGTGCCGACAGCCGCGATACCGGTCTTACCGTCGAGTGCCCCTTTGAGCTCCCGGGTCCAGATCGTGGAAACGTGCTTCAGCACTGCCCGATACAGGCCGGCCTTGGTACCAAAATGATGCGCGGCCAGGCCCCGGCTGTAGCCCGCGTTCAGGCCCACCGCCGCCGCAGTCGTGCCCTGCAGGCCGGCGGTGTTCAGCAGCTTTATCGCTGCCTTGATCATCAGGGATTCCGCCAATGCCGTGCGCTCTGCCTGGGTGCGGGCAGGGACTGCTTTGTTGCTGTCGGATTCGGTCTGGGGCATGGAGTGAAAAATACTTGTTGGTAACAAGCAAGTTTATCAAGGCGCCCAGCAAAGTCAACAATGAACTAAGTGTCAACAGAGCCATGGGATCACAGATTCTGTGGGAGCGGCTTCATTCGCGACAGCAAATCGCCATTCAAGCGATCCGCTGGTGCCAGGGTGGCCATTTTTCTTTTCCAGCGATTATTGCTCTCTTACCAAAAAGGCGCCCAAATGGTGCCTTTCTGTCGCGGCTGAAGCCGCTCCTCCACCAGATCCTGCAACAGGGCTTCGAGCGTTTCTGCCAGAATCCCGGTGGCATAGGGATAACCGGCATGGTCGGTGCCGAAAGTGAGGCCGGAACTGTTTCGAAGTGATACTCGGGAATGCAAGCTCCCGATAACATGTGCCAAATTCCGCTGGCTCCACACAAAATACAGGCGGAAATCAGTATTTCTCACCGCGCGACGGAGCGGGGGTCTCTGCTCACTTATTGGTCAAGAATGATTCCGTTGACGGGAACCTGGAGTTTCGGAACTTCCGGATCGTTGGTTTGAAATACTATGGTGCCTTCGATTTCCCCGGGCTGAACGCGCTCGGGAGCCAGCCAGATCGTGTTCTCCCAACGATCGCCCTCGGGTCCCTGTTCGGACCAAATCTTCAAAACAGGGAGGGCTGCGAGTCGATACGGACCGTGTCGTCGACGAGGGTATAGTTCGTGTGATGGTGAAAGTGGGCAGAGGGGGCCGGCATGAACGAAAGTTAGGGCTCTCAGTTGGGCTGCTTAGGGCCTGATGGTTCATTGACGCAGTTGGTCAATCCGTGACGAGTCCAGAAACGGGTATTTCCAGTGACGGAAAGTTCTCGTCATCCGTTTCAATCAGGATCTTTCCGTCTAGCGGCCCTGCCTGAACCTGTTTCGGATTCAGACGGACATCGACTCTGATGACTTCCGCGGGGCCCTCGGGTGTTACCTTTATAGCCAAACTAGAAACGTCCGAGGTAACCGATGTGATGCTCATGGTTCCCGATTTTCTGTGCAAAGTCAGAGTTTGTGACAAGAGTTCTGCCAAACCTTCTCTCTTCAGAGCCGTCAAGCTCAGTTTGCCAAATTCGACAGAATCTGGTGCCGCGTGCACTTCGGGTTTGACCATGATTCTGACTTGTACCCCGAGTTTCGGACGCTTCGTACTGTTCGTATGCACCACAAGAAATTGTTCGTAACGCCCGACCGGGGTCGATTCTTTGACGGTGACACGAAGTTCGTAGCGCTGGCCTTCTTCGACGGGAACGACTTCAGCCACGAATGCATCTCCCTGAGGCTCCAGGTGGGAAATAAGCAGGGGAGACTCCTGGTTGTTGACAATTTCCAGGCCCCGAGTTGTTTGTTCACCTTCGAAAGAACTGAGCATCACCAAGGGGTAGGGCAGCACGTCGACCGGTCGGAAAACGGTACCCGAGAGTGACAAAAAGATTTTTGATCTCGCGGGGTCGTTCAATTTAAGCCTGACCGCACCCTCGACCTGCTGCGAGATGCTTGAGGTGTCCCAATTGACGACAAGCTTAGCTTCTTCCCCCGGTTCGAGTGCCTGCCTTACCTGAATCGTCATACCCGGCATGGATACCTGGGCGTCCTCAAAAACCAGGGTCTCGTCGCCCAGGTTCCTGACGAGAAAGCTTTCTGACACGGTCGTGCCCCGGGCCACCCTGCCGAACTCAGCGCTCTGCCGGTCGATCCACACTTTTGGGGCGCCATACGCGGCGGCCGTCAAAACCGTGAACAGCAGTCCCATAGCCGGGATAACGGCACGGGACGGGTACTTTAGGATCGATCGGATCAAACCATCAATTCTCATTCAATTGGATCAAACAAAAAGGGCCGCGGGTGACCGCGGCCCTCGTAAGCACTAACGAGCTCTGATTCCTATTCCGGATAGAAACGCAGCTGCGCCAGGCGCAGCCCGTTATTGTCGTAGTTCCAGAACCAATCCTGCGTGTCACCGGCAAACAACGAAATACGCGTCAGCGTCACGGCATCGGGATCGGCTTCCAGGTCTCCGTCGTCATCACAGATCAGGCTGCCATCTTCTAGCTCGGTCAATGGCACTTCGCACAAGTAAGCGAACAGCGAGGTCAGTTCCTGGGTGACATCGGTGAAGCTCGATTTGCCGTAGTCACGGGTCAGAACGGCTTGCTCCGTCGAGCAGACAAGGTCTTTGTCCACTGTTGCGCATGTGGTAGCCACGGCTTGACCACCCGGCTTGCCCAGAGCCCGCGCCCATACGCTATAGCTGGCTTGCGGATCATCAGCATCGCATCCTATGAATTCTTCTGCGCCATCGCTCACGACATTGTTATTACAGGGCAGTTCGAAGACCGCGCCCCGCTTCTTCGTGACCAGGCACACGTATTCGTCATTTTCATTGAATTCGCAACGGTCCCAATCGTCATCGAACTGTTCGCTACAGCCGTAGGCCTCATCGAACCCGTTCCCGTCGCAGACACGGAAGGTGTCGCCGGGAGCCAGCCAGATTTTCGAATCAACGATCGCAGTGCCGGGTTCAACCGTGCCATCGGCATTGGTCTTCACGGATTTGTTACCGGTCTTGGTGCTTTTGAGAGGAACAAAGATGGTGTGCCGGTTGGAACCCGTCATGTCGGCTTTCTTGGGATTCTCCACACCGATGATGTTCAGGTTGTAATGCGGACCCGAAGGAGCTCCGTTACCTTTACCTGCCAAGACGCTAAAACTGTACAAACAGGTCAGCAATAAAATCGATAAAACAAAAAAGGACTTCTTCATAATAATACTCCTAAACAATTTTTCCCTGCGCCAACAGAACCGGCAGAAACAGACCCCTGTGGAGGTGTGGCCCCTTTTTTGTAATTCAGAAATGTTACAGCAAGGAGCCCATCCCTGGCCGCTGTATAATCAAATCTAGACCAAAGATGGCCGAAACTCAATCTCTTTAGGGTTTATTCATTCAATCTTTAATCAATCATTAATTAGTGAAAAATATATCGTCAACGCTTAAAAATAAATGCTTTATCTGGAATCTTTTTGTATGGTTTCGCTGACCTGGTGATCTATCGGACGAAGTCCGTTTACGACAAGTCATTTACAAGTGATTTTATCGTGTCTCCTTCGGCTTCCGCCGTGCAGGGATAGCCCGCATGATTCGTGCCGAATTCCAGCCCGGCGCCTTCGCGCAGAGCGGCGATCATTGCCTCATCCAGCTCAAAACGCATGAAATGCACGGCCGAGGTTTTCTCATCGGTAGAGCGATCAAGGTCCTCGTTGGAGATGGCAAACACCTTTTCATGCCCCTCCACTCGCAACCAGACCAGGTGCTCGATGCCCACCAACTGGGCCAGGCGTTCCCGCCTAACTGCGACGTCCTTGAACTCCAGCATGGCAGTGCATTTGAGGTTGCTGCCATCGGGGATCAGCGGGTTGTATGCCTCGAGTTCTTCCTCGATGCCGTCCGCTTCGAAGATTTTTTCGATGCGCAGCATTTCCTGCACCTGGTACTGGATGGTCAGGCGGTCTTCAAAATACAGTGACAGGTTCTCGCCGATGGTGACGCGGCGGTCCTTCTTGTGCTCCAGCACTCTGGCCCTGAATTCAGCGCGGTGCTCGGCGTACTTTTCAAGGGAGTAGAGGTCCTCCCGGCTTAAAGGGTTCATGGGTCAGATTCCGTATGCTTTCCGCAATAAAGTCAGCGGATTGGTTTCAGCGTGTTTCAATTCAAGTGAATTGGCGATCTGGTCGGCTGCCATCGGGCAGTCGGATACCAGGTAATCCGGCTCCGCCTTCTTCGCGCGGTTGACGACCGGCCGCGCAATCTTCTGCGATTTCTCGTAAGTGTCTGCGCGCACGCCGTAGGTACCGTCATGACCTGAGCAGCGCTCAATCATTTCGACCTGGGTATCGGGCACCAGCGCGAGTACATCGCGGGTCTTGGGGCCAATGTTCTGTACCCTCTGGTGGCAGGGTACCTGCCAGACCACTTTACCCAGCGGCTGCTTGAACTCGGTATTCAGCAAGCCGGCTTTGTGGCGGTGCACCAGGTATTCGAACGGGTCATACATGTGCTGCTTTACTTTCTGAACGTCCGGGTCGTCCGGGTACATCAGGGGCAGTTCCTGTTTGAACATCAGCACGCAGGAGGGGATGCCGGCAACGATATCCCAGCCTTCGTCGATCAGGCGGACGAGTTCAGGGATGTTTTTGCGCCGGTACTTGTCGACCGTCTCCAGGTCACCCTGTTCCAGCTTCGGCATGCCGCAGCACTCCTCCTTGTCGGTCAGCCGCACCGGGATGCCATTGTGCTCGAATACCCGGATCAGGTCCTGCCCGATATCCGGTGTGTTCACGTTGCAGTAACAGGTGGCGAACAGGGCTACTTTGCCGGTGGTAGGCCCGGCTTGTTTAACCGTGGCCTGGGCCGGTTGATGATCTTTTTCACGCCGCCGCAGGGTTTTTGAATGAAACTCCGGCAAGTGGGCGTCAGGGTGCAGATCCATGACCTTTGCCATCACCTTACGCACGCCCTTGTTGCGGTTGGAGGCGTTAATCATGCTGCCGACGACCGGCAGGCTGCCCACCTTGCCCTGGATCTTGGTGTTGCTGATCAGTTTATGGCTCAGTTTTCGTTCGCCCTTCTTGAACTGGACAGCCTTTGCCCGCAGCATCACATGCGGAAAATCGAGGTTCCATTCATGCGGTGGCACGTAGGGACACTTGGTCTGGTAACACAGGTCGCACATGAAACACTGGTCCACCACTTTCCAGTAATCTTCCTTGGCAACGCCGTCAACTTCGAAAGTTTCGGATTCATCCACCAGGTCAAAGAGCGTAGGGTAAGCGTCACAAAGCGAGACGCAGCGCCGGCAGCCGTGACAGATGTCGAAAATGCGCTCCAGCTCCTCGAAGAGCTTCTCTTCGTTGTAAAAATCGGGGTTGGTCCAATCAAGTGCATGTCGTGTTGGGGCCTCGAGACTGCCTTCTCGCATGGTCGTGCCTCCTGTGCTGACAGAGCCACCGGCGCAGAATTGCGCCGGGGTCCGCAGACTAGATCAATCGTTCACGCCGAAAGGACACGGCGCGGGGGAACGGATATCAGTCCAGTTCGTCCAGTGCTTTCTGAAAACGGTTGGCGTGAGAACGCTCAGCCTTGGCCAGGGTCTCGAACCAATCTGCAATTTCATCAAAACCTTCGTCGCGGGCGGTTGCTGCCATACCGGGATACATGTCGGTGTATTCGTGGGTCTCGCCGGCGATGGCGGCTTTCAGGTTATCTGAAGTCGGGCCGATCGGCAGGCCGGTGGCGGGGTCGCCCGCTTCTTCCAGGTATTCCAGGTGACCGTGCGCATGGCCGGTCTCGCCTTCGGCGGTGGAACGGAAAACGGTGGAGACGTCGTTGTAACCTTCAACGTCAGCGCGCTGTGCGAAATACAGGTAACGGCGGTTGGCCTGTGATTCACCGGCGAATGCGTCTTTCAGGTTCTGTTCGGTTTGGGTGCCTTTCAGTGACATGGGATTCCTATCTCCTTTCAATGGGTATAGAGGTACTTGCCTAATAAGACTAGACCTCTAACCTTTATAGGTGAAATTGTATTTTCTGATAAGCCTGATAGGCAGGTTCAATGATCAGGATCAGCTGCGCTGGCCGACTCCCCGCATCAATTACCGCTCATAAATAATAAAGGGTGAAAGGGTTGCCACCCGATCGTAAAGGCGCCGGCCGGCTTCATTGAAATGCTGGGTCATCCAGTACACTTCCGGGCAGCCTGCTTCATCCGCTTTTTGGTAGACGGCTTCGATCAGCGCTCGACCGACGCTTTTGCCCCGCTCGGATTTATCGACGTACAAGTCCTGCAGGTAACAGACGTTTTCAACCTGCCAGCCGCTGCGGTGAAAAAGATAATGCGCCAGGCCGATGGGTTGTGATCCGCGCAGGGCGAGCAAGCCGAGGAATTCATTGGGCTGACTCGACAACATCCGGGCAAAGCTGCTTTGGTAAATCACTTCAGGCAACTCCGTCTCGTAATATTCAAGATACAGTTTCCAGAGGCGACGCCATTCGGCCTCATCACTGGCTTGCAAAGGGCGGATGGTCAATTCGGTTTCGGTCATTGTGAAGTTTCCCATGAAAAGGCAGCGTACTGTGGGTAGTTCAGTTGAATGTTTTGCTCTCCGGCCGCAGTTCGATTTCTGGCTTCTCGGCGCAGTTCATCGACATCCATTGGAACCTGCAAGCGGAAGACACGCACTTCATTCCAGTAGTCGTCGAACCCATCGGGCGGATTACCCTCTTTGTAAGCCCGCAGCATCGGTCCTATCACCCGATAGGCTGCATACAGCCGCAGAGCCTGGGTTTGCTCGAAAGCATCGATTTCATTCAGGAGTTTCCGCAATTCCTGTCCTTCAGCAGCTTTATTTTCCAGAGCCCCGGGGCCTGCTGATGCCATCAGCCGGAAATACGCTACTGAGTCCTCCATGCTGATCGTGTCCGCGCTGCCCCACTGGTGTCGGTTATCCGCATTGACCAGATTTCCGCTAACAGGATCGACGATCAGCACCGTGGGAGTCGCATAGTAGACAGGCGGCCCCAGGGCCTTGATGACTTCACTCCCTTGGTCCAGATAGCCAACGTCAACAAAAAGCGTTTCATAGTGGCTTTCGATGATCGGGCGCAACGGCTGCTGGTAAATGCGTGACGCAAGGGCGCGGCTGTCGTGACACCAGTTGGCGCCCATGATGACCAGCACCAGCCGATCGTTCGCCCTGGCCGACTGACGTGTTTGCTCCAGTTCAGCCACGGGGTCGTCGGAAGGAAAAAAGAGTTCACCCGATGAATCGCCGGTGCTCGAAGCACTGGCTGCTCCCATAGCTACCAGGAAACTGACAGACAGGGTTGCCAGGGTGCGATAAATACAACCTTTGAGTTTCAAACGAATTCCGGGCAATCGAAGAAAACCCATTATCGCTTTCATCATCCACATCGCAAGCGATATCATCATTGATTGACTGGATATCAACAGGGGGTCTTCCCTTGGGACCGCTTGAAGGACTGAAAATCGTCGAAGTTGCCGGACTGGGTCCCGGCCCGTTCTGCGGCATGATGCTCGCGGACCTGGGTGCCGACGTCGTTTGCGTCGATAGGGAGGCTGTACCGAGGCTGGAGCCGGCCAGCGACTGCACGCGGCGCGGCAAGCGATCGATCCTGCTGGACTTGAAATCAGCCGATGGGCGGGAAGCTGTTCTCAAGCTGGTGGAAAAAGCCGATGCTCTGTTCGAGGGGTTTCGGCCCGGTGTCATGGAGAAACTGGGTTTGGGCCCCGAGGAATGCATGCTGCGCAATCCCCGCCTGGTTTACGGACGCATGACAGGCTGGGGCCAGATTGGCCCTCTGTCCAAGGCTGCCGGGCATGACATCAACTATATCTCACTGTCCGGGGCATTGGCGGCGATCGGCCGGAAGGGTGAAAAACCCACCGTGCCCCTGAACCTGGTCGGCGATTATGGGGGAGGCGCAATGATTCTGGCGCTTGGCCTGGTCAGCGCATTGCTGGAGTCGCAGAAATCGGGCCAGGGACAGGTTGTGGATGCGGCAATGACTGATGGATCGGCCTTGATGATGTCGGTTTTCTATTCCCTGCAGGCGCAGGGACAGTGGCAAACCGAACGCGGCAGCAACTTGCTGGATGGCGGCGCTCATTTTTACGATGTTTATGAAACCAAAGATGGAAAGTACGTTTCGGTCGGGTCCCTTGAGCCGCATCTGTACGCCGAGTTGCTGGAAAAGCTGGGTGTTGATCAGGACGCGTTCGGGCCGCAATACAATCACGAATCCTGGCCTGAATTGAGGGGACAGTTTTCGACGCTGTTCAAGACCCGCAGCAGGCAGGAGTGGTGTGAGTTGCTGGAAGGCAGTGATGCCTGCTTTGCGCCGGTGCTGGATTTCAATGAAGCCGTGCATCATCCCCACAACCGAGCGCGGAAAACACATATCGAAGTTGGTGGCATGATACAACCTGCGCCTGCGCCCCGGTTCAGCCGTACATCCCCGGAAGTGTCCTTTGCCCCGCACGAACCGGGATCGGATTTTGACGCGGTCATGAAAGACTGGGGTGTCGGGGAGAAAAATGAGTAACCAGGAACTGATACGGCGCCGCGACAGGGTGATGGGGCCGGCCTACAGGTTATTCTACGACGAACCGGTTCACCTGGTGCGTGGTAAAGGAGTCTGGTTGGTTGATGACGAGGGCAGAAAGTACCTGGATTGCTACAACAACGTGGCATCGGTCGGCCATTGTCATCCACGTGTCGTTGAAGCCCTGAAGCGGCAAGCCTCAACGCTCAACACGCATACGCGGTACCTGCATGAAAACGTGGTTGAATATGCGGAGCGGCTGACCGGCACGCTGCCGGGTGATTTGAGTGTTTGCATGCCTGTATGCACCGGCACAGAAGCGAATGAACTGGCTTTCCGCATTGCCCGGGCTGTGACAGGAAACCGGGGTACGATCGTGACCGGGTCCGCTTACCACGGAAACTCTTACGTCATTAACGAACTGTCCACCATGGAGTACCCGGCATCCGAGCGACCGCGATACCTTGAGGTCGTCGAGGCGCCCTGCATTTATCGCGGCAGGTACCGAGCTGGCGAGACTCAGATCGGTGCAGCTTATGCTGCCCTGGTGGGAGAGGGAATCGACCGCCTCGCCGGCCGCCAGTACCAGCCAGCCCTGTTTATCTGCGACAACATTTTCAGCTCCAACGGCGTCCTGACACCGCCTCCGGAGTACTTGCAGGAAAGTTACCGGCGAGTCCGGGCGGCCGGTGGGCTGGCGGTTGCTGATGAAGTCCAGTCCGGACTATGCCGCCTCGGAGATCACATGTGGGGTTTCATGGATTCAGCGGTCGTGCCTGATATTGTGACGATGGGAAAACCGATGGGCGACGGACATCCACTGGCGGCCGTGGTCACGACACCGGGAATTGCTGAAAAATTCGCCCGGAAATACGACTACTTCAATACCTTTGGAGGCAATCCGGTTTCCGCCGCCGTCGGGCTGGCGGTGCTGGACGTCATCGAGGAGGAACAAATCCTGCAGAATGTGAAGTCGGTCGGCGACTACCTGGGCAGCGGCTTGCGAACGCTGGCGCAGCAGCATGAGGTGATCGGCGATGTCAGGGGGAAAGGCCTGTTTTGGGGTGTGGAACTGGTCAGGAACCCGGATACCCGCGAACCCGCGGACACCGAGGCCCGGAAGGCCGCCGAGCACCTGCGCCACAATGGTATTCTGCTTGGTGTGTCCGGCCCCGGCAAAAACGTTATCAAGATCCGCCCACCGCTGGTGTTTTCCAGGGAGAACGCGGATCAACTGCTGGAAGGTTTAAAGCTGGCGCTTACCGACCACCGGTAAACACGGGAATTACGTTCTGCGGAGAAAATTTTTGAGAAGCGAAATTCAAAACGTGCTGTTTGACCTGGATGGAACCCTGGTCGACAGCAGTCATACCATCGGCATGAGCATCGATTTCGCACTGGAGCGAATGGCGGTTGAAAACGCACGGGACAAACCGATCGAGTCCATGATCGGCAGGCCGTTGCTCGACATATTCCACCATGAATTCAAGATGACAGATGACCAGGCATACCAGGCGATAGACATTTACCGTGATTATTACGACAGCCTGAACCAGCAAGGTACGGATGTGTACGAGAGCATTCGCGATGTATTACCCGCACTGCAGAAGGCCGGCTACCGCCTGTTTGTCGCCACGGTCAAACCCACGCCAATTGCGGACAAGGTACTGAAGGACCTGGATTTGAGATCCTGCTTCGATGGTGTTTCCGGCGCCTCCATGGGTCCAAAGCGCCGCGATAAATCCAGCATCATTGCCCATGCCGTAAAAACCTTTGGTCTGGATCCTGTTCAATCCATAATGATCGGTGATCGCGACCAGGACATCCTGGGCGCGCGAGAAAACGGGATGGAGGCGATCGGAGTAACTTATGGATTCGGGTCGAGGGAAGAGCTGAGTTCTGCTGATCCTGCGCACTTGGTCGATCACTCGGAACAAATCATTAATCTGCTGGTGAACCCGGATGCCGCAGAGTAGTCGAACAGCCATAACCATCAACACAGGTGCTACATGATCACCAGGTATGCTTCCCTGGCAGCGTTTCTGCTGCTGGTTACCCTGACTTCCCTGACCGGCTCCAGCTTCGAGGCCGGTGAGTGGTACTACAGCACCATGCGCCATCCTTCCTGGTGGCCGCCGGGATGGTTTTTCGTCCTGGCCTGGACCGTCGTGTATATCACCATGGCCGTGGCCGCGTGGAACGCCTGGATGACCGGGCACTTTTCCCGAACCGGCGCCATCACCTGGTGGGTGTTCCTGCTGGTCCTGAACGTTTGCTGGTTCGCCCTGTTTTTTGGCCTGCACAGACCGGGTTACAGTTTGCTGTTGCTGAGTGTCATGGCGGGTTTGTCCCTGTTTTGCATGCGGGCATTCGGCAAGCTGTCCAGGCAGGCTGCACTGCTGCTGTTGCCATACCTGTTCTGGATCATCTGCCTGTGGCTGCTGAACCTGGCTATCTGGTCCTACAACGGCGGCCCGCTGCAACCCCTGTTCTGGAAGCCCTGAGCGGCGTATTCCCTACGACTCAGGTGGAGTCATGCAGAAGACGTTCAGCTTGTTGCCGTCGAGATCGCGGAAGTAACCGGCATAGAATCCGTCGGACCGGGGGCCGGCAGGTCCTTCGTCGGTTCCGCCCAGTTCGATGGCCTTGTCATAAACTTTGTGAACCAGTTCTTTTGAACCCACTGCAAGCGCCACCATTGTTCCATTGCCCGGGGTTGCAGGCTTCCCATTAAACGGTTTGGTCACGGAAATGCCGGGCTGATCGGGCTCAACGGCCCAGGCAACGAATACATCTTCGAACTCCATGAACCGGCTGGCGCCCAGTTCCGCCAGCAACTCGTCGTAAAAAGCCACGGCACGGGGAAGGTCGTTGGTTCCGAGGGTAACGTATCCGATCATTTCAATACTCCTGAATCAGGCAAACGGTGAAAATCCAAACAGCCACTGGTGTGACAGGGCGACGATGATATAAGTGGTGAAACCGGCGACCAGCAGGATGATGTCTTTCTTTCGAGGCACGGGGTCGGGTTTGACCCAGGCTCCGTCACGCCGGTTCAGCAAGATGATTTCAATGATCGCCCACAGCGCCAGCCCGCCGAACAACACGATGGAGCGCGCTTCGCCATTGGCCAGCAGGTGGGCGATTCCCCACAAGGCAACACCGGACAGCTGCGGGTGCCTGATGATTCGCTTGAGGTTGGTGGCGTGGTGTGATGCGATAAAAAGAATGAACGCGACCAGTACCAGTAGAGAGGTCAGGTGACGCCCCCAGACTGGTGGCAGATAGATGCTCTCAGGAATGGAGGCTTTCCAGCCTGAGATCACCAGGTATAGCGACAACACCATGAGCAGGGCAAAAATACCCTTGTATGGCTTTTCACCGACTTTGGAAATCAGGCTTTTCCGGAAATCTACAGCTATCGCGGGAATGAAGTGCATCACACTCCAGAGCAGGACACCGAGCACGAGTTTGATCATGGTAATTTCCTGAGTTTTCGGGCGACGTTTTTCAGTTTAAGCGCTGACGGCAAATAATGGTAAAAATTATTCGGAAAATTGCTGATAATGCTGGGATGCCAGGCGTCGAGACAACAATCAGGCTAATACAGGGTGCAGTTCTGTTGGGCCTGCTGAGCCACTGCCTGGCTTGGGCACAGGAATCCGGGCAAGTGCAGGAGCCGCGGTCGGAACAGGAGCCAGAGGCTATCGATCTACAGATCGGCATGACCGAGGAAGAGAAAAACAAGGTAGAGGAAGTACTCGAGGAAACGGCAGATACCGCGCGCGGCAAAGAGGCCGCCCTGAATGAGGATCCGGAAGCACAACGCCGCTCCCAACTGGAAGAAGAACCCATTTTGCGCACCTTGTGGAAAGGCATCCAGATTTACGGCAGTGTCCGCCTGCATGCGATCAACAACTTTAACGAAGAAAACAAACTGACCGAGTTCTCATTAGGTGACGGCGCCTCCCGTATTGGTATCCGCGGCGAATTGCCGCTGGGAGAGAAGTGGCGGGTGTTCGGGCGCGCTGAAAGCGGCTTTGACGTGCTCGATACGTTCACCCCAAAAGGAGGTAACGAGGAAAATCCGGAAAATGGATTAACCAAGAGGCTGCTCTATGGCGGTTTTGATTCTGAAAACCTTACAGTGGCCTGGGGCAAGAATTGGTCGGCTTACTACAAGATTGCCGGCATGACAGATCGATTTTCCATTTTCGGCGGCAGCGCTGCCGGCGTATACAATGCCCGAACCGATGGCGGCCCGACCGGCACGGGACGTGCGGATGACGTTCTGCAGGCCCGTATTTACACCAGTGCGTTGGAGGCATTGCGCATCAAGCCATTCAACCTCAACCTGCAGTACCAGTACAACCGGCCGATCCCCTGGGTTGAAGACCGTTACTATGGCAGCGCATACGGGGCCAGCGCGTGGCTGGAGACGAAGAAGGACAGGGGCATAGGCCTGGCCGCCCAGTTTTCCAACGTGGATAACCTCGAAGATCCAAGGATCAAGGGAGCTGGAATCGACGGAAATGCACGAGCCCTGGCGATGGCTTTTCGCAGTTACGGAGATCGCTGGTACGCTGCCCTGGTGCTGGCCAGGCTCGAAAACATCATGACCACGGACACCAATCAGTATGTTGATGGGTACGGTGTGGAACTATACGCCCAGTGGCAGTTCAAGGACCGCTTTTGGCTAATCGGCGGCGGCAACTGGTTCGGTCCAGACAGCGACGACCCGGAAGCCCGGGAGTACAAGGTCCATTATTATGTGCTGGGTTTGCGCTACACCTTCGATTCATTTAACCGGATGCTGTACCTCGAATACAGGATGGACAACGGACTGCTGCACGACGGGACCCCCCGAAGAAACGAATTGACCGTGGGCTTCCGCTGGGATTTCGGCCACCGTTAGCTTTTTCAACCGGGCTCACGCCAGTCCCTGTACGCCTGGTAGGCTGGGTCACGGGTATCCTCGCCTCGAGCTTCAAGTCTTTCAACCAACCACTGAAACCACTCAAACAAAAGCTGGTGGTTCTGACTGTTTCTGGTCTCTTGCACCCAATTTTTCAATTTTCCCCAGATCAATATGGCGGCGCCGCCAACCAGGTCAGACATGGCGTCCATCGGCACGACCTGTTTGTGGATGAGAACGCCAATCGTCTCGAACTTGAAGCTGACCCTCAGCGCTGCTGAGACATACTCATCGCCCAGGGCGTTGAATTCGTCTGCAGTCAGGCCGTCATTCAACTCGGCTATCAGCCGATAGGCCTCTGTAAATTCCCGATCCTCGAACGATCTGGCTAGTTCCATGATCGCCGTGCTTCGAACCTGTTGTCGGTGCTGTCTTAGCTGGACCAGCCCGAATACGATACCCGTTATGATCGCCAGGCCCCCGAATATCTCGACAACATTTGCTAAATCAGAAAGATTCATTATCAGAAGTCTGCATGAAAGACTGTTTTCCCTAGTCTGATCCGGTATTCCCGACCGGCACGGTAAACGCGTCCGCCACCAACCGGTCGACATTGTCGCCGGTCAGCGCCTGCAGAAAGGACACCAGCTGGTCAGCTTCTTCCGCAGTGAGCCCCAGGGGCCTGATCAGCGGGTCACGCAGTTCGTTGTCGACCCCGCCGCGATTGTAGAAGTCGATGACCTGCTCGAGGCTCGACAGCGAGCCGTCATGCATGTATGGCGCAGTCAGCACGACGTTTCGCAGGGAGGGCGTGCGGTACTTCCAGCGATCGTCCGGGTTTTCGGTGATTTCGTACAGGCCCAGGTCGTTTGGCCGCGGCTCCGACGCGTCGGCCACGACATCGCCACGCACGGTGATGGTCTCGCCGGGTGCTATCTGCACCACGGTGCTGGCCGGCGTCTTTGACATGGATTGTTGATAGCCGATCCCGGTGTTATGCATCCGGTTGTCCGTGAAAAGAGACCAATCCTCGCCGACCAGGTGACAGGCGGAACAGCCCGCCTTGCCAGTGAACAGCCTGAAGCCGTCCTGCTGTTCACGGGTCATTGCGTCGGCTTCACTGCCGTAATACCAGCGATCGAAGGGGCTGTTGCCCGAGACCAGAACGCGCTGGTAACTGGCCAGCGCCTCGCTCACGGTTTCCATCGAGATGGGTTGGCCCGGGAAGGCCAGTTCGAATCGTGGCGGGTATCCCGGAACTGACTTTATTTGCTCGATCACCAGGCCCACCGAGGGATTCCCCATCTCGTTGTGAGCCAGCAATGGGCCCCAGATCTGCTGTTCCAGCGAATTCTCGCGGCCATCATGGAATAACCGATCGAGGTAGGCCACGTTATAGATGGTGGGTGCGTTGCGCCGCACGGTCCGGCCCTCGATGCCCACCGCTGTGGCCAGTTCATTGCTGGTGAAGCCCTGCTCCGGGATGTGGCACATGGCGCAGGAGAAGGTGTTGTTGTGAGACAGCCTGCGGTCGAAAAACAACAGCCGGCCCAGCTCGATCTTTTCGGGTGTCAGCGGGTTTTCCGCCGGGACCGGAATGGGTGGCATGCCGGTGGGCGGCTTCCAGTCTGGTGTCCACAGCAGGGCAGGGGCTCCCTTTCTCTGTTCCAGGCTCTGCGCCTTTGTCCGGTAATCACCGGAACCATATCCCGACTTTACGTCTCCTGGCCCCTGCAGCGTGTACTGGCCTTGCGATTCCATCTGCAAGGTGCGGATGTCGTTGAGCATCGTATCTGCATGCAGGTAGGACGCGCTGAATATGTTGCGGATCCGTAGCTGGCGGTCGACGATGTAGACGCGCAGGATATGGGAAATGCTCCCCGTTTCGCCTTCTTCCGACTCGGGATCGCGTACCACGGACTGCCCATATGACTCCAGGATGGGTAGCAGATCGGATTGCCCACTCGTGGTCAGGAAATGCCAGTCGAAATCCCCGGAAATGTACGGCCGGCCATATCGCTGCATTACTTGGGGCGTGTCCTGTACCGGGTCGAAACTCAGGCTGATAAAACGGACGCCTTGCCCCTGGCTGGGGTCTTCCAGAAGCTGGTCCTGAAGTTTTTCCAGGACGTGGGTCGCCAATGGGCATCCGTTCGCATCAGAACAACTGCTGTAGATGAAACTCAGTACGACAACCTTGTCCCCCATCAGGGCGTGCAGTGTGGTTTCTTCGCCATTGGTGTTGAGCACACGGCCGTCACCCGCCAGACCCATTGGGGGAAGCTGGTAGCTGCCGGCTTCTGGGGGTGTGTATTCCAGCTCGTGCCAACCCGGCGCCAGTACCTGGGCCGCTGGTTGATCAGCAGCAGGTTGATCAACCCCGGCAGCACCCAGGCTGGTAGCCTGGGTGAGCAGTAATACCGACAGGAGAAGCAGGCCGAAGCGTAACGGACGCAGCCGTTGCAATAAGGCTTCCCCGGCTTCCACCATCAACGACCGCCGCTGTTGGTCATAACGTCGTTGCTGGGGATCAGGGTTGGAGGCATTGCGCTGGCCGCTATATCAGGATGGCTTTTGCCGTACAGGGAATACGCTCCGAAGCGCATCTGGTGCGGCAGACCCAGGTTTTCGGCCAGGAAGTCGATACTGAACTGGTGATTGAGTTTCTCGCCGTCCCATGTATAGGACTTGAAGTACTGCAGGTCTTCGCCTTCCGGTGCATCGACCTTATCCCAATTGGCCAGCAGCGAAGAAGTGAAATAAACACGCTTTCCGTCCCAGCTTTGCGACAGCATGTTGATCTGCGCACCGATTTTGTTCTGCTGAATCTCCACCGGGTTGAACGGATCGGAGATATCAAACAGGCGGGCCATGCCATCGTTCCAGGTATCCACCCATAACAGAGAATCGTCGGCAGAAATGGAGATGTCGACAGGCAAAGGAATCTTGGAGGCATCGCCAATGTCTGCAACCGCTTTGGCCTGCCATTCGCCGTCATCATCTTCATAGATCAGCCAGATCTTGGAAGTCAGTGCTGTTGTCGTAAAACAGTAGTCATTGAGCGGGCCCCAGGCACAACGGATCTCGAGCGGCGCGCCGGGCACATCGAGTATTTTCCGGGGTTTGCGGGTATGCAGGTCCCAGATAACAACGGTATTGCCAAACCGCTTCATCGCCTCCGCATCTCCCATCAATTTACCGAGGTTCATCATGTAATTGTTCCAACCGGTAAACGATGATGTGATCATGACATTGCGGCGCGGCAGGGCGCGCACGTCATAGCCGTAACCGTCGGCGAGGTTGCCTGACTTGACGGCGCCACCCAGGTCCTGGTCGGTTGGCATCCAGTGGGTGGCCACGTAATCACCTGAATTGGTGTATTCGACCAGGGCGGTGCGGCCGCCGTGGTCTTTATCATTGGAGAGTCCGGTGATCATCATTCTGCCCGGCAGGGCGTAGGTTGTGTGCGGGCCGACTACGCCGCCACTGGCCTTGACGAAATTATCGATGATTTTATGCAGTTTTGGTTTCGCGGGATCGCTATGGACGTCGAAAATAAAAATCTTGCTGGTATCCAGGCCGCCGGCCCAGAGATAGTGGCGATCATCGGTCAGGCCGGAGTGATGCGCCTCGTTGCGGCCACCTACCGAGAGCGAATTCACGACCTTGCCGTATTTTGGAGAGGCCGGGTTCACATCGACGGTCACCAGTTTGTCCTGTTCATCACCGATGCCCTCAGCGCCCAGCGTCCAGACGTAAACGTAATCTTCCTGGCCGACGATTTTCGCCATGTAGGGTGACATGCAGGTTTCGTCAGCAAGGGCTGCTGAGGGTAGAGTTGCGATCGATGTGAGCAATAGGCTGGCGCAGAAACAGATGCTTTTTCTCAGCGATGAATGAATGGTTGTTTTGTGCATGATCGGCTCTCCTGTAAAAATGGGCTGGCTGCATTATTATTTTTCCGCCAGTTCATGTTATAGCATAGGCGAACCGGCTAATAATTCCGTATTAATCGATGCTGATGGACAGGCAGGAAAACGAAAGAGGGATCCGGATGAGAAATAAGTTCCTACGTGCAGTGGCCATGATCGTTTTGCTGGCATCATCCGGCCAGGCTCTGGCGGAGTCCGGGGCGAAGTGGCTCAATGGTGGTAAACCTGTTCAGGCCCGGGTATTCAAACCTGCAAAGGATCGCAATCATGAGCCCATTATTACTCAGCGCTCAGAACTGCAACGCCTCGCTCAACGCGACCACCAGGGCAAGCCCCAGGCATCGACCGCGGGCTTGCAGATTCCTCTTCGAAGAGGGCTGTCCAACACTTATCCGGGGTTAATTACGATCGCCGCATTCGTCGACCATGACGAAGTGAATCCGGACAGTCTGCTCGACTGGAACTGTGGTCAGCGGACTTATGATGGCGAAGATTTCGGCCACAACGGCACGGACTTCAACGGTGTTCTCTATCCATGGCGCACCATGGCCAATGACGGCATGATCGTGACCGTTGCGGCCGATGGCGAAATCATCGACCGGAATGATGGTGAATTTGATCAGAACTGTGCATTCGATCCACAGGCTGAGTCGAACTTTGTCGTCCTGAAACATACCGACGGCAAGATCACGATCTATGCGCACCTGAAGAAGGGTACGGTTACGCCCCGCAAAGTGGGCGACCAGGTAGAGCAGGGTGATTATCTCGGCGTAATGGGCAGCTCCGGCCAGTCAACCGGACCTCACCTTCACCTGGGAGTGCAGGATCTGTCCAATAATCTGTTCGATCCCTACGCGGGTACCTGCAACGAGTTGAATGCCGAAAGCCTGTGGGAAGACCAGGAAGACTACAAGGAACAGACAATCCTGGCGGCGGAAACACACAGCGCAGCCCCGCAATATCCCGATTGCCCGCAGCAGGAGCAACCCAACCTGAATGATGTTTTCGCGGCGGGCGATACCATCTTTGCCTCGGCTTCCGTGCGCGATTTTGATAATACGGATGAATTCGGGGTCGAGGTTCTCGATCCGTCCGGACAAGTGATACTTGCCACGACATACTCGGACCCGTCAATAGGACAATTTGCCGGAATCCAGATTTACTGGACGTTCCAATTGCCTCAGCCCGCCATTGATGGAGAATACACCTGGCGAATCAAGTATGCAGGCAACATCCTGGACCACGCGTTTTACATCGGCGCCGGACCCGATCCCGCGCCGGACGCGGTTCCGGCCAATAATGCCTTTACCGGTCTCTGGTACGATCCGGCTCTGGATGGCGAAGGTTTCAACATCGTTACCACCGCGGGCGGCACGATTGTCTATTTTTATGGCAGCGACGACCGGGGCAACCGGTTCTGGTTGATTTCGGACCTGATTCCGGGCGAGATCAAAAGCGGTGTGCCCATCACGGTTTCGATGTACGAATCAACCGGCGGCATTTTTCCAAACCCGGTCCCCAGTGCCCGAGGCCTCTCACGGTGGGGCACGCTGAGCCTGCTGTTCAGCGCCTGCGACGCGGGCCAGTCTACCCTGACGGGCGTTGACGGCAACAAGAATTCGCAGATCATCAAACTGGCAGGAGTCGCAGGTGCGACCTGTGTCAGCGGAAGCGTGCCGGCCGATTCCGCCTGGGCCGGGCTCTGGTACGACCCCACAAAAGACGGTGAGGGTTACAACCTGATCATTTCGCCGATCGGCCGGATACTCTATTTCTACGGTTTCAAAAACAGTGGTCTGAGGCTTTGGCTGGTCAGTGCATTGATGGCTGCGCCGTTTGAAATCGGTCAAGCCGTGACGGTCGACCTGTTTGAATCAACCACGGGTACATTCGATGCACCGCAACCCAGCGATGAAGCGCTGGTGCAATGGGGTACCGCTGAAATTACAGTGATCGACTGCAATACCGTCACAATCCTGCTCAGGGGGTCGGACGGTAACAAGGCCAGCGACAATGTGAGGCTGGCCGGAATCATCGGCGCGGACTGTACGTTGTAAGGCTTACGGTTGCTTGTAGACCTTGCCGTCTTTCATGACGAAGGATATATCGCTCAACAGCGAGATGTCTTCCAGCGGATTACCGTTTACTGCGACGATATCGGCGAATTTGCCCTTACTGATACTTCCCAGCTGGTCCTCCATGCCGATCAGCCTGGCGGCCGTCATGGTGGAAGACTGGATCGCTTCCATTTCAGGCATGCCGCCTTCGACCATGTAGACGAATTCGAGCGCATTGGTGCCGTGTGGTGAGACGCCCGCATCGGTGCCAAAGGCGATCGTGACGCCCCTGCCATAAGCCATTTTGAACGTTTCGTCGATCTGGGGTCCGACACTGGCGGCCTTGGGGCGCACCACGGCGGGAAAATAGTCGTCTTCTTCGGCTTTCTCGGCGACGAACCTGCCGGCCGATATGGTCGGCACGTAGTAGGTGCCGCGCTCTTTCATCAGCTTGATCACTTCATCATCCATGAAGGTGCCATGTTCGATCGATGTGACGCCGGCCGATACGGCGCGCTTCATGCCCTCGGTGCCGTGGGCATGGGCCGCGACCGTCATGCCGTAATCGTTTGCAGCCTGCACCACGGCGTCCAGTTCGTCGGTCATGAACTGGGGGTTCTGACCGCTTTTGGCCAGGCTCAGCACGCCGCCGGTGGCGGTAATCTTGATCATATCGGCGCCGTCCTTGTAACGCTGGCGCACGGCCTGGCGGGCATCATCAGCGTTGTTCACCACGCCATCGAGAGGCCCGGGATCTCCCATCAGATCTTTGCGGAAACCGTTGGTCGGGTCGCCGTGGCCGCCGGTGGTCGCAATGGTCTTGGCCGCCGTGAATATCCTTGGCCCGGTGGCAACTCCGCTGCTTATCGCATCGCGCAGGCTAACCGTTACATTGTATGAATCGCCGAGGTTACGCACCGTGGTGAATCCCGCCTGCAGCGTGATATTGGCGTAGTGGTTCGCGAGCAATGCGGCGTCCGCCGCGTTGTTTTGAAACCGCTTGATATAACCGTTACGCGACATCTGGCCGCTGAGGTGAACGTGCATGTCCATCAAGCCGGGCAAACAGGTGTCCAGCTGTATCCTGTTGGAGTCATCAGGTGCATCGACGCCTGTTCCCACCGCGGCAATACGGTTGTCTTCCACCAGGATCTGCTGGTTTTCCAGTAAGCGCCCACGCTCCACGTCGACCAGGCGAGCGCACTCGAGCACGGTGATTTCGGCCTCGGCCAGGGAACATGCAGACAACAGGAACAGCGGTATAAACAAACGTTTCATTCAGAACTCCAGAAATTCAGCTGACGAGTAATTGGCCCAGACGGCCGGTGAGGATAGCAAGATAGTTGCCCAGGGCATAGCCGATCATGGCCATCAATATTGAGGCCGGCACCAGTGATTCACGGTGGTGAGCGGCCACAATCGGCGCCGATGCGGCGCCGCCGATATTGGCGGCTGACGCAATGGCGAGGGTATGCACGTCCACCCGGAACAGCCAGGCCCCGGCCAGGATAAAAATTCCGTGAATGGTGATCCAGACATAAGCCATCAACACAAAAGCACCCATGGTTTCCAGGCTGGCGTTGCTGAGATCCATGGTGGCGCCGATTCTTGCCACGTAGACATAGATGATCGCCATGGCGATCGGATGCGCGGCCGGCAGTTTCCTGGCGGGCGTTGCCGACGCCACCAGGGCCAGCGTGGTCACCAGCAGGATTAACCAGGTGCTGGCGCTGATCACGGTGGCACCGCCAATCACCACTGGCGGCAGGACTTGCGATAACTCCAGGGAAATCCAGGTGAAGCTCAAAGCGATCAGGGCCAGGTACAGCAGGTGAATCATGTTCGGCGCCTGCTCAGTGTTCTGGTGCGCCGCAGCTGCCTGGTCCATCAGCTCCAGGCGGTCAGCCGGAACCCGCATCCAGCGATTGAACTTTTCGGCAAAGGCTCTCGATCCCAGCAGCAGGGGCAGCCAGATCAGGTAAACCATCTGGTCCGCGGCTGCTGCCATGGTCATATCCTGGCCGCTGCCATCCAGTGCCGCATGCGCGGCCGTCATGTTACCGGTGCCGCCAATCCAGCTGCCTGCCAGGGTACCGAAGGCTTTCCAGCTGTCTTGCGGCAGAGGGAACTTCAGCGGGAAGCCCTCGGGCGTAACGATGGCCTGCCCCAGTGCATAGGCCAGGAAGCCGCCCAGCACCACGCCCACCGTGCCAATCAGCATGACAAACACCCCTTTGCCCATGATACGAATCGCACCGACCACATCGACTTTGATCAGCATCAGGCAGATGAATATGGGCAGGCCGTATTGCCGCAGGAAATCATAGGCGGCCGATTGGTAGGGAATCAGGCCAGTGTTGGACAGCACCACGGGAGTGGCATAAATGAAGATCAGGGGTGGCAAGTAATCAAATATTTTCCAGTGGGTCTTTTTTTCCAGCCAGAACCAAAAGCTGACTACCGCGACCAGCACGGCCATGACGCCAACGGGGGAATCAATCAGTGTGTTATCCATTGTTTTTCTGCTCGCGTAATTGCTGCAACAGCTTACAGGCCAACTCCAGCGAGTCCAAGAACCGTGGAGAGGCCCGGCTGACCGGGTCGGCCGGCAACAGGTACAGCGCCCGGTGTTTCACTGCTTTCATGGCCGGCCACTCCTGCCAGGTGTCCAGCGGATCGGCGGAGTTTTCCTCCCGCGCGGGAGCAAATATGGCATCAGGGTCGGCAATAATCACCGACTCGTAACTGACCTGAAATGCCAGGCCTGGTTCATCACTGAAGATATTCTCTCCTCCGCAAAGGCTGAGCCCCCTGCTGATCATCTGATCCCCATTGATCGTGAACAGCGGTTTCGCGCCTACCTGGTAGAAGTAGTCGAGAGAGGGTTCATTTGCGTAAAGACTGGACAGCTTTTCCAGCCGCTGACGAATTTCATTAGCCCGGGTGCTCGCCTGATCGGCGTGGCCGGTCAGAGCGCCTACCGCTTCGAGTATGCCCGCGATTTCCCCGGGTTCGCTGATCTCGACAGACCAGACCGGCACGCCCAGCGCACGCAGTTGTGAAATCGCTGCCTGCGGATTACCCGAGTGCCAGGCGATCACCAGGTCAGGCTGCAATGCCACCACCCGCTCTACGTCGATGCGGAACGCATCACCAATACGGGGAACGGCCTTGGCCGCTTCCGGATAATCGCTGTACTCCACTGTTGCGATCAGCCGTTCACCCGCCCCTGCCGCATAGACGATTTCGGCCAGGTGGGGTGACAGTGTAACGATCCGCGCGGCATCTCCATCGAACGCGAAAGACGTTCCATCAGCCTGTTGCAGCTGGGTTTTCCCGGCCATGACGGGTGCTGCCAGAAAGGAACCGGCCAGGATGCACAGGCTCAGCCGGCGTGTAAGGGTCGAAGGCAAAATCAGACGATGACGCCGATCAGCAGGAGCAGTGCCAGCACCGTCAGCCAGACACCCAGGATGCGCCAGGTCAAGTCCATGGCCTGCTGCAGGCAGATCATCGGACCCTGAATCTGGTCGGCATAACCGTCGCGTGCGGCATGGCCGGTCAGGACGATGCAGCGGGCACTGGCCAGCAGGAACCCATTGTTTCCTTCGAACAGTCCATGTCCCTGTTCGTCGTGATATTGCTTCCAGGCGCTGAAGACCGAGTCGAAGTCCGTGGCAACGGCGAGCGACAGGGTCATCAATTGCGCGGCCGGCCAGTCCATGATTTGCTGCAGGCGGGTAAACAGGCCTTGTTGGTCATCACTCAGATTGTGATCTTCACGCACCAGCCAATCGACAATCCGATAAAGGAATGCGCCGACGATCCCGAGTACTGCGAACCAGAAAATGATGCCAAACCAGCGGCGCAGGCCTTCGTGGAACACCGCTTCCACGGCGGCGGTTCTCGCTTCGTCACTGTCACCGGGCACCGGTCTGCGTAACAGGCTCTCCAGCGCCTGCTCACGATCTTCCTCGGTGTCGGCTTCGATAATAGTTCCGACATCGGTATCCAGATCCCTCGGACCGAACGAGTAAATCAGCACGACGAGGGCCAGCAGGAATGCACCGGTTGAACCCAGGGCGGAAACCAGAACCTGGTTGAGTAACAGCAGCAGGATCAGCGGCACGGCGCCGATCACCAGGAAGCCGAGAGCATCCTGCCAGAACGGCAGTCTGCCAAATGCATCGTTGCTGAAATCCACCCAGGTAGTCAGCCATTGGCGTTTTCTGAAACGGCCCAGTTCGCGCACGAAATGGCAAAGTCCAAAAGCTAAAAGAATCTCGATAATGGTCATAGGGCTATTTTATGCCTTTGCGGCTCAGCCAGCTACCCGCATTGCGGACTTGCGTGTCCAGGTCTTCCCCGCACTGTTGTTTGTACCAGTCGGCAATGAGCCGGAATGCAATTGAAACGGGTGGCGGCAGGCGGACCTCATCCTGGGCGACAGCGGTGTTGAGCTCGTCGACAGAGAACCAGCGAACTTCCTCCATTTCCTCCGTTGCGCCACACTGCCGACTTTCCGCCTCGGCATGAAATCCGCACATGGCAGAAGCAGGAAACGGCCACGGCTGCGAAGATACGTAGCGTATCCCCTTCAGTTTCACCTGGGCTTCTTCGAAAACCTCGCGCACCAGTGCGTCCTCCAGGCTTTCTCCGGGTTCGACAAATCCCGCCAGCGTGGAGAATCGTTTTTCCGGCCAGTTTGCGTTCCGCCCCAGCAGGCAGGCGTTTTCATGAGTGACCAGCACGATGATGGCCGGGTCGATCCGCGGAAAGGATTGTCGCCCGCATTCTTCGTTGTTGCAGACCAGTTTATGGCCGGACGATTCCAGCCGGTTGGCGCTGCCGCAGATGCCGCAGAAGGCATGCCGGTACTGCCAGTAATGCAGGGCTTTCGCATACGCCAGCACGCCGGCGTGCTTGGCATCCATGTCAACGGATGCCAGGCGCAGGTCGAGAAAGCTGGCCTGCGGATGGGTTGCGAGAATATCCTCCTGTTGCCGGTCGTTGACCGACACCGCGAAAAAGTACCGTTTGCCGTCTGTGCCAAGCAATGTCGGCACCTGGATGCTGTCGGGCTGTTGCAGTTCGTCCGGCTTCAGGTATACCGCAACCTGGCCGCTGTCACTGTTGGCCAGTAAACTGCGATTGCGCCAGAGCGGCACAAATCGCGCGCTGTCCGACGACAACGCCTGGTCCACCCATTCGCTGTCGTCACGGTACTCAACCAGCCGATCCAGCCGGACCGAGGCGAACACATTTCGCCGGGATCGGGTGATCCGGTCGATACTCAGATCCGGCAGCGACACCGGCTAGACGGAAAACGATGAGCCGCAGCCGCAGGTCGTGCTGGCGTTCGGGTTACGGATGACGAACTGGGCGCCCTGCAGGCTTTCCGAGTAATCGACTTCCGCTCCCATCAGGTACTGGAAGCTGAGTGGATCGACCAGCAGAGTCACTCCGTCATTGCTGACCGCAATGTCGTCTTCCGCCTGTTCTTCATCGAAAGAGAAGCCGTACTGAAAACCGGAGCAGCCGCCACCCGAGATGTAAACACGAAGTTTCAGTCCGGGATTACGCTCTTCCAGGATCAATTCCTGCACTTTGCGCGCTGCGGCATCGGTGAAAACGATGCCGGGCATTGCGCTGCCGCCGTCTGTCATGATGTTAATCTGGCTATTCATACCACCCACTATGGTGCTATTTCGGTCTGAATTCAATCGCCCAGCAAACTGGCCCAGTCGAAACTACGGATGACCGGTTTCCTCTGATTCTTCGATTCAAGCGTGAGCAACAGGCGGGTAGGGTGGAAGCGATCCGGCAAAGTCACGTATCCCTGCAATTGCTGAAAGTATTTGAACCGGAAACCCGGTTCCGGCGTTTCACCGTCACTGATTTGTGCCCAGTGCAAGGTGACAGGCCGATTGTCCAGCGTTCCTTCGATATCAATCCGGACTTTTCCGGTAACGATCGAGGCGCGCTGAATATTCTGGATCAGCGTCAACATGAACCGGAACACCTGGCTGGATTCCGTCGGGATCAGCTCGGCTCGATACACGTCCAGCCCGCCCTGCGCGCTGCCCGAGCCGGCCAGTCTGCGATAGAACTCCAACTCCGCCTGGAGCCTCCCCAGTTTCGCCTGGCGCGCACTTTCGTCCTCTTGCAGAATCCGGTTGGCCCGGCGCAAAACATCCGCTTCTTTTTCCACCACGGCCTGCCTGGCCTGCAAGCGTTCCAGCCGGCCTTTCATGGCGTTGATTTCAACAGCAGCAAGATCGAGATTTCTCTGCAGTTCCTCCGCTTCGGGGGTCATTCTGTTCGCCGCCAGTTGCCAGACCACGAACAATAGCGTCGCCGCCACGGCAATGGTCAGCAACAGCGCTTCGGGAAAGCCTTTTAATTTTGAAATACGTTTTCGCATATGACAAAAAAGCGGCCGAAGCCGCTTATTCCCTGCACGTTCTGATTATTATTCGAAAATTATTTTTATCGTTATTTGGCAAGACCCCAGAACTGCGAACGTTATACAGCGTGTCGGGTGATCACGTCAAGACATGGTTACAGTTTTGTAATCTTTGAACACTTCCAGCCAATCCCGGTCATCATTCGCAATGACCAGAAACTCAGGATTCAGGAGCGATTTTTTGGTGTTATACCTGAGGGATTTGCCGTCGAGTTTCACTATTTTGCCACCGGCCGCCAGCACTACTGCATGGGCAGCCGCGGTATCCCACTCGGAAGTGGGTCCCAGGCGCGGATAGAAGTCTGCTTTTCCCTCGGCCACCAGGCAGAATTTAAGGGAACTGCCCATGCTGACCAATTCATAGTCGCCAATTTTTGCCAGGTACTCCATCAATCGAGGGTTCGCATGCGAACGGCTGCCCACGACTACCAACGGGTCGGCACATGGCGTGCGGACACTGATGTGCTGCATGCTGCCATCGGCTGCGTGCTTGCTGGCCCATTTACCGACCAGGCCTGTATAAGTCACACCAGTGACCGGTACATGGACCACACCGAGTACCGGCTCATGAAAACGGATCAGGGCTATATTGACAGTGAACTCGCCGTTTCGATTGATGAATTCCTTGGTGCCATCCAGCGGGTCTACCAGCCAATACTGGAACCAGTCCGCGCGGGTGTTGTAGTCCATGTCGGAGGATTCCTCGGAAAGCACCGGTATGTCAGGTGTCAATTTCGCCAGCGCATCACAGATGATCCGGTGACTGGCGAGATCGGCCTGGGTCAATGGCGATTCGTCTGCTTTCTGGACAACTTCGAAATTTCTGCCGTAAACCTCGAGGATGGCTTTTCCCGCATCGACTGCGATCTCGGCGATGGCTTCGGCAAATACGCCCAGGTCACTTTCCGTCATATTCTGTCTCCTTCCTTAGATAGTCTCTTGCAATGTACAGCGCGGCAATGGTTCGGCCTTCCGTGCAGTCGGGCCTGTCGATCAGCGAGTGCAGATCATCAATTGGCCACGGCACAACTTCCAGTTCTTCAGGCTCGTCGCCTTCCAGTTTTTCGGGGTAAAGGTCTCGCGCCAGCACGATGTGGGTCACATGCGTCATGTAGCCGGGCGCGAGGCTAAGCTGGGTCAATTCTTCCAACCGCCTGGCGCCATAACCGATTTCTTCCTTCATTTCCCGCTGGGCCGCGTCGAGGATGGACTCATCCTGTTCAAGCCTGCCCTTCGGCAGCCCGACTTCGTAGTGATGCAGGCCCGCGGCATACTCGCGAGCCAGCAATACCGTGTTTTCATCGAGCATGGGCACGATGATGACGGCGCCCAGGCCATGGGTTTTCATCCGGTAGTATTTTCGCCGTTGGCCATTGGAAAATTCCAGGTCAAGTTGCTCTACCTGGTACATTTTTTTGTCGGTACGATCCTGCCGCGAATGGATCTGGGGCAGCTGCTTGTCAGCTTTCATTCAGGGTATCCAGTAACAGGGGGTGCAACGCCGGTGTCGATGCGAGCACCGAGGTCGTATCCAGGTCGGGTTGTCGGCCCTGCAGGTCAGTAAACACGCCGCCCGCCTCTGTTACGATGACACTCAGCGCAGCAATATCCAAAATATTGACATCTGATTCGATCACTGCGTCCAGTTGCCCGGCTGCCAGGCGGTGGTAATGGTAATAGTCACCATAGCCGCGGGTTCGGTTAACCTGCGCCAGGATTTGTCCCAGCCGGGCCCATTGAGGTGAAGCGGCCATCGATTGCAGGTTGCCGGTTGAAACAGAGGCCTGTCGCATCCCGGATACCTGGCTGACATGAACAGGCGCGTCATTCAGTTTGCAGCCTGCACCGCTGGCTGCCCAGGCCACTTCGCCTGCGGCGGGTGCCGAAGAAACTCCCAGGATCAGGCGGCCTTCGCGCATCAGTGCGATTTGGGTCGAAAACATGCCATAACCCCCCACGAAACTCTTGGTTCCGTCAATGGGGTCAACCAACCACAGAAACTCGGCATTCTCCTGCTCTTTGCCGCCCTCTTCGCCGAAAAAACCGTGGTCGGGAAAATCTCCCAACAGGATTTCACGGATAATCTCCTCGGCCCTGCGGTCGGCAACGGTGACCGGAGTCTGGTCTGCTTTCAGTTCAACCTCGAAATCACCGCGGTAATAGCGCATGATTTCGTCAGCGGCAGCGTGAGCGGCAGCCAGGGCGGATTTCAGGTAGGGGCTCATCATTTTTTGCAGCTTTACGAAAGATAGGGAATGATATCAAAGTGCGCATCCATCGTGTTCATACCTGGCAGGACCTGGAACCTGGCCTGAAGGTCTCAATCAGGGACCGGGCCGCTCATTACCTGGTGCGTGTCCTGCGGATAACGTCCGGCCAGACCATCGTATTGTTCAATGGCGACGGTCATGATTATGTCGCGGAGGTCATTCGCCCCGGGAAGTCGGAGCTTGTCCTGGAAGTCACCAGCAGGCTTCCCGCTGCCCGCGAATCGAATTTGCATATCGTGGTAGTCCAGGCGATCAGCCGGGGTGAGCGCATGGACCAGACCCTGCAAAAGTGCACCGAGCTGGGTGCGCATGCCTTCCAGCCCTTGTTCAGCGAACGTGTGGAAGTCCGGCTGCGGCCGGAAAAGCTGGAAAAACGAATGCAACACTGGCAGGCCGTTGTTGTTTCCGCCTGCGAGCAAAGCGGTCGCGCAGTGGTGCCTGAGGTCCGTGCGCCGCTGGATTTTGGTGAGTGGTTGTTCCAGGCTGATCCTGCTTTCAGGCTGGCTTTGGCGCCGGGAGCGGAACAATCTTTGGTAAGTCTGGCATTGCCTGCGAGCATTGAACTCGCGGTCGGGCCGGAAGGGGGGTTCAGTGAAATCGAGATGGACCTGATGGCTTCTCATGCTGTGAGACCAGTCAGCCTGGGCCCCAGGATACTGAGAACAGAAACCGCGGCGCCCGCTGCCGTTGCCATACTGCAGGCTCTGGGTGGTGATTTCGTTTAGCTGTCCAGTTGTGTGATGGGCAGCGCTCCGAACGTTGCATGGGTGACCAGGTGAGTCAGGCGGTCGAGGTCCGGGATGATCGCGTCCTGCTCGTCAACGGTAATCCGACTGTAGACTCCCAGCGATTTTTTCTCATCACCGGTCTGCACGAGGTTGGACTCTTTGATCGCAACGGGTTTGGGCAGATCGTTCAACAGCAGTCCAAGATAGGGCATCCTTGCGGAATCCGACAGCGATTTCAGGATCATGATTTTCGATTTTGGAGCGACCTTATCAATATCAGTACCGTTAATCAGGTCACAGAAACTGAATACCGGCACCTGCCGGCTTTCCCATTCCACCTGGCCCAGCAGCCAACCAGGAGATGAGTTCATTGGCGCCGGTTCTGCATAATCGATGACCTCCGCCATTGTGCTGGTTGGCAGCAACAACGTTCCGGATTCCACCGGGATGAGCATACAATGAAGCTCTTTGCCCGGACCGGCTCTGCGCAAGACTTTTTTGGCGCCTGTTTTTCTCCTGCCCCTGGGTTGCTTGCTCATGTCAGTCCGTCCTTCGCGGAATCAAATCGATATCCAGCATTTCGCTGACTTTCTCCACCAGTTCCGCTTCCTGGTAGGGCTTCGTCAGGTATGCATTCGCTCCGGCTTGGCGTGCTTTCCTGCGATGTTTCTGGCCTGCCCGCGACGTGATCATGACCACCGGAACATGCCGCAGACGGGAGTCCGCGCGCACGTGTTCGAGTAGTTCATAGCCGTCCATCCTGGGCATTTCAATGTCAAGCAGCATCAGGTCAGGAACATGGTCATGCAGTTGTTCAATGGCATCGACACCGTCCTGTGCGGTCATCACCTCAATCGAATGATTATCCAGAACTCGTGATGTCACTTTGCGCATCGTAATGGAATCATCCACCACCATGACCAGCGGTGCACGGCTTGCTTCCCTGGTTTGCGGCACGACCTCTGCCGGTTGTTCCAGGGAGCGTTCCATGCCCTTGCGGATCAAGGGACCCATGTCCAGGATGAGCATGACCTGTCCATCTGCAGCAATGGTGCCGCCGAGAATGCCCGGGATGCTGCTGACTTGCGGCCCCACGGGTTTGATGACAACTTCCTGGTGGCCCTGCAGCCCGGATACGCGGAAGGCGGCCTGTCGGTCTCCTGCCCGGATCATGAGCAATGAAACATTTTCACTGTCCAGGGGCAGCGGTTGTGCACCCAGTAATGGCTCGAGTTCCAGCAAGGGGAATTCTTCACCTGCGAACTCACAGACCGGTGACTCGCTTTTCAGCAATGCCGAGTATTCGCCCGGAGACATCCGGGAGACGCCGGCCACGCTGTTCAGCGGTATCTGGAATGGCCGTTCACCAACATTGACCGCAATAGCCTGCATCACGGCCAGGCTGAAAGGAATGCGGATTGTGAAGCGGGTACCCTTGCCCGCTTCGGTCTCGATTTCCATCGAGCCGCCAATTTGCTTTATTTCACTGTTTACGACGTCCATGCCGACGCCACGGCCAGCGAGTCCGGTGACGGTATCGGCTGTCGAAAATCCGCTTTGACGGATAAACTGGACCAGCTGTTGCGGCTCGTAGTGATCGTCCTTGTTCATCAGGCCGCGTTCTACAGCACGCTTCCTGACGGCATCCAGATTGACGCCTGCACCATCGTCTTCAACACGAATGACAAATTCAGTGGCCTCTGCCTCGACCGTTACCGTGATGCTGCCCTCTTCGGATTTCTTTGCCTTGCGACGTTGCTTCGGCGATTCGATGCCATGGGCTATCGCGTTGCGTAGCATATGCTCCAGGGGTGCTGTAATCCGCTCCAGAACATTGCGGTCGAGCTGATCACTGGATCCGGCCATCCGCAGTTGCAAGCGCGCCTGCTTGCCGGTTTCCGTTGCAGCTGATCGCACCACCCGCCGCAAGCGAGGAGCGGCGCTTCCGAATGGGGTCATCCGGGTTTGCATCAGGCCTTCCTGCAGATCCGAACTGACCCGCGACTGTTGTGTCAGCAGGCTTTCGGCCTGGCGGACCGAGTCGTCCAGCATTTCATGCAAATTCAGTAGGTCACTGACGGATTCAGACAGTGCACGGGACAATTGCTGCATGTTGGAGAACCGGTCCAGCTCCAGCGGATCAAATTCGGTGGCGTCTTTACCCGCGGCTTTCTTGTAGCGCGACATCATTTGTGCCTCGCTCTCAATGTCCATCTTGCGCAGCTGTTCCTTCAACCGCTGAACCGTGCCATCCACGTCCTTCAGACTGTGCCGAACATGACCGAGTTGCTGTTCCAGCCGCGAACGATAGATACTGATTTCACCTGCATGATTGACCAGTTTGTCCATCAGGTCGGCAGCCACGCGAATCTGCGCCCCGGGGGCCGCGTCTTCGGTCGTGCTCGCCGGCCGGTCCTCGATTTCCCTGAATTCGCGCTCGGGTGTTTTGCCCAGCGCAGCTTTCCTGGCAGCTTTTCGTACGGCCTTTTTCTTTTTGCCGAGTGGCTGAACGGTCTCTTTGACCGGGGTTTCAGCAGGCACCGGTGCTTCTGGTGCAGCCTCAGGTTGCAGCATTCCGGCAGGCAGAATGTCGGAGAAATCGGTTTCATCCGGCTGTTTGTCTGCTTGCGGCAGGTGCAGTGACTGGACTCGGTTGTTGAAGCGCTCCAGTGCGTCGCCAGTTTGGGGCAAGTGACCGGACAACAATTGCTCAACCCAGATATTCAGGCAATCACAACCCTCCTCCAGAGCCTGCACGCAGGCAACTGTGGCCTCGATACGGTTCGATGCAATGTGCTCGAGCAGAGTTTCCATTGCATGGCTTAAATCGCCCAGGCCGGAAAGTCCGGCCATCCTTGCGCCGCCCTTGAAGGTGTGAATTTCACGCTGCAGGTTCTGGATCAGCTTGCGGTCAGAGAGCTTATCCCGCCAGGTGTTGAGCAGCGTATCGCAGCGCTCGAGGACTTCCACAGCCTCTTCCAGAAAGATGGATATGATGCCGCCTTCCTCGATTTCGATGCGGTCACTTGCGGCGGCTTTTTGGGCCGGCTCAGCGGTAACCGCTTCGGTTTCAGGCTGTGGCTCTTCAGCCCTGGTTTCTGCTACTGTTTCCGCAACGGCGGAATCTTCCTGTTCAGCCAGTGCGGCCAACAGGTTCAATAAAGGTTGGTCATCGGTCGGGTAGCTGTCGGCGTTGCCGTTTTCGAGCACGTACAACCGCTGGTTAAAGCGATGCAGACAGGTCTGGATCGCAGTCGTTGCCATATTGCTGGCGGGACGATCCATTTTCTGCCGGTTCTCGAGATAAGCTTCCAGCGCCCTGGCGACATCAGCTTCCTGGCCGACAGGTGCCATTGCAAACGTTCCGGCCAGCGTGTGCACCGCACGCACCAGCCCGGTTTCTACCGCTTGGCGGTTGCCGGTCAGCAGGCCTTCGCAAAATTCCTGGAGCGTAGTGACATGTTGCTGGATTTCCGTCAACATGACTTCGCGCAGACCGGGATCGAGGCCGTCGCTGACAGGCTCAGGCGCGGCCGTTTCTGCGGTTGCCTCCTCAATCGGTGGGGGCTCGGTCGCAATGACATCGGTGGCTGCAGCGGTATCGGCAGCAGCCGTTCCATCGAGCGCCCTGGCGACCAGGGAGTCGGGCAGGGTGGCCTGCAGTTTCTGCAACTCGGGCTGATTGCCACCGCACAGCAGCCTGGCAAAGGCGGCAAGAGTCTTGATGCCATTCTCGTCCAGTTCGCTGGATTCACCAACTAGCCTGGCGCGCATCTCGTCCAGCGCAGCGACAGCGAGTTTGACGGTATCGCCCATGACCGGGTTGAAGCTGATTTTGTTTTCGATCAGCTTGTTGAGCAGTTCCTCGTACTTCCAGGATAAATCACCCACTTCCAGGGCACCGACCATGCGGCCGCTACCCTTGAGTGTATGGAATCCACGTCTCAGTTCAGCAATCGCCCTGGTATCAGCAGTATCAGTAAGCCAGTTCTCCAGGTTTTCGGCGAGCTGACGGCGAACGGCGTCAAACTCTTCCAGGAATATGCCCAGCATTGCCGGATCCATATCCGCGGTGACGGAACTGTCTGCCGGCTCTTCGGCAATTTCAACGGTTGCGGATGGCCTGCTGGGTAACCTGATTTCGGTAGCGGGTACTTCATCACCGCTGGAACTGGCTTCTGGCTGGCCTTCCAGCCGGTTCGCCATTATTTCGAGGAATCGATAACTGTCGCCCTGTTCATCCCGGCAACCCGCCAGGAAGAGCTCCAGGGCAGCGACTGCATCTGTGATCGCTTCGAGATCGTTCGCCCCGCTGTCCGCGGCACCCAGGGATGCGTTCAAAACCCGGATCAACTTGTCGGTCAGCGCAGCGACATCAGCTTGTTCGGCGACAGCGAGTGCGCCGGCGATCTGCGCCAGGCCATTTTCGAAATCTGCTTCGCTGTCACCGTCAAGACGCTTCTTCACGGCATCCTGAACTTCTTGAAGGTTACTGACGCACTCGTCGAGCATCTGGCTGAAAATGTGCCGCAACTCTTGTGGCGGCAGCGAGATTAATTTGCTGCTTGGTTCTGCCTCGACCGGTTCACCCAGCAACTGGATATGGGTATCCAGGATCGCTTCGACTTCCAGTAGCTTCTGGGCCAGCCCGAGCAACGGTGAATCGAGATCCATGTTGGTCACGGTGTCGGTTGCTTCCAGTGCAGGCAGCAAGCCCTCAACAGCCTTCGCCGGTACCGGCAAATTCAACATTTCCAGCGTATCGGCCAACTGCCGAAGAGAAGTTTTGCTATCGGCACGATGTTCCTGATCAACACGTCCGGTACGCAGCTCCATGTCAAGCGTGTCCTTGACCTGTGCAAGCTCTTCGCGCACGGCATCACCAATCGACCGAAACAGTCCGGCATCGCGACCGGTTACCGCACCCCTTGCCCGCAACAATGCATCGCGATCCGGTATCAGTTCATCGAGCTTGAAGCGCTTGCGCAACAGGTCGGTGGCTTTGCTTCCCTGACGGGCCTGCGCGGCATAGAACAACAGGGCCCTGGACAGAGCCGTGATGGTTTCCGTGGGAGCTCCGCTCTCTCCTCCTTCGATCATGGATTTGAGCGTCAGGTCGAGGCGGGCGAACAAGCGGCGCAGTGGCAGGTCGTTGTCGATAGCGCTGTCACGCAGCCCTTGCATGGTCAATTCCGCAATCCACCACAGCCGCCGTAATTCATTGCGTCCCAGGCGGATGTAGAGCGTCCGGCAGACTGCCTGCATCGGCTCAAGTAAGGCATCCCTGGACTGCTCATTGAGCCATCCAAGCAATGCAGTCTGGTACTGGCCACGAACCCGCTTTGAAAATGCTGCGAAGTCGGACGTCGCAACAGCATCTGCTTCACTACCGCTCAACTCGGGGATGATGATGTCGAGCTCCGGCGCAAACAGCGTCCCTTCAGACATCAGGGATTCATCGTACGTAGCACGCAGTTCATTCAGCGTTGGCAGCAGCAGGATAGGCAGATCTTCATGTCCTGCCTGCAAACGGTCCAGGTACGAAGGCAGCACGATGATGGCATCGGTCAGCGCATTCAGTGATTCATCACAATTGGCATTGCCGTTGTGCAGCATATGGCCGCCCACAGCAATCATTTCATCGGTGAGGATGCCCGCACCCTGCTGCTCCATCGTCAGGAAGGTCAGGTTGAGCTGCTCGAGCTCTTCCTGCACCATCATCAGCGGTTCGCGTTTTGTCGTATCCTCCGCGAATGCTTCCAGGTGCTCGCGCAGATTCTCCAGGCATTTGTCCAGATCTTCACGAACCCAGCCGATCGTCGAACCGGTTTTTGTGCCTTCAAGCATCATTTCCGTCACCTCGGGTTCTCGGCAGTTTGAAATCCGCGACCGATTCACTGAGCTTGTGCACGAGATCAGCAAGTCTGCCCATGGATTGTGCCGATTTGTCACTGCCTTCGGATGTTTTGATGGAAACATCCCGTATGCTGTTCATCTGCTCTGCGATCCGGGTTGCGCTTTCGGACTGTGACTGGGCTTCCTGGGCTATATCTTCGATCATTCGCGAGAGATCTTTTGAAACCGACTCAATCCGTTGCAGCGCTTCACCCGCGTCCTCGGCCTTTTCCGCACCAGAAACGACTTCTGAAGTAGTGCTTTCCATGGACACCACGGCTTCGGAGGTGTCTGCCTGGATATTCTGCACCAGCATCTCGATACGCCTGGTAGCATTGGTCGCTCTCTCCGCCAGCCGCTGAACCTCGTCAGCCACCACGGCAAACCCGCGGCCGGCGCCCCCGGCAGAAGCAGATTGGATCGCAGCGTTCAACGCCAGGATGTTGGTTTGCTCGGCGATGCCATTGATCAGTTCGACAATGTCTCCGATTTCCTGTGAGGATTCCCCCAAGCGCTTGATTCGCTTGGATGTATCCTGGATCTGGTCACGAATGGTGTCCATGCCCTTGATGGTCTGTTGCACCATTTGGGACCCACTGTGGGCAATGGCAACGGAACGCTGGGCCACTTCGCTCGATTCCCGTGAACGTTCCGCCATGCCATCGAATGATTCGGCCATCTCATGGATGGTGTCGGTAGCGGCCCGCACCTGTTCTGCCTGCTGTGTCGATGCAACGGCCAGGTTGCCGGTGGTTTCCATGGTTTCACTGGCTGATTCGGAAACGGTTTGGGCAGTGATATTGATGCCCGTAACGAGTTCCCTGAGCTGCTCTACCGCAAAATTGACCGAGTCTGCGATCGCCCCCGTCATATCGTCTGTTACGGTTGCCTTGACCGTCAGGTCACCGTCGGCCAGCGAACTCATCTCGTCCAGCAGCCGCATGATGGCCTGCTGATTCTTCTGGTTCTGCATGCCCGCTTCAACCGCGCGGCGCCGTTCCGCGGTGAGAAACGAACGGACCATCAAGGAGATGGATATCAGGATGACGATAAGCGCCAGTGATCCTGACCACAGCGATGGCCAGAGCCGTGTGCCTGAGCGGTGCAGGATATTGTCGGTCGCCTGTCGTGACGCGTCGAACATTTGCAGGCTATCGATGAAAATTTCATCGGCGGCCCCACGCACGGCCAGGATGTCGCTGGAGGAATTGAGCACGGTATCCAGCTGAGGGCGAGCGTTATCATACAGAAGCCGGGCTTCGTTGAGTGCCTTCAGGGCTGCTCTATTCTGGACCTGGGTCACGCCGACGGACCGGCTGCCCTGCAGCAACGCATCCATGGTTTGCTCCAGGAAATCAATTTCCTGTTTGAACTTGTCCGCTGCGGTGACCGAACCGGGGCCGCCCCGCAGCATTTCCTTCAGATGCCGAAGTATCCGGTCAGACAGCACCAACTGCCGGCCGGCAACAAAAACCTGGTTGCTGGGGGCATTACTCTTGGTCAGTTCACGCACTGCCTGGTCAGTGAGTTCCTGGATTTCCGGAATGACATCAATGAAGGAGCGGCTGGCCGCTGACAACTCAAGAACCAGTTGTTCACGTTCCAGGATGCTTTTCGCATTGGGGTCCATCCGGTTCCAGATCCGGTCGAGCGCCGCCACCGAGTCGGACATGGAGGTGGGCAATGCGGGCAGGGAGCGAATCGGGTCGCCGTTTTTAAGCGCTGCAACGCCATCGGCGATGATGCCGATGGAATCACCCATCTGGACGAACGCGCTGGTATTGCCCTCCACTGCTTCGAGAACGGATTTTGACAATTGCTGCGAATGGACCTGCAGATCGGTTGACAGCCTGATCCACTCCTGCTCGTTGCGGCTTTCTTTCGTGATCAGGAAAAAAGTGATAGCAACAAAGGCCAGCAGAAGGACCAGGAATCCAACCATGGTATACAGGCGTCCCGATTTTTGTTGGGTCGCGGGCTTAAAGTTTGTCGATGTCATATCCTGTTGCCCTTTCGCACGCTTCATGAAGAAACCTTTCTGGCGTGAGTGGCTTTTCCTCAATCGGGATTTAGTCCGCCGCGCCATTGAGAAACTCCGACGAATTGAAAAGTTGATCGAGATTCAGTTCCTGCCAGGATTCTGAACCGAGATTATGCTGTTTGCTGACAATTCCTGCCAGCGAGGGGCAATCTTCCAGTTCGGCAGGCACGGCATCGCTGTCAAGGAAGTGCCTTTGGCCGAATACTTCACCGATCAGCAGACCGATGGGCGCCTTGTTCAGGCTTGTTGCGAGGAGCCTCGTACGCGCCGTAACCGGCGTACGGCTGCCGGTCAGAAACCACGCAAGATCCACGACGGTCAGCAGTTCACCACGGACATTTGCCAGGCCTATGATCCACGGCTTGGCGCCCGGAACCGGTGTCGCCTGGGGGCACGGCAGGATTTCACTGATTCGGTCAATGTTGCAGGCCATGTTCGTGTCGCCGACACTAAACGTCACCCCGCTCCATTCTTCGGAGGCTCCATCACCGCTTCTTGCTCCAGGCGTATAGTTGGCGCTGCGCTTCTCGTATTCGAGCAGTTTGCCGAAAGCTGGATTTTTACCGTTCAGATTCATTCGTCCCTTCACTATCCTTGTTTGTGGACTTTCAATAAGAGCCTGGTTCAGGCTGCCGCATGCTGTGCGACCGCAGCGAGTAACTCCTCTTTGGTGAATGGCTTGGTGAGATAAAGGTCCGAGCCGACAACGCGACCTCGCGCCTGGTCAAACAAGCCATCCTTGCTGGTTAGCATGACGACAGGAGTAGACCTGTATTGCGTGTTGTTCTTAATAATGGCGCAGGTCTGGTAGCCATCCAGTCGTGGCATCATGATGTCCACGAAGATGAGGTCGGGGTTGTGCCGCGCGACCATCGACAACGCTTCGAACCCGTTTTCAGCCGTAACGACATCATAGCCCTCCGCCTTCAGCATGCTCTCTGCCGAACGCCTTATGGTCGAGCTGTCGTCTACTACAAGTATTCGTATGGAAGAGTGTTCGGCATTGCCGTTCATCTTTTCTAGCGTGTGTTCTTCAGTCATAAATCCATCCGTGGTTTGTCATCTGGTGCAGTCGCCTGTGGGCGCCAGCACGTGAACACTTCCCCCGATTCTATTCCGCCGGGACGTTTAAGTCTACCACTTTTGTATCCAGATTCCAGCAGTAACAAGAGCTTATGCAAAAAAGCTAAGATATATACTTCGATATAATTTGGATCAAAGCTCGGTTCGTCTGATAATAATGGACCCGAGCAAACGGCAATCAAGGACGGCTTTATGGTGGACGCCAGCAACAATCCAGGCAAGAGAATCCGAACGGGTGTGGTGATGGACCCGATCTCCGGCATTACAACCTATAAGGACTCCACATTTGCCATGTTGCTGGAGGCTCAGCGACGAAATCATGAAATCTGGTACATGGAGCCGGCCGATCTCAGTATCAGTGACGGCGTGGCCTTTGGGCATATGAGTCCACTGGAGGTTTGGGACAGCCGTGAAGATTGGTTTTCCCTGAACGATAGCGAACACCGTGAACTTGCAACCCTGGACATCTTGCTGATGCGCAAGGATCCGCCGTTCAACATGGATTATATATACATGACCTACGTGCTGGACCTGGCGGAGAAATCCGGGGTCAAGGTTGTGAACCGGCCGCAAGCGCTGCGCGATGCCAACGAAAAGTGCTTTATTACCCGGTTTCCACAATGCTGTGTGCCGGCCTTGATCAGCCGGAATTCTGCCGAGATCAAGTCTTTTGTGGCTGAGCATGGGCTGAGCGTTGTAAAACCGCTGGATGGTATGGGTGGCGAGTCCATTTTCCGGGTTCAGCCTGAAGATCCAAATCTTAACGTTATCCTTGAAACCATTACCGACAAGGACTGTGAGTTGGTGATGGTGCAGAAATATATACCGGAGATCACACAGGGCGACAAACGCATTCTCCTGGTCAATGGCGAACCAGTGCCCTATGCATTGGCCCGGATTCCGGGCGCTGGAGATTTTCGCGGTAATCTGGCCAAAGGCGGTACCGGTAAGGGTGTGGCATTGACGGAGCGGGATTACTGGATTTGTGAACAGGTTGCGCCTGAACTGATACGAAGGGGTATAGTATTCGCGGGCCTGGACGTGATTGGCGACTGGCTGACAGAAATCAATGTCACCAGTCCGACCTGCATCCGGGAACTGGATGAGCAATTTGGCCTGAACATCGCTGGAAGTTTGTTTGACGCATTGGAGCGGTAAGGCTGTTTGAGGAAGTTCTGTCGGCATGATGCTGGATACAAATAGTTACACGTCCTGGACACAGGACCGTTTCATGGTGTTTCTCGTCTTGGCAGTGGCCTTGCACGCGCTGCTGTTCCTCGGTGTCAGTTTTGGTCTTTCACTGAACCCTGTGCCCCGCCTGGCGGATACGCTGGACGTCGTGCTGGTTCAGTGGCGTTCGGAAGAGGAACCTGAAAAGGCCGATTATCTTGCCCAGGCAACGCAGACGGGCGGCGGTGAAACGACTGAAAAATCGCGGCCCTCTGAAGCCGCTAGCGGTGCAATTCCTGTGCCTGTGCAGGGACAGGATCTGCAGCAGGCCGTTGAGCAACTGCCCGCACCGGAGGTGGATGTCAGGGAAATCGTGGCCCTGGAAACAGAACAGGCAGCCGACCTGCAACAAACTGCAGTGGAGCAGCCGGACTTCGAACAGCCGGATGCAACCCGCCTGATGCAGCAGAGTATGGAATTGGCCAGCTTGCAGCCGGAATTGAGCCGCCAACGGCAATCCGTCTCACGTTTACCCAAGCGTGAGTTCATTTCCGCCAATACCAAGGAATATGAGTTCGCGAGTTATATGAGCGCCTGGGTGTCTAAAGTGGAGCGCGTCGGCAATCTGAACTATCCCAGTGAACTGCGAAGACAGAAACTGCACGGAGATCTGATCCTGACGGTGGGGATATTCCAGAACGGAACGGTCGAGAGTATCGATGTAAAGCGCAGCTCCGGCATTCGGGAGATCGATGATGCCGCCATCCGGATCGTGCAGATGGCAGCACCCTACGCACCGCTGCCGGACAACATAACGGAACGAGTGGATATCCTGCACATTACGCGTACCTGGCGCTTCGAAGCGGCGTTTGGCTCGGACTGAAGACCTATCGAATCAGGTTTCTTCCTGACCGATCCACTTTTTGACCTTTGGCGCGCGGTACTGCGCGAATCGCCGGATCAGGTTCGCCGGATCTTCATCCATCATGATCATCGGCCGGTATTCCGGCTTGACGAACTGTTCCCTGATGGCTTTATCCAGGAACGCAAACAGGTCGTCATAATAATGGCTGACATTGAGCAGACCACAGGGTTTTTCATGAAAACCGAGTTGCGCCCAGGTCAACATTTCGAAAATTTCCTCGATAGTTCCCCAGCCCCCGGGCAGTGCGATGAAGCCATCCGACAACTCCGCCATTTTCGCCTTGCGTTCATGCATGGAATCAACCACAAGGAGATCGTCAAGGCCCTGGTGTGATACTTCCTTGGTCGCCAGGGCATGGGGGATCACGCCGATGGCGCGACCGCCGTTAGCCAGTATGGCGTCCGCCACGGCACCCATGACGCCGACACTGGCGCCGCCATAAACCAGCCCCAGACCCTGTTCCGCCAGTTCCCGCCCCAGTCTCTGTGCAGCCTCGCAATAGTCTTGCAGGCGACCGGGATTGGAGCCACAGTAAACGCAGATGTTTTTCATGGAACTCATTCTAAACGGTTTTCAAGGACCACTTTCCAAGCTTCCATTTTCTGCTCCAGGCTCATCCCGGCATGCGCGGGACTGGTGGATGGAAGGCGAGCCAGCGGAAGGCCTGCCGGAACTGAGCCAAGCAATGGCAGCACCCGCCTGAGATAAATGGATTCGGCTTTCGCCCCGTTGAAGAAAACCCGGGAGATGTGGGGGTGAGCAGCAAAAAAAGACGGGAAGTCGTTGATGATCATGCTGCTTTCTTCAATCGCTGAGTCCAGGCTTCCGGGCCTGAAGCAGGCCTGCAGTACGTCCCAGACCGCGATACCGCGGTCAGCAAGGGCATGCTTCATTGCATCATAAGCGCCCGGGTCGATATCGAACAGCCGGCACATGATAGGCCAGAACGCATTGCGCGGGTGCGCATAGTACCGTTGTTGCTCGAGCGATTCACGGCCGGGCATGCTGCCCAGGATCAGCACGCTTGCGTGTTGCATTGCAATAGGTGCAAACCCGCAGGCTTCTGACATTAATCCCCGCCTCAGGCCCGCAATGAAGCGAGCCAGTTTTCCAGTATCACTTGTGCCGCCATCGCGTCCAGCCGGGAGGAGTCTTTACGCCTGAGCTGGCCACTTGCTCTGCCCTCGATAAAACGTTCTTCCGCAGCCCTGGAACTGAGCCGTTCATCGGCGAAATGGGTTTCAAGCGAATATCTTTCGTGCAGGGCGGCGCCGAATGCCCGGGCGGCTTTCGACATATCGGTTTCATCGCCCTCAGCGCCCAGCGGTAGCCCGACCACCAGGGTTGATGGCTTCCACTCTGCTACCAGTCGGTCGATCACCTGCCAATCCGGCTGCTGCCGGTGGCTCACGGTTAGCAAGCTGTTGGCGGTCCAGGTCGCGGTCTGGCCGATAGCTACACCAATGCGGCGAAAACCAAAATCAAAACACATGATGTATCCGCGGGGGTGCGCGGTTTCAGGCATGGCCAGCATCCGAATGCAGCCGTTCTATATTGATGCCGAGACGTCCCAGCGCCTCATCGAAGCGATTGGGCAAGGGAAGATCAAAAACGATGTCCGTGTCTGCTGATACAGAGAGCCAGGCGTTTGCCAGCATCTCTCCTTCCAGCTGGCCGCCACCCCATCCGGCATACCCCAGGGCGACAAGATATTTTTCCGGCCCGGACTCCGCTGCGATATCGGCCAGCACATCACGGGAGGTGGTCACCATGATGTCGCTACCGACCGGCATGCTTGATTCGTAACCCGGTTTCGGGCTGTGCAGCACAAAGCCCCGGTCCGGCGCCACCGGTCCGCCTTCCAGCACCGGCAGGTTGCGAATCTGTTCGCTGCCGCAATCGAGGTTCAGCTGGGAAAATATCTCGCCGAGTGTGAAATTGGAGAGCCGATTGATCGTAATTCCGATCGCTCCGGCTTCGTTGTGCTGGCACATCAGGGTCACGCTGCCGACAAAATTTGAGTCCACCATGCCCGGCATAGCCAGCAACATCTGCTGTTCCAGGTACCCGCTTGCCATGGTTTCATTCGCCTTGTCCATGCTTCCCAGATTGAGCTTTTGCAAAACATTTTTCAAGTGCTGCTTGCTACAATGTGAACATCATGGCCCAGCGAACCCGCGAACCGCAAAAATCTGACGGCAGCCCCGAACACTATCGTCCCGTGCGCAGTTTTGTATTGCGGGCGGGGCGGTTGACGGATGGTCAGAAGCGGGCGCTTGAGGAGTTGTGGCCACTGTATGGGATAGCCGGGGGCACAGATGCAGTCGAATTTGACGTCCTGTTTGGCAACGATCATCCGGTCATTCTTGAAATCGGTTTCGGCAATGGTGACGCTACCTGGCAAATGGCCCGCAATGAACCGGGCCTGAATTTCCTCGGTGTGGAAGTCCATAAGCCTGGTGTTGGGCACCTCCTTTTGAAAATTGAAGAGTATGAAATCAGCAACCTGCGTATTGCCTGCGAAGATGCCGTCGAGTTGCTTCGCCAGCGGATTACCAGCCATTCACTGAGTGGCGTGCGGATTTATTTTCCCGACCCGTGGCCGAAAAAAAGACATCACAAACGCCGTATCATCCAGCCTCCGTTCGTCCGCTTGCTGGCCGAAAAGATGAAGCCATCCGCCATCCTGCACCTGGCTACCGACTGGGCGCCCTATGCCGAACATATGCTGGACGTGATGCAGTGCAGTCCCGCATTTGAAAATCTGGCGGCAGCTGGCGGCAGGGTTCCACGACCGGAGTGGCGCCCGCAAACCAAGTATGAAAAAAGAGGTGAGCGCCTCGGTCATGAAGTGTACGATCTCGTATTCAGGCGTCGGCCTGAAACGGAGCGTGGTGAATAGATGGAAACCGGACTGACACTTTCGGCGGACATGGTGCTGGTCCTGCTGATCCTTACCGCAACGATCGGGTTGTTCGTTTCAGAGCTGGTGCGTGTAGACATTGCAGCGATCCTGGTGATGGTGGTGATCGGCCTGTTTGGCCTGGTGCCGCCAACCGACCTGTTCAATGGTTTTGCTTCCAATGCGGTGCTCTCCATTATTGCGGTGATGATACTGGGGGCGGGTCTCGACAGGACGGGCGTGATGAGCGTTGTGTCTGCTTTCATCCTGAAAGTGGGGGGTAAAACGGTAGCCCGAATCGTTCCGTTGGTGTCGGGAACGGTTGGATTGATTTCAGGCATCATGCAGAACGTGGGCGCTACGGCGCTTTTCATGCCGGTGATGTCCCGAATTTCCACCCGCACAGACATTCCGCTGTCCCGGCTGTTGATGCCGATGGGAACCTGCGCCATCCTCGGCGGCACGCTGACAATGGTCGGGTCTTCACCACTGATCCTGCTCAATGACCTGATCGAAAATGCCAACGAGTCCCTGCCGCCAGGTGTACAGACCCTGGAAACTTTTCATCTTTTCGACGTGACGCCGGTCGGCATCGCGTTGCTGGCGGCGGGTATCCTGTATTTCCTGATCGCGGGAAAGTTTCTGCTGCCACAGTCCAGGCAGCAGGCCAGCGGCGTACCGGCCAAGACCAAGGCCTATTTTGCCGATGTCTATGGTATCAAGGGCGATATCTACGAGTTACTGGTCACCGTTGACAGCCCGCTCGTGGGGATGACGATCGCCGACGCTGAACAAATGGAGGGCGCCCCCATGCTGCTGGCTATCCGGAATACCGATGAGCCCAGGCTGGCGCCGCCATCGGATGAAATGATCTGGGTAGGGACCATCCTCGGCGTGATGGGTACACGTAACGTGGTGGGCCAGTTTGCGCTGGATAACCAGTGCCGCGTGCAACCGAGGCTGCGAACCTTTGGTGGACTGTTCAATGCAAGCCGCGCGGGTATTTCCGAAGTCGTCATTCCGCCCGGTTCCCGGCTGGTGGGCCAGACTGTGGGCGAATCCCGTTTGCGCAATCGCTATGGAATCAGTGTGCTGGCCATCAATCGCCGGGGCGAAGTCATGACGGAAGGTGTGCGGGACGCAGTGCTTGAAACCGGCGATTGCCTGGTCTCCCACAGCACCTGGAGGGATCTGTCAGCGGTCGGCAACGAGCGTGATTTCATCGTGGCCACCGACATTCCGAAAGAAGAACAGCGGCCGCAGAAAGTCAGTTACGCACTGGTGTTCTTCGCGATCTCCATAAGCATGATCATCTTCTCGGATTACCGACTGTCGATATCACTCCTGGTCGGAGCGATGGGCATGGTTTTAAGTGGCGTGCTCAGCATGGATGAAGCGTACCGTTCAGTCAGCTGGAAAACGGTTTTTCTGCTGGCCAGCCTGATTCCACTGGGACAGGCAATGGAGAGGACCGGCACCGCGGCGTGGATCGCACAGGAAATCATGGTGATCCTCGGAGACGTTCCGGAGCTCGCCATACAGGTGGCGCTGGCCGTGCTCGCCACCGTGTTCAGCCTGGTCATGTCCAACGTTGGCGCGACCACTATCCTGGTGCCGATTTCAGTCAGTATCGCCCTGGCCACAGGAGCCAATCCGGCGATGTACGCCTTGATCGTGGCGCTCTCCACCTCCAACGCGTTCATTCTGCCCACCCACCAGGTCAACGCGTTGATCATGGGCCCGGGCGGTTACCGGGTTGCTGATTTTATCCGCGCAGGAAGTCCGATGAGCGTGATCTTCATCGTCGTCATGTTGTTCATGGTCAATCTGCTTTACTAGGTCCCAAATCATGCCCTACTACATTGCACCGCCTCCGATGAATCCCCTGACCCGCTTGCTGGCGGGAGTTCTCGCGGTGCTCGCTTTGGTCGGCGCCTTTTTTTTCGGCTTTTTTATTCTCATTTTCGCGCTTGGCTTTGGCCTGGTCGGTTGGTTGGCGCTGTCGCTACGGTTGTGGTGGTTGCGCCGCAAAAACCCTGCTGCCCCGGCGCCGGGAAAAGATCGGGCGGACGATGTCATCGATGCCGACTACCGGGTGGTATCCCGCAAGGATGAAGAATAGAAATTTCGCCCCTATAATGAAATAAAGCAGCCGCAAGGAAACCAGCATGTCTACAATTTCAGATATCCTCGATCTCAAGGGCCGGAACGTTCTCACCATTGCCAGCTCCGCATCGGTGCTGGAGGCCATCGGCAACATATCGGAGGCGAACGTGGGCGCTATCGTGATTCAGGACGGGGATCAGCCTGAAGGTATTTTCACCGAACGTGATTACCTTCGTAAAATTGCGCTCGAAGGCAGGTCATCGAACAGCACGCTGGTTTCCGAAGTGATGTCTTCTCCGCTGATTACCGTGGAACCCACCGAGTCAATCCACTCGGCGATGGAAACGATGACCGGGCGTCGCTGCCGTCACCTGGTCGTGGTGGAAGGCGGCGCCATGGTGGGAATTGTCTCCCTGGGTGACCTGGTAAAGCACTTGCTGCAGGAAAAAGAAGCCGAAGTAGAACAACTCTCGAGCTACATTTCGGGCAATTACTGATCCTTCTTTTTCATGGCTTTCCTGACGGCTTCGCGGGCGTCGCTAGCGTTGCCTCCTTTGCGATATTGATCCATGACGATGGATTCGACCTGATTGAGAACACTGTCCATGGAGCCCGCGGGGTGAGAGACGCCTAACGGCGGCTGATGCCCAAAAAGGTTGATCCAGCGTTCGCTTCGCCTGCCCAGTTGCAGAACCCTGCGGAACTCGCGGTCGCAGTCTTCGCCACCGCGCAACAGGCCGATCAGCGCGGCCAGTAAGGAAACCGGTATCAGCAGGGCGTCACGAAAGCCGTCCGCCAGCAATTTTAATTGCAGGACGGCGGCATCTCGCGCCAGCTCGAAGCGAGGGTTGTTGTCAGTCTCGTTCATGGCAAAATATTCTCTTATGTTTGCACTATCGTAACCTTCGGAGGTCATTGATGAAATATCTTCACACCATGGTCAGGGTAACCGACCTGGAAGAGTCACTGGATTTTTACTGTAACAAGCTCGGGCTGGTGGAGCTGCGCAGGAGTGAAGTGCCGCAGGGACGATTCACGCTTGTCTTTCTTGCAGCTCCCGGGGATGAAGACGCCCAGGTTGAATTGACCTACAACTGGGACCCGGAAGAATACAGCGGCGGCCGGAACTTCGGCCATCTCGCTTACGCGGTAGACAACATTTATGCCAGTTGCCAGCAATTGATGGACGGCGGCGTCACCATCAACCGCCCGCCCCGTGACGGGCGGATGGCTTTCGTGCGTTCTCCGGACGGCATTTCCATCGAGCTGTTGCAACACGGTGATGCGCTGCCGCCTGCTGAGCCCTGGGCCTCCATGGAGAACTCGGGCTCCTGGTAGTGGCTACCGCCGGCTACAGCAAATAAATGGTTGCCAGCAATCCGCTTATCGTCATCGTGATGGTGTAAGGCAACGCCAGTAAGACCATTCTGCCGTAACTGAGCCTGATCAGCGGCGCCAGCGAAGAAGTCAGCAGGAACAGGAACGCAGCCTGGCCGTTTGGCGTGGCCACGGACGGAATATTGGTGCCGGTGTTGATCGCAATGGTGAGTTGCTCGAAATGCTCCCGGGAAATCGAGCCGGCCTCGAATGCCTGGAAGACCTCGTTGATGTATACCGTGGCCACAAAAACGTTATCCGATATGGCCGAAAGAACACCGTTCGCCATGAAAAACACCGGGACCTGTAATTCGTGGTCCAGTGAGAAAACAAACTGGATAACCGGTTGAAAGAGGTGCTGGTCATGAATGACGGCGACAATTGCAAAAAATACGACCAACAGGGCCGTAAACGGTAGTGCTTCCTCGAAGGCATGCCCCAACCGGTGTTCCTCGACGATACCGGTAAAAGCCGTCGCAAGCACGATCACCGCCAGGCCGATCAGCCCGACTTCGGCCCAGTGGAATGCCAGGGCGACGACCAGGAACAGCACGACCAGCATCTGGACCGCGAGTGAGGCGCGCTGGCGGTTGGTTCTTTTCTCGTCCTCGAGCCGGTCATACTCTTCGAGGATACGCCTCGCCGCTAAAGGTAATTGTTCTCCGTAACCCAGGATTTTGAATTTCTCCACGGCAACGCAGGTCAGCATGCCGACGATGAACACCGGGATGCTCACGGGTGACATCCGGACGAAAAATTCGCCGAACTCCCAGCCTGCAATTTCACCAATCAGCAGGTTCTGTGGTTCACCCACCAGCGTGCACACGCCGCCCAGCGCAGTACCCACCGCGCCATGCATCATCAGATTGCGCAGGAAGCCACGGTACTGATCCAGGTCCTGGCGGGTCTCGGCGCCGATTCCCGAATCGTCAGCGTGGTCGTGATCATCGTCGAAGCCCTTGCCCGAGGTGACTTTGTGGTACACACCGTACAAACCGGCGGCGACGGTGATGATCACAGCGGTTACGGTCAGGGCGTCAAGGAATGCCGACAATACTGCAGCAACGAATGAAAAAAGCAGTGACAGCATGAGCTTGGAGCGCACCCGGATCAGCAGCTTGGTGAAAATAAAAAGCAGCAAGTCTTTAAGGAAGAAGATGCCGGCGACCATGAAGATCAACAGCAGAATGACTGCGAAATTGGCTTCAGTCTCATGATAAATCGTCGTGGGTGAAGTCATTCCCATGATCACGGCTTCAATCGCCAGCAGGCCGCCCGGTTGCAGCGGGTAGCACCTGAGCGCCATGGCCAGGCAAAAAATGAATTCTGCCACTAACAGCCATCCCGCAACGAACGTTCCCATGGTGATCATGACGATGGGGTTCATGATCAAAAAAATGATTATGGTCAGCTTGTACCACTCGGCGGCATGGCCGAGAAAATTATGCAATATTGATTTTGCGATTGTTTCAGGCATTAATTTCCTCGAGGAATTCTGAGATCAGGAGCAAGCAATTCTATAGTGTCTTGCAGGCTTTGCACCAGTTTCATTTTCATCTGCTAATCAAAGTCAATTATTTTGCTTTGCCCGGGCAACTTCGTTAGAATACATATCTCTTTATCTTGATTAAAAGATGTAATTTTTGAGGAAAAGCAAAATGAGCGATTACCTGTTTACTTCTGAATCGGTTTCAGAGGGCCATCCTGACAAGGTTGCAGACCAGATTTCTGACGCGGTCCTGGATGCAATCCTGAGGGAAGATCCGCAAGCACACGTGGCCTGCGAGACGTTCGTCAAGACGGGCGTGGCGATCATTGGTGGAGAAATCACCACCAGTGCCTGGGTGGACCTGGAAGAACTGATCAGGAAAGTGATCGTAGATATTGGCTACGATTCCTCGGAAGTCGGTTTTGATGGCCATACCTGTGCCGTCATGAACATCATCGGCAAGCAATCACCCGATATCGACCAGGGTGTGTCTCGTGAGCGCCCGGAAGATCAGGGGGCCGGAGACCAGGGCCTGATGTTCGGTTATGCAACCAATGAGACAGACGTCTTGATGCCGGCGCCGATTTACTATGCCCATGAACTGGTAAAGCGCCAGAGCGTGGTGCGGCGCACGACCGAAGACGGTACCTATCACCTGCGCCCGGATGCCAAGAGCCAGGTGACTTTCCGTTACCAGGACGGCAAGCCCGTGGGTATTGATGCCGTGGTTCTGTCTTCGCAACACAACGCGGCATCCAGCCAGGACGATTTACGTGAACTGGTGATGGAAGAAATCATCAAGCCGGTGCTTCCGGCGCACTGGCTGAACGGTAATACCAAGTACCACATCAATCCGACCGGACGTTTCGAGGTTGGAGGGCCGGTGGGCGATGCAGGCCTCACGGGCCGGAAAATCATTGTAGACACGTACGGCGGGATGGCACGGCACGGTGGCGGCGCCTTTTCCGGAAAAGATCCGTCCAAGGTCGACAGATCAGCAGCCTACGCTGCCCGTTACGTGGCTAAAAACATCGTCGCCGCAGGCCTGGCTGACCGCCTCGAAATCCAGGTTTCCTACGCGATTGGCGTCGCCGAGCCTACCTCGGTCACCGTCGATACGTTTGGCACCGAGCACATTCCGGCCAGGCAGATCGAGCAGATCGTGCGCCAGGAGTTTGATCTCAGGCCGTACAGCATCATCCGGATGCTGGACCTGATCCAGCCGATATATCAACCCCTGGCGGCCTACGGGCACATGGGCCGTGAAGATTTGAACGTCAAGTGGGAAGCTGTTGATCGTGTTGAGCAAATTCGCTCCGCGGCCGGGCTTTGATACCGCTTCCAATTAAGGAGACAAGTGAATGAGCGCTGTAATTGAAGAATTGAAGAAACACGACTACTACGTCGCCGACATTGCGTTGGCCGAATTCGGGCACAAGGAAATTTCCATAGCGGAAACGGAGATGCCCGGCCTGATGGCGCTGCGCGAGGAATACCGCGATGAGCAACCCCTGAAAGGCACCCGCATTGCCGGCAGTCTGCACATGACCATCCAGACGGCCATGCTGATTGAAACCCTGAAAGACCTGGGCGCTGATGTCCGCTGGGCGTCCTGCAATATCTACTCCACCCAGGATCACGCTGCTGCAGCCATTGCCGCGGAGGGTACTCCAGTCTTCGCTTTCAAGGGTGAGACGCTGGACGAATACTGGGAGTTCACGCACCAGATCTTCAATTGGGGCGCCGGCGACAGGGATGAAGATTTCGCCAACATGATCCTGGACGATGGTGGCGATGCTACGCTGCTTCTGTACCTGGGCGCGAAGGCGGAAAAGGATATTTCCGTGCTGGACAACCCTTCCAGCGAGGAAGAAGTAGCCCTGTTCAACTCCATTCGCAAGCGTCTGGATACCCGCCCGGGTTGGTATTCAAAGGCTCTCAGCCAAATCAAGGGCGTCACGGAAGAAACGACCACGGGCGTGAAAAGGTTGTACCAGATGGCGCAGGATGGTGAGCTGCCTTTCCCGGCGATCAACGTCAACGATTCGGTCACCAAGTCCAAGTTCGACAACCTTTACGGTTGCCGCGAGTCTCTGGTCGACGGCATCAAGCGCGCCACCGACGTCATGGTGGCAGGCAAGATTGCCCTGGTGGCCGGTTACGGTGATGTCGGCAAAGGCTGCGCGCAATCGCTGAAAGGCCTGGGTGCCACCGTCTGGGTGACGGAGATTGATCCGATTTGCGCCCTGCAGGCAGCGATGGAAGGTTTTCGCGTTGTGACCCTGGAGCAGGCCGCGGACAAGGCGGACATTTTCGTCACTGCGACCGGCAATTACCATGTCATCACGCACGACCATGTGGCGGCCATGAAGCACCAGGCGATCGTCTGCAATATCGGTCATTTTGATAACGAAATCGATGTGGCCAGCCTCAAGCAGTACGAATGGGAAAACATCAAGCCGCAAGTTGATCAGGTGATTTTTCCGGATGGCAAGCGAATCACCTTGCTGGCCGAAGGGCGGCTGGTGAACCTGGGTTGCGCTACCGGGCATCCCAGCTTCGTGATGTCTGCTTCTTTCACCAACCAGGTACTGGCCCAGATGGAGTTGTGGAATCGCGGCGACCATTATGAAAACCAGGTATACGTCCTGCCAAAACACCTGGATGAGAAGGTTGCCCACCTGCATCTTGAAAGAATCGGCGCCACTCTGACTGACCTGACAGAAGAGCAGGCGAAGTACATCGGCGTAGAGGCCAGCGGCCCGTACAAGCCGGATCACTATCGCTACTGATTCTTGGCTGCACCGCGAATATCGTTCGAGTTCTTTCCGCCAAGGACGGCGGAACAGAAGCTGATTCTTGAGTCGACCTGGCAAAAGCTGGCGCCGCTGAAACCGGATTACCTTTCGGTTACTTTCGGTGCCGGTGGGTCGACGCTCGAAGCGACCCGGGACGCGGTGCAGGACCTGTCACGTTCTACCCGGGTGCCGATCGCACCGCATATCTCCTGCATGGCCCAGAGCCGGGAAATGTTGCATGACATCCTGAAGTCGTACCAGCAGACAGGGATTCAGCGCCTGGTGGTATTGAGGGGTGACAGGCCGGACGGGTTGGCAGGTCCGGGTCCGTTTCAGTATGCCAACGAACTGGTGGGCTTTATCCGGCGGGAGTTTGGGTCTTTCTTTCACATCGAAGTGGCCTGTTACCCTGAGATCCATCCAGAGTCCGATTCACCCCAGTCTGAATTGTTTTACTTCAAACAAAAAGTTGAAGCGGGCGCCAACGGGGCCGTGTCTCAGTATTTCTACAATCCGGACAGCTATTTCCGTTTTCTGGATGAGTGCAGCGCCGCCGGTATCGATATCCCGATTACACCTGGCATTATGCCCATCACCAATTACCATCAGCTGGCCCGTTTTTCCAATATCTGCGGTGCAGAAATCCCTCAATGGATTCGCCGCAGGCTGGAAGCTTTCGGTGACGATGGTGCATCGATTCGGGCTTTTGGCCTGGACGTCGTGACGGCCCTGTGTGAGCGATTACTGCAGGGTGGGGCGCCCGGATTGCATATCTATACCCTGAACCGTGCTAATGCGAGCTTCCTGCTGTGGCAACGGCTCAATTCAGGGGTTTCCTGACGCAAATCATCCGGTTTTTGACCCCTTTGTGGTTGACTGAGTCTGGAGCAAGCTCCGTTTATGCCGATCCCACAACAGGAGAAATTATTGATGAACAGGACCGCCTATAAACTTCTGCTGGCCAGCCTGTTAACCGCGGGGTCTGGTGTTGCCATGGCGTGCGAATACAAGGCTGGAGAGACTGAATTCGTCGACTATGCCACTTGCCGCTACGGCGAAGAGGCCATCGTGGTTGTTGACCTGCCGCAAGGTTCCAGCTGGGACCATTGCGTTTATCAACTGGAAGCCTTCAGGCCTGAGAAACTGCTGGCCGTGACCAAGGTGCGCAACGGCAAGGAAGAGCACAGTATCAATTCGCGAGGTAATATCGGAAACCCCTGCTACCTGACCAAGCAGCAGTGCGACAAGGCGCTGGACGCGTTCCAGGCCAGCCAGAACTGAGCGGGCTTATTCGTCCCTGAAAATGGCAACGTAAACGTTGCCGCTGGTGTCTATGCTTGCGCGGTACATGCCGGGCGTGTTGAAAGTCAGCGCGATCTGACCTTGCCGGTCGACTGCGATAACGCCGCCGCTTCCGCCCATCTCGACCAGTTGCCCCATCACCACTTCATGTGCGGCTTGCCCCAGGTCCTGGCCTTGCAATTCAACACGCGAGCAGATGTTACGTGCGACGGTAGCCCGGATAAAGTACTCGCCGTGGCCGGTTGCGCTGACAGCGCAGGAACGGTTATCGGCATAGGTGCCCGCACCAATTATGGGTGAGTCACCAACCCTTCCCCATTGCTTGTTGGTCATACCGCCGGTTGACGTTGCCGCAGCCAGGTTGCCCTGGGAATCCAGTGCGACCGCGCCCACGGTGGAGAACCAATGATCAGGGGATTCGGACAGGAAACTGGCGGAAGGGTCGGGACTGGCCTGTGCTTTTTGCAACTGTTGCCAGCGATACTCGGTATAAAAATACGCGTCGTCTTCAAACTCAATACCGTGCTGTCTGCCGAATTTTTCGGCGCCTTCACCCATTAGCATGACATGTGGAGAGGCGGTCATCACTGCTCTTGCCAGTAAAACCGGGTTGCGGACGTTGTGGACCGCTGCCACTGCGCCGGCATCCAGGCTGGCACCATCCATGATCGAAGCATCCAGTTCATTCTTGCCTTCCGAGTTAAAAACTGCACCCTTGCCGGCATTAAAATGTGGAGAATCTTCGAGCAGAGTGATCGCCCGGGTGATGGCATCCAGGCTGGTGCCTCCCGCGGACAGGATGGCATGTCCTGCCCTGACGGCGTTTTCCAGCGTCTGCCGGACTTCCTGCTCCCGCTCCGGACTGAAGTCTTCTTTGTTGAGTGTGCCGGAGCCGCCGTGAATAGCGATGGCCACCGGATTCAATGATTCTTTTGCCTGGACCATGGAAAAACCTCCTGTCATGGCGGTGAGCAGCAATAAAAGCTTCAGATGCCCGGTCATAAGGCTATTCCTGATTGCAGCCAGTGCAGGGCTGAGTAAACCTTCGGGTCAAGCATCTTGCCGGCATTGCGCTGCTCGGTTAACCAGTCATCCACGGCATCGAGCGGAATGGTGTGTGTAATGATGTTTTCACTGTCATCACCGCCACCCGGTCCCGTTCGGGTCAATCCTTCCGCCACGATGAAAGAGATGATTTCATCACTCATGCCCGCCGAACTCGGGCACTGCATGAGGAGTTCCATGTGAGCCGCGGAGAAGCCGGTCTCCTCCTGAAGTTCACGAGCGGCTGCCACCAGGATCGATTCATTGGGATCGTCGTTATCTCCGACCAGGCCTGCGGGAATTTCAATTACGAAGGAAGCGACGGGTTTGCGGAATTGCTCCACCAGGACGATCTCATCTTCCGAGGTAACCGCAACCAAGGCCACCACGTTAGAGGCATTGCACCTGCTGACGAATTCCCAGCCGTCTCTTTCCAGCATGCTGAGGTAACGACCTCTGAAGTGCAATGTGTCATTTTTCATGAATTCAAATACCCGGTGTCTCTGATAAACTGGGAAGATTGTAGCTGCAAGGCGGATAGAATCATACGGTCCACTGCTGCAGGAACTTAAAGGTATCTTTTTGTTCAAAGATAGCCACGATAACGGACAACTCGAATTTTCAAGGAATTATCATGCCCAGAAACCCTTTGACCGGCATTGTCCTGGCAATGTCCTTTTTGCTGTTTTCGTTTCCTCTGCTGGCCAAGGATTCAGACGCAGGGACAGAAGCCCGCGAGATCGCGTCACTCGAGCAGCGCTCCGTGGAAGCCTTCGAGGCTGAAAAGTGGGCTTCAGCCTACGCAGCAAACGTCAAGTTGAACCGGCTTCGGCCCGGTGAGATCGAGTACCTGGTTAACGTAGTGCGCGCCTGTGGAATGCTGGACCGGAAAACCACGGCCTACCACTTCATGCTGGAGATGCAAAAAGAGGGCATGTCGTTTGATTTCAACGACGTCGCCGAAACCAGGCTCATCCGTGACACGGAAGCTTATGAATACATCAATGACCTGCTGGTCAAAGCCGGTGAGCCTGCCGGTACTGGCAGGCCGGTATTTACCTTGCAGGGACAGCCCGCGAACTTCAGCGCCATGGCCTGGGACCCAAGCCGTAAAAAGTTCCTGGTGGGAACGATGGATACAGGCCGTATCCTGGCGGTTTCCGACACAGGCGAGACGGAGTTGCTGGCTGAGCCTGGGAAATCGAAAGGCTGGTGGTCAGTAACCGGCCTGGCCGTTGATCCAGAGCGTGACCGATTGTGGGTCGTCAGCGCCGCCAACCCGGCTTTTACAGGGGCCAGGGAAGATATCGTTAACCAGTCGGTCTTGTTGGAGTTCGAGCTGGCATCCCTGAAATTGCTGGCAAGTTTCGATGCACCGGCTGATGGTTTGAAGCATGCTCTGGGCAGTATGGCCGTGGCGGACGATGGTACCGTTTATGTGGTCAATCATGCAGATCCGGTCATTTACCGGAAAGTACCCTATGGCGACGTGCTGGTGCCGTTCTTTACCAGCCCTAATCTGCGCAGTCTTTCAGATATTGCCGTCACAGAGAATAACAGCAGAATTTTTGCCACCGACGTCGCGAAAGGCGTGCTGGTCATAGATCCGGTCGCTGAGCAGGCGGCGTATTTGAGCGGGCCGGAATCCATGAATCTGGCTGAAGCGACCGCCATCGAATACCGCAATGGCCAGTTGTTCATCGTACAGGGCGGATTTTCACCACAACGAGTAGTACGGCTTGACCTTGATGGCGTCAGTGGAACGGTTGTTGAGGCCGTCAGCCCAATGGCCATTGCCCTTAAGGAATTTCATCGGCCAGCGGTGAGCGCCATCCGTGATGATGACCTGTTTTATTTTGCCAATACCGGCCAGCCCGACGCTGACGGGGCGATCGTCGTCAGTACACCGCTGAGCGCAGGGAGTGAAGTTACCCCTCCGGACATGCGCCAATTTGAAGAGGCCTTGCGTTCCCGGACCCAGTAAAAGGAGGATATTGCATGGCCTTACCCCCTGTTTACCTGGTTGACGCCAGTGTCTACATTTTTCGCGCGTGGTTTTCCATGCCGGATGAGTTCGTCAATCAACGGGGGGAACCGACCAATGCCGTTTATGGCTTCTCGGGATTTCTCTGCAATTTGCTGGAGCAAACCGGTGCAGAGCATGTAGCAGTGGCATTCGATGAGTCGCTTTCACAAAACTATCGTAATGAAATTTATCCCGAATATAAGGCGAACCGGGACCCGGCGCCGGAGGAACTGAAGCGCCAGTTTTCCTGGGCTCGCTCGGTGGCGGAAGCGATGGGTTTGCAGTGCTTTGCTGATGCGCGCTACGAAGCGGATGACCTGATCGGAACACTTTGTGAATTCTGGCGAGACAGAGGGCATCCGATTTGTATCGTGACCGCCGACAAAGACCTTGCCCAATTGGTGGGTGAGAACGATCACTGGTGGGACTTTTCACGAAATCAGAAACTCAATGCCAGGCAACTGACCGAAAAGTTCGGGGTCATGCCGGAACAAATGGCGGACTACCTTGCGCTAACGGGCGATTCGGTCGATAACATTCCCGGTGTGCCTGGCGTGGGCCCGAAGTCGGCTTCTGCATTGCTGCAGCACTTCGGGGATCTCGATACCATTTATGAGCGACTTGAGGAAGTTCAGCACCTGGGCGTTCGTGGCGCCCGGTCACTGCAAAACAAGTTAAGCGAGCATCGCGAGACCGCCGAACTGGCCAGGCAGCTGACGGTGATTGAGAAACGCGTGGCATCGGCGCTGGCTGCACCCGAGCTGGGCCGAACGGAGGTGGATACGGCAAGATTGAATCGCCTGTTCGATGAATTGTCTTTTGGCGGAATGTTGCGCCAGCGCTGTCTCAGGGCCTGAGGCCCTGGCTGAAGCTCATGCCAGCAGGTCACGTCCGGCCTCGACGCGTTTGCGCAGGCGGCTGTTGCGTGGAAAATGGGCCAGCAGGAAATCCATCTGGTCGGTCAGGATCTGGCGGCCCTGCAGGTAGACATACTCGGCGTGGGTCGGTGTGAAGGGAATGGCCAGCAATTCCATGCCGGCCTGTTCAGGTGTTCTGCCGGCCTTGTGGTTGTTGCATCTCTTGCAGGCTGTCACCACGTTTACCCAGGTATCCTGCCCGCCCTGGCTGAGTGGATTGACATGATCGCGCGACAGCAGGGCGTTGGGAAACTGGTCACCGCAATACAGGCATAGTGACTGGTCGCGACGGAACAGCGCTTTGTTGCTGAGTGGCGGCGTGTAGGATTCTGAGAACAGGTGAGTGTGCGGGTGACGGCCGTAACTCGCAATGATGGCATTGACGTCTACAATGCTCTGGGTGCCGGTCAGTGAATTGATGCCACCGTGAATGCGGTAAACGATTCGTCCGAGCGAGTAACTGACCTGCCCCAGAGAAATAAGACGGACCGCGTCCTGGTAGCCGATCCATTCCAGCGGCATACCGGCTACGTCGGTTCTGAGTACTTGTTGTTGAAGGTCCCGGTCCATCCTTTGACACAACATATGGTGTTGTTAATTCATTTTTATGGCTATATATCCGGTTTTCGCGTAAATGGCAAGTGATAAGAACTCAGGAGACGACTTCGTGCAGTATTCATACAGACGGTTACTTTCACGGGCTATCTCGATTTTCCTTCTGGTGGGGGCGCAGACATGCCTGGCGGCGTTGCCTGTTTCCCTCGAAGGCGAACCGCTGCCTTCCCTTGCTCCCGTGCTGGAAAAAGTGACTCCTTCGGTCGTCAATATTTATACGCAGACCCGGGTGCGGGTTCGCAGCCCATTGATGGATGACCCCTTTTTCCGGCGCTTCTTCAATATTCCGGACCGGCCCCGCGAGCGCATTTCGCAAAGCCTGGGATCAGGAGTGATCGTCGATGACAAGGAAGGCTTCGTGCTGACCAACTATCATGTCATCGCCGGAGCGGATGACATCTCGGTAACCTTGTCAGATGGCCGGAGTTTCGAGGCGGAAGTCATTGGTGCGGACCCGGATACTGACCTCGCCATGGTACGAATACCGCCGGAAGATCTCGAGGCCATTCCTTTTGCGGATTCGAGCAAGTTACGCGTTGGTGATTTCGTGGTTGCCGTGGGCAACCCGTTCGGCCTGGGTCAGACGGTCACCTCCGGAATTGTCAGTGCGTTGGGGCGGACCGGGGTCCGGGGTCTCGAGTACCAGAACTTCATACAGACGGATGCATCCATCAATCCCGGAAATTCCGGTGGCGCGCTGATCAACCTGAGAGGTGACCTTGTCGGCATCAACAGCGCCATTTTCACACCCAGTGGTGGAAATGTGGGCATCGGCTTTGCCATTCCATCTGCAATGGCCCGTTATGTCATCAAGCAACTGGCCGAATTCGGCGAAGTCCGGCGGGGAACGCTGGGCATATCGGTGCAGGACCTGACCAATGAGCTTGCCGGTGCCTTTGACCTTGACAAAGGCCAGGGCGTACTGGTCGCAGAAGTGGCGGAGAAGTCCGGTGCAGACAAGGCCGGCCTGCGCGCCGGGGATGTCATTCTTTCCGTTGCGGGTTACCCGGTCAGCAACGCACAGGAATTTCACAACTACGAAGGACAGTTTCCGGTAGGCGAGGAACTGGCCCTGGAGATCGTCAGGGACAAGTCAGACAAAACACTGGAAGTGGAAGTCTTGGAGCTTGCGTCGCTGGATGGTGAAGCAGTCGATTACCGGCTTACCGGCGGAAGATTCGAGGAA